>LNFM01006497.1_pt1 | contig 27907 bp, 26 predicted proteins | sample 596031 | NCBI WGS metagenome assembly LNFM01 (sample SAMN04254537, study PRJNA301005) | activated carbon metagenome | isolation source: dual media filters at the Ann Arbor, Michigan drinking water treatment plant | place: USA: Ann Arbor
CCGGCCGCCTCGTCGGGCACTTCTACATCCACAACGGCGACGAGTCAGGCTTCGTCTGCGAACGCGTCTGACTTCTTCAACAGCCTGCTAGCGCGTTCGTCCGGTGCAACTTCAACGAAATCAAAGTCTGTCTCAGGCACGTTCCAAAGGCCCTCCCTAGGCCATGGGATGGCATCCGGCTTCAAATCCAATAACGCTTTCGACGGATTGATCAACCGGCTCATGCGGCGTCGACAAGACTGACTGCGACGTTAAGGAACCTATCAATGGAATGCTAGTTGTAACCGCCGATACCGCCCGGAGCGGTTAGCTCTCGACAGGGGATATACCGATGAGCAGCATCACCGACAAGGTCAAGGGCCTGGCCAACGAGGCCGTCGGCAACGTCAAGCAGGTCGCCGGCCGCGCTCTCGACAAGCCTGAGCTTGAGGCCGAAGGCCTCGCCCAGGAAGCGAAGGGCGAGGGCCAGCAGGCCTTGGCCAAGGGTAAGGATGCCGTGAAGAGCGTCGTCGACAAGGTCTGACCCTCGAAGCATGGCGACAACCAACGGGCCGCCGAAAGGTGGCTCGTTTTTTATGGCATCAGCGCTCGACGCCCCGGTTCTCCCTTGGTATCGCTTGATGCGTTTCGTCGCGATCTCGGTCTGAGACTGGTCGAGCATGACGCCGATGGCCGCCAGGACGACATCTTTTCTTCTTGGCGTCGGGATGCGCTTTGCGGACCGCCTTGAACAGGTCAGCGGCATCGCTATAGTAATGGACCAACCGAAACAAGATGTTGTCGATTTCGTAGGGGCCGTCTTTCATTGTGGGGCTGACTGGCTGTTGCCCTCGGCAACCGCGTCACTCGCTCCTTCCCACTGTTGGTCGCCACATTAGGCGCCGGCTGTACGTAGAGAAAGAGCATTGATGCCTTGCGTCGAAAGGTGCAACGGCCGATCGCAGATTGACGGCAGACCGATATCTGATCGACACGGCGCGGCAGCCACCGCCGCGCCGCTCCGGAGCAAAAAAACCGTCATCTCCGTCACGACGCCGGATGGAGCCGCAGTGCGCCGGAACGTGCGCTGAATGGCAGAGCACCAATGTCAGGATGTGGCGCGACGCTAACGCCTGGTCGACGGGGCGGGTGATCGTGAACAGGCTATGCGAGAAGCGCGACTTGGCGCCAACACTCAACCTAAAGATGCCCCAGATGGAAAGCTTAGCTTTCCGGTAATTCAAATCGTTTATCGTCGATCGCGATGATTGAGTTCCTTCTCATCGTAACGGTAGCCGTCTGCATCGGCTGGTGGCGTACAGCCAGGTTGTTGGCGCGAAGTCGTGCCGTTCTTAGCGATGTCGTCGAGGGCATGCCGGACGGCTTTATCCTCTGGGATGCAAACGACCGCCTTGTCGCTTGGAGCGACAGGGTCAGCGACATCTACGCGCTGACGGGGCCTCAATTGCGCTCCGGTCTCCCGTTCGAAGAGCTGCTTCGGCGCGGAGTACAAATGGGACAGTACCCTGCGGCCTCAGGGCGCGAAGATGAGTTCATCGCCGAGATGACCGCGAGGCACCGCGCGACAGGAGCGACCGAATGCCAGCTCATCGGTGACCGCTGGATACGTATTCGTGAGAAGCGTACGCCGTCAGGCGGCATAATCGGCTTACGGACTGAGATAACCGACCTCAAGCAAGCGCTCGCTGAAGCTGCCGCGTCGCGCGCTGCTGTTGAGCACATCGCTCATCACGATGCTCTGACCGATCTGGCAAACCGTCGGCTGTTTCTCAAGAATCTCGGTCGTGCCCTTCGGGAGCACGATAAAGCAGCGACACTTTTCATGGATCTCGATGGCTTCAAGCTGGTGAACGACCGCCTCGGTCATCTCGCCGGCGACAGTTTACTGCGAGCGGTCGCTGCTCGTCTGCTTGAAGTCGTCCCATCCGATTGCGTCGTCGCCCGGCTCGGAGGCGACGAATTCGCCGTATTGGTCGGGCCAGGATACGAGGCCGAAGTTGTAGCGCGGCGCATCATCGAGGCAGTCGCCAGGCCATTCGAGCTTAACGGCGAGTACGCGGAACTTGGAGCATCCGTCGGCGTGGCGCATGCGCGGTCCGGTGAGAAAGCGGAAGAGTTGATGAGACGGGCCGATGAAGCGCTATACGGTTCCAAGAGAGCGGGTGGTCGTTGCGTTCGTGTGTGGCCTGACGATGCAATGGACGCGGTCGCATGATGGCAATCCGGAGGTCCCGAGGCTTACAGCCACTACGCGTTTCGGCGAGTTCGGCCGGATATAATCGGTGTCTGCGCCCGCAAGGCGGCTGTTCCGAATTGGGGCCTTCCACGTACCGTCGCCGTCAATTGGGAAAGGTCTTGAGGCAGTGCGGACGCAAATCGCAGCCTCCAGGCCAGTCAGCCGAGCCACGGCCTTCGAGCGACGACGCGGAACTGGCAAGGTCGGCTGTAGGGCATTAGCCCAGCGTCAGGAAATGGCGCATCCCGTCTGGACCAATCGTCCGTGCTAATCCCTTACTTCAGTCGATGGCAACGCTGCCGCGGACCGATAAGCACCGGAACCGCTGAATCTTATAAATTTTCCTTATCGTTCCGTAAGGCCTCACTGCTAGCGTCGTTGCAGGTCGAGAACGTTACGGGATCTCATCGCCCCTTGCGGGCGGGCAAAACAAGCGTGGTTTTTCCGGCTCCGTTTCGGCCTACATTCGCCCCTTCTGCGGGCGGGAACGAGCCCTCGACCTTACGGTCGGGGGCTTTCCTCTTTGGTCCGCCATTGTCATCTGCTAATAGACTACCTGAGGGCGCCGCCAGCACTTGGCAAGAGCGGCGCTCGGATTGATCAGCTACTTGAGGGTGCTGATCGTGACGAGAAGCGTTTTTATTTGCCTCGTCGCATGTTGGGGCATCGGAGCACAGACGTGCTTTGGGAAAACGAACTATCAGGACCAGTTCATGATCGAGACGTTCGTGCACCGGGCCGGTAAGGCTGACGCCTAATGCGTCAAGCCGCAGTGCGCACAGAGCCAAGCATCGCTTGCCCTTTGCCGGCAGCCTTTGCAGCATAGAGTGCAAAGTCGGCGGAAGCCTTCATCTTGACCGGATCAACGCCTGGACCACCGACCTCGATGCCGATGGAGGTGCCCACGATCACCGGCGATCCAAGCACGATGTAAGGCATCCCGACCGTCGCCACGGCACGCCCAGCAACGGCCTTCGCAGCCTCGACGTTGGCACCCCGTATGATGATTGCGAACTCGTCGCCGCCAAGGCGGGCTAGTGTGTCGCTCTCTTGCGCGATGTCGCCGAGGCGTTCGCCGACCTGCCGCAACAACTCGTCGCCGGCGGCATGGCCGAGCCGGTCGTTGACCCCTTTGAAGCCGTCAAGGTCGAGAAGCAGCAAGGCGAAGGGCTGGCCGTTACGGCACGCGCTGTCCAGTGCCTCGTCGAAGGCGCGCCTGTTCGCGATGCCGGTCATGGCGTCTATCCGCGCTGCGATGTCCAGCTCGCGTTCGGCAATCAGCAGGGCCTGGACCTGGCCGACGATGTGTCGGGATGATTCGTAAACGGACCAGAGGTAAAGCGCGAACAGGGCCGCGATGCCGATGCGCACCGGGTCGGCCGAAAGCACCAGCATCGCGATCAGCGTACCGAGCGCCATCGTCGAGAGCGTGGCGCAGATCCAGAAGCGCAGCGTCCGCGCGCAGGTGCCGGCCGTCAGCGCCATCACGAGGCCGACCGATAGGATTTGGCCGTCCGCCCAGTTGCCGGCGAAGACGCGGACGGTCAGCATGCACATGACGATCGTAAAGAGGATCGCCGGCAGTGAGTAGGCGCGCTCCCAGCGTCGGGCCTGCGCCAGCGTCAGGGTGGCCGGCCGCAGGCGTCGGAACGCAAGGATACCGACGATGCGGGCCGCGCTGGTGATCACGGCCAGCGCTAGGATGACGGCCATCCAGACGTCGCCAGTCTCGTACAGCATGAACGCCGAGCCGGCCATGAGACCGGTGGTAACGCACAGGATCTGTGGAAGGGCGTTGAAGAGCCGGGTGATCAGCTCGATCTCAACCTCGGCGGGCAAGTCCCTGGATTGGCTATTCTGGCGCATCCTCATCTCCTGCGATCAAGATGACAGGCTCACGTTACGATACGATTGAAATCCGCGTGTAATGTAAACGAACGACGGCGCTGCGCGTGCCATCGTCTGTTTCGGCGCGACACGGACAATGGCCTTCAGGACACCCACCTGGAGCCCATTTTCTATGACGCTGCTGAAGGACCGCCCGATCGCCGGCGACGCCGGCACAGACGAGCGGATCGATTGCCCCGACGGGTATTTCTGGGTCCGCCCGATCACCCGCGAGGCCCTGGTCCGCGAAGGCGTCGCCATGTGCAACTGCCTTACGACACGAACTTATACCGACTTCGTCGGCAATGAGCGCCTAAGCGCGCCGTCGATCTGGTCGCTCCGACGCGTCTCGGATGGCCGCAGCATCGTGGACCTGGAGCTTTATTACCTAGAGGTCCTGCAAGTTCGCGGCGTAGCGAACAACAGGCCGGGACCGCAGGCTGCCCGCCAGATCGAGCACCTCGTGGCGCGTTATGCCCGAGGTGGAATGGAACTCACATTCCACCATGCCTGCAAGATCGTTGTCGCTCCCGGTGGGCGGACTTGGCGTCGGGACAAGGCGCCGCCGGATCTCGTTGCCGCCCTGATTGTCGAAGCGAAGGGCAGGCTCCTCGCCGCCCGCCAGCAGCGCCGCCTCATGTTGGAGGCGGCCGATGCGATCATGGCGCTGGAGAACGAGCCCGCGGACCAGGGCCACGTAATCGCGTCGGCTCAGGTCTTCGTCCGCGGCGCCGGTACCGAGGGGTGGACCGAGGTGCCCGACGTCTCCGGCGTCAGCATGACACACGTTGTGCGCGGAGACTGGCCTTATGTCTCAGTCGGCGCCGACATCCAGATCAGCCGGAGGGCGGCACGGTGATCAGCGGGGCAACGCCAGGGAAGGGCGGCCGCGCCCTCTCGGCGCATCTGCTCAAAGCGGAAAAGGGCCAGGTCACCGAGGTGATCCAGCCCCGTGGGATCGCCACCAGAGAGGACCTTCACGCGCAGCTTCGAGAGATCGTCGCCGGGTCCCGGCATGGCCGCGCGGGCCGGCCGATCTACCATGTGCATTGCGATCCACCGCCCAGCGCGCCCGACTGCCAACCGGTGCTCGATGCATGGTGGCGAGCGTTCGAGAAGGAATTCGGGCTGACCGGGCAGCCGTACTGCGGCGCCCAGCATGTCAAAGGCGGCAGGCGGCACGAGCACAGGGCCTACGGCCTGATCCGTCCGGATGGGCGCGCCGTCGACGTCTCTCAGGACTTCGCTCGCCGAACCTACGTCAACGTCATCGTCGGCCACGCGCTCGGCTTGACGCCGGCGCCGACGCCGCACGCCCGTTCGGTCGCCTTCCGCCTTGCGCAGGAAGGCCGCGACGATGTGGTGATGTGGATGGCGCAGCATGGCCTGATCGACGCTGCAAAGCCGGTCGCGCCGGTGACGCCACAGGAGAGACTGATCGAAAGCCGGACGGGCATCACGCTTGCCGGCATCCACGCGGCATGCCTCGCGGCGTGGATTGGGTCCGACGACGGCCCTGGCTTCGAGCGCGAGCTCGCCAAGCGCGGCCTTCAGCTCAGGCAGGGCACCGCCGGGCCCGTCGTCGTCGACGCCTCCGGAACGGCTCACAGCCTGACCAGGGCGGTCGGGCGCGCTAGCCGCGAGCGGGGCCACCGGATCGCCGCCGGCGAGGTCAAGGCGCGGCTTGCAGGAATGGAACTCAAGGGAAAAATCGATGGACGAAGTGCTGACAGAGGTGCGCGCGCTGCGCAGCATAATGACGGCCTTGCTGGAGGCGCTGACGCCGGAAGAGGGAGAGACGGACAGCGTCGAGAGCTTGGCAGAGACGCTCCGAATGGTGGGCGAAGCAGTGGATCGCCAGGCGGACGCAGTGGAAGCGCTTCAGAACGAAATCCGGCGGCTAAAGCAGGCCGCCGCGCGTACGCCCGTGCCCGCCTGAGAAGCCTGTTGCGGGACGTCGATTGGCGGGCGGTTCGCGAAGCCGAACGCCTATCCGATCGCCTGGAGGCCATCAGCGTCGGCGCGAGCCGCCCGGCCTGGATAGCCGGCGTCACAGACATATGGGGAGTGCCGATTTCATGAACACCGCCATCATCGCCGAACTCAACCGAGGTCCACGCTCTCTCCGCGCGCTTCGTAAAGTCATGGGTCTCCAGCCAGGCCCGGGCACCAAGGCCCTACAGAAGGCGCTGTGCGACCTTCAGGTGGCCAGGCGTGTCTACTATTCGGTCTATGAGGACCGTTGGCATCTCGACGAGGGATATCTAGGGCCGCCAGACACGTATTTTGGCTGACCAGGCTACGGTCGCAATGCTCCCTCCCGTGCCGCCCTGTTGGGCGTTACATTGCTTTCCGAGGGACAGATTCTCATGGTTACCGTTCCGTTGTGTGATGGAATCCATTGCGTTGATCCGGTCCATCGGATCGTAATGCGGCCCTGATAGACTGTTCAGAGTTGACGGTGTTGCGTTGAACTACCTGACAGTGAGGCGAGTATCATGGATTTCGCGGCGATTGGCGAGGCCATGGCGATGGGCCAGGCGATCAAGAATGCGAACGGGAGCGCGCAGGCGTGGATCGACTGGTCCAGTCGACAGGTGGCGATCGCGCGGGCGCAGCGCGACGCCCAAGACGCTGGCAGGATGGCGCAGCTGAGGGTGCTGGTCGCGGCCCTGGAGCAGCTCAATCCCGACCACGATCTGCTTCAGGAGACGGGCCTGCATCATCGCGACGGTTCGCCGGAGATCCGGTGGCATCGCGCATACGACGAAGCCTATGACAGCGTCGCGGTACGGAACGCGATCCCCATGTGCAGCAAGTCCGTGGCGCCCGCTGAAGCGAGGCGCCTGGCAGTCCTACGAGAGCCCATCCAGTGCCGTCGCATCATGTTCTGCCGGACATGGTGGTGGCGCGGTGACCAGTACCGCAGCAAGGCCGGCGCGGAGAAGGCGAGGGCGGCTGCGGCGGACCGTGCCGCCCGCGCTTGACCCGCCCCAACGCGCTCCGATCCGGTCTGGTCGACGGGTCGAGGGGCAGGAGCCGGCCTTGATGACGGCCAGGCTCGATCGGTCGATTTTTTCATGAATAGTCCATGGAGGCCCATGAAATCGAAGATCGACCCCGTGGCCGATTTCATGGGGATCATGGACTAAACATGGGCCGTCCATGGGGAACGATGGGCCGATCATGGGGAATTCTGGCCATTGGTGTTTTACACGCCTGACGACGCGAAACGCCGTCCACAAGCCAGGCCGGACCGCAGGCGACAGACCTCTCTGCGGTCGAGGCCATTACAAATAACGATCTTTGTAATGGCCTTAGAATGCACCGGGACAGGCATTTCAGGGCATCTGAGTATCGAAGGCTTTTACCTAGCGGCCTGCTCGCCAGCTTGGCTAGTTTAGGTTGAAATCGGAAATTTATGGAGCTTGGAACCCTAGGGGTACCCCTGGCCGATAAGCCAATATTGCCAGTGACTTAGGCGTCAATTGTCCCTTTTCGCTGGCTGGGCTACAGGGTAGCTTCCCTGGAATGGAATTCTCCGCCGACATCATCGAGCAGATTGAGCTGGCCCAAGCCGCGGCGGATGACATCGTCATCCACGGTCGCGACAGGCCGCTCGATTTTCATTGGCGGGTGCCGAAGGCGGCAGTGGCGCGCACGGGCTGGCAAGTGTCCGGTGACCGGCGTTACGACGACGCAGCGCGCAGCATGATGGCGGCGGTCGTCTTGGCCGGCCGCGCCGGCGAGTGGGTGTCCTATTCCCGGAGAAGGGAATGGTACCTCACCGGTCGTCGATACCATGGCACTGCCTACTCGTATGACCGCATCATCAATATCGTCGACGAACTGCTCGCCCTGGGTCTCATAGAAGAAGAACGGGCTCGCCCTGGTGACCATCGTCGGACGCAGCGCCAGTCTCGCATGCGGGCGACCGAGAAGCTGATTGAGGCTTTCGCAGGCGTCGCCTTCGAGTACCGGGTGCGCGAGACGATCCGCATGCGCGACAAGAACGGAGACCTCGTAGACTATCGCGAGACAGCCAAAACGGCCGCGATGCGGGCTGACATGGAATGCTTCAACAAGTTTATGGAAAAGGTCCGCCTGGAATTGCCCGGTGAGGGCGTCGTCATCGATGGTCACTTGCTGCAAGTCGATGGTGCCGTCGTCCGCATGACGGAGGCGCCCGTCTTTTACAGGGTCTTCAGCCGTGGCAAATGGAGTATGGGCGGTCGCATCTATTGGTGGGGCCAAAACCTACCGGCATCGAGGCGCGCGGATCTCCGGCTCGACGGGGAGGCGGTCATCGAGCTCGACTACGCCTCGCTGCACCCGCGCCTGCTCTACGCCAAGCGCGGGCAGGTGCTCGATTTTGACCCTTACGATCTTCCGGACGTTGAACGCTCGATCTCAAAAAGGGCCTTGCTCGTGGCCCTCAACGCCCGCACGTTGTCGCAGGCGGTCGCCGCGCTGCTAAAGAGTACGAGCCGCGACGGCACCGCATGGCCGCTGGACTGGGCACAGACACGGGCCGTGGTCGACGCCGTCATCGCCAAGAACCCCGTGATCGCCGCGGACATCGGCGCGGACGTCGGCATCAGTCTGATGCACGACGACGCGGAACTGGCGCTGCGCGTCGTCAAGGCTTGCAATGAAATCGGGATCGTCTGCCTCCCGGTCCACGATTCTTTTATCGTCCAACGTCGCTACGAGGGCGAGCTCAGGGAGATCATGGACGAGGAGATCATGAGGTTTGAAAGCCGCGCCAAGGCCGCTTACGAGGCATCGAGAAAGGCCGCCGAAACAAACATCGAAAATTCGGACGTAAACCGTTGCGAAAAAACCGAAATTCGTCCTGGCATTCTACACCTTGGGTGCAGGGGGGTAGGGGGGGTGGTCGAGGTCAGTGTTTCCGGTGGTGATCAGGGCTCGCGGAAAGGGCCCGTCAAGCCTCCTATCGACCTATTCGACTTCCGAACCCGTCCGACCTTCGACAAGGCCGAGAGCGAGCGGCGCTGGGCCGCCGTGGATCGTGGTGAGGTTCGAAGCTACGTTCTGGTCCCAGGGGAGCTGGAGCATATGCTCTGGCCGTTCTACGGCCTTGGAACTGGTCGGGCCGTCGACCAGTGGGGCCGCGAGGAAGGGTTCGAGGCCTGGAATTCCAAAGGCCTTTACCAGCCGGTCAGCCGGGACCCGTGGTATGCGAAGGAGCGGGCCAGCCGAGCGAAGGCGATGCGTCATTCCAACCTCCTGCAATGAGGTTGATGTAGCGTTCACGGGGATGGGCAAATGCGCCTACCCTTCGAAGCGAAATCTGATCTGCTGAGGCAGTAGAGAAGTATCCTCTGCCGCAGGGATCTCAAGATGCGTCTCCTCATCTCCGCTGTCGCCTCTACCGTCGCCTTCGGCTCTCTGGCGGCGGAGAACCCCATTTCCAGGCTCGGTTTGGCGGACGGCTGGTACTGCTCGCCTACAGGCGAGAACGTTTTGGTCTCGGCTAAGGAGAGCCGGCCTTTCATCGGGATCGATGGTCTGGACTGCCACGACCCTGTCGTTGCCAACGGGAGGTTGACCGCCAAGACCTGCTACGCGAATGGAGGCATCAAGCTGGCGGTCGAAAAGCGGTTCGTGGCGCAAGGCGAGGCGCTGATTATGGATGGGGTGACGTATAAGCTGACGCCTCGGGAGAAGGGCGCCGACGTCTGTGCCGGGATCCTCAAGGCCGTCATACAAGAGGAGCCTGAACCCGTCATGACCGCAGGCCACAATGGCAGCGGCATGCAGATCGGTATGGACGACAAGATCATCTACGTGACGCCGAAGGCGTCGATCCGCGATGTGGTGAAGTCGGGCACCGTGCTGGTCGAGGGCAGGTGGATCGGCGAGCGCTACGAGGGCATCGCCTACGCCTTCAAGAAGGGCTGTGCCCCGGCGCCGTACAAGGTCAGCGGCGCCAAGGTCGAGAAGCCTGGTCGGCTCGATCTGGTGCTGACCGGCGCCGGCCCGATCCGGCAGGGATGCGAGGTCACTGGCTATTCAGCTACAAGTCCACATTCCCGCCTGGTCTTTGACCGGCTCATGAGCAACTGATGGCTGTCGCCGACGCGGCCGCTACGTCAAGGCCGATAGAGACCGCCAGCACCTCGGCCATGATCACGCGGCCGCGCCGGACAAATAAATCGGCATGCAGAGCAGGACCAGCAGCAGGAACCAGATCACGGCTGGGCCTGAAACGGCACGTTCCGGAAATGCAGGTCCGGCAGGACCCTCGCCACCGGATACTGCTTTTGCAGGTAGTTCCCAGGGCATTGCCACGCCGCGATGATGTGCAGGCGTCCGGCGCCTGGAACGGCATTCAGGGGCAGCGTGCAAGACCTCACCAAGGTCTCGTCGCTGACGTTGCCAACGGCCTCGGCGACGGTGGGCCCGAGCAGACGGCGTTCGTTCAGGCCGTCGATGATCACCCAGCTGGTCTAGGTCCGGCAGCCAGCTGATCGCGCCGATCATGGCGATCCAATAGGCTAGAGAGACGATGCGCATGGTCAAGGCCGGGGTGTCCGCGACATTCGCTTCGGCCTCACGTTTGAAAACCGCTTCGTCGACCGTGACTTCGAGCCTGATCGTGCTGCGATCTGAGCGGCTGGCCCGGCATCCGGCGATGACGAAAAGAGGCTGAGACGACGCCGGCAAAACCGAATCGGTAACGAATCGCTAACCATTATTTCGCGCCCGCGATGTCCGAAACAGGCTTTTGGGACCACTTTTGATGGGCGTTGAAAAAAATTCTGGAGGATGGTTAACGGGGGTCGTTTTCCCTCGATAGACCCCCCTCGGCCACCTCACAAAACGGGTCATTCCGGAGCCTCCGAAACCGGTGGCGCTCTTTTCAACGCGAAATCGACAGGCATCATCAGTGGACAGGCACCGTCAATCCCGGCTGCGCCCACCCAGGATGCCCCCACGTGTTGATGTCTAGCACCCGCCTCCCAAAACCCGTCCCCGAACCCTTTGTCCCCGTCTCGCGCGGTCCGGGCGTTATCGTCATCGATGGCGAGGTCTTCGAAGACGAGACCGATCGCGACATCGTCGAAATTGAAGACGACGCGGGCACCCGCCGGTCGGAGCTGCCGGCGCTGATCGCCAAGGTGTACGTCCAGCCCCATCCGCGGCAGGTGCTCAAGCTCGCTCGCGAGCAAGGTTTCCATGCCGCGGTCGAGCGGTGGTCCATGAGGTCCGCCGGCGACATCGTTCAGCTCATTTGCCGCGGCCGCCGAATGGAGGGAACGCTCAAGACCGTCCCTCAGGATGAGGCAGAGCGGATCGTGCGCAGGACCGCCCAGATCGGTTGCGTCTCCTGGACGGCGAAAAATCTCGGCATCCCGGCGAGCCGAGTGTACGCCGCGCACGATCAATGCGGGGTTCAATGGCCGATCCTCGATAAGGCCAAGCGGAGCGAGGCCACCGTCAGGGGCTTGGAGGCGGCCGGCAAGGGTCGGGGGATGACGCGCGGCCCTCGCGGCGCCGCCGTGCCGGTGGCGGCCACCTGCCATTGAGCGAAGGTCCAACCGGATTGCTCAAATGCGAGCGATCCGGTTCGCGACACTGAAAAACTACATGGTCTACCGATCGATGCCCGCCGAACCGCACATGGATTCGCAATGTCTTTGATGAACGACATCTGGCCCGAGAATACTCCGAAGATTGACGAGTTCATGCATGGCGCCGGCTGGACCCCCGAGGAGATCGAAGCCAGCTGGCCGAAATACCACCGCGCTCTGCTGCGCTGGTATGGCGGAAAATTCGCTCTGTCCGCGAACATCATCGAGCAGATCGATGTTCCGCATCATTGCTACACAGAGGTCTTCGGCGGCGCGGCGAGCCTGCTGATCAAAAAGAAGCCCTCGACGGTCGAGGTCCTCAACGACGTCGACGACGACATCGTCAATCTCTATCGCGTAGTCCGCGATTGGAAACACGGCATTGATCTCGTGAGAGCCGTGCGGCTGACGCCCTTTTCCCGTTCGGAATATCTCGCGGCTCACGATCCCGCGCCCGCGAATGATCCCGTCGAGCGGGCGCGCCGGACACTGGTTCGACAGGCGATGTCGTATTCTCCTCAGGTCCGCCGCAACACTGCGCGGGCAACATCGTTCCGTAACAACAGCAGCCCCGGCCGGGTCCCCGCGCATGATTGGCTCGGGTATCCGGAATTTCTCGACGCCGTCTCCTATCGGCTCCTTGGCGTGATCATCGAATGCAAGCCGGCGATTGATGTTCTGCGCGATCATGACGCCCCGTCGACCGTGCATTATGTCGACCCGCCCTACCTGTTCGAGACCAGGGGGACGGCGGACAAGGGCTACAGCGCCGAAATGAGCCGCGAGGACCACGAGCGTTTGCTGACGGTGTTGCGCGAGCTGAAGGGCATGATCTGCCTCTCGGGCTATGCCAGCTCGCTCTACGACGACGCGCTCCACGACTGGAAGCGCGTCGAATTCGGCGCGAGGGATCAGACCGGGAAAATTCGACAGGAAGTCCTGTGGGTCAACCCGGCTCTCGTGGCAGCGCAGGCGGCCCGGCCTGAGGCCAAGAAAAAAACAAGGCAGCCGCGGGTCTACAAGCGCCCGGTCGCGTCGAAGCAGAGCAAGCTGGTTTGATACGATTCGGTTCAATCTGCAGCGGCATCGAAGCTGCCTCGGTGGCCTGGGAACCGCTCGGCTGGCGGGCCGAGTGGCTGTCTGAAATCGAGCCTTTCGCCCGCGCGGTCCTGCGCCGGCATTTCCCGGCCACGCCGCTCTTTGGCGATTTTACCGCGCTGGAGCCAGCATCGCTGCCGCCGGTCGACGTCCTCGTGGGCGGAACCCCGTGCCAGGCTTATGCCCTTCGCGGCAGGCGTAAGGGTCTCAATGACCCGCGCGGCCGCCTCACTCTCGCATTCGTGGAACTCGTTCATGGCCTCGCCGCTCGCACAGATCGACCTCTTCGATATGGCGTCTGGGAGAACGTCCCCCGAGTGCTCCGAAGCCGAACGGAAATCGATGGCCGATCCGTCTCGGACTTCGGCTGCTTCTTGGCCGCGCTTGTCGGAGCGGATGCCGACCTCGACTGTCGAGGGGGAAAGTGGCCTGACGCGGGTATGGCTGCCGGGCCCCGAGGACGGGCGGCATGGCGGGTTCTCGATGCTAAACATTTCGGCGTCCCCCAACGACGACCGAGGGTCTACCTTGTCTTCTGTCCTGGAGACGCGGGCGATCCCGCCGCGATACTATTTGAGCGAAAAGGGGGCGCGGGGGATCGTGAACCGGGCGACCGAGTATGGGAAGAAGCCGCTGCCACCGGGCCTGAAGCGGGCCTTGGAGACGGTGAGGGCATGGGAGACGCACCGCCGCAGGATGCACGAGAATTTCCGTATCTGCTGGGGTGGAACGGGTTTGAGAGACAAGTGAAAGACGTCGCGCCTACGCTGACCCACGGCGACGATCGGGCCGAGACGGGCGTCATGGACGTCTTGGGCCCGCGGGTTTTCACACCGCTTGAGCGCGAACGGCTGATGGGATTTCCCGACCGCTGGACCGAGGTCGAGTGGCGTGGCAAGGCCGCTTGGGATGCGCCGGTCGGGCACCGCATCGAGGTTACCGGCAACTCGATGGCGGTGCCGGTGATTAGGTGGATCGGTGAGCGGATAGAAGCTGTCGAGGGGGCGCGTAGCGATCGTCTTGGTGCAATCGCGGCCTGACTGGATCCAATTTTGGCAATCGCTAGTCTCGAAGCGGGCCACCGATTCGGTGGTCCCGGGAGACGGCGATGGCAACGAAAGAGTTCATTCTCCAGGGCTTCACGAAGAGGACGCATCTCGATGCCGTTGGGGAATTGTTTGACGTCGCGGACATTGAAGCAATCCTGATCAGCATTGCCTTCGTGACCGACAGCGGCGTGGAGCAGCTTGAGAAATGGCTCAAGCCGTCCAGTGACAAGGTCACCGTCTACGCAGGCATCCGCAACGACATTACGACGTTTCAGGGCCTCGATCGGCTTCGCTCCCTGATCGGCGCGGGATTGCACACGGTCGACACGGGCTCGCGCCTGGTGATCTTCCACCCGAAGCTGTTCATGGTGCGCGGCAAGTCCGAGGCCCGCGTTCTCCTAGGCAGCGCCAACCTGACGCTGGGCGGCCTGAACAACAACGTCGAGGCCGGCCTGGCGGTGCACTTCGACCTCGCCGATAAGGCCGACCTGGCGGTCGTCGACGACATCCACAAGAAGTTGGCGGCGACGTCCGTGGACTTCCCCGAGCACGTCGTATCCGTGCCCGACCAAAAGACGCTCACCGACATGATGATGAGCGGACGCCTCGTTGACGAGGAAGCGATCCCGGCGCCGCGGCCGCGTACGGCGGTTAGGGGCGCGAGAGATACCGACACGGTCCCCTATATCAAGCTGATGGTGCCCCGGCTTCGGCGGGCTTTCAAAAAGGCTAAGGCACCGGCCCCAGCGAAAGCGGCCGCGAAGCCCGCGGCTAAGGCACCCGCCGTCGCGCTTCCGGCACCGACGCCCGGTGTCACATACGATCTGATGTGGGAAAGCAAGCCACTCGAACGTCGGGACCTCAATATTCCCGATGGTAAAAACACGGCGAAAACTGGCTCCGTGAATTTGGACAAGGGACTGCTAGAAAAATCCGTCGACCATCGGCACTATTTCCGAGATGAAGTTTTTCCTGCGCTGACTTGGGCATTTCGAAGCGCGAAGATCGACGAGGCTTTCGCCAAGTTCGATCTAGTCATCCGGGGTGTAAGTTTCGGCCAATACGACCTGGCGATCCGTCACACGCATAGCACCACTTCAAAGGCCTACAAGCAAAAGAACGCAATGACGCGCCTGAGCTGGGGACCGATGCGTGATCACGTCGCGAGAGAAAGTCTGATCGGTCGTACGCTGGCGTTGTTCCGCGACCAGGTAGATCCGACCCGCTTCCTACTCGAAATCGACTAGTCGACGATGATCGCGTCGGGGCCGGATACGCGGTGGCGCCGGTCCCGAAGGGTCTGCCATCCCTGCAAGATCATCTGCTGCTTCGCCTTGGACACACCCAAGCCTCCGAGCACCTTCGATCCCTGACCGGCGAGAACATGGTCGGTCGGCATCGTCCGCATCGATTTGTCCAGGTCCACGAGGTCTATCTTCGCCTTGGTGGGCAGGGGAATGATCAGCTTCTCAATCTCCGATGGGATCAGCTCAAGCACGCCGCCCCCGTAGTGCCGGCCCTCCAGCTCTGCGCTGAGGGCCGTCAGCGGGTTCAAGAAACAGGCGACCAAGCGTTCCGCCGCGACGTCGCGCGCGCGAATTCGATATGCGGTGTCGGTGGTGTAGGCGCCGATCGAATTGAGGATCATCCGGGGCGCGTCGTGCGCGCGCTTGAGCATGCCGATCTCGGTCGAATAGACGGACGGAACGGTATACCAAGGCGACCGCACCCGGCACTTGAAGCGCTTGTGCAACTCCTCGCGCTCACCCTCCGCGATATAAGCCTTAGCGGCCGCGTCGGGCAGTTGCCCCTTGAACCAGAGAAGGCTGGTCGGGCTTCCCTTGGCGACGTTCGTAGCGTGCTGCCGCTCGTCGTACAGGATGCCTGGGCAGTGCTCACTGCGGCCGAAGGCGGGATGGGCCCATTTGTCGAGCTTGCGTTGCCGGACCGTCTCGTCGGGCACCAGGAAGAATTTGTTCGCACCGGTGACGATGCCGACGTCGACCTTGGCGATGTCGTCGAACCGGTGGACCTCTTGATGTTCGCATAGCTCGTCGATCAAAGACCGCGTCTCCAGGTCCAGGAGCGCGCGCGTCCACTTGCCGGCAACCGTCTTACCATTGATCGCCTGGGGGGCGTTGAACAGGTCGCTCGGCTTCATGTCGAGGAAGCTACGGCCCTTCACGGGGTACATGCCGAGACCCTGGCCGTGGTCGGAAGCGTCCATGCGCTTCTCGGCCAGCAGGATGACCGCGCCTTGGAGCGTGTCGGTGAACCACAGTTCTTGCGGATCGATGATAACCAGCCGGCTGCACTCGCGGCCGAGATAGGACCGCAACGACTGCGCGTGCGTCACATGGATGATCTCGGACGGCACGACCATCGCAAGCCGCCCCCCGGGCCGTAGCAAGGCCATCGAGGCCACGATGAAGGGCACCCACGCGTTCGTATGCTTCGTGAAGGGCAGGTCGAACTCGCGGAAAATGCGCTCCGCGAGCACCTGGAATTCTGGCGGCAGGTACTGGTAGCGGACGAACGGTGGGTTCCCGACAACGGCGTCGAAGGCGGCGTCCTTGTTCTCGAAATTCTCGATAGCCCATCCCAAGAAGTCGGTGGGGAGGACCTTGACCTTCTTCAGACCGGCCTCGCTGGCCGCGGCCTGAGCCTTGCCGGCTTCGTCGACGTTCAGTTCGAACCCGAGGACATTGGTCTTCTGGAAACCCTTCGCCTCACCCATGGCGGCGAAGAAGACGCCGTCGCCGCAACTCGGCTCCAGGATACGGCCAGGCTTGATCTCCTTAATCCATCGCGTGATGAACCCAGCCAGGTCCGGCGGGGTATAATAGCCGCCGCGCAGCTTCTGGGCGGTCTGGTTAGCGATGAATTGCATGGCTGGGCGTGCGCTCACTACTCAATATGCGGACGACGAGGGACCTCGAAATCCGTGCAAACCTCAACTTGAGGGACGTCCCGTGTCGCCGCCTATACATGAGCGGATCGACCCCGATTCGTGAACCCACTATCGGGTTAAGCCGCTTTCAGAGACCTGAACAGACTTGCCCTCTCGCTGTGATAGGCTGCCATGACCGCCGACACCCAGCACTCCATGCCTTCGGCCTTCAGAGCAATTCGCTGGCTCTTTGCATAGTGCAGCCTGGTCACGGCTTCGACCTTTTCGCGCTCGTTCTCCGTCTTTGCCGGCCGATGCGCGAGGATGGCGGACCCGGCGCCACCGAGCCGCTGGTCGTCAAGAAACGTTCCCAACGACCGACGAACGTCATGGGGCACCCATGGCTCTATTCCGTGGCGCGCGAACAAGTCGACGCGCTGCGGCAACGGCTTCTTCTTCCGGCTGGGCTTTCCCTCGCGAGCCTTGGCAGGGCTGTTCGTCACGCCCTGAAGGCGGTGCAGCAGCTGGTTGATCGACCCCTGCGAGACAGGCCCATCGCCGCGCAGCGAAGGGAACGCGTACCGTGACGGCTCTCCATCACCCTGTGCCTCCTTCCAGTATTTCTCGATCACCGCCATGGCCGCCGGCGGGATCGGCAGGGCATGCGGCCGGCCCCCCGAGCGGCCGCCTTTCATTTCGCCGCCGGTCCATACGGCCACGGTCCATCCCGGTCGCTCCGGATCTGGCACCATGCGCTCCCGCAGCGTGCCGCAGAGCGGGCCGGTCCGCTGCGCGGTCAACACGACCGCCCACAGTGCGGCCAGCGTGCCGGGTCCGGTGGCATGCTCCGTCCAGCCAAGGGTCCGATGGGTCTCCGCGACGACGAGCGTCCGGGCAAGATCCTGCAAGCTCGGGACGTGCTCCCGCTTCCCCGATGCATAGTCAATCGACCAGCGGGACCACCATGGGTATTCGACATCCTGAAGGCCGCTGATGCCGGAGTGGTATTTCCAGGCCCAGTCGAACGCTTCCTTACCCTGCTGCACGCTCCGCCATGCCGCCGATTTCGCCTTCGACAGGACGATGGCATTTCGCACTGCTTCAAGGTCGCCGAGCTTCAGCGATGAGAGCGGCCGCTCCGAGATCGTCGAGAATTCCAGATATTCGAGATACGTTCGGTAAAGATTGAAATAGCCCGGCTTCAATTTGGCTTCCTTGTGCGTCAGGAAGGCTTTGACGAGGTCCTTCCAGCGCCACGGCCCCTCGGCCAAATGTTCATCATCCGACCGATCCGGCGCACCATCGCGCGCCGTCGATATCTCCCAGGCGTCCACTTCGGACATGCCGGCCGCGAGCAGATCCTCAAACGCCTCCAGCCCGGGTTGCGGCCGCTTGCCTCGTTTCGACGCCACCTTGGCCGAAGCGGCCTGATCACGTGCCTGGTCGAGCGTCAGGACGCTCGACGAGCCGATGCGGAGCGTCGTCGTTTCGAGCTTGAGGTAATATGTTGCCGCCGTCGGCGTCACTCTCAGCACCAAACCGGTTCGCTTGTCGCAGACGAATTCGTGTCCCCGCCCGGGTACCGTGCCCGCCTCGATCATCGCCAATGCGCGCCGCACATGCTCGGGCGACAGGCGCACTCGTTCCCGGCTATATCCAGATGCCATGTCGCCGCTGCCCCGTGATACCAGATCGATACCAGAATTGATCCAGCATCACAGTAAGCGGACAATCGCATGCGATCGAGCCTTTTGGTGCTAATTCAGGGGTTTGTTGGCCGTGACGGTTAATCATGAGACCCCCGAAAGCGAGGGAATTTCAGCCTTCCAAGCTGAATACCCGGGTTCGATTCCCGGTACCCGCTCCAGCCCCTTTCCCCATTGTCCGTCCGATGCCGCCGCTGCCTCGCGCAAGCCTTGCTGCATTGCGTCGCCATGCTAGATTCTATCCGGAGTAGAGGAGCGTGATGCGCTTGATCCGGGGTTGTCTGGCGGTGCTGTGCCTGATCGGTTGCGGGGGTGAGGCCCCGGCGCGCGACCTCGTCGGCAAGTTCGGCTATCTCGGCGAATGGGACGTCACCGCGACGCTCTCCGAGGAGCGGGCGGGGCGTTCGGGCGCAGCCTCCCTGTCGGGCCCGCTGCTGATGAAGCACAATGCCGTTTGCGGGCCCGGCGAGACGCCGGAGAAAAGCGGCCAGATCCGCCTGACCCTGCGCGGCGAGCGCTACAGCGCCGAGATGACGCTGGCGGGCGCCTCCTGCCGCTTCTCCGGCACGCTCTCGCCGGAGCGCCACAGCTTCGTCGCCTGTGGCGGCGAGCAGCAAATCCCGCTGCGCCTGTGGTTCCGGGACGCCGGCTCTAGGGCTCCCTGACGACCCGGAAGCCGTTGGTGAAGAAGCGCACATCGGCCTCGTATTTGAAGCGGGCGGCCGAGCGCAGATAGCGCGGCTCGCGGCAACCGGGCGCGGTGAAGGCGCTGCCGTCGCGCGGGGTGGCGCGGTAGCTGTCGCTCCAGCAATCGGCGACCCATTCGGCGGCGTTGCCGGCCATGTCGAAGAGCCCGAAGCCGTTGGGCGGGAACTGGCCGGTCTCGACCGCCTGCCGGCGCGTCGGCTCGTTGCAGCCGACGCAGTTGGCGCGCTCCTTCACCAGCGTCGCACCCCAGGGATAGGTCGTGGTCGTGCCGCCGCGCGCGGCATACTCCCACTCCGCCTCGCTCGGCAGGCGGTAGCGCTTGCCGGTGCGGGTCGAGAGCCAGGCGAGATAGGCGTTGGCGTCGTTCCAGTGGATGTCGGTCACCGGGCGCTTGCCGCGGCCCAGCCCCCGGTCGTTGGGGCGATGGCTGCAGCCGCCCTGGTCGACGCAGGCGTCCCATTCGTCGAAGGTGACCTCGCGCACGCCGATGTGGAAGCCGTCGCGGATCGTCACCGTATGGACCGGCTTCTCGAACTCGTAGAGCTCGTTGGCGCCCATCTCGAAGCTGCCGGGGCGGATCGCCACGAGCGCGGCGGGCGGCGGGGCCGGTGCGCGCGGCGGCTCCCGCACCGAGGCGGTCGGTGGCGCCGGCTGGGGCGCCGGCGCGGGAGGCGTGGCGGCGGCGTTCTGGCGCGCCGCGAATTGCTGTTCGCGGGTGCGGGCGAGTGCGGCGAAGCGCCCGTCGGGATAGGCGTTGAGATAGGCGCGGTACTCGGCCGGGTTCTCGCTGGAGCGGATCGACTCCCAGAAGGCGAGCTCATAGGCGTCCTGCCTCGCGGCGGGCGATTCCGGCGGCGGCAGCGGGATGACGGCGCGGTTGGTCTGCGCGATCTGCGCCGGGCGGGCCACCGGTGTGACGATCAGACCGGTCGGCGGCTCGGAGGAGGTCCAGATCTGCTGGGCGCGGCGGGTCTGTCTCGCCACGGCGTCGCGGGTGCGGGCCAGCGCGGCCTGCATGTCGAGCCCCGGCGTGCGGATCGCCTTGACCCACTCGTCCACGGCCGGATTGCCGCGATTCACGCTGATCGCCTCCATCCGGTCGATGGCGAGCAGGCCCTTGGACGGGCCGGCGAGATCGGCCTGCCAGGGATTGTCGCGGCTGGCATCGAGGACGACGAGGGCGCTGGCCGGCCGCGCCACGATCAGCGCGTCGAGCAGCAGGTCGAGATCAACAGCCGCCTGGCCGATTTCGGCCGGGGAGCGCAGCCGTGCATCGACCGGAACGAGGAAGTTGCGCCCGCGCTGCTGCACCGCATGGCCGGCATAGAACACGACCGCCTGGGCGCCGCGGCGCAGCCTCGCTGAAAAGGCGGCGATCGCGTCCTGCAGGGCGGGGCCGCTCGCGTCCTCGGCGGTGACGACGTCGAAGCCGCCCTCGCGCAGCGCCTGGGCCACGGCGCGGGCATCGGCGGTGGCGCCGGCCACGGGCGAAAGCGGATAGGCGCCATTGCCGATGACGAGGCCGACGCGCGCTGCCTCCGGCTCGCCCGACTGGGCCAAGCCCGGCGCGGCCGACAGCAGCGAGACGCAGACCGCCAGAGCCAGGCCGCGCAACCAGGACATGCCGTTCCTCATTTCCCTCCCAAATCCTCCCAACCGCATCGCGCCGCCTCAGCGCACATAGACCGTGATCTTGCGCGACATCACGGGAGGATCATGCGGGACGTGGTTATGGTCTCCCAGCAGGAGCTGCAAGGTGTGGCGGCCCTTGGGCAGGGTCACCACCACTTCGCTCTGGCCGTTGCCGAGATGGATGTTGTTGTAGTCGGCGGGAATGGGCTGGTCGGGCGGACCGGGCTCCGTGTTGATCAAGAGATGGTGATGGCCGGTGTTGGGCCATTCCGTGCCCGCGGGGGCGAGGCCCATCTCCTTGAGCCCCATCCGGACGGTGAAGCGCTCGGGCACGCGCAGCCCGTCCAGGGGATAGTGGAAATAGACCTCCGCCCCCTTGGGCGCAGGCTGCCGGCCCGAGGCCGACTGCGCGAGGGTGGGGTTTGCGCCAGCGGCCAGCGCCGCCAGCAGCGTGGCGGCAGCCAGCAGGGCGGCGAGGCCGCGGCGGGATCGGCGACAGGGGGTCATCGCCGCTTCTCCGGGCGTTTGCCGCCGGGCGCCACCGTCACCCGGATGCGCTCCGACAGGATCGGCGGATCATGCGGCACATGGTTCTCGTCGGTGAAGATCAGCTGCAGCGTGTGTTCGCCGCGGGGCAGGGTGATGCGCCGCTCGGTCTGCCCGCCGCCGAGATGGATGTGGTTGAGATCGGCGGGGATCGCCTCGTCGAGCGGCGGCGTCGGCGCGTTGATGATCAGGTGGTGGTGCCCGGTGTTGGGCTTGGCGACGCCGGCGGGCGCGACGCCCATGTTGCGCAGCCCGAAGCGGACGGTGCTGTTGGGGAAGATCACGTCGCCGTCGCGCGGGTAGATGAAGTAGACGGCCGCGTCCGGCGGGGCGGGCGTCAAGGCGGGCTTGCCGCTCGGGCGGGTTGCCGACTGCGCCGCCGAGGCCAGCTGCTCGCCCTCGACGACGCGCACCCGGATGCGCGGGGACATGAGCGGCGGATCATGCGGGACATGGTCGTGGTCGCCCAGCAGCAGCTGCAGCGTATGCTCGCCCGGCGGCAGCGTGATCTCGGCCTCGGTCTGGCCGCGCCCGAAATGGACATGGTTGAAGTCGCTGGGAATCTCGTGGTCGAGCGGCGGCAGCGCGGTGTTGATCAGCAGATGGTGATGGCCGCCATTGGGATGCTTGGTGCCGGCCGGCGACAGCGACACGCCCTCCGCGCCGAAGCGGATGATCGAGCGGGTCGGGATCGTCGCCCCATCGACCAGGTCGACGAAAAAGACCCGCGCGCCGGGGGCCGCTGCGACGCGCGCCTGCTCCTGCGGCTCCTCGCCGACCTCGACGGTGATGCGGCGTGACATCACCGGTGGGTCGTGGGGCACGTGATCGTGATCGGCGAACAGCAGCTGCAAGGTGTGGCGGCCCGCCGGCAGCACGACCTCGATCTCGGTCTGGCCGCTGCCGAGATGAAGGTGGTTGAAATCGCTCGGGATCGGCTGGTCGAGCGGCGGCAGCTCGGTGTCGATCAGGATATGGTGGTGGCCGGCATTGGGTTGCGGCAGGCCGGCGGGGGCGACTTCCATGCCCGAAAGCGCGAATCGGACCACGAATTTGCCCGGAAGGCGCGCGCCGTCGGCGATATCGACGAAATCGAGCCGGGCATCGGCGGGGGCCTTGCTCCGCGGCCGGGCCGCCTCCTGGGCGAAAGCGGGGGGAACGAATGCCGTCGCGACGACGGCCAGCGTCAGGAGCACCGACAAGACGCCGAGCCGAACCCTGTGCACCGGCCCTGTTCTCCCTTGCGCGCCCCAGCGCTTGAAAAGCTACCAGCGGCCGCCTCGCCCGGCAAGCCAAATAGCCTTTTCCTCAACGGTTTGCGTGTCATTGATCATGGCGTGGCACGGTGTCGCCGTCTGGATTTCCGGCGGCCGCTCCGCTAGATTGCAGCGAGGAAGGACCTCATGATCCCGATCGCCCGGCTGCCTCTGCTGATGGGTCTCGCATTGCTGCTGCTGGCGCTGCCGGCGGCGGCGACGGAGCGCCGCGTCGCGCTGGTGATCGGCAATTCGAACTATGCCAACGCGCCCGTCCTGCCCAACACGGTGAACGATGCGCGCGACATGGTGGCCGCGCTGCGCAAGGTCGGCTTCGAGGTGGTGGACGGCGTCGACCTCGACAAGCGCGGCATGGACCAGGCGGTGACCCGGTTCGCGCGCCTGGCGCAGGATGCCGATGCCGCGATGTTCTACTATGCGGGGCATGGGCTGCAGTTCAACGGCGAGAACTATCTCGTGCCGGTGGAGGCGCGGGTCGAGGACGAGATCGGCGTCCAGTACGAGACGACGCGGCTCAACGACGTGGTGACGGCGCTGAACTTCTCGCGCGGCGTCAAGATCATGGTGCTCGACGCCTGCCGCAACAATCCGTTCGTCACCCATCTCGCCAGGCGCCAGGGCACGCGCAGCTTCGCCGTCGGCACCGGGCTCGCCCCCGTCGCGCGGGCGCAGGGCATGGTGATCGCCTATGCCACGCAGGCCAACGACGTCGCCGCCGACGGCGCCGGCCGCAACAGCCCCTTCACCGCCGCGCTGGTGCGCGAGATCGACCAGCCGGGCGTCGAGGTCGCGACCCTGTTCCGGCGCGTCCAGAAGAGCGTCTACGAGGCCACAAACGGCCGCCAGACCCCGGAACTCTCGCTGTCGCTGCTCGGCGACTTCTACCTGAACCGCTCCGAGACCGACAGCGACGTCTGGGGGCGGATCCGGACGAGCGAGGACCCGGCCGTCTATCACGACTTCATCCGCCGCTATCCGACCAGCTTCTTCACCATCGACGCGCGCACGCGGCTCGACCTGCTCGAGCGCCGCGCCGACGAGACGAGGGAGCGCGACCAGCTTGCCCGCGACTTCGCGGCGCGCGAGCGCGCCCTGCTGGAGCGAGTCGAGCGGGCCGAGCGGGTGCGCCAGCAGGCGGCGACCGACCTCGCCAAGCGCCAGACCGAAGCCTCGCTGACAATCGCGCCGCCGCCCGGCGCCGCGGCGCGGACACCCCCGGCGCCCTCCTCGGGCACGGTGCGGCCGGTCGCGATCCCGCCGGCGCGCGAGCAGGCCGAGCGCGACCGCCTCGCCGAGGAGGTTTCGCGGCGGGACCGCGAGCTGGCCTCGCTCGAGACCGAGAAGAAGCGGCTCGCCGATGAGCGGCTGCTGATGGAGCAGGCGATGGCGGCGCGGATGGGCACGCTGACCATGTCGGTCCCGGCGCAGCCGAGCCTCTCGCTGGGGGCGACGGCCACGGGGCCGGAGCGTTCGCTGAACGGGCGCCCCGCGGCCGAGCCGGCCACCAGCACGGTCGCGCCGGGCGCGCGGCCGCAGGCGGCCCGGGCCCCGGCGACGCGGCCGAGTGCCGCGACCTGCAGCGAGATCCTGCTGCGAGCGCAGCTCGGCGAACTGACGGCGCAGGCCAAGGAGCAGCTGCAACTGTGCCGGTGACATCATTCGTCCGCACCCGCTCTCGCGGTGGAGTCGCCCTGCTGCGGCTGGCGCGGATCGTCTTGGCGATCGCGCCCCTGGCCGTCCTTCCGGCTCCGGCCGAGGCGCAGCCTGCGGCGCCGACGCCCGTGCCGTTCCCCGAGGCGCTGCAGCGGGCCGCGACCGAGCTCTTCGGCAAGGCTGCGATCACCGGCGACCGCATCGAACTGGTGATCGACCCGCTGATCGACGCCGCGTCGGGCGCGCAATCGGCCGCGACGCGCGCGATGCAGCAGAGGCTCGTCGAGATCGTCCGCACCTCGTATCCGCGCTTCGTCGTGCAGCCGTTCACGCCCGAGGTTCTGGCGCGCAATCCTGTCGTGCTCGTCGGGACCTTCACGGCGATCAGCCAGGCCGGCAACGAGGCCCCGCCCGACGCGTTCCGGATCTGCCTGAGCCTGGCCGATCTCGCCTCGCGCACCGTGGTCGCCAAGGGCGTGGCCCGTGCCACGCCCGAGGATGTCGACGTCACGCCGACACCCTATTTCCGCGACGTCCCGGTCTGGGCGAAGGACCAGGCGACCGACGCCTATGTGAAGACCTGCCAGGGCACGCCGATGGGCGGGCGGCTGGATCCGGCCTATGTCGACCGGCTGCCGGCGAATGCGCTGATCCAGGACGGCATCGCCGAATACGAGGCGCAGCGCTTTCGCGAGGCGCTCGCCTTCTACCGCACAGCGCGAAAGCTGCCCGGCGGCGACCAGCATCGCGTGCGCGTCGGCACCTACCTCGCCAATGCGAAGCTGGGCCGCCGCGACGACGCGGTCGACGCCTTCGGCGATCTCGTCGACTACGGGCTGAGCACCGAACAGCTGTCGGTCCGGCTGCTGTTCCGGCCGGGCTCGACGCAGTTCATCGACAATCCGCAGACCACCGAGCCCTATCCGATGTGGCTGAGCCAGATCGCGACGCGCGTGCGCCAGAAGAACGCCTGCCTCGAGATCGTCGGCCACACCTCGCGCACGGGGCCGCCATCCCTGAACGAGCGGCTCTCGGTGCTGCGGGCGCAGTTCATCATGGACCTGCTGCTGACCGGAATGCCCGATGGCCGCAGCCGGATGATCGCGAGCGGGCGCGGCTTCCGCGACAATCTGGTCGGCACCGGCAAGGACGATGCGAGCGACGCGCTCGACCGGCGGGTGGAGTTCAAGGTCATCGGCTGCTGAGCGCACGGATCCAGGCCCGCTGGCGCCATTCATCCGGCGCCGCGGTCTTTCCAGGTCCGGGCGGGCGTCGGCTCCTTCGAATGGATGAGGCGCTTCGCCGCTGTCCGGGGTCCGATGCGGCTCCAGGCAAGGCGGCGTCCGGGAACAGGCGGCGGGCATGAACGACATGGCGATCAATCCCTATGACGCGGTCGCCTATCCAGGCCACGCCTTCGAGCAGACGCATCCGGCCAGGCTGGCGACGATTGCGCATTTCCACGGCATGCAGGCGGCGCCTTCCCATGCGATGCGGGTTCTGGAGCTGGGCTGCGGCCGCGGCGGCAACCTGATCCCGATGGCCGCGCAGCACCACGAGAGCCGCTTCGTCGGCATCGATCTCAGCGGCAGCGCGATCGCGGAGGCGAAGCGGGCGACCGCGGAGCTCGGCCTGGAGAATGTCGTCTTCCACCATCGTGACATCCTCGCGGTCGGGCCGGAGCTCGGCAGCTTCGACTACATCCTCGTCCACGGGGTCTATTCCTGGGTGCCGGATGCGGTGCGCGAGGCGATCATGGCCCTGATCGGCGGATTGCTGGCGCCGCAGGGCATCGCCTATGTCAGCTACAACGCGCTGCCGGGCTGCCGCCTGCGCGATCTCGCCCGCGACGTGATGCTCTACGCCACGCGCGACATCACCGAGCCGACCGAGCGGGTGCGCGTGGCGCGCGCCGCGCTCGCGGCCTTCGCCGCGGCGAGCGACGGCGAGACCTTCCACGGGGCGGCTCTGCGGCAGCGCCTGACCCAGCTGGCGGATACGCCCGACAACGTCCTCTACCACGACGATCTCAACCCGATTGCGCGGCCCTTCGCGCTGCATGAGGTGCTCGACGCGGCGCAACGGCACGGGCTGCAGTTCCTCGCCGAAGCCTCCTTTCCCAACATGTTCGCGGCGGCGAAGGGCCCGGCCCAGGCGATGCTCGCGACCATTCCCGCCGAGCAGGGGGTCTTGAGGGAACAGACGGTCGACCTGCTGATCGGCCGCGCCTTTCGCGAGACGCTGCTCTGCCGCGAGGGAATCCCGCTGCGGCGCGTCATCGGACCCGGTTCGCTCGCGCCCTACCATGTTGCCGCGCATGCGACGCTGGTCGAGCCGGGCGAGGGCGAGGAGGCCAGGCCGGGCATCGACCGGTTCGAATTCGAGGGGGGCGTGCGGCTCTCCGTCGACCTGCATCTGTGCAAGGCGGCGCTGCGGCGCCTGAGCCAGGCCTGGCCCGGCAGCATCGCCTTCGACACGCTCGTCAGCCAGGCGGTGGCCGATGTCGGCGCGGCGCTCGAGCCGGATCGGGCCGGGCAGGTCGCCCGTCTCGAGGAGGCGCTGATCGCCATCTTCAAGGCCGGATTGCTCGACATCAAGCTGGAGCCGCCGCCGCTGACGACGGCGGTGGCCGAGCGGCCGCGTGCCAGCATGGTGGCGCGCTGGCAGGCGCAGACCTCGCGGGAGGTCGCCAATCTGCGCCATCGCACGGTGGGGCTGGACGGGATCGTCGGGCGAAAATTCGTCACTCTGCTCGATGGTTCGCGGACGCCTGAGATGCTGCTGGCCGATCTCAACGCGTTCCTCGACGAGATCCATGCCTCGGGAGCCGATGTCGCGGATGTGCCGCGGCGTGCGACGGCGGAGCAGGTTGCCATGCATCTGAAGGATGTGGCGCGGCTCGGCCTGCTTCATCCTTGAGCGGCGCGACGACGATTGTCGCCGCCAGCACCGGTGCCTATGCTGACGCAGCGGCAGACTGGGTCGGCAACCGTTCGCCGGCGCTGCGGCCGAGGCGGAGGGCCGGCCGGGTGAGGGCCGATGGGTGAACGCTTCAAGCAGTTCCAGGCCGTGTTTCCCGAGGAGGCCTGCCTCGACGCGCTGATGCGCGCGCGTCATGGGGCCGTCCGAGCCATTTTCAGCCCCGGGTCAAGCTGCGCGCCTTCGCCTGCGAGCATTGCAACTACCTGGTCCAGCCCGGAGCCGGCACCGCGCTCGACAGCCGCCGCACGTCGCTTCAGCTCTGGTTCTTCGCGCTGCGGGCCAGCGCCGAGCAGGGCCCGAAGGCGGCCGCGGGCGCCGTCGAGCGCGAGGCAGGCGTGCCGGCGCTGACCGCGCGGCGGCTGGTGAGCGACCTCGCGGCGCTGGAGACTCAGGGGGCCGGCTGGTTCGTGGTGCTGCGCCGGCGCGTGGCGGGCGAGGCGGCGCCGACGGCTCCGGTTCCGCCCGGGCCGACTTCGACCGCTGCCGGAGCGGAGGGCGCGGCGCCGCCCCGTGCCGCCATGGCGCCTGTGCCCGGCGCGGCAGGCTCCGGGCGGGCGACGATGATCGCGCTCGCGGCCGGCATCGCCTGCCTCGCGGTGGCCGTGCTCGGCGTGGCGCTCGTCAAGCTGCGGCAGCCGGAGGCGC
>LNFM01003985.1_pt1 | contig 27894 bp, 24 predicted proteins | sample 596031 | NCBI WGS metagenome assembly LNFM01 (sample SAMN04254537, study PRJNA301005) | activated carbon metagenome | isolation source: dual media filters at the Ann Arbor, Michigan drinking water treatment plant | place: USA: Ann Arbor
CTCTGTTTGAATATTCGTGAGCAAAGATCGTTAGCCGCAATTCGCGATCTTCTGCTCCCGAATCTTTTCAAAGGAAAAATCAGCGTTCGAGACGCCGCTGACATCGCTGAGGAGGTTGTGGCATGAGCGGAGCGCTGCTGACTTCGCAGGATCGAGAAGAGGCCCTGTCACTAGCATATCTTCACGCGATAGCCGCAGGCGCTGGCTATGCTGTTGCATTGACTAATTTCGACCGAGACGGAATTGACGCTCAGGTCCAAGCTGGCGGGACCATGAGGCCGTGCCTCGGAGTACAGCTAAAGGCAACAATCAACCTCGCACCACACAAAGACGGGACGCTGCGCTACCCTCTCAAAAAAAGAAACTTCGATCTTCTGCGCGTAGAAACGATGGTACCCCGGATTCTAGTAGTACTTGATCTTCCTCAAGACGAAGCTTCGTGGCTAACGGTAACGACCGATGAGCTGGCATTGAGGAAGTGTGCATACTGGGCTTCCCTGGCAGGGCAGCCAGATCCAGGCAACCCGGTCAGTGTTACGGTGACAATCGAAAGGAGGAACCTTTTCGACGTCCAGGGACTAGTGTCTCTTATGGACCAAGCACGGTCTGGCGCGATCAAAGGAGGCGCAGCATGAAGGCGCAAATCCTGGACGCTGAGGCACTGCGCGCGATTTCTCCATCCGCGTTGGCGGCGTTCGCGCGTGGTGAAGGGTGGGTGCGAACCGAAGCATATGGAGAGCACGCCGACATTTATGTCGCTACGGACAGGCCAGAAATCATACTGCCGCGCACGACACGAATTGGTGACTACGCCACTGTGGTGGCGCACCTCGTCCGTATCTTTGCAAAGACCAATGAAAGCGACGAGATCGCGACCTATCGTGATTTGGTCGGATCAGACCGGGACGTCGTTCGGGTACGTGCAATGGGGACAGACGACGACGGGTCGGTTCCACTAGATGCTGGTGTAAAGCTGGTTCAGCAATCCCGTGAAATGCTGCTTGCCGCGGCGTGCGCCGCCCGAGCGCCACAGCCGCTGTATCGCGCGGGCGCGAACCGCGAGGCGATCGACTACATGCGGCGCGTCAAGCTGGGACAGACCGAGCAAGGTAGCTTTGTTGTAGCGCTGCTCGCACCAGTCCCTCCGATGTTGCAGCCGCAACTGGACCCTACCTGGGCCAACCTGGACGATGAACCGATCGAGCGGCAGGTAACCCGTCGTCTCATGGAAGCTCTAAGCGCGGCTCGCACAGCGGCCGAATTGGCCCTCTCTGGTGATGGAACGGCATTTGAACAGGCAGTCGCGCAGGGCGTCAGCGCGAACCTTTGCGAGGCTGTTGCGGGATTGATCGAACAGTCCGAAGGGCTGGAAATAAGCCTGACGTGGGCACGAACACGACCAACTCCAGAAGCGCAGCGCAAGGTCGCGTTTTCGCCAAGCGACGCGGAGATCTTCAAGGAAGCCGCACGCACGTTTCGGCTTCGACAGCCCAAGCCCGATGTGACGCTGTTTGGTACGGTCCACAAGCTCAAGCGAGATCAAGATGAAGTCGAGGGATTTGTCACGCTGAAGGCCTTGGTTGACGACAAGACCCAATCCGTTAGCGCTGTCCTGGATCAGGCAAACTACACCATCGCTGTACAAGCTCACGAAGCAAAGACGCCGGTCATCGTCACCGGCGATCTTGAGCGCGTTGGTCAGAGATGGCAGCTCACCAATGCAAGCGTCCGCGAACTCTCGGCCGAGCGAGGTGATGATGAAGACGACGTGGAGCCGTGATTGCTGAGAGTCATGTAGAGGAAGCGGCGCTGGCTTGGCTTGCCGAACTCGGCTTCGCGACGGCGTCGGGCCTTGATATTGGCCCGGAAGGTGCCGCCCCTGAACGTGTCTCCTATGGTGACGTGGTTCTAAGGGGCCGACTCACTGACGCGATAGCGCGCCTGAACCCCACGCTCCCTGACGAGGCGCGGGTGGCCGTGTTGGCGAAAGTCCTCCAGGCCGAAACACCGACGCTGATCGACGAGAACCGCCGACTGCACCGGTACCTGGTGGAAGGCGTGCCGATCGATGTCCGGCGTGCGGATGGCTCCATCGGTGGCGAGCAGGCGCGGCTGCTCGATTTCGACGAACCGGCGGCAAACGACTGGTTGGCGGCGAACCAGATCACCGTCATCGAGAACAAGGCCAATCGGCGTGCCGATGTGGTGGTTTATGTGAACGGCCTTCCCCTCGGCGTCGTGGAATTGAAGAACCCTGGCGACGTGAACGCCACCCTAGATGGCGCGTTCAACCAGCTGCAGACGTACAAGGCGCAGATTGCGTCGCTGTTCCGCACGAATGCGGTCCTCGTGATCTCCGATGGGCTCGCCGCGCGCGTGGGCTCCCTCACCGCGGACCGGGAACGCTTCATGCCCTGGCGCACGGTGACGGGCAAAGACCTGGCGCCGAAGGGCACACCCGAACTTGAAACGGTGCTGAAGGGCGTCTTCGAGAAGCGGCGCTTCCTCGATCTACTTAAGGACTTCCTCGTGTTCGGCGACACCGACGGTAAGGTCACGAAGATTCTCGCCGGCTACCATCAGTTCCACGCGGTGCGCCACGCTGTCGCGCGCACGCTGTCGGCGACCAGTGCTAAGGGTGATCGCAAGGTCGGCGTGATCTGGCACACTCAGGGCTCAGGCAAGAGCCTACTGATGGCCTTCTACGCCGGCCAGATCGTCAAGCACCCGGAGATGCAGAATCCGACGCTGGTGGTGCTGACCGACCGCAACGACCTGGACGACCAGCTGTTCGGCACCTTCAGCATGTGCCGCGACCTGCTTCGCCAGACGCCGCAACAGGCCGGAGATCGGAACGAATTACGCCAACTGCTGGACCGACCCTCAGGCGGCGTCATCTTCACAACGCTTCAGAAGTTCGCGCCTGAGTCGGGTGCCGCCGACTACCCGGTGCTGACCGATCGCCGCAACGTGGTGGTCATCGCCGACGAGGCGCACCGCAGCCAATACGGCTTTCGCGCCAAGGTGGCACGCGCTAGCGGCGACATCTCCTACGGCTTCGCGAAATACCTCCGCGATGCGCTGCCCAACGCTTCCTTTATCGGCTTCACCGGGACGCCGATCGAGAAGGAGGACGTCAACACGCCAGCCGTGTTCGGCAGCTACATCGACGTCTACGACATCAGCCGCGCGGTCGAGGACGGCGCGACGGTGCCGATCTACTACGAAAGCCGGCTCGCACGGATCGAACTCGACGAGGACGAGAAGCCCAAGATCGATGCAGAGATTGCGGAGATCACGGAGGACGAAGCCGAGAGCGAACAAGAGCGATTGAAACGCCGATGGGCCAGCGTGGAAGCCCTGGTCGGTTCGGAGAAGCGGCTCAGCTTGGTCGCTGAGGATTTGGTCAAGCATTTCGAGGCGCGGACCGCGGCGTTGGACGGCAAGGCGATGATCGTCTGCATGAGTCGGCGCATCTGCGTCGCCCTCTACGACGCAATCATCAAGCTTAGGCCGGACTGGCACAGTGACGAGGACGATGCTGGCGCGATCAAGGTCGTGATGACTGGCGCCGCCTCCGATCCGCCGACGTGGCAGCCGCATATCGGCAAGAGGCCGAAGTCGCGGCGGGAGTTGCTGGCCAAGCGTGCCAAAGATCCCAAAGACCCGCTCAAACTGGTGATCGTGCGCGATATGTGGCTCACCGGTTTCGACGCCCCGTGCATGCACACGATGTATGTGGACAAGCCGATGAAGGGTCACGGCCTCATGCAGGCCATCGCCCGCGTGAATCGCGTCTTCCGCGACAAGCCCGCCGGTCTGGTAGTGGACTACATTGGCATCGCTCAGAATCTGAAAAGCGCCCTCGGTCAATACTCCGGACAGGACCAGGAGCAGGCCGGCATCAACGAGGCCGAGGCGGTCCGCGTCCTGCAAGAACGCTACGAGGTTGTCCGAACCATGTTCAGGCCGGATATGCCGGGCGGGTTCGACTATCGACCGGCGGTCGCGCCTGACACCCCGCCAGTTCAGCGGTTGTCGATCATGGCCGGCGCGATCGACTGGGTGCTGACGTTTCAGCAGGAGGCGGCCGCGCGCGAGGCCTCGGACGAGGGAAAGAAGAAGGCTCATCGTCGTTATGCGGACGCGGTCCTGGCGTTGTCCAAGGCCTTTGCGCTCGCCGCGGCAAGCGATGTGGCGCGAGGTATCCGAGATGAGGTGGGGCTTTTCCAGGCCATCAGGGCGGCGTTGGTAAAGAGCGTGCCGGGTGGTGGCCGTAGCGCCGCGGATCGTGAGTTGGCAATCCAGCAGATCGTGAGCCGGGCAGTCGTCTCGACCGAGATCATCGACATCATGCGGGCTGCCGGGTTGGAGAGCCCCGACATCTCCATCCTCTCGGATGAGTTCCTCGCCGAGGTCCGGCAGATGGACAAGCGGAACCTCGCGATCGAGGCGCTGAGGAAGCTGATCAACGGCGAGGTCCGTTCCCAAGCGCAGCGGAACGTGACCCAGTCGAAGGCCTTCACGGAGAGGCTCGAGGCGGCGATTGCGCGCTACCATGCCAACGCGCTGACCACCGCCCAGGTGCTGGAAGAGCTGATCCAGATTGCGAAGGACATCCGCGCCGCGCGAGCCCGGGGCGAGGAGACCGGCCTTACCGACGAAGAAATTGCCTTTTACGACGCGCTAGCGGAGAACGACAGCGCGCGCGAGGCGATGGGCGAGCCGGCACTCCGGGTGATTGCGCACGAGTTGGTTGCCAGTATCCGCGGCAGCGTTTCCGTGGACTGGGTCCATCGGGAGGCAGCCAGGGCGCGCATCCGTGTGCTCGTGAAGCGTATCCTTCGCAAGTATGGCTACCCGCCGGACCTACAGGATGCCGCCGTTCAGACCGTGCTTCAGCAGGCGGAGGCGTTGTCGGCTTCGTGGGCGGCCTGATTTACGATCGATGCGCCGTGGTCTGACGTTGCGGCGTCGGCCTGATAAGACGGCACGCTGGATCACCTCAACGGGTAGTTCAGGTCACGCGCCTCATGGCGCCGGCCGTGGTCCGATGGAGAGGCGTCCCGCCAACCGCGACAATCGCCTCACCCAGCGTGTCGATTACGCGTCCATCGCACCGCAGATCGCCCGCGGCCGTCACCGCCACCAGCACCGTGCCGCCGGTGCCGCTGATCATCGCCACGGATCGGATGCCACCCGCGCCGTCGTGCAGCCGCGGCAGGCCGACGTAGTCCCAGCCGACGCGTCCCGGCGCGCGGACCTTGAGCTCGTGGAGCACGGCATCGGCCACGTCCACCGCCCGCGGAGCGATGCAGCCGGTGCGCGGCGGATTCTGCATCTTCGATCTGGCGATAGCCTCCGCGGCGTGCTGCTTCGACCGCGCGTGGCGTGCCTTGCGCGCCAGCGCCGCGACCGAAAGATGGGGCCGGGTGAGCATGTCTCAGGTCTCCACGGTCGCGGGTGCGAACTCGGGTGGCATGGCGCAGCGGTCCAGCCATTCGCCGACGTTTGTGGTCAGTACGTTCATGCGCGCGACGTTCACCGCGGTGAGCCGCAAACGCTCCTCCTCGATGCGGCGCAGCGTGGCATCGGTCGATGCCGCGAGGGACTGAACGTCGCGCACGCCGGCATGCAGTTCGCGTGCAAGGGCTTCCGTGGTCGCGCGCACCGCAGCGACCTTCTCCTCCGCAAGGGCCTCTGCGGACGCACGCACCGCCGCGACGCGTTCGTCAACGTGCTGCGCCACCGCGGATAGGATGGCCTTATCGCGCACGCTGGCGACGTCGTCCTTGCGGTCGGGCTCGTCGGTGGCGGTCATTAACAGTCTCCCTCATTCGAATCTGCGTTGCCCAGCACGCGGAAAAGGCGTTCGCCGTCCGTCTCGGACCGAAGGGCCGACAGCGCATCGTCCCACGCCGTCATGGCACCCGCGGCCTTCGTGAACATCGCCGCCATGCGTTCCAATTCGAGCATCACCGCATCGCGGTTCGATGCCTCCTTGTGGCCAAGCGGGCCGACGAGGGTTGCCGCGACGTTCAGCAGTTCGCGCGTCTCCGCGACACCGGAGCCGGGGGACGGCGAAACGGTCGCCAGAGGTTCATCGGACCGCGAGAGCAGTGCCCGCGCGCAGGCCGCGAAGGCCTTGGCTTGGCGCCGGGCTTGCGCCGCGTAGTCGCGGCACACCCGCGCGCGGTCGGGGACCTGCTCCGGCATCGCGCCGCTGAGCCACTCGTAGGCCTTGGCGCATTCGTCCGAGGTCAGCGGGCGATCCGCGACCCAAACCTTCACCGCCCCGTCGATCTGACCGGCGCGAAACATCAGCGCGTCGATCTCGCGAATGTCGGTCGGACGATGGGCCGGGCGGGCCAGGACCACTACGTTCGTCGTGTCGCTCACGATGCGCGCTCCTGGGTCTTCACGCTCGGCGGCGCCACGTCGGCAGGGTCCATGAGATGCGCGTTGTAGAGCCGCGGTGTCACCAGCCAGGCGTTCTCGTTCTGCGCGCTCACGTGACCCATGGGCGCCGCGATGCGGCCCAACCGGTGGGCAACCTCGCTGACGAAGGCCGCAGCCCGCGGGCCGGCGTTCAGCGGAAAGTGCACCAGGTCGCAAGGCGACGGGATGATGTCGTTCCACAAACCCCGTGCGAGACGCGCCGCGGCCTGTGCGAAGTCGTAGCCGTGCAGATCGAGTTGCAGAGCGCTGCTGAGCGCGGCCCTAAGATCATCCGCCTCGGCAAGCTGAACTACATGCGCGCATTCGTGGATGAACACCGCGGCGGCAGTGTAGGGGTGCAGACCGCGCTGGCAGTGTTCGCCGCGGGGAGGTGCCGCGGTGGCGTGGCGACCCGCCGCCGGCATCCAGATCGTGAAGCCGTCGCCCGTGGCCTCGGTGAAGCCGCCGACGCCCGCGCCAGCGGGCTGCCAGTAGCCGTTCGGCACGATGGCGACTTCGGGCACCTGGATGGTTGCGCCGCGGATGCTGCCGAAGATGAAGGCGGCCAGGGCGGTGAACAGCACGCGCTGCTGCGCGATGGCGCGCTGCTGGTCCGACGGGATCAGGAAGTCGGCGGGCATGACCGCGATGGGCTTGCGCTTGGGGATGCTGTGCAGGCCGCGTGCGCCGGGGTGGTCGGGATGCGGCGCCATGCACTCGGGCTCGGGCGGCTGGTCGAATAGAAGACGGAACGCGGCGATAGGCGTCGGCGAGGTTGGGTCGGGAAAGCCCGCGGGCGGGCCGTTGGCGGTGGTCACTGGATATGTCCTTGCTGATGGGAGGCGAGGCGGTGGGGGGTGGATGCCGCGTCGGCGCTTGCCGTGACCGACGAGAGCAGGGCAACGGCGCGGCGTTCGAGATTCTTCGCGCACCCCGTCACGCGCAGCATGAGTGCGAGCGAGCCGTAGTCTTCGGCCGCGCGGACGTTGAGCGGGTCGACCCGGAGCCTCGCGCCGATCTTGGCGGCGAGCAGCATCAAAGCGGCGTCGGCTTCGCCGAGGTCGTCGTTGAATTGCAGGAAGGAGTCCCAGAGGCTCTGCTCGACCTCGTTCAATGCGGCCGGCGGGCGCATCGGATCGGGCGGCATCGTCATGCGCCGGGGCTTGACCAGGCTCATGCGTGGCCCGCCCCGCGCGGCGGGACGCGAACGGCGTGCCAGGGTGGTGTGTCCGCGGAGGGCGACGGCGCATCTGTCGCGGCGGAACTGTCCAGCGGCGGGCTATGCACAGCTGAACCAGCCGCGGCCCTATCGAATGCCGTAAGGCGAAGTGCCCTGCCGGCGTCGAGCATCGCGCGCAGCGCGTTCTTGTAGGCCCTCGGCGACACCTCCGGCGCGTTGTCGCCGCGCGCCATCGCCGCGTGCGCTTCACGCAGGTAGGCCGCCGCGACGGCCCAGACTTCCAGCAGCCGAAGGTCGCCGGAACACCAGTAGCCGGGGCGGGTGCTGATTGCTTCTTGCCACGCAGCGCGCTGGGCTTCGGAGAAAAAGCGTGGCGGCGTCAGCTGATCGTCAGTTAGCGGGACCGGCGCGCCGCGGCGCTTCTGTCGCAGGGACTCATTCATGCGGCCGAACTCCCGTCAGAGGGTGGTGTCACGGCGAAGCTTCCCCTCGAAGGTCCGTCTAGAAGCCGGTTCCCCCCGCCGGTTTGGGCCAGGCGCGCCGAGGCGCGACATATCCCCCCCGGTGTCGGGCGTGGCCCCATCCCCATCGGCTGGCGTCTCCGGGCGCGAGGCAGGGCCGCCTGATGGCGCGTCGGGTGGTCCGCCGGGATGCGGGCCGGCGCCAGGGCGGGTGCCGTGTGCGACCGCCGTGTGGCGCAGGCCGGCGCGTCGGTGCGGTGCGCGATCATCACGGTCGGCATTGTCGCGCGGTGGCCGCGTCGGGCCTCGCTCTATTCGCCGTGGCGGTGATGATCAGACCACATGAGCGGCGTCGCCGGGTCGGCGATGTAATCGCCGGTCACGGTTCAGGCCAGACGGTCGCAGGCATCGCGCCGCGCGTCGGGTGGCCACGGGTCGTGGGGCCGCGCGCCGCGACGGGCAGGGCCGCCTGAGCCCTGGCCGGGTGGGCGACGCGTGGTTCTGGCGCGTGGGTTCGGCCCGGCGGAACTGGCCCGCCGGAACCGCTCGGGCGTCGCCGGACCACCGCAGGCGCCGACGACGCAATACAGGGCCGCCTGATGCCCTTGCCCTCCGCGACGGGGGATTGCGCCAGGCGGGGTGTCCCGCGCCGCCTACGCCCCTCGCCTGCCCGTGCCGCGACCACCATGCCCCGGGATCGGACGCCGAGGTCAGCCGATGCGTGTGGGAGTGTGTGTTGCGCCGTGACCGAGAGCCGGCCCGCTGCGTGGGTGCGTGGGTATGGTCCCCCCCGAAGGGGGGGGGTGACCAACCCACGCGCTCCCCGCGCAATGGGGTGCGTGGGTCTGCGTGGGTTCCCGCGTGGGTTCAAAAGACAACCCACGCGTCGAAACTTCCGGCTCCGCACAGCGATCCGAGGCACCCCGGCATCCCGGCACCGGTTCAGAAGGGAATGTCATCCTCGTCCGCCCCGGCCAGGGTATCGGCGTCCAGCTCGGCACTGCGCAAACCAGCGTCCGTCACCGTCAGCCCCAGGGCCTCCGTGCGGCTCGGCGCAGGCCGCCGATACACCTGCTCGCTGACGGCGCCGGACTGCTTCAGCGCTTTAATCTCCGCAAGGATCGCCTCGCCGGCCGCGCCGAGACGCGATGCCGGCACATCACCCGCGATGTAGCGGTGCTTCGAGGACTTCTGCGTTGACCATTGTTCGCCCGCGCTCGGCCCCTCACGGATCAGGAGCAACAATTCGAACCGCTCGCGCGAGGTCAGCGCGACAGCAGGCGGTTTCGTCCAAGGTACAGCGACGCCGATGCGGTCTGAGTGCGGGTTCTCCTCCGTCGCGTTCTGTAAGTCGTGATCCACCATGTTGAACCACCGCGCGTCGCCCGCCTTCACCAGGTTGGCTTTTCCGTCCATGTCCACGCGGAAGTACGAGCGCCGATCCTCCGGGGGGATGCGCAGGGCCTTTGCCTCCTCCGGCGACATGGTGGCAACAGCCAGGTGGGTCCGTGCCGATGTGATAATGACGGACGCTCCACGCGCAGCGTCGGCGGTGTTGCCCTCGCCTGCACCGCCCTTCCTATCGTGGTGCACGAGCAGCACCGTGACACCGGCGCGCGTCGCCACCTCGGAAAGCGCTGACATGACCGCGCCCATGTCTACGTTGTTGCTCTCGTTCGCCTCGTGCGCCTTCCAGAAGGGATCGAGCAGCAGCGCGCAAATGCCGTACGCCCTACACGCGGCGACCAGGTAGTCCACGCCGGCGCGGTTCACCACAAGCTGTGGCCGGCCGAACACACGGCCAAATGCGTCGGGCTCGGGGTCCTGATAGTAGGCCAGCCGCGGCGGTAGCGTCCGCACCAACAGCTTCCGATCGCCGAAGTCCTCGTCGCGGATTGCGCGGCTGTCGATCTTGAACACCCGCGCCGCGGCCTTGAACCGCCGCTCGAACTCTTCCGTGTCGTCTTCCAGCACGAGAATCATCACGCTGCCGGGCCTACGCACTTCAAGCCCCGCAAACGGCCGCGCGCACAACAGGGACAAGGCCACCGAATACATCAGCGATGTCTTGCCGCGCCCGCCCGGCCCGGTGAGCATCGTTGTGTACCCGGCGCACAGCCAGTAGGGCAGGACCCAGTCGCGAGGCCGCGGGTTCATGTCAGTGAGTCGTATCGGCTTGCCGGCTGCGTCACGCATCTCGCGCAGCAGCGTCTTGGTCGCCTCGTGGTTTTGCCCCAGGCGACGCGCGACTGCAGCTACGGTGTCGGCGAAGTCAGGGCCGTCGGGGTCGGCCTCGATGGCCGCGCGCAGCAGCCCGATCGTCTCGGGGTGGCTCGTCCATTCCTCCTTGAGCGCCGGCGCGGGGACGGATGCGGTAAACGGTAGCGCCGAGAAGGACGAACCCATCAGCTCCGGCGCGCCTTCCTCGTCGGTGTACGTGGCCAGCATCTTCACCGCGGCCTGTTCAAGGAACGTCTTTTCCGACAGGCCCAGCGCAAGGGCGCGTTCACATGCTGCGTGCCGGTCCTCCGCAGGCACCTCCTCCCTCGCGAGCAACGCAGCATAGGCGGCGATTAAGTCGCCGAGCGACATCCTGGCAAAGCGATGCGACGTGGAGGTGGCAGCAGTCAGCGGCGCATTCATTGTGATCGTCCATCGGGAAGGGATGGCGAGCCCCGGTTGCCGTCGCCCTGCTCGGTCTTTCCTGTGTCGCGCCGGCACCTTGGCCCCGGCGTCGTAGCCTTCCACTTCCAGCCTTGACCCGGCCCGCGCCGGCATGGCCTCGTCATCCCGCGGTGAGGGTGTGGCAGCCCCGCCGTTCCATCGAGAGCGTTGCGTGCGCCGGCCCGGTCAGGAACCCCCTGGACCGGGCCGGTTGCGCCTTCGGGCCTCGACTTCATCAGAACCAGTCCGGCACGGCGTCGAATGGCGGCAGGGCCTGAGCCAGAACATCCTCGAAGCGCTCGCGGATATGCCGGGTGTCCCTGCCCTCCCAAACCATCAGGTCGAGGGCGGCGGGATGGTAGGAGCCGTGCCCCAGGACCAGCGCCGACAGGCCGGCGTTGCGCAGGCGGGCCGTGATCCTGGCGGCGTAGTGTTCGGCGTCCGCCGCCCTGTCCGCGTCCGGCGTCAGTCCCTGCGCGTCGAGGTAGGGCGACTGCCACCACGCCATCGGCCAGGCATCCCCCGGCGCGTCGCGCGCGTCGAGAAGCCGCTTGCCATGGTCGATCAGCCAGCCGCTGCGATCGATCTTCCAGCCGCTGCGGGGTCGCCTTCGCGGCTCGGTCTTGGCCACGCGCAGGCGCAGGGGCGCGAGTACGACCTTGCGCATTGAGGCCGTCAGCTTCTCGTGCTCGGCATGGTTGTAGACGCCACGCGGATTGTGCCAACAGGGATAGCTGTGCGCGACGATGGCTTGAAGATCATCATCGGCCACCAGGGGCAGGCGGCGCCATCCGCCGACAGATCGCAGCACGGCATCGAGCCGGTTGCGGAGCCCGAAAGTTCCCGCGTCAACGAATGCGAGTGCCGGCGGCGCGGCCCGTGTATCGGGCGGATCGGCTTCGGTGCTCTCGGTCGGCGTCGTGGCCATGGCTGACGATTCCATCAGGGTCGCGGGGCGGTCAGGGCGACGTGCCGGGACGCGGCGTTGCGCGCGCCAACAGCCACGCATTCAGCGCGGGCCGGTTCCAGATGAACCGACCCGCAACGACCACCGGCGGCGGAAGGTCACCGCGCTTCACCGCGCGGAATGCTGCGTGCTTCGATCTCACTATGCCGTCCGCGACCAGGCCGGCGGCGTCAGTCCAGTCGCCCGATGCACCCAGGGTTTCGGTGCGCGCGCTCACAGCACGGCGTCCGCGTCGCCGCGCATCGCGTCGAGGGCCTGCAAGACCCTGCTCCGCCACCACCTGGGCGAACCGGCGATCCGCACGTCAGGGGGAGGGAACCGGCCCTGGTCCACTGCCCGCCGCAAGGCCTCTGTTGAGAACCCGATGATCAGGCACACGTCGTTCCGCGAAAGCAGTACGCGGGCCTCAGGCGGCAGGTGTGCCAGGAGTGGAAGCCGGCGGGCCGCGAGCACGTGTCCTGCGCCGCGTTCGCGGCGGGGCAACGCAGTAGCGTATTCGGCCACAGCGGCGGCGGCGGCGCGGGCGCACAACGCAGGAATATCCGCAGCAATGGGATCGGTGGTGGTCGTGGGCGTCGCCGTGCCGGACACGATGGGGTCCTCGCCAACACGCGGCGGGCACGGATCACGGCGTCAGAATGGGACACACAGGGAACCGCGCCACCGCTAAGGGTGGATGGGGGCGGCACCACTGGTTCCTGTGTCCCCGCCATTTCGCGGTCTGGGTTGCGCGACCATCACGGGAGGTGCCACTCCCCGCGGTCCGTATGGCAACGGCACATGGTAATCGCGGCGTACTCGTAAGTTCAAGAAAAAATATTTGAGTGAAAATATCCCGGAAACCGACGGATTTATTGGCTTTATTTACTATTGATGACAAACGTTTACAACGTAAACGCGCGCATGGCGCGGAATACCAAGCAAAAGAAAAAACATGCGAGGGAATGTATGCAAAAACGCCGGATGCCTGCCTATTTCCGGCCGCACATCACGGCGCCAAGATGACGATCCCCCCGCCGAGTGGCACCTCGACGGGGGGATCTGACCGCGCGCACGAGGCAGGGGAGCGCCGCTGCGGGTTGATCCGAACATGCCGGCCCGCCCGGCGCCGCGTCCATCGCAAACAGGGGCGTCGGCGCACAGCAGACCAAGTCTCGCGGCCTATAGACGCGACGGTGATCCGCACGCAGGGATTGAAACGTAACGCCGTCTGGAACTGCTTGTGTCTGCGCTACCGCGCCTTGCGGATCACGTCGCCAATGGCCGCGATCGCAGCGTGGCCACATGCTCGGCCCACGCGTTCAACGCCGTCGCCATCTCGGGCCGGTAGTCGTGGCGGTCGTATGTTCCGCGCAACCGAGGCGGAGCGTGATTCAGGACGCGGTCAATGATGTCGGGCCGGATGCCGAGACGCGCCATACCAGACGCGGCCGTACGGCGCAGATCGTGCGGCGTCCACCCATCGGTACCGCTGATCCGCTGCACATCCTCGACGGCGCGCGACCAGCCCTTGAACGGCGCATCCGCCGAGCGGCCTGGAAACAGCACATCGCCGGTATGAGGCGCGCCGGCAATCAATGCAGCCGCCATCGCCGACAGGGGGACGATATGCGGGCGGCCGTTCTTGGTGCGCGAGGCCGGCAGGACGATGGCCACAGGGACGCCCACGCTGTCGCGCTGTACCTCGCCTTCTGTCAGGCCGTTTACCTCCTCGCGCCGGCACGCCGTCAGCAGCAGCAACCGCATCACGCGGCCGGCCGGTTCGCGGCCCTCGCACGCGTTCCAGACGGCGACGATCTCGGTATCGGTCAGGATGCGTTCGCGGGGCGGGTTCGCGGAGGGTGAAGCAAGCCCAGTGGGACAGGGGTGCGCGTCGATATGTCCGCGCTTGTGCAGCCAGTTAAGGGCGGCGCACATCATCGAGGCGACCCGCGCCGCGGTGGACGGCGAACCGCTCTTACTCATTCTGGCGCCGGCCACCTTCGCATTGCCGGTCGCGATCCTGTCCACCACGGCTTGCAGGTCGCGGCGGTGCAGGCGCGCTAAGTCCAGATCACCGAGCGGCGGGACTACGAAGCGGTCGAATAGCCACCGAACCTGCCCGGCGTCCTTCGCCGTCGCATCGAGGTGCCCCAAGTAGAGGGCGATGCCGGTGCCGAATGTGCCGGCGGGTGCCGTAATGGTGCCGGTCTCCAGCGCCAGCAGTTCGCGGCGAGCGTGGTCGCGAGCATCGGCGAGGGTCATCGCGGGATACGTACCGAGGCGTTTCTTCACCCGCCGGCCCGACCGCATGGCGATGAACCACCACGCCACGTTGCCGGCGCGACGGCGCGCGACCAACCCCGGCATCAGCGAGTCTGGGGTATCGGAATTGACGGGCAGGGACCGCACGTTGCGGTCGTTCAATGCGACGGCTGGCACGGCACGGTTCTCCTGTGTCGCGCACCGCGGCGGGCCGTTTGTCCGGGGTCACACCGGGGGCAATCCCCGTGCAACACGCGGCATCGCCCCGCCACGGGGCACAACATGGATACCGGCTAAAATATTGATTTACAATGTCTACAGCGATGGGTTGCAGCAGTCCATCACGCCATGTTCACCATGATGGTCTTCTTGTGCGTGAAGTGCTCGAGCATGGCTTCCAGCGAGGCCTCCTTGCCCAGGCCGGACGACTTCACACCGCCATAGGACAGGTTCGCCTGCACCACCAGGTTCTGGTTGATCTGCACCAGCCCGGCTTCGAGCCGATGGGCGAGGTCGAGGCCGACCTTCAGGTTGTTCGTCCACAGCGAGGCGGCCAAGCCGTAGTCGGAATCATTCGCCTCGGCCAGCACGCCCTCGGGGTCGTCGAAGGGCTGGATCACGGTGACGGGGCCGAAGATTTCCTCGCGCACCAGGCGGCTTTCAGCGGTGAGGCCGGTGAAGATCACGGGCTGGATGAACAGGCCCTTCTTCAGCGCGGGGTCGGTCGGCATGGCGGAACACACATGGGCGGTGGCGCCGGGCGTCGCGGTGCCCTCGGCGATGAAGCCGCGCACCTTCTCCAGCTGGCCTTCGGAGACGATGGTGCCGATGTCGGTCTTCTCGTCCAGCGGGTCGCCCATGACCATGGCGTTCACGGCGTCGGTCATCGCCGTCACGAAGCGGTCGAAGATCGGGCGTTCGACATAGATGCGCGACGCCGCCGTGCAGGACTGGCCCTGGCGCGTGAAGCGCATCGAGGTGAGCGCGCCGGATACCGTCCTGTCGAAGTCGCAATCGGCGAAGACGATCATCGGCGACTTGCCGCCGAGTTCCAGCGTGACCGGGATCAGCTTCTCGGCGGCGGCGCGGGCGACGATCTTGCCGGTCTCGACGGAGCCGGTGAAGGTCACCTTGCGGACCAGCTTGTGGCTGACCAGCGGCGCGCCGCATTCAGGACCGAAGCCGCTCACCATGTTGAACACGCCCGGCGGCAGGATGCGGTTCATGATCTCGCAGATGCGCAGCACAGCGAGGGGGGCTTCCTCGGCCGACTTCACCACCACGGCATTGCCGGCGACCAGCGCAGGCGCGACCTTCAGCGCCATGAGCAGCATCGGCACGTTCCAGGGGATGATCGCGCCGACCACGCCGAGCGGCTCGCGGATGGTCACCGAGAGCATCTTCGGGTCGAAGGGGACGGATTCACCCTTCAGTTCGGACCCCAGGCCGCCGAAGAATTCGAAGACATCGGCGACGACGCCGGCCTCGACGCGGGATTCGGTCCGCAGCGCCTTGCCGGTTTCGAGCGCGATCAGCCGGCCGAGCTCATCGACATGCTCCTTCAGCAGCTGGGCGCATTGATGTACCAGCGCACCACGCTTGCGCGCCGGGACCTTGGCCCATTCCTTCTGCGCCTTGGCGGCGTTCTGCACGGCGGCGTCCACGTCCGCCGCGTCACCCTCGGCCGCGCGCGCGACTTCGGTGCCGGTCGCAGGGTTCACCACGGCGAAAGTCTTGCCCGAGCGGGCCGGCACATAGGCGCCGCCGATGAAATGGACGCCGGAGAGCGCCTTGGCCAGCGCGAAGGGATCGGCGGAGGGCGCGGCGGGGGTCGGGTGCGGGCGGTCGAGCATGGGGCGCTCCTTCGGTGTCGTTCGACGCGCAGCAATAGACGCGCGTGGCGCCGGTGGGAACCTTCCCCAGTGGCGCGCCGCATGGTCCGGGCGCGCTTCGCCCAGGCTTGGCGCCTGCCGCAGCGCAGCGCCCCGCCGCGGGTTGCCGCGACCCGGCCGCGCGACTAAGCCTGCCGCCCGAGACCTGATCCCGGAGTTGCTGCCTCATGTCCACGCCCGCCGGCCCGCTCACGGGTCTCCGCGTCCTCGACCTCACCCGCGTCCTCGCCGGCCCCACCTGCACGCAGATGCTGGGCGACCTCGGCGCCGAGGTGATCAAGATCGAGCGCCCCGAGGCCGGCGACGACACCCGCGGCTTCGCCCCGCCCTTCTGGCCCGAGACGAAGGAATCCGCCTACTTCCTCGGCGTGAACCGCAACAAGAAGTCGGTCACGATGGACATGGCGAAGCCGGAGGCGCAGGCGATCCTGCACCGCCTGCTGGAATCCACCGACATCCTGGTCGAGAACTTCAAGGTCGGCGCGCTGGCGAAGATGGGCCTGGGCTGGGACCAGCTGAAGGCGAAGTATCCCCGGCTGATCTATTGCTCGATCACCGGTTTCGGGCAGACCGGCCCCTATGCGCCCCGCCCGGGCTATGACGCGCTGATCCAGGCTATGGGCGGCGTGATGTCGCTGACAGGCGAACCCAACGGCAGCCCGCAGAAGGTCGGCGTGCCGGTCGCGGACCTTTTCGCGGGCCTGTATGGCTGCATCGGCATCCTCGCCGCGCTGAACCACCGCACCGCGACGGGGCAGGGGCAACAGATCGACATCGGCATGCTGGATACGCATGTCGCCTGGCTGGCCAACCAGGGCATGAACTACCTGAGCACGGGCGAGAACCCCGCGCGGCTGGGCAACCAGCACCCCAACATCAGCCCGTATCAGGAATTCCCGACCAAGGATGGCTATATCATCCTCGCCGTCGGCAACGACCCGACCTTCGAGCGCTTCTGCAAGGCCTTCGGGCAGGAGCACCTGTTGGCCGACGAACGCTTCGCCACCAACCCGAAGCGCGTGGCGAACCGCGACCTGGTGACCGCCACGCTGACGCCAGTGATGAAGACGCGCACCACCACCGAATGGGTCGATGCGCTGGAAGCCCAGAAGATCGGCTGCGGGCCTATCAACACGCTCGCCGACGTCTTCGCCGACCCGCATGTGCAAGCGCGCGAGATGACGCTCGAGATGCAGCACGGCTCCGGCGCGACCGTGAAGGTTATCGCCAATCCGGTGAAGCTGAGCGCGACGCCGCCGACCTACCGTATCGCCCCGCCGGTGCTGGGCGAACACACGGACGAAGTGCTGTCGGGCCTGCTCGGCATGAGTGCCGAGGAGATTGCATCCCTGCGCGCCAAGTCCATCCTGTAGCCTGCCGCATCGGCGGGAGGAGCATGTGATGCGCCAGGGCGCGGTTCGTTGGCTCTCCCCGGTTGGCTTCTCCACCATGCGCTGGTGGGAATGGGGGCCGGTCGACGGCGCGGCTGTGGTCTGCGTGCATGGGCTGACGCGGACGGGGCGCGACTTCGATGCGCTGGCGCAGGCGCTGGGCGCGGCCGGGCGGCGCGTGGTCTGCCCGGACCTGCCCGGGCGCGGCGCGTCGGACTGGCTGCCGGCCTCGGCGCTGTACCAGCCGCCCACCTACGTCACCGCGCTGTCCTACCTGCTGGCGCGGCTGGACGGTCCGGTGGACTGGGTAGGCACCTCGCTGGGGGGCATCTGCGGCATGGCGATCGCGGCGACGCGCGGCAGCCCGGTGCGCCGCCTGGTGCTGAACGATGTCGGCGCGACCATCCCGCAGGAGGCGATGGCGCGCATCGGCGAATACATGGCGATGCCATCCCAGGTCTTCGCGGATATCGCGGCGCTGGAGGCGCATCTGCGACGCGTGCACGCGCCCTTCGGTGCGCTGACCGATGCACAGTGGCGGCATTTGGCGGAGACCTCGGCACGGCCTGTCGAGCGCGGCGTGGCGCTGCACTACGACCCCGCCATCGCCGAGCCGATCTGCGAGCAGGAGCCCGAGGCCGTCGACATGCGCGGCCTGTGGAGCATGGTGCGCCAGCCGGTGCTGCTGGTCCGCGGGGTCGACAGCGACGTGCTGGAGCGCGAGACCGCGCTGGAGATGGCGCGGGCGGACCATGTGCGCTTGGCCGAGATCCCCGGCGCCGGCCACGCCCCGGCGCTGATGGACCCGGCGCAGATCGCGCTGGTGGCCGAGTTCCTCGCTCAGTAGCCCGGGCGCGGCGTCAGTTCCATCAACGCCTGGTCGAGACCCCCATCCACCAGCAGTTCCGCCCCGTTAACGTATGCCGCCCGCGCGCTGGCCAGGAACGTCACGGCATCGGCGATGTCGGCGGGCGTGCCGATCCGCCGGCTGGGCAGCATTGCCTCGCGGCGTTCGAGGATGCCGGGCGCCTGGTAGAAGGCCTCCGACAGCGGCGTGCGGATGAAGCCGGGGCTGACGATGTTGCTGCGGATGCCGTCCGGCCCCCATTCCAGCGCGAGCTGGCGCGACAGCATCGCGACGGCGGCCTTGGACGGGCTGTAGGCACCGCTGCGCGGCTGCGGATTGGTCGCCGCGATCGAGGCGATATGGATGATCGCCCCGCCGCCGCGCGCGAGCATCTGCGCGCGCGCCGCCTGCGCGCAGGTCAGGTAGCCGGTCAGGTTCACCGCCAGCAGTGCGTTCCACTGTTCGGTCGCGATGTCGGCGAGCGGGCCGGGCCGCAGGATGCCGGCATTGTTCACCAGGATGTCGGCATCGCCGAGCGCGGCGCGCGATGCCGCGAAGGCGGCGCGGGTGCCGGCTTCATCGGTCGTGTCGCAAGCGGTGGCGAAGGCCTTCGCGCCACGCCCGCGCAGCGCGGTCGCCAGCGCCTCGGCTGCCGGCGCGTCGCGGTCGAGCAGCGCCACGGCCACGCCGGCGCGCGCGAGTTCCGTCGCGATGGCGCGGCCGATCCCGCCCGCCGCGCCGGTGACGATCGCGGTGCGTTCCGCGAGCCCGAGCCAATCCTGTGTCATTGCACCGGTCCTCCCGGCGGTAAGCCTCGCGCGCAAGCGCGGTGCTGGCAAATGCGCGCCGCGTCAGCCCCGCCCGAAACCGAGCCGCCGCCGCAGCTTCTGCCAGGCGGACAGCGCATCGGCCGGTGCGCCGGGCAGCGGCGGCAGCCGGGCCGCGCTGCCCGGCGGCAGCACCGCGATCCGTCGTTCACGCAGCGCCGCCAACCGCCGCCACGCGCGCGCTTGATCGGCCGACCCCGGCGCGGCGCGACGATAGGCGATCATCGCCTCGACCTCGGCGCGATGCAGGCGGATGGCCTGCACCTCCGGCGCATCGGCGCGGTCGGAAGCGCCGTGCCATGCGCGGCGCAGCGCTTCCTCCGGCGTGCCGGCCTCAGCCATGGCGCAGCCGCAGCGCGGCCTCCACGGCGAAGTAGGTCAGCACGCCATTGGCGCCGGCGCGCTTGAAGCCCATCAGGCTTTCCATCATGGCGCGCTCGTGCTCGATCCAGCCATTCTGCACGGCGGCCATGATCATCGAATACTCGCCGCTCACCTGGTAGGCGAAGGTCGGGACGCCGAAGCGGTCCTTCACGCGGCGCACGATATCCAGGTAGGGCATGCCCGGCTTGACCATGACCATGTCGGCGCCCTCGGCGAGGTCGAGGGCCACTTCGCGCAGCGCCTCGTCGGAATTGGCGGGGTCCATCTGGTAGGTCTTCTTGTCCCCGCGCAGCGCCTTGCCCGAGCCCAGCGCATCGCGGAACGGGCCATAGAAGGCACTCGCGTACTTCGCCGCGTAGGACATGATGCGCGTGTCGATGAAGCCCTGCGCGTCAAGCGCGGAGCGGATCGCGCCGATGCGGCCATCCATCATGTCGGATGGCGCGATGACGTCGATGCCCGCTTCCGCCTGGTTCACCGCCTGGCGGACCAGGATCGCGACGGAGTCGTCGTTGTGGACGTAGTCGCCGGTGCGCGTCTCGCGGATCACGCCGTCATGGCCGTGGTCGGTATAGGGGTCGAGTGCGACGTCGCCGACCAGGCCGACCTCGGGGAAGGCGCGCTTCAATTCGCGTGCGGCGCGGCAGATCAGGTTGTTGGCGTTCAGCGCCTCGGTGCCCTCGGCGTCCTTCGCCTCGGGCGGGGTGACGGGAAAGATTGCGATGGCGGGCACGCCGAGCCTCGCCGCCTGCTCCACATGCTTGGCCACGCGATCCACCGTCACGCGCACCTGGCCGGGCATTGAGGCGACGGGGCGCTCCTCGTTGGTGCCCTCGATCACGAAGATCGGCCAGATCAGGTCGTCGACCGACAGCGTGTTCTCGGCCACCAGCCGACGCGTCCAGGCGTCGCGCCGGTTGCGCCGCAGCCGCACGGTGGGGAAGGCACCCGGGGTGTCGGGCGCCTCGATCGCGAAGGGCGCGCCCTGGCGACGGTCGGCGTTCATTCGGCGGCCGCCTTCATCGACGGCCCCGTCGCGGCGGCCAGCGCCTGGTCGAGGTCGGCGAGGATGTCGTCGATATGCTCGATGCCGATCGACAGGCGGATATAGCCGGGCGAGACGCCCGACGCCGCCTGGTCGGCCTCGTTCAACTGGCTGTGCGTGGTGGTGGCGGGGTGGATCGCCAGCGACCGCGCATCGCCGATATTGGCGACGTGATAGAACATCCGCAGCGCCTCGATGAATTTCTGCCCGGCTTCCTTCCCGCCTTTGAGCTCGATGCCCATCAGGGAGCCATAGCCGCCGCGCAGCGTGGCATCGGCGCGGCGCTTGGCTTCCCCCGTCATCAGCGAGGGGTGGATCACCTTCGCCACCGCCGGATGCTGCGCGAGATGCGCCGCGACGCGCAGGGCGTTGCTGCAATGGCGCTCCATCCGCAGCGGCAGCGTCTCCAGCCCCTGCAAGGTCAGGAAGGCGTTCATCGGCGCCATCGGCGCGCCAAGGTCGCGCAGCAGGATCACCCGCATGCGGATGATGTAGGCGACCGGCCCCATCGGCTTGACCGCCTGCGTCCAGACCGCGCCGTGATAGGAACTGTCGGGCTTGTTCAGCGTGGGGAAGCGTTCGGGGTGCGCCTCCCAGTCGAAATTGCCGCCATCGACCACCATGCCGCCGATGGAGGTGCCATGCCCGCCGATCCACTTGGTGGTGGAATGCATGACGATGGCCGCACCGAGTGCCAGCGGCTTGCACAGCACGGGTGCTGCGGTGTTGTCCATGATCAGCGGCACGCCGATCCCGCGCCCGAGTGCCGCGACTTCCGCGATCGGGAAAACCTGCAGCTTCGGGTTCGGGAGCGTCTCGGCATACCAGCAGCGCGTGCGGGCATCGGTGGCGCGGACGAAGGCTTCCGGATCGGCGGGGTCCACGAAGCGGACCTCGATGCCGAAGGTCTTGAACGTGTTCGCGAACAGGTTCCAGGTGCCGCCGTACAGGTCCGTGCTGCTGACGATGTTGTCGCCGGCCTCGCACAGGTTCAGCACCGCGAAAGTCGTCGCCGCCTGGCCGGACCCCAGCGCGAGCCCCGCCACGCCGCCTTCCATCGCCGCGATGCGCTTCTCGAGCACATCGACAGTGGGATTCATGATGCGGGTGTAGATGTTGCCGAGTTCCGCCAGGCCGAACAGCCGCGCCGCATGGCCGGTGTCCTGGAACTGGAAGGAGGTGGTCTGGTGGATCGGCACCGCGACCGACCCGGTGGAGGGATCCGCCCGCCAGCCGGCATGCAGGGCGATGGTCTCGGGGTTGGTGAAGGTCGGGGCGGACATGTGGCACCCTCCGTTGGCGGCGTTTTCCTGCCTATCAAGTGCCACGGGTTTGGGGGCGGCGAAAGCGAAATGCGGGGCGTGCGGATGCATCGCCAGATCGGCAAGGCTGTGCGCCGTGGCGGCAATCCGGTGGAAATTCCTTCTCGGCGCGCCGTGCTGGCGGCGACCATCCCAGACGATTCAGGCCGCGAGCAGCCGACCGAGTTCACCCCAAAGTCGCGCCCAGCCGGCATCGCGGCCGTATTCCTCCGCCGCGCCGGCGTTCAACGGCACCGCCCCGTCGAACCGATCCAGCCGGGCGAGCACCAACGCTGTCGAGACGAAGCCCCGCGTGCGGAACGCCATGGCCGGCGCGGTGGAGACCACCGCCGGCGCGTTGGGATCATCGAAGCGCAGATGCGGGATGCCGGCGCGCAGCGCGACTTCCCGAGCCGGCAGGCTGGCGCGCGGCTGGCGGTGCTCCAGCACGAAGGCCGGACGGCGGGGCGTCCAGCGCGCCGGCGCGAAGAAGGACTCGATCGGCGCGACGTGCACCGCCTCGGCGCGCACCGCGAGCGGGCCGCTGGACGGCCAGGACGGGAGGGTCTCCGGTGACGGGCAGAACAGCACAACCTCGCGCCGCAGCATGCCGGTCAGACAGGCCAGCACCGGCAGGATGGCGGGCGCCGAGGTGTCCTCGCACAGCAGCGCGACCGGCCCGGGGGCGTCGGCGCGCAGCGCGGCCAGCAACCGGCTCTCCTCGCCGCGCCACAATAGCGGCACCGAGGCGCGTTCGGCGCGCGCAGCGCGCATCACGCACGCCGCATCGCGCGAGGGCGCTTCCTCCAGCACCATGAAGCGCGGGAAGGCACGCGCCAGCGCCGCGAGGTCCATCGGGTCGGGAAGCCCGCCATCGATCGACAGCGCGCCGAGATGGCACGCGCCGAGCCGCGTCCGCACCGGCCCGGTCGGCAATTCGGCCGGCAGGGCGGCGAACCAGGACATCAGATGCGATTCGCGCAGCAGCGCCGGCAGCGTCGCGAGCCGCGGCCTGGCGTCGTCGAACAGGATGTCCGCGACCATGTCCGGCAGGGGGGCGGCGCGCGGATCCACCACGGCGCGTCCGCGCGCGGCCAGCAGCCGCAGCGCCGCCGGGTCGGCGGCCGCCGGATCGCCGGTGAAGTGCAGCACCACCGGGGCACGGAAGCCGGCATAGCGCGCCGCATCCAGCAGGTGGTCGAAGGCGAGGGCGCCAAGCCTCGCCTGGTCGAAGCGCAGGGACACGATGACCGAGGGCGGCAATTGCCCGGCACGCCGCCCGGCGTCGCGCAGCGTGTCCTCGATTCCCGCCTGTGCCAGCGCCACCGACCGGCGCGAGGCATCCGCCAGCGCGTCCAGCGCGCCGGGGTCGCGCACCAGGCGATGGATGGCGCGCATCATCGCGTCGAAACCGGCGCATTCGTGGAAGGGATGGGTGGCGACATAGCCTTCGAAGGCGTGCGCGTGGCTGACCAGCGGCTTGCCGCGCGACAGCGCCTCGCCGACCTTGATCTTGAGGCCGGTGGAGAAGGCCAGCGGCGCGAGCACGGCGTCGACCTGGCCGTATAGTTCGTCCATGTCCTCGACGCGGCCCAGCAGGCGCAGGTAGGGCAGGCGCAGGCCTTCGAGCAGGTCGCAGACCGACCCGCCCACCACGATCTCGACCGGCAGCAGGGTGCGCCGCAGGTAGGCGTCGGCTGCCTCCAGGAAGGCGCGGATGTTGCTGGCGTTGATGTTGTTGCGCCCGCCCACGATGCCCAGCCGCAGCACGCCGTCGGTCGTGGTGGGCGCGGGCAGCGCCTGGACGGGTTCGGCATGCAGCAGGGTGCGGACCGGGCGCGCGGTCAGGGTGCGGAAGAACTCCGCCTCCTGGTCCTTGATAGCCCAGACGACGTCGGCGCGCTCGAGTGCCAGGCGTTCCTGGTCCTGCGTGGTGTGGAAGTATTCCGGCGGCAGCCCGTTCTGCGCGAGCAGCGCGCGGCGGTCGGAGAAGCGGTCATGGGTGTCGAGGATACGCAGCACGCCGGCCGGCGCGTGCTCCAGCGCCTTGGACAGCCAAGTGTAGTTCACCAGCAGCGCATCGTAGCGCCCGACCTTGAACAGCCAATCGAGCATCTGGCCGATCGCCGGGTCCCACCAGTCGTCGGCGGCGTGGTCCTCGCCCTCGGAGGGGCGGGTATGCAGCGGGCGGGTGACAGGGCAGGTGAAGACTTCCTCCCATTGCCGCGCCATCTCGGCCATCGCGGCGCGCGGCAGGCGGACGCGCCATTCTTCGTCCGACGGGTAGTGCAGCAGGGAGACCCGCGCGCCTTCACGCTGCAGCGCCCGGTTGACCTGCACGATGCGGTTGCGGTTGCCCAGCGTGACCGGCCAGGTCGGCACCGGCGAGAGCACCAGGACGCGCAGCCTGTCCCAGGAGCCGCCCGGCGCGTCAGAGATCATCGCGCCGCCCGGCGCGTCAGAGATCATCGCGCCGCCTGGCGCGTCAGAGATCATCGCGCTCATCGAGGCCGGCGAGCAGCGCACAGACCGCGTTGTATGTCGCCGAGATCTGCCAGCGGAATTCCGCCGCGCCGTCCTGCTCCAGCGCCAGGCCGCGCAGCGTCCGGTCGGCCGGGTTCTGCTGCAGCAGATAGGCCTTCACCGCGCCCCAGGAATCCTCGGCCTGCGCCAGCCTGGCCTTGGGGTCGCGCAGGTAGTCCGACACCGCCTGCCACGCGGCGCGACGGCGGAACCAGCGCTGCGTCAGGCGGTCGGGGTCGACCCAATGGTCCACCGCGGCCAGCGGGTCGTAGGCCACGAGGCCGCCCAGCGCGCGGATGCGGTCGGTCAGTGCCGTTTCCTCGGCCGAGAGCAGGCTGGCGCCGCCGCCGGTGCGCCCCAGCGAGGTATCGAACCAGCCTGCCGCCTCGAGGGCCGCGATGCGGAAGGCGATGTTGGCGCCGGCCACCCATTCGCCATCGTTGAGCAGGCGGCGGTCGGGGCCGAGGTCGACCACGGTGATGTCGCCCAGCAGCTCGTCCGCCAGCCAGGCCGGGCGGGGCGCGCCCCACCAGGGGCGAATGCGCCCGCCGACCACCTGCACGCCGTCGCCGTAGTGGTCGAAGCAGTCGGCGATGCGTTCGAGCCAGACCGCATCCGCGCGCGCGTCGTCATCGAGATAGGCGACCAGCGGCGCGTCGGCGAGGCGCGCGGCGACGTTGCGTGCATTCGACAGGCCCGGCCGCGGTTCGTGGTGCCAGACCAGGTTGCCGCGCGCGGCGAAGGCGGCGGCTTCGCGGGCCGAGCGGGCGGCGTCCGGCGAATTGTCGACGACCACGACCTGGAAGGCGCTGGGCGGCAGCGACTGCGCCAGGGCCGATTCGATGGCGCCGGGAAGCAGGTCGTAGCGTTCGTAGGTGCAGATCGCCGCGGCGATGCGGCGGGCAGGCTCGGCCATGGGGTGGATCCTCAGGCCGGTTCGACGCGCAGCGACTGGAAGGCGACGCCCAGGATCCGCGTGTCCGGCAAGCCATGCGCCGCCGCGGGCGAATGCAGATGCGCGACACGCAGCGTCAGGCGCGTGGGCCCATCGCCGGGGCGCGCGGCGATGGGCGCGCAGCGCAGCACCTTGTCCTTGCCGACCCGTGCGAGGGCGTGGGCGGTGCCGTCGACCTCGATGATGAGATCGTCGGCATTGGCGGGGGTGCCGAAATGGAACAGGCGCAGCGTGGCGACCAGCGGGACGCTGCGGTCCACCCAGGCGTCGAATCCGACATCGGCGGCGGGACCCGTCCAGCGGAAGGCGCCCTCAGGGCCCCATTCGAGCTGGTAGAAACCGTCCTGCGCCGGCAGGAGCTGGTCCGCGGCGATCGCGAAGTGGTCGGGCAGGGCGGGCAGCGTTGCGGCTGCCGGCGCAGGCGCCGTGGCGGGCCGCGATTCGGCGAGGGCAGCGTCGCGAAGCTGGAGGATGTGTTCGTGCGAATCCAGGCGCGCGCGAAGGTCGGCGATCTCGGCCCGCAGGGCGGAGATCTCAGCCGACGCATCGTGTCCTGCTGGGCCTGCCGGGTCGGGGATGGAATCCATGGGTATCGCATTCATCCGGGCGGCGAGGATCGTGGTGTCGGACGTGGCAGGCAACGCTGCGGATGTGCAGAGGGCGTCAGCCGTGCTTCTCCAGAGCCATCGCAACCTCCGGCATGCGACGGCGCAGATCCTCGATCAGCGGAGCCAGCTTCTCGGTGACGATCGCGCGCACGTCGTCCGTATTGCCTTCGGGCTTGCCGCCTTCGAAGACGCGCTCGCGCGCCTTGGGGAACAGCGAATCCGCGTAGGAGAGGCCGAGAAAATCGCACAGCCGGCGCAGCACCCCCGTCGGATCGTCGCGAATGCATCCATTGTAGTCGATATGGAGTTGCCCCTGCGGCAGCATGCCCTGCCAGCGCAGCAGCCAGGTCGCGTAGTCGGAATACCAGGCGACGCCATTCCACCAGTTCGACAGCGCGATCTCCTTCATCCGGTCTGCCGTCGGGGTCTTTCCGCACAGCATCGCGAGGTGGGACATGGCGCGCGCGACCGGGTGCCGCAGCAGGGCCACGACCTTGAGGTTCGGGTTCATCGACAGCGCATGGCGGATGCCTTCGCGCGGCAGCACGCAGTATTGCGGCGAGATCTCACCACAGGCTTGGTCGACCCCGCAGCCTTCGAACAGTGTCGCGTAGGCGGCGTCGGTCATCGGCTCCTGTGCCAGGGCATCGAGGCTAGCGAGGACGCGGTCACGCAGTTCGGGGCGGGTGCGGTCGGTGCGTTCGGTCGCATTCCAGTGTGCGCGCGCCTGGGCGACCTGGTGGGCGCGATGGTCCGCATCTGCCTTGGCCCAGCCGGGGACATAGAGGGTGGAAAAATACGCGACCTCCTTGACCGGGGGCATCAGTATGCCGGGGTGGCTGCGGAGGTTCACATAGAGCCACGTCGTGCCGGCCTTCTGCGCGCCGATACACAGGAAGTCAGGGCGCGCCGCGCGGGCGGAACGCAGCGGCGCGAAATGGGGGCTGCGGCGATCCGGCAGGGTTGCCGCCGCCTGGTCGTCCTGCGTGATCTTGTCGAGCATGAAGCACTCCGGCGGAGCGCCCGGCAGGGCGGGCGATGCTTTCCCATAGCGCCCGGGCATGCGACATGGAAGGCCGGCATGGCAGTTGTTCCGACCCCTGGTCTGCGATTTCCCGATTTTCTGTGCATCGGCGCGCAGAAGGCCGGCACGACGTGGCTTGATGCGAACCTTCGCCGGCATCCGGGTATCTGGATGCCGTGGATCAAGGAATTGCAGTACTTCAACGACGTCCACATCCCGGCGCATCGGGCGTGGACGGGGCGGCACCGGTTGGCGCATGGCGCGAAGGCAACGGCGCGGGTGCAGCGGTGGGCCGAAGCCGCGGGGGCTGACAGCGGCACCGTGGAGCGCATCCAGGCGATGTGGGGCGAGCCGGTGTCCGATGACTGGTACGGGCGCATCTTCGCCCATGCGCGGGCGGACCAACTGTGCGGCGAGGTCACGCCGGACTACAGCCTGCTGCCGCCCGAGGGGATCGAGCATGTGCGGCGGCTGAACCCGCGGATGAAGATCATCTTCCTGATGCGCGATCCGGTGGAGCGGTGCTGGTCGCATCTGCGGATGCTGGGGCGCGGGCGGGAGGATTTTGATTATCTGGCGGCGGCGCGGAATCCGGAGGTGCTGGCGCGGGCGGATTATCCTGCCATCGTCAGGCGGTGGTCCGACGTATTCGGGCGATCCAATCTGCATCTGGTGCATTTTCGGCACGTTGAAGCTGCGCCAACCGACGTGCTCCGAGAAGTCTCCCGCTTCCTCGGTCTTGCGCCGGACGGCGTGGTGACGAAGCATTCGGCCCGCGTGGTTTTTCGCGGCGAGGAACGTCCCATGCCGGCTGATGTAGCGGCGGTGCTGCATGACCAAATTGCGGCGATATTCGGCCGGTCTGGTGAGTTTTTAAGGTATTCCAAATTGCTTCTATTGGTAGGATTAGCATAAATGAAAATTGTTGCAGTAACAAGTGTTAAAAATGAAGCGCCTTTTCTGTTGGAGTGGGTGTTGTACAATAGAATTATCGGTTTCACCGATATAATAGTCTACTATAATGATTGTTCCGATGGTACGGATGTGCTTGCGAGGGCGATGGCGGATGCTGGCCTTATTGTTGCGGTCGAGAACCGGGGGCTGCCGGACGTGGCGCCGCAGGTTGCGGCATTCATGCAGGCT
>LNFM01008023.1_pt1 | contig 27893 bp, 28 predicted proteins | sample 596031 | NCBI WGS metagenome assembly LNFM01 (sample SAMN04254537, study PRJNA301005) | activated carbon metagenome | isolation source: dual media filters at the Ann Arbor, Michigan drinking water treatment plant | place: USA: Ann Arbor
ATGGCATTCAATTCCGCCACGCGCGCCAGCAGGTCGGGCGGCGGCGTGGCGCTGCAGCGGGGCGCGTAGTTGGCGACCGGCGTCGGGCCGCGCGTCGCCGCCTTCGAGCTCTCGGGCTGGGACACCCACGCGCAGCAGGTCAACCGGCTGAACGGGCCGCTGTTCCAGCTCGACGAAGGCTTCGGCGCCTTGAAGGAGGCGCTGGGCGACCATTGGCGCCGCACCGCCGTGCTGGTGGTGACCGAGTTCGGCCGCACGGTGCGCGTCAACGGCACCATGGGCACCGACCACGGCACCGGCGGCGTGGCCTTCCTGCTGGGCGGCGCGGTGGCCGGCGGGCGGGTGGCGGGCAATTGGCCGGGGCTGGCAGGCAACCTGTTCCAGGACCGCGACCTGGCCCCCACCACCGACCTGCGCGCCATCGCCAAGGGCTTGCTGCGCGACCACCTGAAGCTGGCCGGGCCGGCGGTGGCGCGGGCCTTCCCTGGTTCCGACGCGGCGGCGCCGATGGGCGGCCTCGTCCGCGCCTGACGCGGGCGCGGTGTGAACCGCGTCACGGCGCCATCCGCGGCGCCGTGGCATTCTCGGTTCACCCGCAAAACGGAACCGCGCCATGCGCCCTGCCTGGGTCAACCGCCAGATCGCCGATTTCGTCGCGCAATTCGTCGCCGGCGGCGCGACGCTGATCGGCGTCAACAGCATCGCGATGCTGCGCCTGGGCTACCTCACCGTGCCCGGCGCGCCGGCGCCGCGGCTGGAAGTGATGGGCGCGCTGCCGCTCACCCAGGGCTTCGTGTGGCATCCGCGCCCGGGCGATGGCTTGCCACAGCTCTGGCTCGCGCCCACCAAGACCGGCTACCGCGACACCTTCGAACGCTTCGCGCGGCGCTATTTGGCGGCCGGCGGCCTGGATGGCGCGAATGTGCAGATCGACCACGTCTTCCCCAAGAAGGCGGGTGCGATGGGCGGCATGGCGTATGTCCGCATGCTCGCCATCCCGCCCGAATCCAACATGGCCGCCGGGCGCACGCTGGAGAAGCAGATGGTGGCGCGCAACACCGGCCTGGGCGGCCGGCGCAGGCTGACGCGCAGCGCGACCTTCTTCTCGGTCGGCAAGGCGACCGGCTTCACCGGCTACAACGCCCTGCCCGATGACGACGAGACCAGCGGCGCCAATGCCGCGCTGGCCGCGGCACTGATGGCCCATCTGCGGGCCTGGGGCCTGCCGCCTGACGTGCTGAACGGGGTCGACCAACAGCTCACGCAGCGCGGCCTGGCCCGGCAGCGCTGATCGCCGGGCCGGTGCAGGCGGGGCGGCGCCCTGCCCGATGCAACGGCCCACGCCCCGCGGTGGCGCGACCTGCCCGGCGAGACCCCGCCCTACCGACCCCCCGGCGCGAACCGTTCGTCCAGCCAATCCAGCACGCGCCGGTTCAGCGCCGACCGGTTGCCCATTTCGCAATGCCCCCCGGCCCCCTCGGCGGCGCTGAAGCGCAGCAGCGTCCTGGGGCAGCGCAATTCATCCATGAACCGCCCGGCATCGCCGCCGAGCACATCCCCCTCCGCCTGCGTGATCAGCGTCGGGCAGCGGATCAGCCCGGCGCGCCCGTTCATGGTGAACAACTCGGCCGAGGCGAGATAGGCGCGCAGGTCCCCCACGCCATGCACCCAGAAGCCGCGCTGCACGACCTTCCAGTTCATCTGCCGGTTGCCGCGGATGAACGCATCCATCCTGTCCAGCACGTCCTGGTCCAGCGCGCCAAGATCGGCCACGGCCTCCGGCGACAGCCCGAAGTTCTGCGCGATCACCTTGCGGAACCCATCGGCGATGCTCCAGGTGCCGGGATCGGCGACCAGCGCGGCGATGCGCGCCTCGCCCGATGCCGCGCGCGGCGCGAGAAGCCCGCCAAGGCTCCAGCCCGACAGCGCGATGCGTGCCGGATCGACGATGGGCAGGCCCGCTGCATAATCGACCACGGTGGCGATCACGGCCTCCCAATCCGCCCGCAACGGCACGCCCTGTTCAACCAGCATCGCCCCCTGCCCCGGCCCGTCGAAGACCAGGCTGTGGTAGCCGCGCCGCGACGCCGCGACGGCCGAGGCGAAGTAGCTGTCGACCAGCGTGGAATCATACCCGCCGTTCAGGATCACCAGCGGCCGCATTTGCCGCTCGAAGCCCTGCGCCGGGATGACATAGACCGCCATCTCCCCGCCGCCGAAGGCCAGGCGCACGGGTGCGACCGGATGCGGGCCGAGCGCGAGGCCCCGGTCGAAGGCCGCCATCTGCGCGCGGAAGGCGGCCAGCAGCCGGGGGTCCACCGGCGCGCCATAGATCGGGTGATACGACGCGCCATGGAACACGCTGGCGCGCAGGAACAGTTCGCGCGCGCTCAGGTCGTGGCCGCGCGCCAGGGCGTCGTGCGCCTGCGCCGCCATGCGTGCGCCGGCGGCGTTCCAGGCCTTGCAATAGGCGCCGTCATCGCCATTCCCGACCGCGGCGGCAACCGCGCGGATCTCGCCGTAATCGGCGCCGCCATAGGGAATATAGGCGACCGGCCAGGTGCCGAAATCCTCGTGCAGGTCGTCGCTGAACAGCCGGGCCATGATCGGGATCCTTCAGCGCCGATGATGCGAATGCCGCCACGCGCGCCGAACGTCGGCGCGGAGCATGCCTGCCACCCCGACCGCCGGGAAGGCCTGCTCACGACCCCCGGTAGGTCGAATAGGACCAGGGCGAACACAGCAGCGGGACGTGATAATGCCCGCGCCCTTCCTCCAGCCCGACATTCACCGCCACCACATCCAGGAAAAGCGGGTCGGGCGCGATGCCGCGCGCGGCGAAATACGCGCCGATGCTGAAACGCAGTTCGTAGCGCCCGGCCCGGAAGGCGCCGGGCGGCAGCAGCGGGTCGGCAGCGCGGCCCTCGGCATCCGTGACGGTCGCGATCACCAGCGCGGGCTCGGGGTCCATGCGCCACAGCGCGATGGCCACGCCCTCGGCCGGGATGCCCTCGGCGGTGTTCAGCACGTGGGTGGAAAGCGTGCCCGGCCCGTTGCCTGTCATGTCCTGTCCTGTCCTGTCCTTCGCGATCAGAAGCTGAAACCGAGGCCGACTGACGTCCCGGTCACGCCGCCATCGGCAAAGAAATACCGCGCCATCAGCCGCACGCGCGACAAATACAGCCCCAGCCCGCCGATCTCGTGCCGCCCGATATCGAGCTCGACGCCCCCACCCACCTTGGCCGCCCAGGCGAAGCCCATGATGTCGCGCTGGTCGCCCAGGTAGGTGCTGAAGTTCCCATCCACCGCCCAGCGCACCGGCCGGCCGAAGGCCTCGATCCCCATCGGCCAGCGGTAGCGCGCCCAAAGGCCGAGCGTGATGGCATCCGAGGTGCCGCGCGCCTCGCGCATGGTGTCGCCGAAGGTCGCCAGGCGCAGCTGCGTGTAGCGCAGCTCCACATCGATATCGCGCGCCGGCTGGTGGTCGTAATAGGCCAGCATCAGCGACCCGCCGAAGCCCCAGACATTGACGTGCTTGTCGGTCAGCTCCGGCACATCGGCGCCGAAGCGCCATTCCAGGAAGCCGCCGAACAGCGACGCATCCGACGCCGCATACCCGCCCGCCAGGTTCAGGATCGGCCGCAGCCACAGGTATTCGCCGAGCCGGATGTCATACCCCACGCCCACCGTGGCCGTGATGTTGTTCCAGCGCAGCGGCACCCGCCGCGCGCCCAGGCCGGTGAACACCGCGCGCGGATCATACCGCGCCGTGCCCATGTAGCCTTCGAGCCAAAGCGGGAAGGATTCGCTCAGCGTGAACCCGGCGCCGAACTGGCTCAGCTGGAACACCGACGACCCATCCGCGCTGACTGCCGAGCCGCGGTCGATCTCCAGCGCATTGGCCGCACCATCGGGCGACATATTGTAGCCCATGATGCCGAGCACCCCGCCCGGCCTGAGCTGGATCTGCGAACGAATGGCGTCGATGCGGTCGAGCAGATTGTCCACCCCCTGCGCCGAGGCATCGCGCCCGGCCAGCAGCGCGATGGCCAGCAGCGCGGCGCGCAGCACGCTCACGGCGCCGCCACGGGCTGGCTGGGCAGCGGCAGCGCGCGGGCGGCGCGGCGCAGCTGGTCCTCGGCGGCGCGGATGCGCTGCACGGTCTCCGCACCGGTGATCTCGCCGGCCTTGTCCTTCAGCAGCGCATGGCCAGCGCCGACCTGCGCCAGCAGCGCGCGGTAGCGCTCGGCCGGCGTGTCGGCAGGCAGCGCAACCACCGCCGCGCGCCGCCCCACCGCATCCGACAGCGCCGCCACCAGCACCTGCACCGCCGGATCGCCGCCGCGGATCATGTCGCGCAGCGCCGGCGCCTGGAGGTTGTTGCGCGTCGCGTGGCGCAGCGTGCGCCCCAGCGCCGCCACCGCCTCCGCGCCGCGCGCATCCACCGCCGCAGCGCGCGGCACAAGCGCCAGGAACGGGTCCTCGGGATAGGGCAGCACCCCGTCATCGGCCATCACGCCGAGGGCGGAGAGCCACACCACCAGCGCCTCCTGCATCGCCGCCACGCCGTCATCCGCCGGCGCGGCGGCGGGGTAGTCGGCGGCGATCGACGCGCTGCGCGCCCAGTCGCGCACCGGCGTGTAGTCCGGCGCGCTGCACGCACCCATCAGCGCGAACAGCCCGACGGCAAGGCCGCGGCAGGTCATGGCGATGGTCCCCGAATGTCGCGTCACGGCTGCACCGTCGCGGCGATGATGGCGGCGGCGGCGGCATCGCGCGCCGGCAGGCGCGCGCCGGCGCGCAGCAAGGCTTCCTCGGCGGCGCGGATCTCGCGCGCCGTGCCGCGCTGGCCGAGCGCCACCAGGCTGCCCGCCCGCGTGGCCAGCAGCGCATGCCCCTGCCCGATGCGCGCCAGCACGGCGCGCTCCGCCGGGTCGGCGCTGCCGGCCGACAGCAGCGCGACCAGCGCCTGCACCGGCGGGTCCGCGGCCTGCAGCATGGGACGCAGGCGCAAATCCTCGACCACCTCGGACCGGCCGGCGCTGTAGGCGCGCGCCTCCAGGTCGGGGTTGGCATCGCGCGCGCGGCGCAGCACGGCGCCGAGTTCACCCACCGCCGGCGTCCCGGCGCGCGCCGCCAGCGCCGCGTATGGCGCCTCGCGGAAGGTCAGGACATCCTCGGCGGCCACCACGCCCAGCGCATACAGGTAGACCGCCAGCGCATCCCGCGCGCCATCCGGTTCCACCACCGCCTGCCCGGCCAACTCGCTGGCAGACCGCGCCCAATCCGGCAGCGCGGTATTGGGCGGCAACGCACAGCCGGCAAGCATAGCCATCACCGCCACGCCGCGCAGGACCGACCGCATCATTCCCCCGGCGCGCCGGCAGCGACCCAGGCGAGCAGTGCACCGCGCTCCTGCGGCGTAATCTCGGTCATGTTGCCCGGCGGCATCGCCTCGGTCTGCACCTGCTGGCGCATGGCGGCCGCCCAGCGGCGGATCTGCGCGGGGGTCTCCATCACCACGCCCTTGGGCGGCGCCGCGATGCCCTCCTGCGTCGGCCGCGCCGCGTGGCAGGACGCGCAGCGCGCCGCGACGATGGCCTGCACCTGCGCGAAGGGCGGCGCCTCGGCGGTGCCGCTCGGGCGTTCCGGTGCGCCAGCCCAGACCAGAAGCGCCACCACCGCGGTGGCGGCGGCCGGCAGCCAGACCGGGTTCGCCCCCTTCTGCCGCAGCACGAAATACTGCCGCACCAGCGCGCCCGACAGCCCGATCGCCAGCAGCACCAGCCAGTTCCAGCGCGACTGGTAGGTCATCGGGTAGTGCGGCGAGATCATGATGAAGATCACGGGCAGCGTCAGGTAGGTATTGTGCACGCTCCGCTGCTTGCCCCAGCGCCCGTATTTCGGGTCGGGCGCCTGCCCCGCCTGCATGGCCGCGACCATCCTGCGCTGGCCGGGAATGATGACCATCGCGACATTCGCCACCATGATGGTGCCGGTCATCGCCCCCACCTGGAGGAAGGCACCGCGCCCGCCGAACAGATGGCACGCGACGAAGGCCGTCACCGCCAGCGCGGCCGCGCCGATGGCACCCAGCAGCGCCTCGTTCTCGCCGTGCCGCGACCGGCACAGCAGGTCGTAGCCGACCCAGCCGCCCGCCAGCATCGCCGCGCTGATGCAGACCGCCGCCCAGGCGGGCATGTCCAGCACCGCCGGGTCCACCAGGTAGGTCCCCGCCTGTACCCAATAGATCAGCACGAACAGCGCGAAGCCGCTGATCCAGGTCCAATAGGCTTCCCACTTGAACCAGTGCAGCGTCTCCGGCAGGCGCTCGGGCGCGACCAGGTATTTCTGCTTGTGATAGAAGCCGCCGCCATGGATCGACCATTGCTCGCCGGCGACGCGCGGGTTGCCTGACGCGGCCGTCTCCAGCTGGTTGTCCAGCCCGATGAAGTAAAAGGACGTGCCGATCCAGGCGATGCCCGTGATCACATGCAGCCAACGCAGCAGCAGGTTGGCCCATTCCGAAAGATAGGCGGCATCCATCGTCGAATCCCCGCGCGGCCCGGGACGCCGCCGCGGTGCAGCATGAGGCTGGGCTGCGCCAGCCGGCAAGGCCCCTTCGCGCGTCGGGCGATGACCGCCCGCAGCCTTCCTGGCATGGTTGCGCCATGGCCTCGCCCGACACGCGCCCCTGGATTCTGGCGCTCGCCATCCTGCCGCTGGCCGGCGCACCGGCGGCCCAGGCGCTGGACGCCAAGCTGCTGCTGCGCTGCACCGGGCACAGGGCCGCCGAGGGCACGCCCGGCAACCCTGCCGACCCCTTCGACATCGCCATCGAATCCGGCCGCGGCAAAGGCTGGTTCCGTGGCGTCGCGGTCTCCGAGTCCCAGCCCGGCCGCCTGCTGACCGACCCCGCCAGCTACCGCGTGAAGTGGCGCGGCCGCTGGGCCGGCACCACCATGACCGAATGGGTGCTCATCGACCGCGTCGATGGCGCCTTCGTCGGCCACTTCACGCATGTCGATGGCCAGGCGGTGCATCGCCATCGCTGGGGCGGCGCCTGCACCGCCGTGACGCGCCGCTTCTGACGCGGCCCTCCGCATGCGCCCCTTGTGCGCGCCCCCGTCGCGCGGCAGTAACGCCCGCCCCAACCCCGGTCACCGCCCCATGTCCCCTGCCCGCCTGTCCCTGCCCAAGGACAAGATCCGCATCCTGCTGCTGGAAGGCATCGCCGACAGCGCCGTCCAGCGCCTGGCCGAGGCCGGCTACGCCAGCGTGAAGCGCGAGGCGAAGGCGCTCGACGGCGCCGCGCTGATCAAGGCGCTGAAGGGCGTGCACATCCTGGGCATCCGCTCGCGCACACAACTGAACGAAGAAGCGATCGCCGCCGCCGACCGGCTGTTCGCCGTCGGCTGCTTCTGCATCGGCACCAACCAGGTCGCGCTGGCCGCGGCGACGACGCGCGGCATCCCGGTGTTCAACGCGCCCTTCTCCAACACGCGCTCGGTCGCCGAACTCACGCTGGCCGAGATCGTGATGCTGATGCGCGGCATCTTCCCCAAATCCAACGCCGCGCATCTGGGCGACTGGGACAAGTCCGCCGCCAATGCCTGGGAGGTGCGCGGCAAGACACTCGGCATCGTCGGCTACGGCAATATCGGCAGCCAGCTGTCGGTGCTGGCGGAGGCCTTCGGCATGCGCGTGCTCTACTGGGACCACACCGGCAAGCTGCCGCACGGCAACGCGCAGCCCGTGGCCTCGCTGCACGCGCTGCTGGGCCAGTCCGATGCCGTGACGCTGCATGTGCCCGAGACCCCCGACACCGCGAACCTGATGGGTGCGGCCGAGATCGCCGCCATGAAGCCCGGCGCGGTGCTGGTGAACAATGCGCGCGGCACCGTCGTGGACCTCGAAGCCCTGGCCGCGGCGCTGCGCGCGGGGCATGTGCTGGGTGCTGCGGTCGATGTCTTCCCGGTCGAGCCCTCGGGCAAGGACGAACGCTTCGCCTCGCCCCTGCAGGGCCTGCCCAACGTGATCCTGACGCCGCATATCGGCGGTTCCACCGGCGAGGCGCAGTGGCGCATCGGCGAGGAAGTCAGCCGCAAGCTGGTCGAATATTCCGACAGCGGCGCGACGGTGGGCGCGGTGAACTTCCCGCAGGTGCAACTGCCCGCGCGCCCGACCGGCGCGCGCTGGGTGCATGTGCATCGCGACGCGCCGGGCATCCTGTCGCGCATCAACGAGAGCTTCGCGCGCCGCGGCCTCAACATCTCCGGCCAGCACTACCAGACCGCCGGATCGGTCGGCTACGTCGTGGTCGACAGCGAGGAAGCCCGCAACGATGCCGAGGCGATCCTCGAGGAATTCCGCGCCCTGCCCGGCACCATCAGGGCGCGGCTGATCTACGAACGGCGCTGAGCCGCGGCATCAGCGGCGCAGGAAGAACCCCAGCACCAGGCCGGTCATCAACGAGGCCAGCATGGCCTGGACCGGACGGTTCTGGATGCGCTCGACGACGCGCGTCGCGCAATCCGCCGCGCGATCGACCGCGGCCTTGGCGCTGTCCGCCGCAGATTGGGTGGCGTTCTGCACGGTCTCGGCCGCACGGTCGATCTGTTCGATGTTGCCGCTCATGGTCGCTGACCTCCTGGTGTGAGGTGGTGCAACGCGCGGCAAGGCAAAGGGTTGAGCCCCGCGGCGCGGTCGCGCGCCGCGGGGCGCCGTGCCTTAGCGGATCGGCATCGCGTACATCAGCCCGCCGCGCGTCCACAGGTCGTTGACCCCGCGCTGCAGCCCGATCGGCGAGCCGCTGCCGAGGTTGCGCTCGAAAATCTCGCCGTAATTCCCCACCGCCTTGATGGCGTTGTAGGCCCAGCGCCGGTCGAGCCCCATCAGCGGCCCATGATCGCCCGAATTGCCCAGCAGCCGGCGGATCGACGGGTTCGCGCTGGCCAGCATCTCATCCACATTCGCCTGCGTCACGCCCAGTTCCTCGGCCTCGATCAGCGCGAAGACCGTCCAGCGCACGATGTCGAACCACTGGTCGTCGCCATGGCGCACCGCCACCGCGAGCGGTTCCTTGCTGATGATGTCAGGCAGGATGACGTGCTCGTTCGGGTCGCGCAGCGCGGTGCGGATGCCCGCCAGCTGCGAGGCATCGGTGGTGAACGCGTCGCAGCGGCCGGAATTGTAGGCGTTGCGGGTTTCCTCGTTCTGGTCGAACACCAGCGGCTGCACGCGCACATTGTTGGCGCGCGCCCAATCCGCCAGGTTGAGTTCATTGGTGGTGCCCGAGGTCACGCAGATGGTCGCGCCCGCCAGCTGCGCGGCGCGCTGCACATTGGCCGACCGGCGCACCATGAAGCCCTGCCCGTCATAGAAATTCACCGCGGTGAAATTCAGCCCATTGGCGGTGTCGCGCGTCTGGGTCCAGGTGGTGGTGCGCGGCAGCACATCGACCTGGCCCGATTGCAGCGCCGGCAGCCGCGCCTGCGACGACAGCACCACGAAGCGCGCCTTGGCCGCATCGCCCAGCACCGCGGCGGCGATGGCGCGGCAGGTATCGGCATCGAGCCCGCGCGCGACCCCCTGGCTGTCCAGCACGTTGAAGCCCGGCGCGCCCGGATGCCCGCCGCAGATCAGCGAATCCCGCGACCGCACGCTGGACAGGGTCGGCCCGGGCGAGGCGGTCTGCGCGATGGCAGTTCCGGCGACGCAGGCGGCAAGGGCAGCAAGGAGGGGCAGGCGCATGGCGATCCTTCCGGGATTGGCGCGGCGGCGGCCCCGCGCGAGGGCATCCTAGAGCAGCCTCCGGACGACAGGAACCACGGCCCTGGCGGGTCGCCGCGCCGACAGCGGCGTATCGCCCGACGCGCCACGACCTTTGCGTGCATCGTCATGCAAGAAACGATCACCAAAGGTTGTGTGCACGATCACCGCAACCGGCGCCGCCGCGGGACTAGCGTCCGGCCTGCCGCCCGCCCTTCCCGGCGGCGGAACGCAGGAGAGCATCATGGCCATCCGACACAACCGGAACCTGTTCTACCTCGCCAACGAGGGCACCATGTGCGGTGCCGTCGACCGACCCGCCACGCCCGCCGAGGAGCAGCGCGCCTTCCGCTTCTCGCGCATCGTCGAGAGCGGCTCGCCCGCGCCGTCCGACGCGCTGCTCGAAGCCCTGGCCGACGGCATGACGCGCCAGGCCCCCGACACCGACGGCCCGATCCCGGCGGGCTTCACCTACCTCGGCCAGTTCGTCGACCACGACCTCACGCGCGACCGCACGCAGGTGTCCTTCGGCACGTCGGTCCCGCCCGACCAGCTGGTGCAGGCGCGCAGCCCCGCGCTCGACCTCGACAGCGTCTATGGCGAGGGACCGCAATCGCCCGGCAGCGCCGCGCTCTATCTGTCCGATGGCGTGAAGCTGAAGCTCGGCACCACCAAGGCGTCGGGCGGACCGCCCATCGAGAGCCTCGACCTCGACGGCTTCGACCTGCCGCGCAAGGGTGCCGCCGGCCCGCCCGAGGAAGCGCGCGAGGCGCTGATCGCCGACCCGCGCAACGACGAGAACCTGGCCGTCGCGCAGGTCCATCTCGCTTTCCTGCGCTTCCACAACAAGGTCTGCGACCGCCTGGCGGGCCAGGGCATCCCCTCGGCCGTGCTGTTCGAACGCGCGCGGGAGATGGTGGTCAAGCACTACCAGTGGATGCTGCGCTTCGACTTCCTGCCGCGCATCGTCGACCAGGCGATCATCGACGACGTGTTCAGCATGGGCCGCCGCTTCTTCGAGGTCGGCGCACAAGGCTTCCCGACCATGCCGATCGAATTCTCGGTGGCGGCCTACCGGCTCGGCCATTCCATGATCCGCGAGCTGTACGACTGGAACGCGGTGTTCGGCCCGGGCGGGTCGATCGGGAATTTCGGCACGCTCGACAACCTGTTCCGCTTCTCCGGCACGTCGGGGAACCTCTCGCCGGGCAGTGACTTGAACAACCCGATCGACGGCCCCTTCGAACGCCTGCCGACCAACTGGATCGCCGACTGGACACGGCTGTTCGACTTCGCCGCCGAGGGCGTGCCGGCGCTGGCCCCCGAAGCCGGCCACACCGTGAACAAGGCGCGCCCCATCGACATCCGCCTGACCGACCCGCTGCGCCTGCTGCCGCCGGGGTCCTTCGGCGCGCGCGGCAGCGGCGTCACGGTGCCGCCGGCGCAGATGAACCTGGCCTTCCGCAACCTCGTGCGCGCGCGGATGGTGCGGCTCGCGACCGGGCAGGAGATGGTGAACGCCATGCAGGATGCCGGCATCGCCATCCAGCCGCTGACCTCGGCCGAGATCAGCGGCAACGAGTTCAACGCCCTGTCCCAGGCGCTGCGGGACGAGCTGGTGACCGCCACGCCGCTGTGGTTCTACGTGCTGCGCGAGGCCGGGCTGCGCGGGGGCAGGATGGGCAGCATCGGCGGGCGCATCGTCGCCGAGGTGTTCCACCGCGCCATCGAGGGCAGCAACATCTCGATCCTGCGCGACCCCTTCTTCACGCCGACGCTGGGGCGCGTCGCGGGGATGTTCCGCATGACCGACCTGCTGGGCCTCGCCTACAACGCGCCGGCGGGCGAGATGCGCCCGCTGTCCGTCAATGCGCCCCGGCCGAGCGTGGCGGATATGCAGACCTCCGGCTGAAGCAGCGTGGCGGCGGCGCGCGGCTCACACCGCGCGCCGAACATCCGCCGCACGACCTGCGTGCCTGCCAGCGGCACGACACGCTCACGCGCCGGACACGCCGCGCCTGGGCGGCGCTCCGCCTGGCCGCGCGTGCATCGCGCCGCAGCCCGGGACGCCCGGCACGCCGGTGGAACCGCCGCGCAACGCTTGCGCGCCGCGCCGCGCCCATCGACACTGCGCGCCGCATCGCCGGAGGCCCCCATGCAGCGCAGATCCATCCTTCTCGGCGGCGGCGCCCTGGCCGTGGCGCGCCCGGCGCTGACCCAGGGGACCGCGGCGCATACGCTCCGCTTCATCCCGCAGGCCGACGTCACGGCGGTCGACCCGATGTCCACCACATCCTACGCGGTGCGCGACCACGGCCACATGTGCTGGGACACGCTGTACGGCCTCGACACCGACTTTGTGCCCAGGCCGCAATTGTGCGAAGGCCATGTGGTGGAAAACGAGGGCCGCCGCTGGGTCTTCACCCTGCGCGAAGGCATCCGCTTCCACGACAACGAACCGATCCGCAGCGTCGACGCCATCGCCTCCATCCGCCGCTGGGCAACCCGCGATTCCCTCGGCCAGTCGCTGATGGAGCGCGTCGAGGCGATGACCGCCCTTGATGACCGCCGCTTCGAAATCCGCCTTCGCACCCCCTTCGGCCCAATGCTGGATGCGCTGGCGAAGCCGTCATCCTACCCCTGCTTCGTCTATCCGCAGCGCTTCGCCGAAATCGATCCCGCGCGCCCCTTCACCGAGGTGGTGGGCTCCGGCCCCTACCGCTTCGTGCCCGATGAACGCCTCTCCGGCGCACGCGTCGTCTATCGCCGCTTCGAGGGATACCGGCCCGCCCCCGCCGCCCCCTCGCTGCTCGGCGGCGCCAAGCACGCGCATTTCGAGCGCATGGAATGGCGCATCATGCCCGATGCCGGCACCGCCTCGGCGGCGATGCAGTCGGGCGAGATCGACTGGTGGCAGCAGGTGGTGCCCGATTTGCGCCCGGTGATGCGCCGCCACCGCGACATCGTGCTGGAGCGCGTGGATTTCGGCGGCCTCATGGCGATGCTGCGCTTCAACCACCTGCACCCGCCCTTCGACAATCCGGCGGTGCGCCGCGCGCTGCTGCACAGCATCACGCAGTCGGACTTCATGACGTCGATCATGGGCGACGACCGGTCCCTGTGGTCGGACGGCATGGGCGTCTTCCCGCGCTCCTCCCCGCTGGTGAACGATGAAGGCATCGCCGCCGTGACCGGCCCGCGCAGCACCGATGCGGCGCGCGCCGCACTTCGCGCGGCGGGCTACACGAACCAGCGCGTGACCGTGCTGCACCCCACCGATGTCGCGAACAACAACGCGATGACGACGGTGCTGACCGACACGCTGAAGCGCTCCGGCCTGAATGCCGAAAGTGCAACATCGGACTGGGGCACGGTCTTGCAGCGCCGCGCCAACCGCAACCCGCCCGACCAGGGTGGGTGGAACGCGCTGGTGGTGCTGTTCGGCGGCATCGACCTCGCCAACCCCGGCCAGCACCCGCTGCTGCGCGCGAACGGAGCCAATGCCTGGTTCGGCTGGCCGACCAGCCCCGCGCTGGAATCGCTGCGCGAGGAATGGCTCGGCGCCGGCCCGCTGCCCGCGCAGCAGGCGGTGGCGCGCCGCCTGCAGGCGCAGTTCTGGCAGGACCTGCCCTTCATCCCGCTGGGGCAATACTTCATCGACAGCGCCTGGCGGCGCGACATCAGCGGGGTGCAGAAGGGCCTGGCGCTGCCGCTGAACGTGCGCCGCGGCTAGGCTTCGGTCTTCGCGAGCGGCGCCGCGCCGCGCCGCTCGCGCCCCGCCAACCGCCGCACCCCCGCCACCAGCCGCGCATCCACCAGCACCTTCGCCAGCGCTGCCCCGACCAGCACGCAAAGCACGACCTTCGAGACCACCTCCATGGTCCCGTCGATCAGCAGCGCATGCACCACGCTGCCCACCACGATCACCACCGCCAGCGCCAGGTGGCACAGCCGCCAGACCAGCAGCCGCAGCCGCCCGCGCAGCAGCGCCAGCAGCGCCGTCGCGAACACCGCCCCCATCGCGACCACGCCCCATACCGAGAACGGCGTCGCCGACCTGAACAGCAACGCATCCACCACATCCGGCGGGCTGGTCACCCACAGGCCCGCGACATGCACCACGACCGCCAGCACGATCCCCGCGCCCACCCAGGCATGAACCCGCCGCCCCGCACGCACGCCCAGCCCCGGCAGGTAGCCCCCGGCCAGCAGCGGTTGCAGCAGCATCAGCGCGAAGGCCACGACGCCCGCCAGCCCGGCCGCGATGTAGACGCCGTCGCGCCACGCCAGCAGCGGGCTGATGGCCGCGGCCGCCACCGGCACCGCGAGCGCAACAGCCAGCGCGACCCAGTTCAGCACCGGACGCAAAGGATCAGGCCGGCCGCAGCACGAAATCCACGGCCAGGCTGGTGTCGCGCGCGCTCCGCATCACCGGGCGCAGGAACACGGTCTGGAACCCATTGCCGTCCTGCGCCGCGTCATACGCCACATGCCCATGCGCCTGGCCGAAGGCCGGCACGATCTGCGGCATCTCGATGCGGAAGGCGCCATTCGCATCGGTCAGGGTGGCGCCGTGGCTGTGCGGATCGCGCTCATGCCCCTCGGTGGTATGCGCCCAGACCTGGATGCGGATGCGCGGCAACGGCGCGCCATTTCCGGCGCGGCGCACCGTGCCGGTCATCCAGAAGCCGCCGCCGCCGATGCGCTCCACGATCCGCGCGCCGGGCAGGTAGTTGTTCGACCCGCCGCGCATCGAGGGCGTCGCCGCCAGGCCCTGGGCGCGCAGCGGGGTCACGATCGCGGCGGCCGACAACCCCGCGACACCGGCAAGGAGGGTTCTTCGGGCCTGCAAAAGGTGGGTCATGCTGGTCACTCCGGTCGCGCGTGAAGGGCGCGCTGTTGCCTGACGCCGCCGCCCGTCACCGACCGCTCGACATCTGCCGGCTATGTGGGGCGACACGCCGGCAGGTAAACCACCATCGCGACACCGTCATGCAGGGCGTGCCGAACGCCGCGGCTTCGGAACGACCGCTGGCGAACGCGCCGCACGCCGCATCCTGACCACCGGCGCCTGGCGCCCCTTCAGCAGGCCCGCGCCGCGAAGGCGCGCGTGGGTGCCACGAATTCCTCCTGCGCCGCCACCGTGAGGATCTCCCGCGACCCCGCCTCCGCCGTCCGCCGCAACACCCCGAACACCGACGACGCGGCGGCGGCCAGCGCGCCATCCGCACCCCCGCGCAACCGATGGAACAGGAACAGCGCCGCGATCGCATCCCCTGCCCCGTTCACCGACACCGGCAGCATCGGCGTGGCCAGCCGCCAGAACCGTCCGCCCTCGCCGGCCAGCATGCCGATCTCGTCCTCGGGCGTGTCGTCGAGCCGCAGCGAGGTCACCAGCACGCAGCGCGGCCCGCGCGCCTGCAACGCCGCGATCGCTTCCTTCGCGTCCTGCAGCGTCCGCACCTCACGCCCGGTCAGCCATTCCAGCTCGAACTGGTTCGGCGTGATGATGTCGGCCGCCGGCAGCGCCTGGTCTCGCATGAATTCCGGGATGCCCTCGCGCACGAAGACCCCGCGCCCGACATCGCCGATCACCGGGTCGCAGCACCACAGCGCCGCCGGGTTCGCCGCCTTCACGCGCCGCGCCGCATCCAGGATCGCCGCCCCGATCCCGGCCGATCCCATGTAGCCCGACAGCACCGCATCGCAGCGCGCCATCACGCCGCGCTCCTCGATGCCCTGCACGCATTCGGCGATAAGCTCCGCGCCGAACACCTGCCCGCGCCAGGCGCCATAGCCCGTGTGGTTGGAGAACTGCACCGTATGGATGCCCCAGACCTCCGCCCCCAGGCGCTGCAGCGGAAAGATCGCGCTGGCATTGCCGACATGCCCGTAGGCGACCCAGGACTGGATGGACAGGATCGAGGTCATCGCGCGGAACCGCCGTGAAGAATGGCGCGGACGCTAGGAACCGCACGCGCCCTGGTCAATTGCGCCACCTGCCCTTGCGCGGTTTCGCACCCTGCGTCCATTCTGCGAATCAATCGCGGGGCCAACCCGCGTGCCGAACCCCGTAGGGAGGAACCCCCCATGTCGCTCACGCGTCGCGAAACGCTTGCCGCCGGCTTCGGCACCGTCCTGCTGCCGGCCACGCTCTCGGCCCAGCCGGTCGCCAAGCCCGCCGAATTCAAGATCGGCGTCACCACCTTCCTGTCGGGCCCTGCCTCCGTCTTCGGCGTGCCCTCGCGCCGCGCCTGCGAGATGCTGGCCGAACAGATCAACGCCGCCGGTGGGGTCGCCGGCGTGCCGATCCGCCCGATCTTCGTCGACGAAGGCCCCGGCACCGACCACCTGGTCGGCGAGATCCGCCGCCTCGTGCAGTCCGAGGGCGTGCACACCATCTTCCAGTCGATCTCGTCGGGGTCGTGCCTCGCCTGCACGCCGCTGTCGCGCGAGCTCAACAAGGTCATGCTGCTGTGGGATTGCGGCACCCAGCGCATCTTCGAGGAAGCCCGCTACGACTACGCCTTCCGCACCCAGGGCTACGGCACCTCGGAAGTGCTGGCACCGCTGCTGTATCTGCTGAAGACCAAGCCGAACATCCGCACCCTCGCGGTGGTCAACCAGGACTACGCCTGGGGCCGCGATTCCTGGGAGCTGTGGAAGGCCGCCATGGATGCGCTGAAGCCCGGCGTGCGCGTGGTGGCCGAGATGTTCCCCCGCTTCGGCTCGACCGACTTCTCCACCGAGATCACCCGCCTGCTCGCCCTGCGCCCGGACGTCATCTACTCCACGTCGTGGGGCGGCGAGCTGGTCACCTTCATCCGCCAGGCGACCGAGCGCCGCCTGCATGAACGCTCCACCTTCGTGCTGCCGGTGGCGGAAGCCTCCATGCAGATCCTCGGCCGCTCGATGCCCGAGGGCCATGTCATCGGCACCCGCGGCGACCATTGGAACAACCATCCGTCGCCGGCCAACCCGGCGCTGTTCAACGGCTTCGTCAACGCCTACCGCCAGAAGTTCAACGAATACCCGATCTACCCCTGCCACCACATGGCGCAGGCGGTCTGGGCGCTGAAGGCGGCGGTCGAGAAGGCGGTGGCCGCGAAGAACGGCGCCTGGCCGTCCGATGCCGAACTGGCCGCGGCCTTCCGTGGCCTGACCTTCCCCACCCCGACCTCGACCATCACCCTGCGCGAGGACGGCCAGGGCCTCGAGGACCAGATCGTCGGCCTGTCCTCCTTCAACGATCGGTTCCCCTTCGCGGTGCCGAAGGACATGATGCTGTTCCCCGGCGCGCAGGTCTCCGCCCCGGTCGGGCAGAAGTCGACCGACTGGCTCAAGACCCTGACCCCCGCCTTCATCGAACAGGCCGGCCGGCGGATCGGCTGAGGCAGCGCGCATCATGGCCGAGTGGTTTCAGGACAATGGCCTTCTGCTCGGCCTGGCGTTGCTGGATGGGCTGTCTTCCGCCGGGCTGATCTTCCTGGTGGCGGTGGGGCTCAACCTGGTCTTCGGGGTGCTGCGGATCGTCAATGTCGCGCATGGCTCCCTCTATGCGATCGGCGCCTATTCCGCGGCGTCGATCGGCATCTTCCTGGCGGGGCTCGGGCTGCCGGCCTGGGCCTCGATCCCGACGCTGGTGCTCTCGGCCGCGCTGGTGGGCGCCATCCTCGGCCCGCTGATCGAACGCTTCATCCTGCGGCGCATCTATGGCGGGGAGGAGGTGGTCCAGCTGCTGGTCACCTTCGCCCTGTTCATGATCCTGGAGGACGTCCAGAAGCTGATCTGGGGCGTGCAGCCCATCCATCATGACGTGGCGCTACGCGCGCTCGGCACCATCGACGTGCCCTTCGGCGCCGACTTCATCCCCTTCACCAACTACCAGCTGTTCGTGCTGCCGGCCTTCGCGATCGTCACGCTGGTCGGCCTCGCCTGGTTCCTGCGCCGCACGCTGACGGGCCGCGTGATCGTCGCCGTCACCACGGACCGCGAGGCCGCGACCGCCATGGGCATCGACGCGGCGCGCATCTTCCTCCTCACCTTCACCTTCGGCGCGATGCTGGCGGCCCTCGGCGGCGCGCTGCTGTCGCCCACCGCCGCGCTGGTGCCGGGCATCGGCGCGCAGACCATCGTGCTGTCCTTCGCGGTGGTCGCCACCGCCGGGCTCGGGCAGATCGAGGGCGCAGCGCTGACCGCGCTCATGATGGGCCTGGGCCGCTCCATCGCGGTCTACTTCGCGCCCGAATTCGAAGTGGTCGTGCCCTACATCATCATGGTGACTGTGCTGCTGATCCGCCCGCAGGGCCTGTTCGGCGTGATCGAGACGAGGCGGGTATGAGCGAACGGATCACCCAGGGGCACGCGCCGCGATGAAGCGCTACGAACCCTTCCTCGCGCTGCTGCTCGCCGGCGGGCTGATCGCCGCCGCCATCGCCGCGCCCTGGCTGCGCTTCGTCCTGACCATCGCGCTCGCCAAGGGCATCGCGGTGATGGGCATCCTGCTGCTGCTGCGCGCCGGGCAGGTCTCCTTCGGCCACGCGCTGTATATCGGCTTCGGCGCCTATGTGGTCGCCTTCTTCGCACCCGTCGCGGGCGACGGCGTGCTCATCATCGCGGCTTCGGCGGCGGGCGCCGGTCTGCTCGGCCTGGTGGTCGGGCTCTTCGTCACGCGCTACCGGCAGATCTTCTTCGGCATGCTGAACCTGGCGATGTGCATGGTGTTCTATTCGCTGCTCGAGAAGCTCTATCACATCACCCACGGCACCGACGGCATCCGCGTCGAGATCATGCCCATCGCCGGGCAGATGCTCGACCGCGTCAGCTATGAATGGACGGTCTTCGGCATCGCCATGGGCCTCGCCTTCGTGGTCGGCTTCATCATCCGCCTGTATCTCGCCTCCCCGATGGGCGAGGCGCTTGCCGGCATCAAGACGCGCGAGACGCGGCTTGAATTCATGGGCGTGTCGGCGCGCGGCATCCTGCTCGCCGCCTATGTCGCCTCGGCGATGCTGGGGGGCATCGGCGGCGCGCTGATCGCCATGACGTCGCGCCACGTCACGCCGCTGCTGTCCTACTGGACCGCCTCGGGCGAGCTGGTCTTTATCGCCATCCTGGGCGGGCCGGGCGGCGTGCTCGGGCCGTTCCTGGGCGCGGCCACCTATGAACTGGTGCGCGTCTATGCCGCGGCCTCCTTCGCCGATGCCTGGCAGTTGATCCTGGGCCTGGTGCTGCTGCTGGTCATCCTGTTCGCGCCGGGCGGGCTGTGGGGCCTGGCCTCGCGCCTGGTCGGGGAGCGCCGGCGATGACCGCCCTGCTGCGCGCCTCCGGCCTGCGCCTCGCCTTCGGCGGCGTAAAGGCGGCCGATGGCATCGACCTCGATGTGATGGCCGGCGAATTCCTCGCCATCATCGGCCCGAACGGGGCGGGCAAGACCACCTTCATCAACATGACCACGGGCTACCTGAAGCCCAATGCCGGCACCATCAGCTATGACGGGCGCACCATCACCGGCATGTCGCCGCGCGCCATCGTCAAGCTCGGCATCGCGCGGTCCTTCCAGTTGCCGCAGCTGTTCCTGGAACACACGGTCGAACAGAACATCGCCATGGCCGTCGCGTCCCGCCACGGCATCTGGTCCCCGCTCGCGCCCCTGCTGCGGCCGGGCTATCGCGACGAGGCGCGCGACCTGCTCGACCGCTTCGGCCTCTCCGCCATCGCCGACTCCCGCGCCGATGCGCTGAACGAAGGCGCGCGCAAGCTCGCCGACATCGCCATGGCCGTGGCGCTGAAACCTCGCCTGCTGCTGATGGACGAACCGACCTCCGGCGTTGCGGCGTCGGAGAAGATGCACATCGTCGAAACCCTGGTGAACGTGCTGCGCGACGCCAAGGTCACCGCCGTCTTCGTCGAGCACGACATGGACGTGGTCGAACGCTTCGCCGACCGCGTCGCGGTCTGGTCGCAGGGGCGCATCGTCGCCCTCGGCCCGCCCGACCAGGTGCTGTCCGACCCCGCCGTGCAGCGCGAGGTCATCGGCATCGAGCGCCACGCGACACCGACGGGGGCGCCCCATGCTTGAACTCGCCTCCGTCTCGGTCTCCATCGCCGGCGTGCCGGTGCTGCGCCAGGTCTCGCTCAACGTCCCCGCCGGCGCGCGCGTGGCCCTCATCGGCCGCAACGGTGCGGGCAAGACCACCACGCTGCGCGCCCTGATGGGCCTGGTGCCCGCCTCCAGCGGCCGCGTGATGATCGATGGCGAGGACGAGACCGCCCTGCCCGCGCACCATCGCCCCCGCCACGGCATCGGCTACGCGCCCGAGGACCGCCGCCTGTTCGGCTCCTTCACGGTCGAGGACAACATGCTGCTGCCCGCCCAGGTGCTGAAGTTGCCGGCCGACGAAACCCGCGCCCGCCTGGCGCGCGTCTATTCCCTGCTGCCGGAATTGAAGGACCTCGCCCCGCGCAAGGCCGCCGGGCTTTCGGGCGGCCAGGGCAAGATGGTCGCCCTCGGTCGCGCGCTGATGGTGGGCACCCGCGCGGTGCTGCTGGACGAACCCTTCCAGGGCCTCGCCCCCGCGCTCGCGCTGCGCTACGCGGAAGCCCTGAAGCGCCTGCGCGCCGCCCTGCCCGACGTCGCGATCCTGATCACCGAATCCAACCCCGAGCTGCTCCGCCCGCTGGTCGAACAGACCTACGTGATCGAACGCGGGGAGATCGCGCCCGCCTGATGCCCGCCGCGCTACTTGCGAAGCACGATCAGGTTGTTGTCGGAAGCCGCCGGCGTGCGGCGGTCCAGCAGCACGAAGTCGTAGCGGTAGGACCGCGTCCCGAACCAGGCGCGGAACCGCGCGAGCGAAGCGACCGACACGTCCTCGATGATATAGATGCCGCCCTGCCGCAGCCGCGCGAAGGAATGTTCCAGCAGGCTCACTCCCGCCTCGAAGCTATGCAGCCCGTCATCGATCATCAGGTCGAAGGCGATGTCGGGAATGGCGCGCCACAGGGCGGCGATCGAGGCCGGGTCGGTCTGGTCGCAATGGAAGGTGCTGATGCGCTCCTCGGCGAACAGGATGTCGCGGTCGACATCCGCGCCATGGATGTGGGCCTGCGGGAAATAGTCCCGCCACACCCGCAGCGACGCCCCCGGCCGCCCGCCCGCCCCCATCGAAGATGCGAGACGCGGGTTGTTGGTGCCGATGCCGCATTCGAACACGTTGCGGATGAAATGGCGGCAATGGCCGAAATGCCGGTCGATGAAGTCGGCATAGCTGTGCGACGGCCAGGGATAGGGATGCCCGTCCGCGCGCACCTCGCCCTTGTCGGACCCGTGCAGGTCGCACAGGCCGTTAAGCAGGTCGGCCGATTTATTGTAGTAGCAGGTATAGTATCTTTCAAATCGCGGGCTGAATATGTCATGAAGTCTGACGTCGACCGGCGTCCCGGCGACCTCTACCTTGATATGTTCAGCCATGCCCTGCCCTCTGGTCCGCGTTGCGCCCTGGATGGCGGCGGCGCGCCCGCACGCCGAACACCATGGCGCACAACCGACCGGGGCGCTGCCGCATGAACGCATCCCCGGTCATCGCGACCGCCGCCACGGCCGACATGTTCTGGCTCGTGAAGGGGCTGGTGCTGTCGCTGGTGGCGCCGCGCGCGCGCGCCGGCGCCGCGATGGTGTGCTTCGACCTCGGCCTCGAACCCGTGCAGCGCGACTGGCTGGCGGCGCGCGGCGTCGCCACGCCCGCACCGGTCGACCCGCTCGGCGGCCAGGCGAATGAGGGCTTCGACGGGCGCATGTCTGCCCTTCTCCTGCGCCCCTTCCTGCCCGAATTGCTGGCCGGCCACGACACCATCATCTGGCTCGACGCCGATACCTGGCTGCAGGACCCCGCGGCGCTGGCCGACCTGCTGCACATCACCCGCTATGGCCAACTCGCGATCTGCCCGGAAATCCACATCGCCTATTCCAACATGGGCCTCGCCGCACGCAACCACCACGCCTATTGGAAGCGCGAATGGACCGCGGCCTTCGGCGCCGACGCAGCGGCGCGCTTCGCCCATACCCCGGTGCTCAATTGCGGCGTCTTCGCCGCGCCCGCCAGCCACCCCATCTGGGGCCGCTGGGCCGCGGAATACCGTATCGCGATGCAACGCCGCCTGACCTTCCTGGCCGACCAGCTCGCCTTCAACCGCGCCGCCGCCGATCTGCCCGGGGTGGAACGCGTGCCGGCGCTGTGGAACTGGATGTGCAACTACGCCATGCCGCGCTGGCACGCGCAGGCCGCACGCTGGATCCAGCCGGGCTTCCCGCACGACCCGATCCGCATCCTGCATCTGGCCGGCGCGGTGATGCGCCCGCGCTACCTGCGCCGCAACCTGCTGTTCGACCGCGGCCGCTACCTTGACCCCCACGACGTGCCAGCGGCGATTCGCGCCGGCGCCGAAAAGGCCGAGGCGCCGCCGCCCCCCGTTGCCTGACCGGCCTGCCCGGGCATCCGGCAGCGCCGGTTGCGCCACCCTGCCCGCTCCCGTATACGCCCCGCTTCCTGCCCGCCGGTCGGCATCGTCGGGCGCCATTGCATGAGCACCGCCCCATGAAGTCCGACATCCATCCCGAATACCACGAGATCAAGGTCATCATGACCGACGGGACCGAGTTCACCACCCGGTCCTGCTACGGCAAGGCGGGCGACACCATCCGCCTGGACATCGACCCCAAGTCCCACCCGGCCTGGACCGGCCAGCAGCGCGTGATGGACACCGGCGGCCAGATCGCCAAGTTCAACAAGAAGTTCGCCGGCATCGGCGTGCGGAAGAAGGCGGAGCCTTCTTCCTGAGTCTTTTTTGACCCTCAGGCGGCGGGCGGGCCGCATCCGCGGCCCTTGCCTTCGCGCCGTGGGCTGGCGTGCCCGGCGCAACTGACGGTCTGGGCGCGGTCGCGCATCCGCGCTCGCGGATCGATGCGCGATCCGATTGTTTCGTGACCCTCAGACGGCGGGCGGGCCGCGTCCGCGGCCCTTGCCTTCGCGCCTTGCACTGGGTCGCCCGGCGCGCCTGGCGGTTTGGTCGCGCACTCGCGCTCCCGGATCGCGCCGCGATCCGTTTGTTGCGTGACACTCAGGCGGCGGGCAGCCGGCATCAGCCGGCCTTGGCTTCGCGCCACGCACGCGCGTCCCCGGGGCGGTTGACGGTCTCACGCGCTCGCGCAGCAGCGAACACCTCCCACCCCTTCCCGACACACGCCTAGGACCAAGGCCCCATCCGCCTCGGTCCCGGCCGCCCGGATTGCATGAAATCCATCGTCATCGCCACGCCGGCCTCCGTTTCGGCCGCGACGGGGTTGCCCTGACTCCGCCCTCTGAATGACAATTCCTCCATGAATCGCGGCGCGAACCAACGCGCCCGATCGGCACGCGCCCGCGGTTCGTCCCGCACGCCGACCATCGCCACGCCCCGGCGTCGCCGGCGCCAGGCCAGCCCGAGGGAACCCCCAGATGCCCCCATCGACCATCCTGCGCGCGGCATCCCTCGCCTGCCTGCTCGCCACCCCCGCCCTCGCCACCGAGCGCGTCGGCGTCCTCGTCTTCGACGCCTCCGGCTCCATGTGGAACCGAATCGAGGGTGACCGCACCCGCATCGAGGTCGCCCGCGACGTCGTCGGCCAATACTTCACCACCCGCGACGGCGCGGTCCCGCTCTCGGTCATCGCCTATGGCCACAACCGCCGCGGCGACTGCCGCGACATCGAGGTCATCGCGCCCATGTCCCGCGCCGACGGCCCGGCGCTCGCCGACCGCCTGCGCCGCCTTACCCCGCGCGGCATGACCCCGCTGACCGACAGCCTGCGCCAGGCCCGCGCGCAAATCCCCGCCAACGCTGAATCCGCCGACATCATCCTGGTCACCGACGGCCTCGAGACCTGCCGCGGCGACCCCTGTGCGCTGGCCGCCGAATTCGCCGCCGAGGGCATCGCCATCCGCGCCCATGTCGTGGGCTTCGGCCTCACGCGCGCCCAGGTGCAGGCGCTCTCCTGCATCACCGAGCAGACCGGCGGCCGGCTCTTCGAGACCAATTCCGGCGCCGAACTCGCCGACGCCCTGCGCCAGGCCAGCGCCGCGCCCCCGCCGCCCGCCGCCGCCCCGCCCCCCGCGCCCGCCCCGGCGCGCGAAGCCGCCTTCGACATCGGCGACAGCGCCGAGGCCGGCTTCACCTACGCCGTACGCTGGCGCGGCGAGGCCACTCATGTCGACCTGATCGGCTTCGTCCCGCAGGGCGCCGACCGCGGCCCGTCGGGGCCGAGCTTCGGCGTCATCGGCGGCAGCGTGGCGCGCCCGACCAATCCCCGCCGCCTCCAGGCCCCGGCAACGCCCGGCACCTACGACCTGATCCTGCGCACCGCCACTGACGGCGTCATCGCCCGCCAGGCGATCCGCGTCGTCGAACCCAATATGGGCTTCGAGGCGATCGGCTCGGTCGCGCCCGGCGCGCGCGTGGTCTTCACCTTCCGCGGCCCGAACCGGCTCGGCGAAAGGGTCGTGGTCGCGCGCCCCGGCGACCCGCCGGGCACCCATGCCGGACGCTGGGCCAATGCCCTGGCCAGCAACGGCCGGCGCCGTCTCGAAGTGCCGCAGGAACCCGGCGAATACGAAATCCGCTACCTCAACGCCGCGCGCACCGAGGTCATGTTCGCCCGCCGCTTCGGCGTCGGCATCCCCTTCGAGGACGCGCAGGCGCCCAGCGTCGCCGAACTCGCCGCCCGCGCCGCCGCCGCCACCCAGGCCGCCCCCGGCCAGGACAACGCCCCGGAGGTCACCGCAACCTTCCGCCTGCCCATGCCCAACCCGCCCGGCCCGGTGAGCTGGTCCGCCGAACCCCTAGACCCCGACCTTCCGCCCGAGGCCTGGGCGCCGCCCGAGCCCAGCATCGAAGGCCGCGGCCAGTTCCTCCCCGGCCGCTACCGCGTCAGCGCCGTGGCCCCCGGCGAAGTCACCTACCGCGCCGAGGTCGAGATCCAGCCTGGCCAGGACAATGTCTTCACCGTGCAGCTGGTCACCGCCGCACCCGAGGGCCAGGTGCCGCCCCTGCCCGGCACCTGGAGGCTACTGGTGATCCCGCCGCATGGCGTGCAGGACGCACCGGCGCCGATGGTCACGCTGGACCTGGCACGCCAGGGTGCCGGCCCGCTCAGCGGCACCTGGACCTCGCTGCCGCCCCTGGCCGGTGCCGCGCGCGCCGGGCGCAGCGGCAGCCTCGACAGCGCGATCATCGAGGAAGACGGCCTGCTGCGCCTGACCTTCGACATCGGCGAGGGCGGACCCGGCCCCTTCACGATCTCGCTGCGCCCCTACGAGGCGGGCTTCGCGGGGTCGCTCTCGGCCGGCGGGCGCGGCGTGCGCGCGCTGCTGTGGCGCCAGGGTGCGGCGCTGCCGGACATCGCCGCGCTCAAGGCCGCGCTGCACGGCCCCGCGCCGTGACCTCCGGGGCCTCTTGAAGCCCCGCGCGCGCTTTCCAATCTTGGTTGTGTCGGCAGTGCCCCCGGGGCTGCCGGCGCGGAACGGCAGGGTCGCCCGCATGGGGGCCCGCGAGCCCGGATCCGCAACATCGGACCTTGCTAACCGCAGGAGGTTCCTCGTGAACGCGATCGATTTCTCTCCCCTGTTCCGCACCGCCATCGGCTTCGACCGCCTGGCGCGCCTCATGGACAACGCCCGCGCGGTGCCCGAGGCGAACGGCTACCCGCCCTACAACATCGAGAAGACCGGTGAGGACAGCTACGTCCTGACCATGGCCGTGGCCGGCTTCTCCGAGGCCGACATCGACATCACCGCCCAGAACAACACCCTGACCATCACCGGCAAGCCGCAGCCGCAGCCCGAGGATGGCCGCAGCTTCCTGCACCGCGGCATCGCCGGGCGCGCCTTCGAGCGCCGCTTCGTCCTTGCCGACCACATCGTGGTGCAGGGCGCGGACCTGGCGAATGGCCTGCTGCATGTGGCGCTGAAGCACGTGGTGCCCGAGGCGCTGAAGCCGCGGCGCATCCCGGTGCAGGGCGGCCGCCCCGCCATCACCGGCGAGGCCCAGCCCGAAGCCCAGGCGGCCTGACCCTCGGCGCCGCCGCCCCGCCCGCCCTTTCCCGGGGCGGCGCGCCTTGAGACCGAACGCCGTGCGCCTCCAGCGCGCGGCGTTCGTGTGTCTGCACCGTCGCGAAACCTGCCGCACGGCCGCCGCGCCTGCGCGACCCATGCATGGAACCGGCGCGCCACCAGGGCGGAAACGCTCTCACCCTGACCCCCGCCTCACGTCCCGCAGAAGGTCGCCCGCACGCGCTGTTCGGGCTGTGGCGGCAGCGCATGGCGCTCGCGGCCGGGCTGGTCCTCGAAGGGCCGCGCCAGCACCTCCAGCAACGCCTCGAAGGGTGCCAGGTCGTCCTGCTCCACGGCGGCCGCGATCGCTTCCTCGACCAGGTGGTTGCGCGGGATATAGGCCGGGTTCACCGCGCGCATCGCCGCCGCCGAGACCCCATCCGCGGCGACGCGCGCCTGCCAACGCGCCAGCCAGGCATCCGCCACCGCCGGGTCGGCAAACAGCGCGCGGAAGCCCGCCGCGTCACCCTCCGCCACGTCGGCCAGGCGGCGGAAGGCCTGGGTGAAATCGGCCTCGTTCTCCGCCATGCGGGCCAGCAGGTCCTGGATCAGCTCCTCGTCGCCCGGCTGTTCGTCGCTGAGGCCGATCTTGGCCAGCAGCCCCGCCTTCCACGCCGCGCCAAAGGCCGGCGAGAACCCCGCCAGCACACTCTTCGCCTGCTCCACCGCCGCGGCTTCATCCGCGCCGATCAGCGGCAGCAGCGCCTCCGCCAGCCGAGCCAGGTTCCAATGCGCGACCGCCGGCTGGTTGGCATAGGCATAGCGCCCCTGGTGGTCGATCGAACTGAACACCGTCTCGGGATGATACTGGTCCATGAAGGCGCAGGGGCCGTAGTCGATGGTCTCGCCGCTGATCGCGCAATTGTCGGTGTTCATCACGCCATGGATGAAGCCCACCAGCATCCAGCGCGCCACCAGCGCCGCCTGCCGCGCCACCACGCCCGCGAAGAAGGCCAGCGCCGGGTTCTCGGCCTGCGCCGCATCCGGGTCGTGCCGCGCGATGGCGTGTTCCAGCAGCGCGCGCAGCGACGCCGTGTCGCGCCGCGCCGCGAAATACTGGAAGGTGCCCACGCGAATATGGCTGGCGGCGATGCGCGTCAGCACCGCACCGGGCAGCGCGTCCTCGCGATACACGAATTCGCCGGTGGCGACGGCCGCCAGCGCCCGCGTGGTGGGAATGCCGAGTGCGGCCATCGCCTCCGCCACGATGTATTCGCGCAGCACCGGCCCGAGTGCGGCCCGCCCATCCCCTCGCCGCGAAAACGGCGTCGGCCCCGACCCCTTCAGCTGGATGTCGCGCCGCATGCCGGCCGGTGTCACCACCTCCCCCACCAGGATGGCGCGCCCATCCCCCAGGCTCGGCGAAAAATGCCCGAACTGGTGCCCTGAATAGGCCTGCGCGATCGGCTCCGCCCCATCGGGCACGGCATTGCCCGCCAGCATCGCCACCCCGGCCGGCGAGGCCAGCCAGGCCGCATCCAGCCCAAGCTCCCGCGCCAGCGCGCCATTCAGCTTCAGCAGCCGCGGCGCGGCGACCGGCGTGGGCGGCAGGCGCGCGAACAGCGCCTCGGGCAGGCGGGCATAGGTGTTGTCGAAGGCCGGGCTGGCGGCGGCGATGGCGGGGGCGGTGTCCGGCATCTGCGGCACATCGCGCGCGCGGGGCGCGGGTGCAAGGGCCTGGGCGGGGTGCGCGGGCCGCTCTCCCGCCGGCAAGGCGCGTGTCGCACCGGCTGCCCCCTCCACGCGCTGCGCCGCGACGCTTCAGGTCGGCCCAGCCCGACGGCGCCCTCGCCTGCCGCCCGCCCTTGCGAGCATCCGCACACCACCGGCACATCCCCTGGCGCCCCGAATGCCGGGCCGCGCCGCCCCGTCGCTCAGAGACCGTTTGAGAATGCGCCATGCGGCGCATTCTGAAGCCCGGCACCGGCCCTCTCCCCCACCCGGCCACCCATCCAGCATACTGTCGTTGGGTGGCCG
>LNFM01005838.1_pt1 | contig 27889 bp, 24 predicted proteins | sample 596031 | NCBI WGS metagenome assembly LNFM01 (sample SAMN04254537, study PRJNA301005) | activated carbon metagenome | isolation source: dual media filters at the Ann Arbor, Michigan drinking water treatment plant | place: USA: Ann Arbor
GTCGTGCGCGCGGCCTCGATGGTTCCGCCGGAATCGGCCTTGCCGGCCCGCCTTTCGATCCAGCAGACGGTGTAGCCGAGTTGCCGGGCCACGCCGATGTCGTGGTACTGGCTCTGGGCGACGTGCAGGATGTCGTGCAGTCCATGGCCGTCGCGGCTGAGCCGGCCCAAGGTGAAGGCGAAGAAGCGGGGATCCGGCTTCTCGCAACCCGCCTCGTCGACGGTGACGCCGTCCGTGAACGGACTGCCGAGGGTGCGCGCGAAATGCTCCAGCGCCCATCGCTGGGCATTGGTCATGGCGACCAGCTTGCAACGCCCCTTCAGACGGCGCAGGGCCTCGACCGAGTCCGGAAAGGCCGGCCAGTCCTTCACCGATGCGCGGAAACCGTCGGCGATGGCCTGATCCATCGGCAGCCCGAATTGCGGGGCAAGCTCGAAGTAGACACGCACGAGGTCATCCGGGAACCTGATGACCTCCGGGCTCTTCCGCGATGTCCGGTAGGCCGCGAGAAACGTGTCGTCGTCGACATGTTCCAGCGCCCTGGCGCATGCCTGGCGCAGGTATGACAGCATCCCCGTCTCGAAATCGATCAGGGTCCCAACCACGTCGAAGCTGAGAACCGCGGGCGCCGTCGTCATGGAAGTCTCCTGTTCGCAAGCAAAGGCGCGCTCATCCCTCGGCAAGCGCCGGCAGGTGGCAGGCAATCGTTCCGCCGGCCCGGCTTGCGCGCAGCGGCGGCTGCCCGACATCGCAGGTCCCGGGAATGGCCGACGCGCAGCGCGGACGGAACACGCAGCCGTCCGTCAGCGTGAGATCGACGCGGCCCTCGCGCACCGCGGTCGAACCCTCCTCCAGCCAGCCACGGCGCAGATGCGGCACGGAGGCGAGCAGCATCCGGGTGTAGGGATGGTGGTCCTTGTCGGCGACGGCCGTGGCGGCCATGGTCTCCACCGCCCGGCCGGCATAGAGCACCATGACGTCGTCGCAGATGGCGCGCACGGTCTTCAGGTCGTGGCTGATGAACATCATCGTCAGGCCGAGATCGCGCCTGAGGTCGACCAGGAGGTCGAGGATCGCCGCCGCGACGACCGTGTCGAGGGCCGAGGTCACCTCGTCGCACAGCAGCAGGTCGGGCTTGGCGGCCAGCGCGCGTGCAAGGTTCACCCGCTGCTTCTGGCCACCGGAGAGATCTCCCGGCCGTCGCCCCATCACATCGGCCGGCAGGCGCGTCAGGTCCAGCATCCGCCTGACCTCGGCCCGGCGGGCCTCGCCGCGCAGGCCGAAATAGAAGGTCAGCGGCCTGCCGATGATCTCCTCGATGGACATGGTCGGATTGAGCGCCGTGTCGGCGGACTGGAAGACCAGCTGGATCCGGCGGAGCTGGTCACGGCTCCGGCTTTCGAGGACGGGGGCGAGGCCTTGGCCGGCGAGTGACACGGTCCCGCGGGTCTGGGGCGCGAGGCCGGCGATGACCCGCGCCAGCGTGGACTTGCCACAGCCGGATTCGCCGATGACGCCGAGCGAGGCTCCTCGCCCGATCGACAGGGACACGTCCCGCAGGATGGTGATGCGCGGATCGCCATTGGCGGCAAGGCCGCCATAGCCTGCCGTCAGCCCGTCGACGGTGAGCAGCGGCTCGGCCGTCTCGCCGGCATCGGCATGGGCGAGCCGGGGGGCGGGCTCCGCCGCCGCCAGGAGGCTGCGCGTGTAGGGGGCGGCGGGCATGGTCAACACCTGGTCGACCGGTCCGGCCTCCTGCACCGCGCCATGGCGGAGCACGACGATCCGGTCGGCGATCTGGGCAATGACGGCGAGATCATGGGTGACGTAGATGCCGGTGGTGTTGCGCTCGCGGATCGCCGACTTGAAGGCCTTGAGCACCTCGATCTGCGTCGTCACGTCGAGGGCGGTCGTCGGCTCGTCGAAGATGACGACCTCCGGATCCGTGATCAGGGCCATGGCCGCCATCAGCCGCTGCAACTGGCCACCCGAGACCTGGTGAGGGTAGCGATCGCCGATCGTCTCCGGCGACGGGATGGCCAGGGCGCGGAAAAGCTCGACGGCCTTGGCGCGGGCCTCCGCCTCGCTGGACGTGCCGTGGATGACGGCGCTCTCCACGACCTGGGCGATGATGGAGCGAGACGGATTGAACGAGGCTGCGGCGCTCTGGGCGATATAGGCGATGCGCTTGCCGCGGATCGCCCGAAGCTGGCGTTCGCTCATCGCGGTGACCGCATCGTCGCCGAGCTTGATCGTGCCCGAGGCGATCCGACAGCCGTAGCGGGCATAGCCCATGGTCGCGAGCGCGATGGTCGTCTTGCCGGATCCGGATTCGCCGATGAGGCCGACCACCTCGCCGCGGTTCACGTCGAGCGACACGCCCTTGACGATCTCGGTCTCCCCGCCACCGTCGGTGCGGGCCGTCACGCGCAGATCGCGGATGCTGACGAGGGGTGTCACGTCAATGGACCCCGTCGCGGGAGCGGCCGCTGAAGAAGGCGTCGATCGTGAGGTTGACGGCAATGGTCAGCGAGGCGATCGCGAACGCCGGCATCACGACGGCGGGCGCACCCTGCGGCAGGCCGCCGATGTTCTCGCGCACCAGCGAACCCCAGTCGGCGGCCGGCGGCTGCACGCCGAGCCCGAGGAAGCTGAGGCTGGACAGCAGCAGCACCACATAGATGAACCGCAGGCCGAAATCCGCGAGGACCGGGCTCACCATGTTGGGCAGGATCTCGCGGATCATGATGTAGAAGGTCCCCTCCCCGCGGGCCCTTGCGGCGATGACGAAGTCGAGCGCGGCGACGTTGACGGCCACCGAGCGCACCATGCGGTAGCACCCGGGCACGTAGATGATCGCCATGGTGAGGATGAGCACCGGCACCGACGAGCCGAAGGCCGCCACCACCACCAGGCCGAACAGCTTGGACGGGATCGAGATCAGCGCATCGAGCATCCGGCTGAGCACGGCATCCACGATCCCGCCGATGGCCGAGGCCGCAAGACCGAGAAGGAGCCCGGTCCCGACGGCCAGCAGCGTCGCGACGAGGGCGATGCCGACCGTCTGGCGCGCACCGGCCATGATCCGGGACAGCATGTCGCGGCCGAAGAAGTCGGTCCCCAGCCAATAGGCGCGGCTCATGCCCTCGAAGAGGTCGGCGTCCTGTATGGCGGCGGGATCGTAGGGCGCGATCGCCGCGCCACCGAGGGCAACGGCGATCCAGCCGACGACGATGAGCGGAGCGACATACCGCACGAGGCGGAGCCGGCGGCGAGGACGGGTGGCGGTCGCGGTCGTCATCTGTCACCCCTTCCGCAGACGGGGATTGGCGAGGATGGCTGCCACGTCAGCCGCGGTCACCAGGACGAGATAGGCGCCGCAGAACAGCATGGCGCAGGCCTGCACCAGCGGCAGGTCGCGGGTGGCCACGCCGTCGACCATGAGCTTGGCGATCCCGGGATAGCTGAAGATCGTCTCGACGATGATGACCCCGCCGAGCAGGAAGGACAGCGAGAAGGCCACCGCATTGGCGATCGGGCCGATGGCGTTGGGCAGCGCGTGCCAGACCACGATGCGGATGGGGCCGGCGCCCTTCAGGCGGGCCATCTCGACGTAGGACGAGGAGAGGACATCCACGAGCGCAGCCCGGGTCATGCGCGCCATCTGCGCCACGACCACGAAGGTCAACGTCATCACGGGCAGGGCGAAGACGCGCACGACGTCGGCTAGCCCAGTGATTCGCCCGAGCTGCGACAGGGCGGGCACCCACTGGAGATGGACCGCGAAAATGAGCACGGCCGTGGAGGCGACGAGGAACTCGGGGACCGACACGACGAGCACGGTCGCCGCGCCGACCAGGCGGTCATAGAGCGATCCGCGCCAGACGGCGGCGGTGATGCCGAGACCGATGGCGATGGGGACGGCGACCAGCGCGGTGATCGCGGCCAGCAGCAGCGAGTTGCCGATCCGCGAGCCGATGAGCGCTGTGACCGGCTGGCCGTTCACCAGGGAGTTGCCGAGATTGCCGGTGACGAGGTTGCCGAGCCAGGCGATGTAGCGCTGGAGCGGCGGCACATCGAGGCCGAGCGCCGTCCGCAGGCCGGCGACGGCTTCGGGCGTCGCCGCCTGGCCCAGCAGTTCCTGCGCCACGTCTCCGGGCAGGAGATTGGTGATCGCAAAAACCGCCGAGGCAACGAAGATCAGCGTCGCGAGCGACAGCAGGAACCGAGTCAGCAGCAGCCGGCCGATCGCCGCAGTCATTCGCCCGCTCCCTCCCCATGTATGGACCACCGGGGACAAGCCCCGGCCGCGGCGCAGCCGATCACGCGTCGAGCCAGACGTGCTCAGCGAAGGCAAAGCCCATCAGCGAGCCAGTCCCCATGGGGCTCATCCCCTTGAGCTTCGCGGAATGGGCGTCGAGGCCATTGATGAAGACCGGGATGCCGGTGCCGGCGCTCTCGTGCACCATCACCTGCATGTCGGTGTACATCTGGCGGCGCTTGGCATCGTCCGTCTCGGCACGGGCCGCGAGCAGGAGCTGATCGAACTTCTCGCTCTTCCAGCCGCTCTCGTTCCAGGCTGCGCCCGATGCATAGAACAGGCTGAACAGCACGTCGGCCGAGGGGCGCGGGTTGATGTTGCCGTAGCCCACCGGCACCTTCATCCAGAAGTTGGACCAGTAGCCGTCGGCAGGGACCTGCTTCAGCTCGATCTTCAGGCCGATACCCTGGGCAGCCTGCTGGAGGAGGAGGCCCATCTCGACCGAGCCGGTCGCCGCCGGCGAGGTGACGACCGGGAGGGTCGACCCCATGACGCCGGCCTTGTTCAGGTGGAACTTCGCCTTTTCCGGGTCATAGGGTCGCTGCGGAATGTCCTTGGCGTGGTACCGGTTCATCGGCGGGATGGGCTGGTCGTTGGCGACCTCGGCATAGTTCTGGAAGGCATTGCGGCGGATCAGGCTGCGGTTCATCAGGAACTTCATCCCGAGGACGAAATCCGGATTGTTGCCGGGCGCCTGGTCGAGCCGCATGACGAGGTTGGTGTAGTTGCCCGACTTCGTTTCCATGATCGCGAGATCGTTCCGCGCCAGGATCATGCGGGCCGATGCCGGATTGACGTTGCCGATGAGGTGGACGTCACCCGCCATGAGCGCGTTGACCCGCGCGCCGACGTCGGGAATGCCGAAGAACTCGATCTCGTCGACATGCGGGCCGGCGCCCTGCTTCCAGTAGTTCTCGTTCCGCACCGCGATGGACCGGACACCGGGGGTGAATTCCTTGCACTTGAACGGACCGGTGCCGATGCCCTTCGAGAAGTCGGTCGTGCCGGCCTGGACGATGTAGAAGTGGTGCGTGCCCAGCACGACGGGGAAATCGGCGTTGGGGCCGGTCAGGGTCACCTTCACCTCGTGGGTGCCGGTCGCCACGATCTCCTTCATCTGGGTGGCCAGCGCCCGAGCGCGCGAGGCCGTCGCCGGGTCGAGGTGTCGCTGAAGGGAAAAGACGACGTCGGCGGAGGTCAGCTCCTTGCCGTCATGGAACTGCACGCCCTTGCGCAGCTTGATCGTCCAGACGGTTGCAGCCTCGCTCGTCATCGACTCCGCGAGCGCCATCTGCGGCGTCAGGGTCGCGTCGAGATCGGTGAGACCGTTGTAGAACATCGAACAGCGGCAGTAGTCCGTGGAGAAGGACCCCTTGGCAGGATCGAGCGTGTCGGCGGTCGAGGTGCCGAACCCGGCCACGCGAATGCGACCGCCCTTCTTGGGCGTCTGCGCCAGAGCCGTTCCTGCCGCACCGATCAGGCTGGACCCGAAGGCGACACCGATACCCAGCCCGCCGAGCAGGCCGAGCATGTCCCGGCGGCTGGCGCCGAGACGGGCTGCGAGAAGAAGCCGGTCGCGCTCTGCGATGCTCAGCAGCGACAGCGGATCGAAGGTCTGTCCGTTCATGGTCTGGGTCCCCTTATGCCGGTGATGTTTCACTCTGCACGTCTCTGGATCGTCCCTCGTCGGCGCGCCGCTCGGGATCGTTTTATGGGTCGTCTGGCTTGGACGGGCGCTGCCTCCTCAGCCCCAGGCATCCTTGGCGCGGTAGTACATGCCCACGAAGGGCAGGAACCACGGCTTGCCGAAGTGGAAGGGAATGGCGGGCCAGTCGAGGCCCCGCCAGGGATTGACCACGTCGCGGCCGGCGGCCTCATGGGCGAGCACCTCGCCCATGTAGGTCGACATCTGGACGCCGTGGCCTGAGAAGCCCATGGCGTAGTGCATGCCGCGATGGACGCCGGACCGGGGCAGCCGGTCCTGCGTCATGTCGACCAGTCCGCCCCAGCAATAATCGATGCGACAGTCGGCAAGCTGCGGAAAGGCCTCGCGCAACTGTTGCTGCAGAACCGCACCGCTCTTGAGGTCCGAGGTCGGGCCGGACATGGCAAAGCGCGCGCGGCCGCCCCACACGAGCCGGTTGTCGGGCGTCAGGCGAAAGTAGTTGCCGATGTTCTGCGTGGTGGTGCAGGTGCGGTTGCCCGGCATGATGGCGCGGGCGCGGTTCTCGCCGAGCGGCTCGGTGACGATGATGAAGCTGCCGACGGGGACGATGCGGCGGCGAAACCACCCGAGCGGCCCCACCTGGCTGGCGCCGGTGGCGAGGATGACCTTTTCGGCGGTGACCGTGCCCTTGGCGGTCACGAGACGATACCCGCCTGCAACCTCGTCGATGGCGGTCACCGGCGCATGCTCGTGGATCACGGCCCCGGCGCGCACCGCAGCGGCTGCCAGGCCTTTGCCGAACTTGCCGACGTGCAGCATGGCCGAGCGGCGATAGAGCAGCCCGCCGTGATAGGCTTGCGTCCCGACCTCGGTGCCGAGGTCGCCGGGCTCGATGATGGCGGTGTCATCGTCGACTTCCCGCGCGAGAACCTCCTGCGCGCGGCGCATGGAGTCGAAGTGGCCTGGCCTGGCCGCCAGCTTCAGCTTGCCCGACCGCACGAAGTGGCAGTCGATGGCCTCCTCGCGGACGATGGCCTCGACGCGGTCGACCCCGGCATCGAAGGAACGGTACATCTCGCGGGCCCGCTCCAGTCCGTGGGCGGCGGCCGTCGCGGAGAAGTCGTGGGCCAGGCCGCTGTTGCAGTGGCCGCCATTGCGGCCTGAGGCCTCCGAAGCGACCAGCCCGGCCTCCAGCAGGCGGACGGAGGTGCCGAGCCTGGCGAGCGTCAGGGCCGCCGTCAGGCCGGTGAACCCGCCGCCGATGACCGCAACGTCACAGTGGCCCTCGACGGGTCCGGCGGCGGCGCCGGTGAAGGACGGCGCGGTATCGAGCCAGTAGGAGTCCGGCTTCATGATGACCTGAACCTTGCGGGGGAATGGCCGGCCATCGTTTGCCTCACAGACCGACGAGGCCGGCGAGGCCGCCGATGTCGGGGATCTCGTGCGCCCCGTAATGGGGCACGTAGGGCTCATGGCGTCGATTGACGAAAGCCCGCATGCCGAAGCGCATGTCATGGGCGGTCATCAGGTCGTAGCGGTTGGACGATGAGACGTGGAGGATCTGTTCGGGCGGACAGTTCAGCTGGTCGAGCATGTACTCGAAGGCCTGCATGCGCGGCTTGTAGGCCTGCGCCATCTGGGCCGTGTAGACGGCATGGAAGGGCGCACCGAGCTGGGCGACATTGAGGTTGATCTGGTCGTTGGATGCGTTGGACAGGATCACCAGCGGGATCTTGTCGGCGACCTTGGAGAGTCCTGCCGGAACATCCGGATGCGGCCCCCAGGTGGGGACGGCGAGGTAGAACTTCTCGCCTTCGGCCTCGGAGACGGCGAAGCCCCACTTCTTGCCCGTCCGCTGGATCGCATTGATCAGGACGTCCCGATAAGGCTTCCAGGCCCCGAGGATCTCGTCGAGCCGGTAGGCCGAGAAGTCCTGGACGAAGGCGTCCATGCGATCGGGTGCGACACGGTCGGCGAACATCTCCCGCGCCATGTCGCTCATGCGGAAGCGGGTCAGCGTGCCGTAGCAGTCGAAGGTGATGTACCGGGGGCGGAAGGCGGTCATGGCGCGCTGTGATCCGGGTGCTCGAGGTCTCGTGGACCCCTCAAGGCTGGCACGAGCCCGATGGAGTTGGACCCAGTTTGCACGCGGCCTGTGGAAGATTCTGCCGTTATGCGGCCATCGGTCGGCAGTTTCCCTCCGGGGCTCCGCATCGGCGCGTTTGGCGGCGCGACCCGCATGGCGATACGGATCGAGGCTGATTCCTGGGAAACCGGGGAGCGCTGGAACGCGGCTGCCGCCGATTGCACCGTTTCACCCCCGGCAAACGCGACAAAATTCTTCGCGATCAATCATAGATTGACCCGGCGAGACGCCGGGAGGGCCCGACGTCGATCCCGGAGACCCCCATTGAGCGTCGCACAGTCAGCCATATCCTGTGAGCTGCGAGCCATGGAGCCGGCCGACCTTGCCGCCGCCCACGCCCTGTCGCGGGCCGTTGGATGGCCGCACCGGCTCGAGGACTGGCAATTTGCCCTCGCGGTCGGCGAGGGGGTCTGCGCCTATGCCGGCGACCGCCTGATCGGCACCGCCATGGCCTGGCGCTATGGCGGGGAGCAGGCTCGCATCGGCCTCGTCATTGTCGACCCGACCATCCAGCGGGCCGGAATCGGGCGGAGGATGATGACATCCCTGCTCGACAGGCTGGACGAGCCTCGCGTCATGCTCAACGCGACGGACGCGGGCGAAAGGCTCTATCGCGACCTCGGCTTTGCGCCCGTGAGCACGATCATCCAGCATCAGGGCGCCCCCTTCGGATCGCCGCTCGTTCCGCTGCGCCAGGGCGAGCGCATCCGCCCCCTCGGCCGCAACGACGCGAAGCGGCTGGTCGCCCTGGACGCCATGGCCATGGGTGCGCGGCGCGAGGGCGTCATCGGCGAGCTCCTGCGCCAGGGTGCGGCGATCGTCCTCGACGATGGCGAGGAGACCGTCGGCTTCGCCTTCTTCCGCAGGTTCGGCCGCGGCCATGCCATCGGCCCGGTGATTGCACGCGACACCGCGGCGGCGCGCGCCCTCATCGCCCATTGGATCGGCCTGAATGCCGGCATGTTCCTGCGTGTCGACGTGCCGGGCGAGTCCGGCCTGTCGGACTGGCTCGACGGACTGGGACTGACGCGCGTGAGCCCCGTCCTGACCATGCTGCGCGGCAGGCCTCTGCCCCCTCCGGGCCCCTACCGGACCTTCGGCCTCGTCAGCCAGGCCCTCGGCTGAGGCGCACGACAGAATCTGCCGTGCAACGCCGCAGAACGGTACGGCGCTCCGCTCCACATGGCTGGAACGGCCTCACATGGCTCTTGCGGACCGGCGATCATCGGTCGACCACAGGAGCCCGCCGATGCTCGCCAACTCCCTGATCGCGCTCGACCGCGAGCACTACGTCCATCCTGTCAGCGCCTACCGCGCGCATGAGTCCCGCGGCGCGACCGTGCTGGAAAGCGCACGCGGCATGTTCCTGCGCGATGCCAACGGCCACGAGTTGATCGATGCCTTCGCCGGGCTGTGGTGCGTCAACATCGGCTACGGGCACGAGAGCGTGGTGGAGGCAGCGGCCGCGCAGATGCGCAAGCTGCCCTATGCCACCGGCTATTTCGGCTTCGCCTCCGAGCCGGCGATCCGCCTCGCCGCCAAGCTCGCCGAGATCTCGCCGCCGGGCCTCAACCGTGTCTTCTTCAGCCAGGGTGGATCGGACGCGGTGGACAGCGCCATCCGGCTCATCACCCACTACTTCAACGCAATCGGCCAGCCGTCCCGCAAGCAGTTCATCGCACTGGAGAAGGGATACCACGGCTCCTCGTCGACAGGGGCCGGCATGACCGCGCTGCCCGTCTTCCATCGCAACTTCGACCTGCCGCGCGCCAACCAGCACCACATCCCCTCGCCCTACCCCTACCGCAACCCGGCCGGCAGCGACGATGCGGGCGTCATCGCCGCCAGTGTCGCGGCGCTGAAGGCCAAGGTCGCCGAGCTCGGCGCGGAGAACGTCGCGGCCTTCTTCTGCGAGCCGGTCCAGGGATCGGGCGGCGTGATCGTGCCGCCGGTCGGCTGGCTCAAGGCGATGCGCGCCGCCACCGCGGAGCTGGGAATCCTCTTCCTCGCCGACGAGGTCATCACCGGCTTCGGCCGCACCGGCCCGATGTTCGCGTGTGAGGCCGAGGGCGTGACCCCCGACGTCATGACCATCGCCAAGGGCCTGACCGCCGGCTACGTGCCGATGGGGGCCGTGCTGCTCTCCGACAAGGTCTATGCCGGGATCGCCGACGGTGCGGCCCCTGAGGCCGTCATCGGCCATGGCTACACCTATTCGGGGCACCCGGTGGCCGCTGCGGTCGGCCTCGAGGTGATCCGGCTCTACGAGAGCGGCATCCTCGACAATGGCAAGGCTGTTGGCCAACGCTTCGGGGCCGGTCTCAAGCATCTCGAACGCCACCCGCTGGTGGGCGAGGCGCGCTTCCGCGGCATGCTCGGCGCCCTCGAACTCGTCGCCGACAAGACGGCCCGCCGCCCCTTCCCGGCGGAGGTGAAGCTGGCCGATCGCCTTGCCGCCAACGGCTATCGCAACGGGATCATCTTCCGGGCCTTCGCAGACGGGACGATCGGTCTCGCCCCGGCCCTGTCCTGCACCGACGAGGAAATGGAGATCCTGCTGGCCCGGCTCGCCCGCACGCTGGACGACACGCTCGGCGAGGCAGAGGTCCGGGCGGCTCTCCGGGGATAAGCGTTCGCGACGGCCTTGCTACCGCCCAATACCGGCGGCAGGATCGGTCCAGCAGATTGTGCCGCCGTCGGACGGTCCCCGACGCCATCAAGGGTAGGTGACGATGTCGGTGTCGTCGAAGCTCGATCGGATCGACCTCAAGATCCTGGCGGAATTACAGAAAAACGGCCGGGTCACGAATGTGGAGCTGGCCGATGCCGTCGGCTTGTCGCCGAGTCCCTGCCTCACGCGCGTCAAGCGGCTGGAAACGTCGGGTTACATCGTCGGCTACGGCGCGCAGATTCAGCTGCGCAAGCTGGGCGACGTGCTCTTCGTCTTCACCGAGGTCACCCTCTCCGATCACCGCTATGACGACTTCGCGCGATTTGAAGGCGCCATTCGCAACATTCCGGAAATCATCGAATGCCACCTCGTCAGTGGCGGCTATGATTATCTCCTGAAGTTCGTGGCGCGCGGCGTCGACAACTACCAAGAGATTATGGAAAATCTCCTGGAACGCGGCATCGGGATCGAGAAATATTTCAGCTACATCGTCATCAAGTCGCCCTTCGTGAAGACTCACTATCCTCTCGATCGCTTGTTCCCGCATGCGGGTTGACCGCTGAATGCCGCAGATTCTACCGCGATCCCGCCGAATTCGGCAGGGAGCACCGCCGGGAGGCGCATGGCCGCCACTCTTCGCCCCCGTCACGGGACTAACCTTCCCATGATCCGGCCGTGCTGGCGGCCGCGGAGACTGAAGCTTCGATGACCTCGTCCGCGTCACGCTTTGTGAGGCTGGTGGAAACCCAGAGGCCCGCCATATCCATCACGGTGGACGGCGAGCCGGTCGATGCGCTCGCCGGCGACAGCCTGCTGGTCGCCGTGCTGACCCATCGCGGCCATCTGCGCCAGTCGGAGTTCGGCCCGGAGGCACGATCGGGCTTCTGCCTCATGGCCGCCTGCCAGGACTGCTGGATGTGGACGCCTGACGGCGACCGTCTCCGCGCCTGCGACACGCCGGTTCGGACCGGTCTCATCGTTCTCACTCAACCGCCGGACATGCCATGGCCGCGCCGCGCATAATCATCGTCGGGGCGGGCCGCGAGCTTCGGCGCCGCCGACACCTGCTGCATCAGTCGCGCGACGAGGGCCGCCGTGACGGCGGGCAGATCTACCGGCGACAGCCCGAGGGCTTCTCGCGCACGTCGCAGGAGCTCTATGGGACCGAGGCCCCGCGGGCGGACGCGCTGCATGCCACCTTCGACGCCTTGCGCCCGAAGATCGACTACCGGTCCTCGCATCTCGCCTGGAACGTCGCCGATGGCCATCTCCACGTGGTCTGCGAGGGCGCGACCAGCGCCCTCCCCTTCGACGCCCTGATCATCGCGTCGGGCGCCACCGACCGCATCATGCCGGTCAAGGGCTGGCAGCATGCCGGGGTCTACAGCCTCGGCGCGGCCCAGATCGCCCTCAAGGCGCAGGGCTGCGCCATCGGTCGCCGCGTGGCCTTCCTCGGCACCGGGCCGCTCATGCAGCTCGTCGCGAGCCAGTACCGCAAGGCTGGCGCCGAGGTCGCGGCCATTCTCGATACGTCGCGACTGATGCAGCAGGTGTCGGCGGCGCCGAAGCTCGCGGCCCGCCCCGACGTTCTCGCCAAGGGCCTGCGGCTGGTTCTCGGCCATGCCTTGGCCGGCACGCCCGTGCACCGTGGCATCACGCCGATCGAAATCCATGGCGATGCCGACAAGGGTGTCACCGCCGTCTCGGTCCGCAAGCGATCGGGGGCCGTGGTGCGGATCGAGTGCGACGCCGTCGCCCTCGGCCATCACCTGCGGCCGGAAACCCAGCTCGCCGACCTCGCCGGCTGCCGCTTCGACTTCGACGCGGCGACCCGCCAGTTCTGGCCAGCGGTGGACGGTGCCGGCCGCAGCAGCGTGTCCGGCGTCTATCTCGCCGGTGACGGCGTTCGGACGCAGGGCGCCGACGGCGCCGAAATCGCGGGCCGGCGTGCGGCGATGGCGGTCCTGGCCGACCACGGCTTTGCGGTGGACGAGGGGCGCGTCCGCGCCCTGGAGCGCGAGGGCGCGGCGATGGAGCGCTTCCGGCAGGGCATCGCCGCAGCCTTTCCCTGGCCGCACCACCTCGCAGCCGGCCTCGACGACGAGACCATCCTCTGCCGTTGCGAAGGCATCACCGCCGGAGAGCTGCGTGCGACCGTCCGCGACAAGGGTGCCGACGAGCTCAACCGCGCCAAGGCGCTGAGCCGCGTGGGCATGGGGCGCTGCCAGGGACGCTATTGCGGCCATGCGGCGGCGGAGGTGGTGGCGGCGGCGGCCGAGTTGCCCCTCGCCACCATTGGCCGCCTGCGCGGACAGGCGCCGGTCAAGCCGCTGGCGATCCGCACGCGGAGGGCGACGCCATGAGCGAACCGCATCGCTCGGACGTCATTGTGGTCGGCGGCGGCATCATGGGAGCGGCCACCGCCTTCTTCCTGCGCCGGCGCGGCAAGTCGGTCGCGCTCATCGAGCGCGGTCTGATCGGCCAGCAGGCGAGCGGCACCAATTTCGGCAATGTCCGCCGCCAGGGCCGCTTCCTGCCGCAGCTGCCGCTGGCGAACCGCTCGCGCGAGATCTGGGGCCGGCTCAATGAGCTCATCGGCGAGGATGCCGAGTTCATCGCCTCCGGCCATCTGCGCATCACATACGATGACGCCATGACCGAGCGGATCGAGGCCTATGCCCGCGACGCCAGGCCCTACGGCCTCGACCTCACCATCATCGGGGGCAATGCCCTGCGGGAGCGGTTTCCCTTCCTTGGGCCCGAGGTGCGCGCCGGCTCCTATGCGCCCCATGACGGCCACGCCAATCCGCGGCTGGCGGCGCCCGCCTTCGGCCGCGCGGCCCGGCGCGAGGGCGCGGTCGTGTTCGAGCGCACCGAGATCGTGGCGGTGGAGCGCGACGGCGGCGAGTTCCGCGTCGAGGCGACGGACGGCCGGATCTTTCGCGCACCGCAGCTGATGATCGCAGCCGGTGCCTGGGGCAACAGGCTCTCGACGCAGTTCGGCGAGCCCGTCCCCCTGGTCACGCACGGGCCGCAGATGGCGGTGACGGAGCCGGTCCCCTACGAGCTCGAGCCCGTCCTCGGCGTCTCCACGACGAAGCTGGAGGAGACCGTCTATCTGCGGCAGGTGAAGCGCGGCAACATCGTCTTCGGCGGCGCCTCGCGCGGGCCGGCCAGCGCCGAGACCATGCGGGCGACGGTCAAGCCCGAGAACACCCTGCTGCAGTTCGAGCAGATCACGCGGATCGTGCCGGCGCTCAACCGGCTCAACATCATCCGCGTGTGGAGCGGCATCGAGAGCTACCTGCCCGACGACATCCCGATCATGGGACCCTCCGCCAGGGTCGACGGGCTCTATTACGCCTTCGGCTTCTGCGGCCACGGCTTTCAGCTCGGCCCCGGCGTCGGCGATGTCATGGCCGAGCTGATCGCGACCGGAGAGACCTCGACGCCGATCGAGCCCTTCGCCATGGCGCGCTTCGCCGCGCCCTCCTCCCTTCCAGCCTGAGAGCGGGCCGCGCGTGTCCCACATCCTCATCATCGGCGCGGGAATCGTCGGCCTGTCGATCGGCCGCTCGGCGAAGCGCGCGGGCCATTCCGTCACCGTGCTGGAACAGGGACCGGTGCCCAATCCGCAGGCGGCCTCGGTCGATCGCCACCGGATGATCCGCTACCCCTATGGCGCGGCGGCCGGCTACACCCGCATGGTCTCGGAGGCCTTCGGCGCCTGGGAGCGGCTGTGGGCCGATCTCGGTGCGCGCCATTTCGAGAACACCGGGGCTATCGCCATCTCGCTGGAGCGGGGCGACTATGCCGAGAAGACCCTCGCGACGTTCCGTGACATCGGGCTGCCGCACGACGTACTCGACCGGCGCGCGGTGGAGGACCTCTGCCCGCACCTGACGCTGCCGAAAGGCGCCTGGGGCGTGACGGCCTTTCCGGGCGGGCCGCTCTTTGCCGCCGACATCATGGCCGGCCTCGCGCGCTGGACGGCCGAGGCTGGCGTGACCATCGAGAGCGGCGCCCGTGTCGTCGCGCTCGACGAGGCGGAAGGGCGCGTGACACTGGCCGACGGCACCACCCGCAGCGGCGACGCGGTGATCGTCGCGACCGGGGCCTGGCTGCCGCGGCTCCTGCCCGAGCGCTTCGGGACCCTGCCCGTCTATCGCCAGGCGCTCGTCTATGTCGATCCGCCGGCAGACTTTGCGGAGAGCTGGCGGCGGGCGCCCTCCATCGCCGTCATCGGCGACCATACCGGCTACACGCTGCCCGATCTGCGCGGCGCCGGTTTGAAGATCGGCTATTCAGCGCACCGCCGGCAGGCCATGCCGGACGTCGCGGGCTTCGAGGCGGATCTTGCGACCGAGAGCGCGGTGATCCTCGGGGCGTTCCGGCCCTACTTCAACCAGTTCCAGGCCTACCGGCCGCTGCGCATGCAGGTCGGCTACTACGCCCTCCACCCCTCGCGCCGCTTCCTGTTCGAGAAGACGGGCCGCAGCCTAGTCATCACCCGGTGCGACGGACAGATGTTCAAATTCGGCCCGCTCATCGGCGAGCGCGTCGTCGCCATGCTCGACGGGCACCAGTCCATGTCCGACCTCGCCCGCTGGGCGGCGGGCGAATGACCCTTCAGCCAGGAGGCCCGTTGTGACCCTTCATGTCCTGCATCTCGGCCGCGACGGCGCCCTGATGATCCCGGTATCGGGCGCCGCTCCCGCTGCGGACGACCCGCTCGCTTCCCATCGCGAGGTGGCCTTCGTCGATGCCGTCGGCTACGCGGCCGGCGCCGTGCGGCTCGGCAACAACAAGGCGGCCATCGATGGGCTCGCACGATCCGAAGCGGCGGTGGTGACGCGAGGCAGCGTTCGGGTGGCGGGCCGAGAGGTCGCTGCGGGCTCCGCGTTCGTCCTCCCCGCCGGCTTTTCCGGGATGGTCGAGGGCCGCGCCGATGCCCTGTGGTTCTTCACCAGCGAACCGGCCACGCCCCCGGCGGGTGATGCGGCGGCGGTCTTCCTCGACCCCGGCCTGCCGCGTCCGGCATCCGCCGGCCCGCCGGCGGAGGTTCTCGTCGGCCCGAAGCCGAGCTGCCATGCCCTCAACCAGTTCACCGGGCCCGGCGGCATGCGGGCCGGCGTGTGGGATGTCATGACCCCGTGTGAAAGGACATTCGTCCCGCATCGCATCCATGAGCTCATGCATCTGATCGACGGCGAGGTCACGCTCACCCACCGGGACGGATCGTCGTCCCGCTTCCGGGCGGGCGACACGCTGTTCCTTCCCCAGGGCGCGCCCTACGCGTGGAAAAGCGAGGGGCCCGTGGTCAAGTTCTACACGGTGTCGGCCTGATGCTTGGACGCGCCCGCGGGACGTGACGGCAGGAGCTCTGTCGTCCGCTCCTGGCCGGCCTTCGAATGTCGGCTCAAGGCGCCGCGAAGCTGAAGTGAGTGGGTGGGTGCTCGGGCTCGACCGCGGACTTGGGGAATGTCCGCGGTCAAGCGCGGTCGCAAGGGACTGCGGCGCCCAACCGGCATTCCGAGCCGAAGCGCGCCAAGATCGCGCTCATCGGCACATACTGCCATTCCGATTCGTGTTCTCCGGGCGTGGACCGAGGCATCATGCGGCCGATCGGGCCCGGGCGCCGACGCCCCGGCCGCGCGCGTCCGGTCCTCGCCTAGGCGTCGATTTCCGCGCGCATGAAGGCGAGGAAGCGGGGATCGTCCGCATAGGCGACGTTGACGCGGATCGCCGGCCGGTATCCGACCCGGTCCAGCGTGAAGATCGAACTCGGCGCCATGAAGATCCCGGCATCTGCCGCCCGCGCGGTCAGCGCCATGTCGTCGAACCCCTCGGGAAGCGGGCACCACAGGTAGTAGCCACCCGACGGGGGGCTGAAGCCGGGGAGGCCCAGCCGCCCGAGGTTGTCGGCCGCCGCCTCGCTCGCCCGGGCCACGCGATCGCGCAGCCGCCGCAGGTGATGGCGGTAATGGCCCTCGGCCATGAGGTCGTGGATGAGCCGCTCGACATAGCCGGAACTGTTCACGACGGTCAGCATCTTGACGTCGGTGAGCGAGCGGATGACGTCGCGGTGGCCGGCGATGTAGCCGGCGCGCAGGCTGGCCGACAGCGTCTTGGAGAAGGTGCCGACATAGAGCACGCGGTCGAGATGGTCGAGCGCGGCGAGGCGGGGCGTCATCGGCGGCAGGATGTCGGCGAAGGGGTCGTCCTCCACCACCATCATGTCGTGCCGCTCCGCCGCCTGCAGCAAGCGATGCAGGCTGGCGAGCCCCATGGACGTGCCGGTCGGATTGTGGGCGAGCGCCTGGGTGAAGAACAGCTTCGGGCGGTGCTGGACGGCCTTGGCCTCGAAGTCATCGAGATCGGGTCCCTCCGCCGTGCGGAGGATCGGCACCAGCGTCGCGCCCATCAGGCGCAGCTTGCCGAACAGCGGGTAATAGCCCGGGCTGTCGACGAAGACAGCGTCGCCGGGCTCCAGGAAATGGCGGACGATGAGGTCGAGCCCGTGATTGGCGCCGAAGGTCATCAGCACCTCGGCCGATGTCGCTGGAATGGACCGCTCGATGAGCTGGTGCGCGATGCGCTCGCGCAGCGGCTGAAAGCCCTGCGGGGCGCCGTAGCCATGCTCCATCTCGCCGCCGGCGAGGCCCGCGCGCGGCCGCAGGAACCGCCGGAGTTCCGAGCCCTCCATCCAGCTCGGCGGCGGGCGGCCGTCGCCGACCCGGACGGCATGGTGCTGGTCGAGCTGTTCGCGCAGCAGCGACAGATGGTCGATGGCCGCGGCGACATGGGCCGGCCGGACCTCGACGCCGCGGCGGCGCGGCGCCGCCACGTAGAAGCCGGACCCCGCCCGCGGCTCCAATGCGCCCGACGCGACGAGGCGATCATAGGCCTCCACCACGGTGTTCTTGGCGACGCCGTATTCCTGCGCCGCCGCCCTGACGGAGGCGATGCGCCGGCCCGGCGGCAGGTGCCCCTCCTCGATCAGCTTGAGGATGATCGACGCGATCTGTTCGGAACGGCTCGTGCGCATCGAAAATCGTACCAGTCAATTCTCTGGCACAGTTAGGCGGACGATAGGCCGAACTGTACCTTGTGGCTTCGCGCAGACTGGCCAAACTCCCGTGAAAATCAAGCGTGGCCCGCCGTGGCCGCCGTCTGAGGAAACTGCCGATGAGTGCCGAGCCGTCGCGTCGCAACGCGGTCAATTCGCGTCTGGAAAACTACCGCAGCCTCGAGCCGGCCGACCGCGTCGCCATGCTCGCGGACGCCGTCGGCCTGACCGAGGCCGAGACGGCGATGCTCACCGCTCCCGGCGCGCTGCCGCTGGCCCGCGCCAACGGCATGATCGAGAACGTCGTCGGCACCTTCGAGCTGCCCTTCGGGGTCGCCACCAACTTCCAGGTCAACGGCCGCGATTATCTCGTGCCGATGGCGGTGGAGGAACCTTCCGTCGTCGCCGCCGCCTCCTACATGGCCCGCATCGCCCGCGGCTGCGGCGGCTTCGAGACATCCTCCACCCTGCCGATCATGCGCGCCCAGGTGCAGATCGTCGGCCTCACCGACCCCTACGGCGCGCGCCTCCGGCTGCTCGGGGCCCGCGACGAGATCGTCGCCGCCGCCAATGCCAAGGACAAGGTGCTCATCTCGCTGGGCGGCGGCTGCCGCGACATCGAGGTCCACGTCTTCCCGCACACCCCGCGCGGCGCCATCGTCGTCATGCACCTCCTGGTCGACGTGCGCGACGCCATGGGCGCCAACACGGTCAACACCATGGCCGAGACGGTCGCCCCCATCGCCGAGAGGGTCACCGGCGGCACGGTGCGCCTGCGCATCCTCTCCAACCTCGCCGACCTGCGCGTCGCCCGTGCCCGGGTCAGCCTCACCCCCGAGGCGCTGGCGACCAAGGAGTTCTCCGGCCAGCGGATGATCGACGGCATCCTCGACGCCTACACCTTCGCCGCCGTCGATCCCTACCGCGCGACGACCCACAACAAGGGCATCATGAACGGCATCGATCCCGTCGTCGTCGCCACCGGCAACGACTGGCGCGCCATCGAGGCCGGCGCCCACGCCTATGCGGCGCGCTCGGGGCGGTACACCTCGCTCACCACCTGGGAGCTCTCCACCGACGGCCGCCTGGTCGGCACGCTCGAGATGCCGATGGCGCTCGGCCTCGTCGGCGGCGCCACCAAGACCCATCCGCTCGCCCAGCTCTCGCTGAAGATCCTCGGCGTGGAGAGCGCGCAGGAGCTCGCCGAGGTCACGGTCGCCGTCGGCCTCGCGCAGAACATGGCGGCCCTCAGGGCGCTGGCCACCGAAGGCATCCAGCGCGGCCACATGGCCCTGCACGCCCGCAACATCGCCATCGTCGCGGGCGCCACCGGGCCAGAGATCGACAGCGTCGCCGCCGAGCTCGCCGCCGCCCACGACGTGCGCACCGACCGCGCCAAGGAGATTCTGGCCCGGCTCCGTCAGGGCTGACCAGCGCATGGGGGACGTGCCCCGACGCGCGTCCTCGTCCACAACCAGAACAATCTTGGAGGAATCCCATGACTCTCGACCGTCGCATCGTCCTCAAGGGCGCGGCCGTCGCCGCCGCCGCCACCGGCCTCGCCGCCCCGGCCCTCGCCCAGAACCAGGTGAAGTGGCGCATGCAGGCGCTGTGGGACCCGGGCACGACCCCGCAGAAGTTCGAGGAGCGCTTCGTCAAGCGCGTCGGCGAGCTGACCGGCGGCAAGTTCACCATCGACCTCTTCGCCGGCGGCCAGATCGTCCCCGCCGCCCAGGCCTTCGACGCGGTGCGCGGCGGCGCCTTCGAGATGATGAAGACCTTCGACGGCTACGAGGCCGGCAAGATCCCCGCCTTCGCCTTCACCTCGACCATTCCGTTCGGCTTCCCCGAATCCGACCAGTTCGAGGCCTGGTTCTACGAGATGGGCGGCCTCGAGATGGCCCGCGAGGCCTATGCGCCGGCTGGCCTCGTCTATGTCGCCCCGACCATCTACGGCCAGGAGCCGATCCACTCGAAGGTGCCGATCACCAGGATCGCCGACCTCGCCGGCAAGAAGGGCCGCTTCGTCGGCCTCGCTTCCGCCGTCATGGCCGCCTTCGGCGTCTCGGTCTCGCCGCTGCCGACGGGCGAGGTCTATTCGGCGCTCGACAAGGGGGTCATCGACATCGCAGACCGCGGCGACCTCACCGCAAATTTCGAGGCGGGCCTCGCCGAAGTCGCCAAGCATGTCGTGCTGCCGGGCGTCCACCAGCCGACGACGGCGACGAGCTACGTCGCCAACCGCCGCGCCCACGATGCCCTTCCGGCCGAGTTCAAGGCGGCCCTGACGGTGGCGGCGCGGGAGATCTCCACCAGCCTGCGCCAGCACATCCTCGTCCAGGACGTCCTCGTGCTCGACAAGTACAAGGCCAAGGGCTGCACCATCCACATGCTGGACGGCGCCGACATCCTCGCCAACCGCCCGAAGGCCGTGGCGGCCTGGCAGGCGGCCACCAAGGACAACGCGCTGGCGAAGAAGATCATCGGCAGCCAGATCGACTTCATGAAGAAGCTCGGCGTCCTCGCCTGACGCCTGCCGGGCGGCCGGGCCCTGCCCGGCCGCCCTCGCCTTCGACAGCATCCCCGAGGAGCCGGCCGTGCCGCCGATCATCAGCGTCTTCACGCGCGCCGTCACCGCGGTCAGCCGGGCGGCCTTCCATCTGGCCGCGCTGTCCATCTACGCCATCGTGCCGGTCATGCTGATCGACGTCGCCATGCGCTACGTCTTCAACAGCCCCACCGTCTGGGCGATGGAACTCGCCGTCCTCATCTTCGGCCCCTATTTCCTGCTCGCCGGCCCCTATGTCCTGCACCTCAAGGGGCACGTGGCCATGGACATCATCCGCCAGCGCCTGTCGCCCGGTGCCGGGCGTGTGCTGGACCTCGTCAACATGCCGATCATCATCGCCTTCGCGGCGATCCTGCTCTGGTATTCCTGGCCGCTGGCGGTCGATTCCTGGAACTACGGCGAGACCTCGTTCTCGGCCTGGAACCCGCCGATCTGGTGGACGAAGGCGGCGGTCCCCCTCTCCCTCGCGCTGATGCTCGCCCAGGCCCTCGCCGAATTCCTCCGGTTGCTGTTCCGCGACCCCAGCTATGAGGCGGTCGCGTCATGACGCCGGCACTCTCCTCCACCGCCATTCTGGTCCTCATGTTCGGCGGCCTGACGCTGTTCATGTTGACCGGCCTGCCCATCGCCTTCGTGCTCGGCGGCCTGTCGCTGGTCATCACCGTCACGCTGTGGAACCCGCAGGCGGTGGTCATCCTCGTCCTGCAGATCTTCGACACGATGAAGTCGGAGGCGCTCCTCGGCATTCCGCTCTACATCCTGATGGCGGCGCTGCTGTCGCGCTCCGGCGTCATCGAGAAGCTCTACCGTGCCATGGAACTGTGGTTCGGGCGGCTGCGCGGCGGCCTTGCCATCGGCACGGTGGTGATCTGCGTGATCATGGCGGCGATGACGGGCGTGGTCGGCGCGGCGGTCACCGCCATGGGCCTCCTCGCCCTCCCTGAAATGCTGCGGCGGCGCTATTCGCCGGAACTCGCGACCGGGACCATCTGCGCCGCCGGCACCCTCGGCATCCTCATCCCGCCCTCGGTGCTGACCATCGTCTATGCCGTGACGGCGCAGGTCTCGATCGGCAAGATGCTGATGGCCGGCATCGTCCCCGGCATCATCCTGGCGACGCTCTACATCCTCTACATCATCGTCATTTCCTGGCTGAGACCGGAGGTCGCGCCGCTTGCCGACGACACCGGCGACGCGCCGCTCGCCGAGAAGCTGAAGGCGCTGCGTTCCCTGATCCTGCCGACCTTCATCATCGTCATGATCCTCGGCTCCATCTTCTTCGGCATCGCCACGCCGACGGAAGCCGCCGCCGTCGGCGTCCTCGGCGCCGTCATCGCCGCGGCCATGGAGAAGCGCCTGACGCGGGACGCCCTGGTCTCCTCCGCCGTCGACACCGCCAAGGCGACCGCGATGATCCTGTGGATCACCATCGGCGCGAAGGCCTATGTGGCGATCTTCACCGGCCTCGGCGGGGCCGACACCCTGCTCGGCCTCATCAAGTCGCTGGACGTGGCGCCCATCGTCATCCTGCTGGTGATGATGGCGATCCTGATCTTCCTCGGCACGGTGCTGGACGAGATCGGCATCATCCTCCTGACCGTGCCGGTCTTCATCCCCGTGGTGAAGTTCCTCGGCTTCGACGAGATCTGGTTCGGCGTGCTCTACGCCATCACCATCCAGATGGGCTACATCTCGCCGCCCTTCGGCTACACGCTCTTCTACATGAAGGGGACGCTGCCGCCCCACCTGTCCATGGGCGTCGTCTACCGCGGCATCGTCCCGTTCTTCCTGCTCCAGGCCGTCGGCCTCGCCATCGCCATGGCCTTCCCCGGCCTGATGACGATCCTGCCGACGCTGATGGACCGCTAGGCCCTGGCACCGCTCCGGCTGACGCTCCAGCAGTTCTATGCGGGCCCGCGCAGTCGCCGGGCGGCGTGATAGGATGCCGCGGCAGACGTCGGGCGGAGATGGATGACGTGCAGACCAAACCCCAGCGAGGCATCGGGGCGATCGAAACCGGGAGCCGGATCCTCAATGCCTTCGTCACGATCGGGCGACCGTCCATGCTGCGCGACCTCGCCGAACACGCGGGCCTGACCGCCGCCCAGGCGCATGCCTACCTCGTCTCGTTCAAGAGCGCCGGACTGGTCGAGCAGGAGGACGGTTCGGGCCTCTACCGGCTGGGGCCCATGGCGCTCAGCCTCGGCCTGGTCAGGCTTCGCACGCATGAACCCCTGCGCATGGCGAGCAGCGCCATCGTCGGCTTTTCGACCGAGCAGGCCGCCATGGTCGCCCTGTCGGTCTGGGGCACCTACGGGCCCACCATCATCCAGGTGCAGGAGGGGCCGCACCAGTTGCACGTCAACGTGCGTGCCGGCACGGTCTTCTCCATCACCGGGACGGCCACGGGCCGTGTTTTCGCCGCTCACCTTCCCGAAAGCCTGATCGCCGAACGCGTCGCCGCCGAGCGGACCGATCGTGCGACCCAGCGGATCGGCCAGGTCACGACGCTCGCGGAGCTGAAGAAGCACGTGGCCTTGATCCGCCGGCACGGCTTCGCCCCGATCGAGGGACAGCCGGTGCCGGGAGTCAACGCCATCGCCGCCCCCGTGCGGGACTACACTGGCCAGCTCCAGTGCGTCGTGACCATGATCGCCGCCGCCGGCATGCTCGACACGGGGGTCGGCGGCGCGCGCGCCAAGGCCATGCTGGCTTTTGCCGGCAAACTGTCCTCCGATCTGGGATATCGGGCGCCGTGAAGACCCGCTGACGACTGGGAGACCGACATGATGCTTCAGGAGCGCGTGGCGCTGGTGACGGGGGCCGGCGGCGGCATCGGGCGGGCGCTGTGCCTCGGCCTGGCGCGCGAGGGGGCCGTGGTGATCGCCACGGACCGGTCGGAGGAGGCCTGCCGCGCCACCGCAGATGCCGTGACGGCCTCAGGGGGCCGGGCCGAATGGGCCACGCTGGACGTCACCGACCGGACGCGCGCCGCGGCCGCCCTGAAGAGCGTCATGGACCGGACCGGCGACATCTCCATTCTCGTCAATGGCGCCGGCATCTGCCCGCGCCACGGCATCGACGATCCCACCCTCTTCGAGGCCTGGGACGCGGTGATGAAGGTCAACCTGGACGGCGCGCTCAACGTCACCATGGCGGTGCTGCCCGCGCTGAAGCGGACCCGCGGCTGCATCGTCAACATCGCGTCCATCGCCGCCTTCGTCTCGACCGCCACGTCCCTCGGCTATTCGACGTCCAAGGCGGCGCTGAGGATGCTGACCCAGAACCTGGCGCAGGAACTCGCGCCGAGCGGCGTCCGCGTCAACGCCATCGCGCCTGGCACCATCGCCACCGAGATGACGACCGCCACCCGCAACGATCCGGCGCGGGCGGCGAGGTTCCTCGCCCGCATCCCGATGGCACGGTTCGGCGAGCCCGAGGAACTGGTCGGCCCGGTCGTCTTCCTCTGCTCGCCCATGTCGACCTACGTCACCGGCACGACGCTGATCGTCGACGGAGGCTATCTCGCCGTCTGAATTGTGCAGATCAGGACCCGCCGAACGGCTGCTTGCCATGGGGGCACGACCTCGCCTAGCGTGACGAACGCATTCGTTCATTGCGAATTCCTGGCGACCCCCAACCCCCAAGGGAGGCCCTGTCCGTGACGGCCATCATGACGGACACGCTCGTCGTCGGCTCAGGCGCCGGTGGACTCGCCGCCGCGGTGACCGCGCGGCTCGGCGGTCTCGACGTGATCGTCGTCGAGAAGGAGCCCCTGTTCGGGGGCGCCTCGGCACGGTCGGGCGGATGGCTCTGGATTCCGTGCAATCCGCATGCGCGGGAGGCCGGGATCGCCGACAGCCCGGCCGAGGCCCGCCGCTACCTGCAGCACGAGGCGGCCAACCATTTCGACGGCGAGAGGGTCGACGCCTTCCTCGCCAACGGCCCGGAGATGGTGTCGTTCTTCGAGAAGAACACTGCGGTGAAGTTCGTGCTCGGGCCGGCCTTCTCCGACTACCATCCCGACGCTCCCGGCGCGAAACCCGGTGGTCGTTCCATCGTCGCCGAGCCCTTCGACGGCCGCGAGCTCGGCGCCGAGATCAAGCGCCTGCGCCCGCCGCTCCCCGAGATCACCTTCCTCGGCATGATGATCGGCTCCGGCAAGGAGCTGCTGCACTTCTTCAACGTGACCCGCTCGGTGAAGTCGGCCGGCTATGTCGGCATGCTGCTCGCGCGCTATGCCCGCGACCTCGCCCTGCACGGCCGCGCCATGCGCCTCACCAACGGCAATGCCCTGATCGGCCGCCTGGCGAAGTCGGCCCTCGACCTCGGAATTCCCATCCGCACGTCCAGCGGCCTTCGAGACCTCATCGTCCGCGACGGCCGCGTGATCGGCGGCATCGTCGACACGCCGGACGGTCCGGTCGAGATCCATGCCCGCCGCGGCGTCGTGCTGGCGAGCGGCGGCTTCCCGCGCAACGCCGAACGCCGCAAGGCGCTCTATCCCCACGCGCCGACCGGCGAGGAGCACTACTCTCCCGCACCGCCCGGCAACACCGGCGACGGTCTGGGTCTCGCCGAGCGTGTCGGCGCCGCCGTTGTCACCGACTATCCCAATCCCGCCGCCTGGGCGCCCGTCTCGCGGGTGCCGCGCCGCGACGGCTCGATCGGGCTCTTCCCACACTTCATCGACCGCGCCAAGCCGGGCGTCATCGCCGTCACGCCGGCCGGCCGGCGCTTCGTCAACGAGGCGAATTCCTATCACGACTTCATGCAGGGCCTGTTCAGGGCGACGCCGAAGGGGGCCGAGGTCCGCGCTCTGCTCATTGCCGACCATCCGACCCTGCGGCGCTACGGGCTCGGCTTCGTCAAGCCGTTTCCGGTGCCGCTCACGCCCGTTCTCGCCAACGGCTACCTGAAGAAGGGGAGAACCCTGCGGGACCTCGCAATCGCGGCCGGGATCGATCCGGAGGCGTTCGAGGCGACGATCCGCGACTTCAACGAGACCGCCCGTCGCGGCGAGGATCCCGCCTTCGGCCGCGGCAGCACGGCCTACAACCGCTATCTCGGCGATCCCGACGTCAAGCCGAACCCCTGCGTCGCGCCCATCGAGACCGGGCCCTTCTACGCCGTGGAGGTGGTTCCGGGTGAGCTCGGCACCTTCGCGGGCATCCGCTGCGACGCCGATGCACGCGTGCTCGACGAGAGCGGCGCGCCCATCCCCGGCCTCTATGCGGCGGGCAACGACGCTGCGAGCATCATGGGCGGCAATTATCCCGGCGGCGGCATCACCCTCGGACCGGCCATGACCTTCGGCTACATCGCCGCGAGGCACATGCAGCACCACCCCATCGCACCATCCGACCAGGAGTTGCCGCAGGGCACGCGTGCCTGATCAGGGCTCGACGGCATCCTGGCCCCCGCCCAGGATGACCCGGCATCACCAAGGCCGAATGGCCAAGCGGGCTTCTTGACCTGCCGGAGGAGGAAACGGCGATGAAACTCTTGAAGACAATGGCGGCGGGCCTCGGACTCATGGCCGCCGCGACCCTGGTTCCCGCGGCGAATCCCGCCATGGCGCAGCAGTCGCGGACGTTCGACCTGCAGCACGGCTTCCCGGTCAACCTGCCGTCCCTCGGCCCGAGCCCGGGTCGCTGGGCGCAGATGGTCGAGGCCATGACCAACGGCGAGGTGAAGATCCGCGTCCGCAACGCCGGCGAACTCTCGCCGCCGCTGGAAATGTTCGGCGCGGTGTCGTCGGGCGCCATCCCCATGGCCTTCGACTGGATGGGCTACTGGGCCAACCAGATCCCGGTCACCAACCTCGTCAGCGCCATGCCCTTCGGCGCCTCGCCCGAGATCCTTCTCGCCTGGATGTTCCGCGGCGGCGGCCTCGAAATCATCCAGAAGGCCTATGACCCGCACAACGTGGTCATCCTGCCCTGCCACCTCGTGGATTCCGAGGCCGGCGGCTGGTTCCGCAAGGAGATCAACTCGGTCGACGACCTGAAGGGCCTGCGCATGCGCATCGCCGGCCTCGGGGCGCTCGTCCTGTCGAAGCTCGGCGTGTCCACGCAGCTCGTCCCCGCGGGCGAGATCTTCGTGGCGCTGGAGCGCGGCCGCATCGACGCCACCGAGTTCTCGCTGCCCTCCATCGACCGCGGCCTCGGCTTCTATCGCGTCGCCAAGAACTACTACTTCCCCGGCTGGCACCAGCTCGCGACCTGGGACTCGATCATCATCAACAAGGGCGTGTGGAACTCGTTCACCGACCGGCAGCGCACCATCATGCGCGAGGCCTGCATGGCGAACGTGACCTTCAACATGTACGACCAGATCGACACCCAGCGCACCGCCCTCGAATATTACCGCACCCAGGGCGTCACCATCCGGCGTTTCCCCGACACCGTCCTCACCGCCCTGCAGAAGGCCTCGGAGGAGGTGCTGAACGAGCAGGCGGCGCGCGATCCGCTGTTCAAGGAGGCCCTGACCAGCCTGCGCGACTACATCGCGAAGGTCGGCGAGTGGCGGGAACTGCAGCGCATCCCGGCGCCGCAGCGCTGACCGGGACGGACGGACATCACCCGGCCGGCGCCTCGCGTGCCGGCCGTCGCCCGTGAGGAACTCCCGATCGTGGATGCAGCCCTGAAAGTCCTGGATCGCGCCAGCCGGCTGGCGAGCGGCTTCTGCCGCCTCGCCAGCTGGACGCTGCCGCCGGTCATCGTCGTCATCCTGGGGACGGTGCTGGCGAGCCAGCTGCGCCTGTCCACCATCGTCGTCTGGGGCTTCGAGGTGCCGCTGTTCGGCGACCGGCTCACCGTCACGGGGCTGACCGAACTGCAGTGGCATCTCTTCGCCGTCATGGTGATGCTCGGCATCGTCTATGCCGTCGAGACCGACGCCCACGTGCGCATCGACTTCGTGGCGGGCCGCTGGTCGGCGCGCACGCGCGTCGTCATCGAACTGATCGGCGACACCCTGCTGCTGCTGCCCTTCACGCTGTTCATGCTGCACTTCTCGTGGCGCTTCACCGGGACCGCCTTCCGCACGGGCGAGCGCTCGACGACAGGCGGGCTCGAGGATCGCTACCTCGTGAAGGGCATGATGCCGCTCGGCTTCGCCCTGCTGGCCATCGTCGTGGTGGTGAAGATCATCCAGCACGTCGTCGCCCTGGTCGGTCCCGGCCGCGACCCGGCCAGCGTCGACTGGTTCACCCGCAGACAGGGCGTCGCTCCCGAAGAAGGCATGACCACGTGACCGGACAATGGTTGCCCATCGCCATGCTCGTCGTGCTCGTCGCGGGCGCCTTCAGCGGCTACCCCATGGGCTTCGTCATGGCCGGGATCGCCGTCAGCTTCTGCCTCGTCGCCGACGTTCCCATCGCCTTCCTCTTCACCTTCGTGACGCGGATCTATTCCGGCATTCTCGCCGACTGGCTGCTGCTCTC
>LNFM01005854.1_pt1 | contig 27889 bp, 27 predicted proteins | sample 596031 | NCBI WGS metagenome assembly LNFM01 (sample SAMN04254537, study PRJNA301005) | activated carbon metagenome | isolation source: dual media filters at the Ann Arbor, Michigan drinking water treatment plant | place: USA: Ann Arbor
TGCAGGGCGGCGGCAAGGGCGGGGCGTTCAGCTTCGGCAAGAGCAAGGCCCGCATGCTGGACGAGAACAACAACACCGTGACCTTCGCCGACGTGGCCGGATGCGACGAGGCCAAGGAAGAGGTGAAGGAGGTCGTGGACTTCCTGAAAGACCCGGCCAAATTCCAGAAGCTCGGTGGGCGCATCCCGCGCGGCCTGCTGCTGGTCGGCCCTCCGGGCACCGGCAAGACACTGCTGGCCAAAGGCATTGCCGGCGAAGCCAAGGTGCCTTTCTTCAGTATTTCTGGTTCCGACTTCGTGGAAATGTTCGTCGGCGTGGGAGCTGCCCGCGTGCGCGACATGTTCGAAAACGCCAAGAAGAATGCACCCTGCATCATCTTCATCGACGAAATCGACGCTGTGGGTCGCCAGCGCGGTGCCGGCTTGGGCGGGGGTAACGACGAGCGAGAGCAGACCCTGAACCAGATGCTGGTCGAGATGGACGGCTTTGAGACCAACCTGGGCGTGATCGTGGTGGCAGCTACCAACCGCCCCGACATTCTGGACGCTGCCCTGTTGCGCCCGGGTCGCTTTGACCGACAGGTCTATGTAACGCTGCCCGACATCCGTGGCCGCGAGCAGATCCTCAACGTGCACATGCGCAAGATTCCCCTGAGCACCGACGTGAACCCGAGCGTGATTGCGCGCGGCACGCCCGGCATGAGCGGGGCCGATCTGGCCAACCTGTGCAACGAAGCCGCCCTGATGGCCGCGCGCCGCAACGCCCGAGTGGTGGAGATGCAGGACTTCGAGAAGGCCAAGGACAAAATCTTCATGGGCCCCGAGCGCAAGAGCATGGTGATGCCCGAAGAAGAGCGCCGCAACACGGCGTACCACGAATCTGGCCACGCCTTGCTCGGCAAGCTGCTGCCCAAATGTGACCCGGTGCACAAGGTCACCATCATCCCGCGTGGCCGTGCACTGGGCGTGACCATGAGCCTGCCCGCACAGGACCGGTACAGCTACGACAAAGACTACATGCTGAATCAGATCAGCATGCTGTTCGGTGGCCGCATCGCCGAAGAAGTGTTCATGAACCAGATGACCACCGGTGCCAGCAACGACTTCGAACGCGCCACGACGATCGCCCGTGACATGGTGATGCGCTACGGCATGACCGATGCACTGGGCCCGATGGTCTACGCCGAGAACGAGGGTGAAGTGTTTCTGGGCCGCTCGGTGACCAAGACCACCAATATGAGCGAATCCACCATGCAGAAGGTGGATTCCGAAGTGCGACGCATCATCGACGCTCAGTACAAACTGGCGCGCGACCTGATCGAAGAGAACAGCGACAAGATGCACGCCATGGCCAAGGCCCTGCTTGAGTGGGAAACCATCGATTCCGAGCAGATCGACGACATCATGGCCGGCAAGCCTCCCCGTCCTCCCAAGGACTGGACGCCGCGCAACCCTTCGGTGGGTGGCGGTGGCAGCGGTGGTTCGCCCGCCGTGGCGACCGATCCGGCACCCACGGCCGCCTGAGCGGTCCGGGTTTTCAACCAGACACACGGGGCTTCGGCCCCGTTGTCGTTTCCGACTCGAACACCTTCATGTATTGGCAGACCACCCGCTTCGACATCGACCTCTCCACGCCGCAGGTCATGGGGATCGTCAACGTGACGCCCGATTCCTTCTCCGACGGTGGCCAGCACGCCGGCACTTCGGCCGCACTGATGCACTGCGAACAGCTCATCCGGGACGGTGCGCGCATGCTGGACATCGGAGGTGAGTCGACCCGACCCGGCAGCCCAGCGGTCGCGCTGGACGAAGAGCTGGCACGCGTGCTGCCCGTTGTGCGTGAGGCGGTGAAGCTGGGCGTGCCGGTGTCTGTAGACACCTACAAGTCCGAGGTGATGCATGCCGTGCTGGATGCTGGCGCAGACATCGTCAACGACATCTGGGCCCTGCGCCGAGGTCAGGCGCTGGACATCGTGGCGGGGCATCCGCGCTGCGGTGTGTGTCTGATGCACATGCACCGCGATCCGCAGACCATGCAGGTGGCGCCGATGGAGGGTGACGTGGTGCCTTCGGTGGTAGCTTTCCTGCGCGAGAGGGCCGTCGAGCTGACCGGACGCGGTGTGGCGCGCGAGCGCATCGTGCTCGACGCGGGGGTGGGCTTCGGAAAGACCGTGACGCAGAACTTCAGCCTGCTGGCGCGCCAAAGCGAGCTGATGGCCCTGGGCTGGCCTGTTCTGGCGGGCTGGTCGCGCAAGTCGTCGCTGGGCGCGGCCACCGGGCGCGAGGTGCCGGCCGACCGCGTGGCCGCCAGCGTGGCCGCGGCGCTGCTGTCGGTGGAGCGTGGTGCCCGCGTGGTGCGTGTGCACGATGTGCGCGAGACCGTGGACGCCCTGCGGATCTGGCAGGCCATCCAGCCAGCTTGAGCGCCGTGGTGCCCCACGATAATCCAACCTGGTTCCCGCGCCCGCCAACTGCTGACGCAGCGCTCGCAGACTTACACACAGAACAACATTGAGGACATAACATGCCCCGCAAATTCTTCGGCACGGACGGCATCCGCGGCACCGTCGGCCAGGCCCCCATCACCCCCGACTTCGTCCTGCGTCTGGCGCACGCGGTGGGTCGCGTGCTGCGCCGCACCGATGCACACCCCACGGTACTCATCGGCAAGGACACGCGCATCTCGGGCTACATGCTCGAAGCCGCGCTGGAATCCGGTTTCAACTCGGCCGGTGTCGACGTGGTCCTGCTCGGCCCCGTGCCGACACCGGCGGTGGCCTACCTCACGCGGGCCCAGCGCGCCAACCTGGGCGTGGTGATCTCCGCCAGCCACAACCCCTTTGCCGACAACGGCATCAAGTTCTTCAGTGCCATGGGCACCAAGCTGCCTGACGACTGGGAGCACGCCGTCGAGGCCGCACTCGACGAAGCCCCCGTCTGGGCGGCATCGTCCGAGCTGGGCAAATCGCGACGCATGGAAGACGCTGCTGGCCGCTACATCGAGTTCTGCAAGAGCACCTGTTCGCACAACCTCTCGCTCAAAGGCTTGAAGATCGTGGTGGACGGTGCCAACGGTGCGGCCTACCAGATTGCGCCTGCCGTGTTTCACGAGCTGGGCGCTGAGGTCATCAAGATCGGCTGTGCGCCCGACGGCCTGAACATCAACCATGGCGTGGGCGCCACGCACCCGCAGGCCATGGTGGAGGCTGTGAAAGCGCATGGCGCGCACTACGGCATCGCACTTGACGGCGACGCGGATCGGCTGCAGATGGTGGACGCCACCGGCCGTCTGTACAACGGCGATGAACTGCTGTACCTCATCGTGTCCGACCGGCTGGCGCGCGACCACGACGTGCCCGGTGTGGTGGGCACGCTCATGACGAACATGGCGGTGGAAGTGGCGCTGAAGGCGCGTGGTGTGAAGTTCGTGCGCGCGAAGGTGGGCGACCGTTACGTGCTCGAAGAGCTGGAAAAACACGGCTGGATTCTTGGCGGCGAGGGCTCTGGCCATTTGCTGGTGCTCGACCGCCACACCACCGGCGACGGCCTGGTGTCGGCCCTGCAGGTGCTGCACGCCTGTGTGGACAGCGGCAAGACCAGTGACGCTGTTCCCGCAGACGCTGATCAATGTGCGCTTGCAGCCTGGGCAGGACTGGAAGACCAACACCTTCCTTGCGCAACAGACACAAGCGGTGGAGGCCGAGCTGGGGGATACCGGCCGGGTGCTGATCCGCGCCAGCGGGACTGAGCCGCTGCTGCGTGTGATGGTGGAAGCGCGCGATCCACAAAAGGCGTTGAATTGCGCCGAACGCCTGGTGACCGCCGTGCGCGCGCAGGTGCCGGTTTGAGCGCAGCGCCGGGCCGTTCCCAAGCCAGCTCGCACCGCAGCCCGCAGGGCGAAGGTATTCCACCGAGCGCCGTCACCACCGTTCGTGCCGACTACGCCGATCCAGCCCATGCGGCGGCGCTCGTGCTCCTGCTCGATGCGTACGCGAGCGATCCGGCAGGGGGTGGCGAAGGCCTGTCTGACTACGCGAAACAAAATCTCGTGTGCGAGCTCGCAGCTCGCCCGCAAGCCTACAGCGTGCTCGCTTTCGACGGCGCACAGCCGGTGGGCCTGGTGAACTGCATCGAAGGTTTTTCCACTTTTGCCTGCAAGCCACTGGTGAATGTGCACGACGTGGCTGTGTTGGCCAGCCATCGCGGGCGAGGCATTGCCGAGCAGATGCTGGCCTTGGCCGAATCCATCGCCAAGGAGCGCGGTGCGGTGAAGATGACGCTGGAGGTGCTCTCGGGCAACCATGGCGCTGTGCGGTTGTACGAGCGCATCGGCTTTGCCGGTTACCAGCTCGACCCGGCGATGGGCACTGCCCGCTTCATGCAGAAATGGCTGCGCTGACGTCGCTTCAATAAAGCAGGAAGGTCGCGCGCTCCACAGCCCAGGCCGCTTCGTCGGCAGCGGCCGCCGTCTCCAGCACGTCGGGCGAGGCGCTCACATCGTCCACCCACTCGCGCAGCAGCGGACCGCCGTTGATGAGGTCGATGGCCAGGCGCTCGTGTTCGTACTCGTAGGCGAAGTCGCGCCACAGCGAATACTCGGGCGCTTGCAGCCGCAGCGCGCGAAACGCCAGCGCCTGCAGCCGCCAAGGTTTGAAGGCTGCATGGTTGTAGTGGCTCGGGTCTTCCACATGGATCTGCACCCCGGCGCACAGCTGTCCCTGGTGCTTGTGGAAGGTGGGCTCGAAGAAGCACGGACGCAGCACACAACCCTGCAGCCACTGCGGTGCGATGCGGCGCATGTCGGCAAGAAGGCGCGGCACGTCGATGCCCGGAGCGCCAAACAACTCCAGCGCGCGGGTGGTGCCGCGGCCTTCGGACAGCGTCGTGCCCTCCAGCATCACCGTGCCGGCGTAGGCGCGGGCCATGCTCAGGTTGGCGGCGTTGGGGCTGGGGTTGACCCAGCTGCGCTCGGTGGGCCAGCCAAAGCCGGGAGCGGCCTCGGGTTGCCAGCCGGTCATGGTGATCACGCGGTAGTCCACCTTCAAGCCCAGCGTCGCAATGAACCAGTGGCCGAGTTCGCCCATGGTCATTCCGTGGCGCATGGGCATGGGGCCGGCGCCCACAAAACTCTCCCACCCTTCGCACAGCGTGAGGCCTTCGATGGGGCGCCCGGCCGGGTTGGGCCTGTCCAGCACCCACACGGTCTTTCCGTGTTGCGCAGCGGCTTCCAGCACATAGCGCAGCGTGGTGATGAAGGTGTAGATGCGGCAGCCGAGGTCTTGCAGGTCGACCAGCAGCACGTCGAAGCTGGCCATCATCGCGTCGGTGGGGCGGCGCACTTCGCCGTAGAGGCTGAACACCGGAATGCCCAGTTGCGGGTCGAGGTAGTCGGGCGACTCGACCATGTTGTCCTGCTTGTCGCCGCGCAGGCCATGCTGGGGCCCGAAGGCGGCCGACAGCGTCACGTCGGGCAGCGCGGCCAGTGCGTCGAGCGCGTGCGTGAGGTCGCGGGTGACGGAAGCCGGGTGGGCCAGAAGGGCGACGCGCCGACCTTTGAGCGGCGCGCGAAGGGCAGGGTCTTGCAGGAAAAGATCAAGGCCGAATTGCATGGCGGTCAGTTCTGGGGCAGGGCCAGGCGCAGCGAGCGCCCGGCGGAGTGGTGGAAATCGGGGCGGGCTTGCGGGTGCTGCAGCGCCCAGTAGCTCAGACGCCCGTTGTGTTCTTCCAAGACGGCGCACAGCGCGAGTTCCAGACGGTGTGAGGGCAGGGCGGCCAGGGGCAGCTGCACGTCCAGCTTGAGAAGCGTCGGTGTGACGGTGAGTTGCATCACAGGTTCGGGCAGGTCGGGTGCGGAGGAGGTGTCGCGCTGCCGTTCACCAGCAAAGCGGTAGGCCGCCCACTGGCCCGAGGGCGAGAAGTTGAATTCGCGATAAGCCTCGTCACCCTCGGCTGCCACAAAGGCTTCCAGGCAGGTGTGCTGCCACAGGCCGTCGGCCGGGCCGGGTGTGGTGGTGGGGGGAATGCGCAGGCATGAGGTGTCGCCACTGATCGCATACACCAGATGGATGCCATCGTCGATCAGCGTCATGACCACCGACACCTCCAGCGGCAAACCCGCCGGTGTCGCCGGGTGGCACTGCAGGGCATGGGTCAGACAGGTGGTTGATGGCGTCACAGCGCCGTATTCTCTCAGGCCCCGTCCAGCGTTCAGAGGGCGCTTTGGTTGACGCGCTTCATCAGGTCTTCCGCGGTTTCCTTGCGCTCGCTGTAGCGGTCTGCCAGGTACGGCGATGCATCGCGCGTGAGCCAGGTGAACTTGACCAGCTCCTCCAGCACATCGATCACCCGATCGAGATAGGCCGAGGGTTTGAGGCGGTCTCGCTCGTCGAACTCCTGAAACGCCTTGGCGATCGATGATTGGTTGGGGATGGTGATCATCCGCATCCAGCGCCCCAGCACCCGCATCTGGTTGACGGCATTGAACGACTGGGACCCGCCGTTGACCTGCATCAGGGCCAAGGTTTTTCCTTGCGTGGGCCGCACCGCGCCGAGGGCCAGCGGTATCCAGTCGATCTGGGTTTTCATGATGCCGGTCATGGCGCCGTGCCGTTCGGGCGAACACCACACCATGCCTTCGGCCCAGGCCGCCAGTTCGCGCAGCTCGACCACCTTGGGGTGGGTGTCAGGCGCGTCGTCCGGCAGCGGCAGGCCGCTGGGGTTGAACACCCGCGCCTCGGCGCCCATGGCTTGCAGCAGGCGCACGGACTCTTCGACCAGCAGGCGGCTGAAAGAGCGCGGCCGCAGGGAGCCGTAGAGCAGCAGGATGCGGGGTGGGTGGGTCGATGGGTTGAGGGGGCGCAGGCAATGAACGTCCGGCACACGGAAGTGGTCGACTGACACGGGGGGCAGGTCGGTGGGCAGCTGGGTCATGGTGTTCAAGGTGTCAAGCGCGAACGGCTGTGTCGGCCGGTCGCCACGCGTTGACCAAGGCCACCAGCGACAGCATCACCGGCACTTCCACCAACACCCCGACCACGGTGGCCAGCGCGGCGCCGGAGTTCAGGCCGAAGAGCGAGATCGCCACGGCCACAGCCAGCTCGAAAAAGTTGGAGGTCCCGATCAGGCAGGCCGGGCCGGCCACGTTGTGCGGCAGCTTGAGCCACTTCGCGCCCCACCAGGTGATGAAGAAGATGCCATAGCTCTGCAGCACCAGCGGCACGGCGATCAGCACGATGATCAGCGGCTGGCGCACGATGGTCTGGGCCTGGAAGCCAAACAGCAGCACCACGGTGGCGATCAAACCCACCACCGACCACGGCTTGAGCGCGGCCACGAAGGCCTGCAGCTCAACGGACCCACGCTGCAGCAGGAGCTGGCGCGTGAGCATGCCCGCCACCAGCGGCAGCACCACGTAAAGCAGTGTGGAGAGCAGCAGCGTTTCCCACGGCACGGTCACGTTGGTCACGCCGAGCAGGAAAGCCGCAATCGGCGCGTACGCCACCACCATGATCAGATCGTTCACCGACACCTGCACGAGCGTGTAGTTGGCGTCGCCCTTGACGAGCTGACTCCACACAAACACCATGGCCGTGCAAGGCGCCACACCCAGCAGGATCATGCCGGCGATGTATTCGCTCGCCGACTGCGGATCGACCCAAGGCGCAAACAGGTACTGGAAAAACAGCACGCCGAGTGCGGCCATGGTGAAGGGCTTGATCAGCCAGTTGACCACCAGCGTGAGCAGGAGACCCTGCGGCTTCTTGCCCACATCACGCACAGCGTGCCAGTCGATCTGGATCATCATCGGGTAAATCATCACCCAGATGAACACCGCCACCACCAGGTTGACTTGCGCGTATTCGATCTTGGCCACGGCTTGAAAGCCTGATGGCACGACCAGCCCCAGGCCCACGCCCGCGGCGATGCCCAGCGCCACCCATACCGACAGGTACCGCTCGAAAAGTCCCATCAGCTCTTCACCTGGCCGATGCCAACGAGCTCTTTCTTGAGCGCGAGTTGGTCCAGCTTGTCGATGGGCAGCACGGTGAGCAGGGCGATACGCCGGTTCAGCACGATGAAGCACTCGTTGAACGCGCGCTGGATGGTTTCTGCACTGCCCTTCACCGCAGCGGGATCTTCAACACCCCAGTGGGCCGACACGGGCTGGCCGGGCCAGACCGGGCACACCTCACCGGCCGCCTTGTCACACACTGTGAGCACAAAGTCCATGTGCGGCGCATCGGCTGCGGCGAATTCGTTCCAGTTCTTGCTGCGCAGGCCCTCGGTCTTGAAGCGGTTGCGCTCCAGCAGGTCGATGGCGTAGGGGTTCACCGCGCCAGTCGGGTGGCTGCCTGCGCTGTACGAGCGAAATCGCCCTGCGCCTTGCTGGTTGAGGATGGCCTCGGCCATGATGCTGCGTGCCGAATTGCCGGTGCAGATGAACAGGACGTTGTAGGCGGACGTGGTCATGGAAAGCCTTTCAGCAGGTGGTGCAGACGGGAACAGAGGACGTCACTTCGCAGGGCTCACCCTGGCAGCAGTGGGCGGTGAGGAACTGCAGCAAGTCATTCATCGCGCCGAACTCGGCGCGGTAAATCAGGTGGCGGCCATTGCGCTCTTGCGAGACCAAGCCGGCGTGGCTGAGCTCCTTGAGGTGGAACGACAGCGCCGTACTTGCCACGCCCAGCGATTCGCTGAGCTGGCCCGGCGTGAGGCCTTCGGGCCCTTGCGCCACCAGCGCTCGGAAGATGCGAAGTCGCGTCTCTTGCGCCAGTGCACCGAGGGATTTGACGGCGAGGGTTTCGTTCATGGAATCTCCTTCAAGCGGTTGTGCGTTGCAGCGTGGCTTGGGTTGGCAGCTTGAGCGTGGCCAGCCAGCAAACGACCAGCATGAGCGCCGAGCCCAGCAGCGCATACAGCAGCCCACCCCACTGGTAGAGCAGGCCCGAGAGCAGCGTGCCGCTGAAGCGGCCCAGTGCGTTGGCCGCGTAGTAGAAGCCCACGTCTTCGGCTGCCTTCTCCGAGCCTGCGTAGGCCAGCACCAGGTAGGAGTGCACGGACGAGTTCACCGCGAACGCAAAGCCGAACAAGCCCAGCCCGCCCACCACCACCCAGGGCAGGTGGGGGGCATCCAGGACCACGGCCAGGGCAAGACCCATGGGCACCAGCGCGAGGAGCGCGGACCACAGCCGCGCGGCGGGCACCTCGGTGCTCAGCCCGTCGGTGCTGCGTTTCACGAAGGCGGGCGCCATGGCCTGCACGGCGCCATAGCCGATGGTCCAGACCGCGAGAAAGGTGCCGACCATGGTGAAGGTCCAGCCTTGCGAGTACAGGTACACCGGCACTCCCACCACGAACCAGACATCGCGAGCGCCGAACAGCACCACGCGCGCCGCAGCCAGCACGTTCACGCCGGTGTTCTTGGCAAACAGTTCCTTGGCCGATTTCGATGCCTTGCTCTTGCCCATCATCTGCGGCAGAGAGGTCACCACGCCCACCAGCACCAGCGCCAGCAGCGCGGCCATGGCCCACAGCGCGTGCTGAAAGCCCAGGGACTGCAGAAGGAGCCCTCCCAGAAAAAAGCCGATGCCTTTCATGGCGTTCTTGCTGCCGGTGAACCAGGCCACCCACTTGAAGAGCTGGCCAGAACCCTGATTCTTCGCTTGGTCGGCCGTGACCTTGATGGCCGACTTGCTCGCGGTCTTGGTGAGGTCTTTGGCTACCCCGCAGATGCCCTGCGCCAGCACCACCCAGGCCACCGACATTGCCGCACTCCAGCCCGGATCGAGGAACGAGAGCACGGTGAAGCCGATGATCTGCGTGACCAGACCCACGGTGAGCATTCGCGTGATGCCGTAGCGCGTGGCCAGCCAGCCGCCCACGAAGTTGGCCACGATGCCCGCGGCCTCGTACAGCAGGAACAGAAACGCCAACGTGAAGGGCGAGTAGCCCAGCCGGTAGAAGTGCAGGAGCACCAGCATGCGCAGCGCGCCGTCGGTGAGCGTGAAGCCCCAGTAAGCGGCGGTGACGATGGCGTAGTGGCGTTCGGCGGTGTTCATGGGTGTGGGAGGGCTTCGACAGGCTCAGCCCGAACGGAGGTTGGTTCGGTGGGGTCAGATGCCGACAGCTTGCATGTGGCAGGCCAGATCGACCATGCGGCAGGCGTAGCCCATCTCGTTGTCGTACCAGGCGTAGACCTTGAGCAATGTGCCGTCGGTCACCATGGTGGAGGGCGCGTCCACGATGCTGGAGCGCGTGTCGCGTGCGTAGTCCACGCTGACCAGCGGGCGCGTCTCGTAGCCCAGGATGCCGGCCAACTGGCCCTTCGCAGCGGTCTCGAACAAGGCATTCACTTCGTCCACCGTGGTCTCGCGCCGCAGCTCGAACACGCAGTCGGTCAGCGACGCGTTGAGCGCCGGCACGCGCACCGCGTGGCCGTTGAGCTTGCCCTTGAGCTCGGGGTAGATCAGCGCAATGGCGGTGGCGCTGCCGGTGGTCGTGGGCGCCAGGCTCATCAGCGCGCTGCGTGCGCGGCGCAGGTCCTTGTGCGGCGCGTCCACCACCAGGTTGGTGTTGGTCGGGTTGTGCAGCGTGGTGATCTGCCCGTGGCGGATGCCGATGGCCTCGTGCACCACCTTCACCACCGGCGCCAGGCAGTTGGTGGTGCACGAGGCGGCGGTCACGATGCGGTCGCGCGCGGGCTCATACAGCGTTTCGTTCACCCCCACGACGATATTGAGCACACCGCCGGTCTTCACAGGTGCGGCCACGATCACCCGCTTCGCACCCCGGTCGAGGTGACCTTGAATGGTGTCTGGCGTGAGGAACTTGCCGGTGCACTCCAGCACCAGATCCACGCCGAGATCGCCCCAGGGAATGTCGCCCGGCTTGGCGTGCGAGGTGAAGCCCATGCGGTGCTGCTCAATGCGGATGGCGTCTTCGCCCTCTGCCGCAATGTCGGCGCGCCATTTGCCTTGCACGCTGTCAAAGGCGAGCAGGTGGGCGGTGGCAGCGGCACCGCCCTTCAGCTCGTTGAGATGCACCACCTCCAGCCGGTTGCCAGCGCGCGGGTCTGTGGTTTCGCGTTCGGCGGCGCCGAGGGCGGCGCGCAAGGCCAGGCGGCCGATGCGGCCCATGCCGTTGATGCCAACTTTCATGGTGTTCTTTCCGGGGTTGAGATGTTGTTCATCATTTCAAGAATGATTGAAGCATAAGGACGCTGTGTGACACCGGGATGACGCGCAGTGCTGCCGTGCCTGTCACCAAAACTTCATACGAATGCCTTGAGAGGGTCACGACCGCTTTTCAGACTGCAGGGTCATGAACACCATCTTCATTCACCACTCCATCGCGGCGTCAGCTGTCTTCGCCCCGGTAAATGGACAGCCAGCGGAACGCGGCATTGAAGTGTTCTGGGCGCGCCACCAAGGCGAGGTGCGCGAGGCGCAGAAGCTCCGTTTCGACGTGTTTGCCACCGAGATGGGCGCCCGTCTGCCCAAGACCGTGCCAGGCCACGACGTGGACCTGTTCGACGATTTTTGCGAACACCTGCTGGTGCGTGACAAGGGCACCCGCGAGGTGATAGGCACCTGCCGCGTGCTCACCCCCGCCCAGGCCAAGCGTGTGGGCAGCACCCACATCGACACCGAATTCGACCTGACCCGCCTGCGCGCGGTGCGCGGGAGCATGGTCGAGGTGGGACGCAGCTGCGTGCACCGCGACCACCGCCACGGCGGCGTGATCGTTGCGCTGTGGAGCGCGCTGGCCGGTTTCATGGATCGCAACCAGCTCGACACCATGATCGGCTGCGCCAGCATCCCCATGCAGCACGAAGGCCCGCACGGCATGGTGGGTGGAGGCCATGTGGCGGCCAGCATCTGGCGCCAGCTCAAGGCCACGCACCTGGCTCCGATCGACTTCCATGTGCGCCCGCGTCTGCCGCTGCCGGTGGAGCGGCTGGACGACACGCTGAATGTGCAGCCACCCGCGCTGATCAAGGGCTATCTGCGCTTCGGCGCCAAGGTGATGGGACCACCGGCCTGGAATCCGGATTTCAATGCGGCCGACCTGCCAATGCTCATGCGACTGAGCGGCTTGCCAGCACGCTACCGCAAACACTTCCTGGTGGCCTGATGCGAGCCGCCCTCGACGTGCTGGGTGGTTGGGCTCTCAAGAGCGGCCAGCCGCCGGGGCAGGCCTTGGGCGGATCGTGGGATGCCGACGGCGCCAGCGACGACGACGGCCCGGGCGAAGGTGGTGAACGTGCCCGTTTTCGGGCCGTTTTCATATCTGATCTGCATTTGGGCACCGCCGGGTGCCAGGCGCGCCCGCTGCTGGATTTCCTCAAGCACCACCCGAGCCAGACGCTGTACCTGGTGGGCGACATCATCGACGGCTGGCAACTGCGCCGCAAATGGTTCTGGCCGCAGGCACACAACGATGTGGTGCAGAAGCTCTTGCGCCGCTCACGCAAGGGTTGTCGCGTGGTTTTTGTGCCCGGCAACCACGACGAGTTTGCGCGCCAGTTCGACGGCCACAACTTCGGCGGCATCGAGGTGGCCAACGAGGCGGTGCACACCACCGCCGACGGTCGTCGCCTGTGGGTGGTGCACGGCGACTATTTCGACGGCGTGATCCAGTGCGCCAAGTGGCTCGCCTACTTGGGCGACAACGCCTACGAGTTCACCCTCAAGCTCAATCGCCACCTCAATTCGCTGCGTGCCCGCATGGGGCTGCCGTATTGGTCGCTCTCGCAGTACCTCAAGCACAAGGTCAAGAGCGCTCTGAACTACGTGACCGACTTCGAGCGCGCAGTGGCCGCAGAAGCCCGCTCGCGTGGTTACCAGGGGGTGGTTTGCGGGCATATACACCGCCCCGAAATGCGCACCATCGATGGCACGCTCTACTGCAACGACGGCGATTGGGTTGAAAGCCTCTCTGCCTTGGTCGAGCACATGGACGGTCGCCTGGAGCTCGTGCACTGGAGCCCACAGACCGCGGCACCCGTTGGTGCCCAGGGAGACAACAATGAAAATATTGATCGTGACGGACGCCTGGCAACCCCAGGCGAATTCGGTCGCCACCACGCTGGCTGAGCTGGTTCGCCAACTCCAGATCAGCGGCCACGAGGTGGTGGTGATTCAGCCCGGGCAGTTCCGCACCCGCGCTTGTCCCGGGTTCCCGAACATACAGATCGCATGGTTCCCTGGCGCACGTCTGCGTCAACTCATGGACAGTGCCGAAGCGAGCGCCATCCACATCGCCACCGAAGGCCCGCTGGGTTGGGCAGCGCGGCGCCATTGCCTGCGGCGCCGCTGGCCCTTCACCACCGCCTTCCACACCAAGTTTCCCGAAATCCTCAAGGATGCGTTCGGCCTGCCCGTGCGTTGGGGCTATGCGCTGCTGCGCTGGTTTCACCGGCCCTCCAGCGGCGTGATGGCACCCAGCCAGGGCGTGCTCAACATGTTGGAGGCGCGCGACTTTCGCCGCTTGCTGCTCTGGACACACGGCGTGGACACGCGCCTGTTTGCGCTGGCCGACAGCAGCCAGCCCTGCGCACCGCTGGGTCCGCTGGCGCACCCGGTGAGCCTGTATGTCGGGCGCATCGCGCGCGAGAAAAACATCGAGGCTTTTCTGGCGCTGGACGTGCCGGGCAGCAAGGTGGTGTGCGGCGTCGGGCCACTGGCCTCCAGCCTGCGGGCGCGTTACCCCAACGTGCATTGGCTCGGTGTGCTGCCGCGGTACGAACTGGCACAGGTGTACGCCTGCGCAGACGTGTTCGTATTCCCGGCGCGGGGCGAGACATTTGGCCGAACCATGCTGGAAGCCATGGCCAGCGGTGTGCCCGTGGCCGCTTACCCGGTGGACGGCCCCATGCAGGTGCTGGGCGAAAGCCACGCCGGTGCCATGCGCGAGGACCTGCGTGAAGCCTGGGTCGAAGCGCTCAAGGTCAAGCGCCACGAGGCGCGCGATCGCGCGCTGCAGTTTGGCTGGGGTCGGGCCAGTGCCCTGTTCCTCTCACACCTCGTGGTGCTGCCGCGGCACCCGAGACAGCACCACCGCCCGAGCGTGTACGCGTTGGGCCATGACGGTGACAGCCTGGCAAAACTGTCACACAAACGTCACTCTATCGTTGAATAATTGACACAAAGTTCGTGGAGGCGGCTGGGCATACTGCGTCAGCCCACCGGACGGGCGCCCCGTCCACAACAACACATGACATGAGCGGCAACAACCCCAACAGCAGGTTTCCTTTCCTCGATCGCGATCACAGCATCCTGGCTTTCAACGAACGCGTCATGGACTGGGCACGCCGCCCCGACGTGCCGCTCCTCGAGCGCCTGCGCTACCTCAGCATTGTCTCCAGCAACCTCGACGAGTTCTTCGAGGTCCGCGTCGCCCCCCACCTCACCGCCGCCCAGGCCAACGAACAGCGCGGCCTCTACACCGCCCAGACCTTCGAGCGGCTGGCCGAGAAGATCCACGAGTTGGTGGCCCAGCAGTACGCCATCTACAACGACGAGTTGCTGCCGCTGCTGGAGAAAAAGGGCATCAAGCTCATTTCGCACGGTGAGCGCAATCCGCGCCAGCGGCGCTGGGTCAAGGAGTTTTTCGTCAACGAGGTGCAGCCGCTGCTGATGCCGGTGGGCCTGGACCCGGCACATCCGTTTCCGCAGGTGGCCAACAAGTCGCTCAACTTCATCGTGCGCCTGGCGGGCAAAGACGCGTTCGGGCGCGAGAACGAAATCGCTATCGTGAAGGTGCCGCGCATCCTGCCGCGCTTCTTCCGCATGCCGCCCATCAAGGGCTCCAAACAGACGCACTTCGTCTCCATATCCAGCTTGATCCGCTCGCACCTGGGCGACCTGTTCCCCGGCCGCCAGGTCACCGAGTTTTCCCAGTTCCGCGTCACACGCCATTCCGATCTGGCGGTGGACGAAGAAGAAGTGAAAAACCTGCGCACCGCACTGCGAAAGGGCCTGCAGCAACGCCATTACGGTCAGGCTTTGCGGCTGGAAGTGTCAGCGGGTTGTTCGGAGTTCCTCGCCGACTTTCTGTTGGAGCAGTTTGCCCTGCCTTTCAAAGCGCTCTACCGCGTGCCCGGACCGGTGAACCTGGTGCGCCTCAATCAGTTGATCGACAAGGTGGACGCACCCGCGCTTCGCTTCGAGGCCTACAACGGTGGCTGGCCAGCGCAACTCACGCCGGGGCAGTCGTACTTCGAGCGGCTGCAGCAGGGTGACGTGCTCATACACCAGCCCTACGAGAGTTTTGATGCCGTGCTGGCTTTTCTGCGCGAAGCGGTGGAAGACCCCGACGTTCTGGCCATCAAGCAGACCATCTACCGCACCGGTGCCAAGTCGGAGCTGATGAACCTGCTTCGCGAAGCCGTGCGCCGCGGCAAGGAAGTCACCGCGGTGGTGGAACTCAAGGCCCGCTTTGACGAAGAGGCCAACATCAACTACGCGGAGCGGCTGGAGTCGGTGGGCGCTCAGGTGGTCTATGGCGTGGTGGGCCTCAAGACGCACGCCAAGATGCTGCTGGTGACCCGGCGCGAAGCCAGCGGGCTCAAGCGTTACGCGCACCTGTCCACTGGCAACTACAACCCGGGCACAGCCCGGCTCTACACCGATCTGAGCTACCTCACGGCCGACGACGCTCTCACCGCCGACCTGGAGCAGATCTTCCTGCACCTGGCCAGCCAGAACCGCCTGCCCAAGCTGAACAAGGCATTGATCGCTCCGTTCCACCTGCACAAGGCCATGCTCGACAAGCTGGAGGCAGCCGGGGCGGCCGCGAAGGCCGGGCAGGAGGCGCGCGTGATCGTGAAGATGAACGCGCTGACCGACGAACAACTGGCGCGCGCGCTGGCCACGGCGTCACAGCTGGGTGTGAAGATCGACCTCATCATCCGTGGCGCATGCATCCTGCCAGCGCAGGTACCCGGCTTCACAGACAACGTGCGCGTGCGCTCGGTGATCGGGCGCTTGCTGGAACATTCCAGGGTGTTCTATTTCCGCACCGGTGAGGTGGAAGAGCTGTGGCTCTCGAGTGCCGACTGGATGAACCGCAACATGTTGCGCCGCATCGAACTGGCCTGGCCCGTGACCGACCACGCACTGCGCCACCGCGTCATCGACGAATGTCTGTCGGCCTACCTGCACGACACCAAGGACGCCTGGTTGCTGCAACCCGATGGACGCTACGTGCCTGCCGGTATCACCGGCAACGGTCGCACGCGCGCCGTCATGCATTCAGCGCAGGCCAGTCTGATGGCGCGCTACGGCAGCAAGGGTTAGGCAGCGTCATGGAAGGCCGCAGCATGGACTTGATTCTCTGGCGGCACGCCGAAGCCCATGAACATCCCGATCTGCTGAGCGGGGTGCCCGGCGACTCCAGGGATCTGGCGCGGCGTCTCACCCCGCGCGGAGAAAAACAGGCCTCGCGCATGGCCGCTTGGCTGGACCGCCAGTTGCCCGAAGGCGCACGCATTTTCAGCAGTCCGGCTTCGCGCTGCGAACAAACCGCCATGGCCCTTGGCCGCAAGTTCAAACTTCGCGAGGAGTTGTTGCCCGAAGGTGATCCGCTGGCCCTTCTGGAACTGGTGCAGTGGCCGCAGGGCAAGTCGCCGGTGCTGATCGTGGGTCACCAGCCCACGTTGGGGCGGGTGATTGCTCGGCTGCTGAACCTGGCAGAAGACGATTGCCCGGTGAAGAAAGGCGCCCTGTGGTGGCTGCGGTACCGCGAGCGGGCCAGTGGCAACCAGACCGTGGTGGTCACCGTTCAGACCCCTGAATTGATCTGAACCTAACCCGGGGCAGAGCCGTGGGTTGAGTTCAGGCTGTGGCGGTCTTCTTGGTGGGAGCGGCGACTTTTTTCGCAGCGGGCTTGGCCGCCACTTTTTTGACAACCGGTTGATCGGCGTCTTTGGCAGCGGGCCTTGCCAAGGATTTGACGGGCGCCTTGGCAACCGCCTTCACCACTGGCTTCACTGCAGGCTTGGCGACGGGCTTGGTCACAGGCTTCTTTGCAGCCTCGGGCTTCTTCTCAGCACCGGTAGGGCGACCAGTCTTGAGCGTGGGCACGGCGGACAGCGCTGCTTTGAAGGCGGCTTCGTTCAGGCCTTGCAAAGCCATGAGGCCAGCGCGCAGCAGCTCGCTTTTCTTCACGCTGGTACCCATTGCGATGGCTCGGGTCTTCAGCGTTTCAATAGCGGCGAATTCTGCCTTGGGGATGGTGAAGCTGTCGCGCACGAGCTTGGGCTTCTTGTTGCTCTGACTGGCCATGAATGCACTCCGTTGAAATATGGAAGGAGAGCAGTATAAACCGTATAAATCGTTTATACGGTTATGACAGCAGGGTGACAAATGTGTGACGTCGCAAGGTGTGCAAAGCCGGTCAGCGGATGTCTGCTGTGAACTTCCACGCCGATTTCTGCCACGCCACCACCTCTTCGCCCAGCAGCCACGCCGACTGCGGGTAGCGCTTGGCCCAGCCCGGATTGGTGGCCAGTTTGAAGGCGCGGGGCCTGTAGCTAAGCGTCACCAACTCGTGCTCTGGCATCTGGCGCGCGTGGCAGAGCAACACGGCCAGCCGCAGCGCCATGAGCTGTTTGGCAAACAGTTCATCCTGCAGCGCTTCTTCGAGCTTGCGCAACTTGCCGCGCTGGCCCAGCACCAACTGGCTCATGCGGTGCAACTCTGGCAATGAGAAGCCGCGGGCGTCCACGTTGTCCAGTATGTAGGCGCCGTGGTGGTGTGAACGCTCGTGCGAAATGTGGGTACCGATCTCGTGCAGCCGCGCCGCCCAGGCCAGTTTCTGCGAGTAACGCTCGTTTTGCGCATCCACCGCGGCAATCTGTGAGAAGAGGGCAGTGCTCACCGTGCTCACCCGTTTGCCCTGGGCCTCATCGGCCGAGAAACGGTGGGCCAGCCAGTTCACGGTGCGTTCGCGCACATCGCCGCCGTCGGTGTCGCGGTCGATCAAGTCGTACAGCGCGCCGTGTCGCAGAGCACCCTGGGCCGGCAGCATCTGCTCGATGCCGAACAGGTCGAAAATGGCGCGCAGCACGCTCACACCTCCGCCGATGACCGGGCGGCGGTCGTCTTTCAGTCCTTCGAGGCGCAGCTGATCGACGTTGCCTGCCTTGATCATGCGGTCGGTGAGCCAGTCCAGCCCGGAGCGCGTCACCACACCCGAGGCCCAGCCGTTGGCGGCCAGCATGTCGGCCACCGCGCCCACTGTGCCTGAAGATCCGTAAGCCACAGTCCAGTCGGACGGTGGGAATTTGTCCAGTGCTTCGTCAATCACCGCCTTGGCAGCGACTTCGGCCGTCTTGAATGCGGCAGCCGAAAAAACCCCGCGCGGAAAGTAACGCGTCGACCAGGCCACGCTGCCCAGTCGGTACGACTCCATGTTGCGAGCCGAGTAGCCCTGGCCCAGGATCATTTCGGTCGAGCGTCCGCCGATGTCGACCACAAGGCGTTTTTCGTCCGAGTGCGGCAGCAGGCGAGACACGCCCTGATAAATCAGGCGCGCCTCCTCGTAGCCTGACACCACGTCGATCGGGAACCCCAGGATCGTCTGGGCCTGGCGCACGAAATCTTCACGGTTCCTCGCCTCGCGCAAGGTCTGGGTGGCCACAGCGCGCACCTGCTGGCGCTTGAAGCCGTGCAGCCGTTCGGCAAAGCGGGCCAGGCATTCCCAGCCGCGCTCCATGGCCGCCTGGCTGAGGTTTTTTTCCTCGTCCAGCCCGTTGCCCTGGCGCACGGTTTCCTTGAGGTATTCGATGCGCTCGATGTGGCCCGAGTGGTAACGGCCGATTTCCAGCCGGAAACTGTTGGAGCCAAGGTCGATGGCGGCAAGTAAGGTACCGTTTTGCATGCGAAAGGGGGTTCGGCGAGCCGGAACGGCTTCTCGGGGTGCGGGAGAGGGCTGAGCGAGCCCGGATTGTGACGCATGCCCGAGCCGGCCTCTGTGCGCAAACGTGCAAACGGAGCGTCCGTTTCGCCTGCCCTGGTTTTGTGACAAGCGGGAGATGTCACGAGCTTGTCATATTGCCTGCATAGAGTGATCGCTGTTCCTCTTCCCAACCGCAAGGAGTCTCTCAATGATCAACAAGCGCATCTTCCTCCAGGCCGTCGCCGCTGCCGCCATGGCCACCGCCGGCATGGGCTCCGCCATTGCTGCCGACATCACCGGCGCTGGCGCCACATTCCCCTTCCCGATCTACGCCAAGTGGGCTGAGGCCTACAAGGCACAGACCGGCACCGGCCTGAACTACCAGTCGATCGGCTCCTCCGGCGGCATCCGCCAGATCCGTGCCAAGACGGTTGCCTTCGGTGCCACCGACGCGCCTGTGCCCGGTGCAGATCTGGACAAAGACGGCATGGTCCAGTTCCCGGCCATCATCGGCGGCACCGTGCCCGTGATCAACCTCGACGGCTTCAAGCCGGGCGAATTGCGCGTGACCGGCCCCGTGTTGGCCGAGCTGTTCATGGGCACCATCAGCAAGTGGAACGATCCCAAGCTGGTCGCCCTGAACCCCGGCAAGACCCTGCCAGACCAGAACGTGACCGTGATCCACCGCGCCGACGGTTCGGGCACCACCTTCAACTTCACCGACTACCTGAGCTCAGTGAGCAAGCCCTGGGCCGACAGCGTGGGCAAGGGCGCCGCCGTCAAGTGGCCAGCACCGTCTTCCGTGGGTGGCAAGGGCAACGAAGGCGTGGCTGCGAACGTGAACCGCGTCAAAGGTGGTGTGGGTTACGTCGAGTACGCCTACGTCAAAAAGAACAACATGAACTTCCTTCAGCTGCAGAACGCTGACGGCAAGTACGTGAGCCCGGACGACAAGACCTTCGCTTCGGCTGCCGCCGGCGCCGACTGGTTCAGCGTGCCCGGCATGGGCGTGTCGATGGTCAATGCCAAGGGCGCCGAGAGCTGGCCCATCAGCACCGCTTCTTTCATCCTGATGTACAAGAACCCGGCAGACAAGGCGCAGTCCGCCGAAGTGCTGAAGTTCTTCGACTGGGCCTTCAAGAGCGGCAAGGGCATGGCCGCCGAGCTCGACTATGTGCCGCTGCCCGACTCCCTGACCGCCGAGATCCGCTCCAAGGTGTGGTCGCAGATCGCCAAGTAAGTTAGGCTGCTTCTAAATCGTATCCGCCGGTCGGTTCAGTCGGGCCGGCGGATATTGATTTATGGAGCCGGTACCAACCGGATCGGAGTCAACATGAGCCTGGGAACCACGATGAGTTCGCAACCCGTGTCCATTGAGCTGGACAATCCCAACATGGCGTCGATTGCCAAACGGCAACGGTTCCACGACGCCTTGTTCCACCGCATCACCCAGAGCTTTTCTCTGCTGGTGCTGATTGCCCTGATGGGCATCATCGTCTCGTTGTTCATCAACGCCTGGCCCACGTTCCAGAAGTTCGGTTTCAACTTCATCTGGCGCGTTGAGTGGGACATCATCAATGAAGAATTCGGTGCCGCGATTGCCATCGTCGGCACCATCGCCAGTGCGTCGATTGCCATGCTGATCGCTGTGCCACTGGCGTTCGGTATTGCGCTGTTCCTCACCGAAACCTGCCCTGTGTGGCTGCGTCGCCCTCTGGGCACCGCGGTCGAGCTGCTTGCGGCTGTGCCGTCCATCATCTACGGCATGTTCGGTCTGTTCGTGTTTGCCCCGCTGTTCGCTGATTACTTTCAGGTTCCGGTGCAAAACGTGCTGGGCGGTATGCCGCTGGTGGGCTTTTTGTTTGGTGGCAGCACCAACGGTTTCGGCATTCTGGCCGCCGGTATTGTGCTGGCCTTCATGGTGCTGCCTTTCGTGGCGGCCGTGATGCGCGATGTGTTCGAAATCGTGCCGCCCATCCTGCGCGAGTCGGCCTACGGCCTGGGCTGCACGACCTGGGAGGTGGTGCGCCGCGTGGTGTTGCCCTACACGCAGAAGGGCGTCATTGGCGGCATCATGCTGGGCCTTGGCCGTGCCTTGGGCGAGACCATGGCGGTCACCTTTGTGATCGGCAACGCCAACCGCATGCCGACCTCGCTGTTCTCGCCGGGCACCTCGATTGCCTCCACCCTGGCCAACGAATTCGGCGAGGCAGCCGACTTCCACCTCTCCACCCTGTTTGCGCTGGGTTTCCTGCTGTTCGTGATCACATTCCTGGTGCTCTCGGCGGCCAAGGTCATGATGATGCGCGCCGAAAAAGCCAAAGGTTTCTGACATGGAACTCAACAACGCCATCTACAAAAGCCGTCAGCGCACGAACGCCATCGGTTTGACGCTCTCCATGGGTGCCATGGTGCTGGGCTTGGTCGTGCTGCTCTGGATCTTGAGCGTGTTGCTGACCAACGGCCTGGCCGCACTCGACTGGAACATGTTCACCCAGTCCACACCCGCCCCCGGCAGCGAGGGGGGTGGTCTGGCCAACGCCATCGTGGGCAGCCTGATGATGGTCGGCTTTTCGGTGCTGGTATCCACCCCCATTGGCGTGTTTGCCGGTGTGTACCTGGCCGAGTACGGCGACGAGAGCAAGACCGCCGAACTCACCCGATTCGTGACCGACATCATGCTGTCGGCTCCCTCCATCGTGCTGGGCTTGTTCGTGTATGCGATCGCTGTGGCCACCGTGGGCAACTTCTCGGGTTGGGCGGGCAGCCTGGCGCTGTCGCTGATCGCAGTACCTGTGGTGGTGCGAACCACCGAGAACATGTTGCGTCTGGTGCCGGGCAGTCTGCGCGAAGCGGCCTTTGCCCTGGGTGCGCCGCGCTGGAAGGTGGCCACGCTGGTCACGCTGCGCGCGGCCAAGAGCGGTGTCATGACCGGTCTGTTGCTGGCCGTGGCCCGCATCAGCGGTGAGACTGCGCCGCTGCTGTTTACCGCGCTCAACAACCAGTTCTTCAGCACCGACATGGGCGCTCCCATGGCCAACCTGCCGGTGGTGATCTTCCAGTTTGCGTTGAGCCCTTACGACAACTGGATCCGCCTGGCCTGGGGCGGCGCACTGCTCATCACCCTGTCGGTGCTGGTGCTCAACATCGTGGCCCGCGTGTTCCTGCGCGAGAAAACACCGGGCTGAGACTGGCCCAACCTCACCCAACCATTCCAAGATCTGGACGTGACCATGCCGAACACCGCCACCGCTGCACAACCTGCTGTCGCTGCAAAAAACGCGCTCGAATTGCGCAACCTCAACTTCTTCTACGGCAAGTTCCAGGGCCTGAAGAACGTCAACATGAACATCGAGGAGCGCAAGGTGACCGCGTTCATCGGCCCTTCGGGCTGCGGCAAGTCGACCCTGCTGCGCACGCTCAACCGCATGTACAGCCTCTATCCTGGTCAGCGCGCCGAGGGCCAGATCAATTTTTACGGCCAGAACATCCTGGACGACAAGCAAGACATCAACCTGCTGCGTGCGCGCATCGGCATGGTGTTTCAGAAGCCCACGCCGTTTCCCATGTCGATCTACGACAACATTGCGTTCGGTGTGAAGCTTTACGAGAACCTGAGCAAGAGCGAGATGGACGATCGCGTGGAATGGGCGCTGTCCAAGGCAGCGCTGTGGAACGAAGTGAAGGACAAGCTCAACCAGAGTGGTCTGTCGCTGTCGGGAGGGCAGCAACAACGCCTGTGCATCGCGCGCAGCGTGGCGGTCAAACCCTCGGTGTTGCTGCTTGACGAGCCGACCTCGGCGCTCGATCCGATTTCCACCGGCAAGGTGGAAGAGCTGGTGCACGAACTCAAGCAGGACTACACGATTGCCATCGTCACCCACAACATGCAGCAGGCCGCTCGCTGCAGCGACTACACCGCTTACATGTACCTCGGCGAGTTGGTCGAATTCGGCTCCACCCAGCAGATCTTCTTCAAGCCCGCCAAGACCGAGACCGAGGACTACATCACCGGGCGCTTCGGCTGATTGCCGCTGGCGTTGAGAACCGATCAGTTTCGAGCAACCACGGGAGAATTTTCATGAGCGACAAACACATTTCCAGCCAGTTCGACGCCGAGTTGAACTCCATCTCTTCCCAGGTCCTTGAAATGGGCGGCCTGGTCGAATCCCAGCTGCACCAGGCTGTGTATGCCTTGGTGCACATGAGCATGGAGTCGGCCGATCAGGTGATCGAGAACGAGGCTCGAATCAACCAGATGGAAATCCAGATCGATCACGAAATCATCTCCACGATTGGCCGACGCCAGCCCACCGCGCGCGATCTTCGCTTTCTCATGGCGATCTCGCGCACCACGCAGAACCTCGAGCGTGCTGGCGATGAGGTGGCCCGCATTGCACGCATGGTCAAGTCCATCATCGAGAATGGGTCGCCGCGCAATCTGCCCAGCTCAGAATTGCGCGTGGCCGCCGACCTCGCATCGGCCCTGTTGCGAAAGACGCTGGATTCGTTCGCAAGACTCGACACCACCATGGCGGTGGCCATCATCAAGGGCGACAACGCCATTGACGATGAATACAACGGCTTCCTGCGCAAGCTCATCACCTACATGATGGAAGACCCTCGAACAATCTCGCCCAGTCTGGATCTTTTGTTTTTGGCCAAGTCAATTGAACGTGTGGGCGACCACGCCAAGAACATCGCAGAGCAGATCATCTTCATCGTCAAGGGCGAAGATGTTCGGCATACCCCGATGTCCCAAGTCGAGTCGGTGGTCGGATGAGGAAGCTGCCACGCGTTCTTGTAGTGGAGGATGAGCCCTCCATCGCCGAGCTGATCGCCGTCAACCTGCGGCACAACGGCTTCGCACCCACCGTCGTGTTCGACGGAGTGGCTGCACAGCGCGAGGTGGACGCAGTGCTGCCCGATGTGATCCTGCTCGACTGGATGTTGCCAGGTGAAAGCGGTGCGTCATTGGCGCGCGGCTGGCGTAAAAACGAGCGCACCAAGACCATTCCCATCCTCATGCTGACCGCGCGCAGCGACGAGAGCGACAAGGTGCAGGGACTGGACGCTGGCGCCGACGACTACATCACCAAGCCGTTCTCCACCCAGGAGCTGCTCGCTCGCATCCGCGCGGTGCTGCGCCGGCGTGCGCCCGAGATCGTCAATGACTCGGTTCAGGTGGGCGAATTGGCCCTCGATGCTGCGACCTACCGCGTCACCTTCCGCGGCGCTGAACTCAAGGTCGGACCGACGGAATTCAAGCTGTTGCACTACCTCATGAAGCACGCAGAGCGGGTGCATACCCGTGGTACGCTGCTCGACAAGGTCTGGGGAGACCATGTTTTCATCGAGGAGCGGACCGTGGACGTGCATGTCAAACGATTGAGGGAATCACTCGAAACGGTGCGCGGTGCGGGCTACCGGCTCACGTCGATGAACAACTCCGGGCGACCGGCGCAGGGCACCCCCATTTCCGCCACATGACCCGGCGTGCCATTGAGCTTCTGCTCCTGGTCGCACTGGGAGCGGTGCTGGGATGGACGCAAAATTCTCCTGGATGGACGTTCGCCGGCGCTCTGGTGGGTGCCCTTGCTTGGTCGGTCTTGGACGGTCTGCGGGCCCGCAGTTTTTTGCGCTGGCTCAACAAAGCCGACGTCACCCGACAGCCGCGTCTCTCGGGCACCTGGGGCGAGATGGTGGATCGCTCCCGCAAGCTGATCAAGAAGCTCGAAAAAAAGGCCCAGAACAGCGACGCCCGGCTGGAAGATTTTCTGGCAGCCATCCAGGCTTCGCCCAACGGTGTGGTTCTGCTGGATTCGGCCGGTCGCATCGAGTGGTCCAACCTCACGGCGGCCAACCACCTGGGCTTCGATCCCCAGCGCGACCTCGGTCAATACGTCCGCAACATGGTGCGCAACCCGGCATTCACCGCGTACCTGGCGGGCGGTGAGTTCAACCACGAGATCCAGATCGACGGGATCGGGCCTCGCCCGTCGCAACCGTCCAAGATCTCGCTGCAGATCCACCCTTACGGCAAGAAGCGCAAGCTCATGCTCACGCGCGATGTGACGGCCGTGCAACTGGCCGAAACCATGCGTCGCGACTTTGTGGCCAATGTCTCTCACGAGATACGCACCCCGCTGACCGTGCTCAGCGGCTTTGTGGAGACCATGCAGAGCATTCCGCTGGAGGAGGCGGATCGCACCCGATATCTGGGCCTCATGGGACAACAGGCCCACCGCATGCAGACCCTGGTGAGCGACCTGCTCACCCTCTCGCGGCTGGAGGGCAGTCCGGCGCCTGGCCCGGGTGAGTGGATCGACGGCGACGAGCTGCTCACACACGTGGTGCAAGAGGCACGGGGTCTGACCCAGGCCATCTCGGCGACGCAGCACCGCATCGAGCCGCTGCCCGGACCAAACATCTGGGTGTCGGGGGCCAAGACCGAACTGCTCAGCGCCATGTCCAACCTGCTCAGCAATGCCGTGCGCTACACGCCGGGTGGCGGGCTCATCCAGACCGGCTGGCGTTTGCGCAGCGACGGCTGGGCGGAATTCTTCGTGAAGGACACGGGCCCCGGCATCGCGGCCGAACACCTGCCGCGCCTGACCGAGCGCTTCTACCGTGTCGACCGCAGCCGCTCGCGCGAAACTGGCGGCACCGGTCTGGGTCTGGCGATCGTGAAACATGTGGCCCAGCGCCACGGCGGCCACGTCGATGCCCAGAGCACAGTCGGCGAAGGCTCGAGGTTTGCCATCGCCTTGCCGCCCAACCGGGTGCGCGAGCGCGTCACCGGCTGAATCGCTTTCAGTTGCCCACGCGCTGGTAGACCAGCAGGCTTTCCTTGGTGTCGGTCAGTCGGCTCACCGTCGATTTGAATGCCCAGTGGGTCAACTCAACGCGCAGGTGCAGCGTGGCCTGGCTCGATGGCGCCACCACCATGCTTTGACACGCGTTGCCCTGATCGCTACCAGTGCGCACCAGCTTCAGCGCGCCGTGGTACTGAAGGGCTGCAATCTGCGCCTGGCTCAAACCATCGACCAGCACGCAACCTTGTGCCGGTACAAGGGTCGCGATACGCCGCGAGACAGGACCGTAGCTGCGACCAAAATCCAGCAAAGGGAGCCACAGCGTCATGAGCAACAACCAGCACAAGGTGGCGCCTGCCGCAGGCAGTACCAGGCTCTTCCACAACGCCTGACGGTGCTTGCCTACGCGCCATGCCACCAGCCAGAGCCACGCAGCTGTGGCCACCGCCCCCGCCAGGAACAACAAGGGCGAGAATTCGGGCATGAAGCCTGGCGCCAGCTTGGCCACGTTGGCTGCAGGCTTGGCCGGCATACCCGTCTGCATGGCGAACCAGATCACCCAGATGATCAGCGCGCAGCCTGAGAAAAAAATCAGCGTGAACCAGTCGACCAGTGCCGAGACGCTGCGGCGCAAGGTGGGGAGTGCAAAGGCTGCCAGCGCCGCCAGGGCGGGCAGGGCCAGCAGCAGGGCGCGGTCGCGTTCGGGTGAGAGCGCGCTGTCCACGACGCTGACCATGGCCGCCCACAGGGGCAGGGCAACGTGAGGTCGCAGCAGCTGCTTGCGCCAGCGCAACAGGGTCCAAAGCACCAGCGGCCAGGCCGGCCAGGTGAACCAGACAAGCAACTTGCCCCAGCTCTGCCACTGCACGTCCCCCAGCGCGGTTTGCAGGCTGGGAGCCGGAATGTGCCCGAACAATGCGGAAGCGGCGATCACCAGCACCAGCAACACCGTCGATAACAACAGTGGATCCGGTTGCGAAGGGTTTTCATCTGTCAGCCACTGGGTGTTTGGCTCTGGCTGATGGCGGCGCGAGAGCCACAGGATCAGGAGCAGGCCAGCCCCCAGCATGACTGCGATCCAAGGTGCTCCACTGAACACCAGCGCGGCAATTGCCGTTCCCCATATGGCTGCGTTGCGAACGGGCTGCCTCTGGCCTGCAAGTGCCATGTGCGAGGCCATGAGCAGCATGACCGACACCAGCGCGAGCCGCGCCAGATCGGGGGTGGTTTCGTGGGAAAGCTGAGCCAGGCCCAAGCAGGCCATCAGTGCGAGCAGGCCTGCATCGGCCAACGCGCGGGCATAGTCTGTTGGCTTCGCCTCCCCACCGAAGGCAAACTGCACCGGTTGTGCGGCCGGTTGACGAGCGAGGTGGTAAACCGTGTACCAGGTGCAGACCAGGGTCAGGGCCAGCAGCAGCGCAAACGGAACGCGCACCGCGACCTCAGGCGAGAGGAAAACCAGCAGCTTGATGAAGACCGCCCCGAGCCAGTAAGGCAACGGACCGGCTTCTTCGACCGCCACACCCAGCACCTGCGGGTTCCACCAGCCGCTGTGGCCTGCAGCCATCTCCAGCATGACGCCGAAGGCGGACACGTCGGCATTCTTCCAAGGCTCGCGTCCCAGAAAGCCCGGCAGCACATATGCCACGCAGAACAGGAAGAGAGCGATCCGCGGCAAGCGGCGCACGGCCGACTGGGTGACGATGGCGGGGGTAGGCTGGTTCACTGCGGGGAATATACAAGGCGCCCGAGACAGCGGGGCGGCAAGGAGAAAAGAGAAAGACAGGCGAAAAAAAAGCAGCCGGACAACCAGCTGCTTTTCTTGTGCAGGACGCAGCGCCCTGCGGGACGCTGACCAGACGGCCGCTTACTTGGCGGCAGGCGTTGTCTTGCCGTAGCGGTTGCGGAAACGCTCCACGCGACCACCCATGTTGTCCACGCTTTTCTGCGTGCCGGTGTAGAAGGGGTGCGACTCGCTGGAGGTGTCCAGCTTGTAGAGCGGCAGCTCGCGACCGTCTTCCATCTTGATCATCTCTTTCGTGTTCGCGCACGAGCGGGTCACGAATTTGAAACCATTGGATAGGTCCTGGAAGCAGACTTCGCGGTAGTTGGGGTGAATGCCGTCTTTCATGACGTGTCCTTGAGGTTCAGGTGCGGCAGCCGCAGGGAAACCAT
>LNFM01011300.1_pt1 | contig 27889 bp, 28 predicted proteins | sample 596031 | NCBI WGS metagenome assembly LNFM01 (sample SAMN04254537, study PRJNA301005) | activated carbon metagenome | isolation source: dual media filters at the Ann Arbor, Michigan drinking water treatment plant | place: USA: Ann Arbor
CTGATGATGGCCGTGCCGTGCTGGTCGTCGTGGAAGACGGGGATGTTCATGCGCTCGCGCAGCTTCTTCTCGATGTAGAAGCACTCGGGCGCCTTGATGTCCTCGAGGTTGATGCCGCCCAGCGTGGGCTCCAGGGCGGCGATGATGTCGACCAGCTTGTCGGGATCGCGCTCGGCCAGTTCGATGTCGAAGACGTCGATGCCGGCGAACTTCTTGAACAGGCAGCCCTTGCCTTCCATGACCGGCTTGCCGGCCAGCGGGCCGATGTCGCCCAGGCCCAGCACGGCGGTGCCGTTGGTGACCACCCCCACCAGGTTGCCGCGCGCGGTGTATTCGGCCGCCAGCGTGGGGTCTTCCTCGATCGCCAGGCAGGCATAGGCCACGCCGGGCGAATAGGCCAGGGACAGGTCGCGCTGGTTCAGCAGCGGCTTGGTCGGCGTGATGGAGATCTTGCCGCGCGTGGGGGCACGGTGGTATTCGAGCGCGGCTTCACGCAGGGCCTGCTCCGCGGCCGACAGGGGCTTGTCCATGCAATGTCTCCAGCCGCGCCTGTTGGAGGCGGCGCGTCGGTGGAGATTACGCCCGATCCCCGGAGCCCGAAAGTGCGTGCGTCGAAATCACCTTCGACCGCGACGGGGGCAATACGGCCGCTGAGCGGCAGCCAGGCTCAACCCTTGGCGCGCTTTTCCAGGATTTCGAAGGCCGGCAGGGTCTTGCCTTCCAGCACTTCGAGGAAGGCCCCACCGCCTGTGCTGATGTAGCCGATGTCGCCCTCGATGCCGTACTTGGCGATGGCCGCCAGCGTGTCGCCGGCGCTGCTCTCGGCGATGGCCCGCGCGATGGCCTCGGTGCCGTGCGAGAAGGCCTCGAACTCGAACACGCCCACCGGGCCGTTCCAGACGATGGTGCCGGCGGCCTTCAGCTGCGCGGCCAGCGTGGCCGCCGTCTTCGGGCCGATGTCGAGGATGAGGTCGTCGGCCGCGACGTCGGTGGCGGCCTTGACGGTGGCCGGCGCGTCGGCGGCGAACTTCTTGGCCGTCACGACGTCGACGGGAATGGGCACGGCGGCGCCGCGCGCCTTCATCGCGTCGATCACGGCGCGCGCTTCGGCCAGCAGGTCGGGCTCGGCCAGGCTGTTGCCGATGGGCAGGCCCATCGCGAGCTGGAAGGTGTTGGCGATGCCGCCGCCCACGATGAGCTGGTCGACGTTGTTCGCCAGCGCCTTCAGGATGGTCAGCTTGGTCGACACCTTGCTGCCGGCCACGATGGCCACCAGCGGCCGCTTCGGGTGCGCCAGCGCCTTGGTGATGGCATCGATCTCGGCGGCCAGCAGCGGCCCGGCGCAGGCCACGGGCGCGTACTGCGCGATGCCGTAGGTGCTGGCCTCGGCGCGGTGGGCGGTGCCGAAGGCGTCGTGCACGAAGATGTCGCACAGCGTGGCCATCTGGCGCGCCAGCGCTTCGTTGTTCTTCTTCTCGCCCTTGTTCAGGCGGCAGTTCTCCAGCATCACCACCTGCCCGGGCGCGACGTCGACACCGCCGGTCCAGTTCGACACCAGCGGCACCGGACAGCCCAGCAGCTCGGCCAGCCGCGCAGCCACCGGAGCCAGCGAGTCCTCCGGCTTGAACTCGCCTTCGGTGGGGCGGCCCAGGTGCGAGGTGACCATCACCGCGGCGCCGGCGTCCAGTGCCATGAGCACGCAGGGCGCCGAGGCGCGGATGCGCGTGTCCTCGGTGATGTGGCCGGCGTCGTCCTGCGGCACGTTCAGGTCGGCCCGGATGAACACGCGCTTGCCGGCCACCTGGCCAGCGGCAACGAGGTCTGCAAAGCGGATGACGTTCATGGCGTTGACCAGTTCTGAAGGGACGGGAAGGAGCAGGCTACATCCGCAAGTGTCGCAGACGCCCTGCCTGCCGCGCTCGGGTTCACCAGCCCAGGCCCAGCTTCAGTGCCAGCAGCACGGTGCTGCCGGTGACGATGGTGCCCAGGATGCCGCGCTTCCAGAAGTACCAGGCGGCGCCGGCGGCAGCGGCGTAGAGGCGCGCGTCCTTGAAGGTCTGGATCAGCTGTCCCTGGGTCATCACCACCTCGGGCACCACCACCGCCGCCAGGGCGGCCAGCGGCGCGTAGTGCAGACCCTTGCGCAGCCAGGCCGGCAGGGGCATCTCGCGCTCGGGCAGCATGAAGAAGGCGCGCGCCAGCACCGTGAGCACGGCCAGGCCGAGGATGGTGATGGTGGCCTCCCAGGTGCCCACGGCTCAGGTGCGGTCGTCGGCCGGGGCCGCGGTCGCCGGCGTGCGCGGGTCCATCAGCAGCCCGACCGCGACGGCGGCAGCGATGGCCACCACGATGTTCAGCTTGAGGGGCAGCGAGTAGGTGAGCACCGCCGCGGCGGCCGCCACCCCGCCGGCGACCCAGGCGGCACGGTCGTTCAGCAGCGAACAGGTCAGGCCCAGCAGCGCCAGCGTGCCGGCGAATCCCAGGCCCCATTCGGTGGGGATGCGGTCGGCCAGGAAGATGCCCAGCAGCGACATCACCTGCCAGGACAACCAGTTGACCGTCACGCCGCCCCAGATGTAGGGCACCTGCTCGGGCGAGGGCTCCGGTCTGGGGAAGCGCTTCATGAACATCACGTAGCTGAGATCGGCCGTGAAGTAGGTCAGGCGCGTCCGGAAGCTCCGCGGGTAGACGATCAGGTAGGGGCGCCACTGGGCGCTGAAGATCACGAAGCGCAGGTTGACGCACAGCGCCGTGGCCCACACCACCCACATCGGCGCACCGCTGACGATGAGCGGCAGCGCGGCGAGCTGCGCCGTGCCTGCGAACACCACCAGCGTCATCAGCAGCGCCAGCGGCACCGGCAGGCCGCTCTTGACCATGGCCACGCCGGACACCAGGCCCCAGGCGGCGATGCCGGGCGTGACCGCGGCCATCTCGATCGCGCCACGCCTGAATTCGGGGTGGCGCCAGCTCGACGACCAGGACCATGGGTGCATGCGGCGGATTGTCCCACCACGCACCGGGCGCCGCGTGCGCGGCCGCCCGCTGGCGCAGCGTCAGAACTTGCGGACGCTGCCGCTGCCAGCCACCTTGCTGCGCACGTCGCTCACCGCGCCGCGGTAGCGCACGTCGCCGCTGCCGGCGATCTTCACCGACAGGGCCTTGTCGGCATGCACCGACGCGTCGCCGCTGCCGGCGATCGACACGGTCACGTCGTCGGCGGTCAGTTCGCCCAGCCTGGCGTCCCCGCTGCCGGCAATGCGGAGCTTGACGCGCGTGGCCTGCCCCGCGGCCTGCACGTCGGCGCTGCCGGACACGCCGAGGTCGAACTCCTCGGTGCTGATGCCCGTCAGGCGCAGGTCGCCGGAGCCCGACAGCGCGGCGCGCAGTCGCGGCGTCTTCAGCGTCTCGACCCGCGTGTCGCCGGAGCCGCTCATCGCCAGGCTGGTCAGCCGCGCCACCTCGACCACCACCTTGACCGGCTGCCGGCTGCGGTAGGACTCGCCGCGCCGGGTGCGGATGTGCAGGGTGCGGCCCGCCCGCCCGTCCTCGACGACGGTCTCGATGAGCGGCAGCAGGTTGTCGTCGGCGGTCACGGTGACCGATTCCTTGCCGGTCTGCCGGACTTCCAGCGACATGGCACCCGAGACGGCGATGGCTTCGAAGTCGCTGACGGCTCGTGCCTCGGTCGCGACGGTGCCCGAGCCGGCGGTCGCGGCTTCGCTGGGCACGGGGCCGAGCAGGGCGGCAGCGAGAAGCAGCACCGGCGGCAGCAGCGACAGGGCGGGGAAGGCACGAAGGACTTGCATGGCGGCTCCAGGTTCGATGCGCCGCACTGTGCCGCGAACGGGCGCCGGCCTCACCCCCGTTGCGACGACCCGTCGGGAGGGCCGACGAAACGACTTCCGCGCGGTCCCGTCCGGCGGGACCCGCGGCGCCGCGGCAGGCTCAGGGGCCCTTGCCCTTCTTCGCCGGCTTGTCGTCGGCGACCTCGGCCTCGTCGCCCTCAGGACCGGACGCCTTGGGCGCCGGCAGGCCGGGCGGCGGCAAGGTGGGTGCCACTTCCTCGATCTTGTTCTCGCGCATGTAGTCGTTCATCTCGCGCCAGCCGGCGAACACGGCGGCGCGATCGGCTTTCTTGTTCAGCGCGTAGCAGTCCTCGATGGCGCGGCCGGCGTGGCGGCAGGCGCTGCCCACGGCCTTGCCGTCGGCCTCCCGCTTGCCGGCCGTGGCCGTGGCCGATTCGATGCCCAGCATGTCGCAACCCGACAGCAGGGCGGCGAGCGACAGCAGCAGGGCGGACGGGCGGAGCGACATGGGCACGGGGCAGGGGCCGCGGCAATGACGCCGCCAAAGGGATATCGGCCGCTCCGGCGGCCGACTTGAGCCCCGGCCGGGGCGGTCGGGCCGGTCAGCCCAGCTGCGTGCCGGCGCCCACGGCGTGCTGGCGCAGGAAGACTTCCGCAGGCTGACGTCGCCCGCCTGCGACCTGGAGCTCCAGCAGCGCCAACGCCGCCTCGCCGCAGGCCACGACCAGCCGACCGGACGCAGCGTCGATCACCGTGCCCGGGACCTGCCCGGCCACCCCGCCGACGACCTGCGAGCGCCACAGCTTCACCGGCTGGCCGCCGAGCACGAACGAGGCTCCGGGGAAGGGGTCGAACGCGCGCACCCGGCGTTCGATCAGCGCCGCGGGCGCGCGCCAGTCGATGGCCGCCTCGGCCTTGTCGATCTTGTGGGCGTAGGTGACGCCGTCTTCCGGCTGTACCCGCGGCCGCAGGGCGCCGGCCTCGGCGGCCTGCAGCGCCTGCACGATGAGCCGCCCGCCCAGGGCGGCCAGGCGGTCGTGCAGCGCGGCGGTGGTGTCGAGCGGGCCGATGGCCTCGGCCTGGCTGAGCAGCATGGGCCCGGTGTCCAGGCCGGCGTCCATCTGCATGATGGTGATGCCGGTCTCGGTGTCACCGGCCTCGATGGCGCGATGGATGGGGGCCGCACCGCGCCAGCGCGGCAGCAGCGAACCATGCACGTTCAGGCAGCCCAGGCGCGGCAGCGCCAGCACCCAGGCCGGCAGGATCAGGCCGTAGGCCGCCACCACCATCACGTCGGGCGCGGCGTCGGCCAGCGCGGCGCGCGCTGCCTCGGCGTCCTGCGGGAACTTGCCGTCCAGCCGCAGGCTGCGCGGCTGCGCCACCGGCAGCCCCTGCGCGGCGGCCCAGGTCTTCACGGCAGAGGCCTGCAGCTTCATGCCGCGGCCGGCAGGGCGGTCGGGCTGCGTCAGCACCAGCGGCACGGTGTGTCCCGCGCCGGCGATGGCCTGCAACGACGCCAGGGCGAAGTCGGGCGTGCCCGCGAAGGCGACCCTCATGACGACACCGTCATGCCTTCTGCTCTTCGCGCGCCTTCTTGATCATCTTGGTGCGGATGCGGTCGCGCTTGAGCGTGCTGAGGTATTCGACGAAGACCTTGCCGATCAGGTGGTCCATCTCGTGCTGCACGCAGATCGAGGTCAGCCCCTCGGCTGCCATCTCGAAGGTGCTGCCGTCGCGGTCCAGCGCGCGCACGGTGACACGGGCGTGCCGGTTGACCTTGTCGTACGTGGCTGGCACCGAAAGACAGCCTTCTTCGTTGAGACTCATCTCATCGCTGCGCGCGATGATCTCGGGATTGATCAGCACCACCGGCCGGTCATGGTTCTCGGACGTGTCCATCACGATGACGCGCTCGTGCACGTCGACCTGGGTGGCGGCCAGGCCCACGCCCTCGGCCTCGTACATGGTCTCGAGCATGTCGTCGACGAGTTGCCGGATGCGCGCGTCGACGGCCGCGACGGGCCGGGCGACCGTGTGCAGCCGGGGGTCGGGGTAACGAAGGATGGAAAGTCGGGCCATGGTGCGGGCGGGATGGATACACCGCGAAACAGCTGTGGAGGAAGCGCAACGAAAGCGTGCCGGAAGCCGCTCAATGGCCGCTGGAAGGGCGCCGTGAGAGGCAAATTGCCACGTCATCCGGCCGCCAGTTTCGTTGCGGCATCAAGGGTTTAGGGGCAGAATCTGTTGAACTGTATGAACATTTTGGTGCCAGCCGCCGGCCCCTGCCAATGCGTGCCGACACCCTCAATGCGCAATTGTGGCATCGGAGACGATGCCGCTTCGATCGTCGGGAGAGCCAGCACATGAACGTACGCCACCGTCGGGGCGCTGCCCCCCGAGCCCTTGCGCTCGCCCTCGGTGCGGTCACGGCATGGTGTGCGCTGCCCGGCATCGCGCAGGCGCAGCCCAACTTTCCCATCACGCCCCAGCAGCGCAGCCAGGCGCAACAGGTGGCCCAGGCCGGTGTGCCGCTGTCGGAGCTGGCGCCCAACGCGCCCGACTCGCACACCGTGCAGCGCGGCGACACCTTGTGGGACATCTCCAAGCTCTTCCTGAAGACCCCCTGGCGCTGGCCCGACCTGTGGGGCATGAACCTCGACCAGATCCGCAACCCGCACCTGATCTACCCGGGCCAGGTGCTGGTGCTCGACAAGTCCGGCGGCCGGGCCCGCCTGCGCGTGGCCACCGGCGACGGCGCCCCCACGGGTACCGTCAAGCTGTCGCCGCGCGTGCGCAGCCAGTTGCTCGACAACGGCGCCATCGCGTCGATCCCGCTGCACCTGATCGGCCCCTTCTTGAACGAGGCCGTCGTCTTCGAGCCGGGCGAGCTGGACACCGCGCCCCGCATCGTGGCCACCCAGGAGGGCCGCGTGATGGTGTCGCGCGGCGAGACGGCCTACGTGCGCGGTGACCTGCGTGGTGCGCGCGACTTCCGCCTGTTCCGCGAGCCGCGGCCGCTGGTCGACCCCGACACCAAGGAAGTGCTGGGCTTCGAGGGCGTCTACGTGGGCACGGCACAGTACGTGCGCGACGGCGGCACCCAGGTCGTGGCCGCCGCCGGCGCCCCGCCCGTGGTCGTGCCCACCACCTTCACCGTGAGCAGCACCCGCCTGGAAGCCAATGTCGGCGACCGCCTGTCGCCGGTGCCGCAGCAGGACCTGCAAGCGTTCGCGCCGCGCGCCCCTTCGGCGCCCATCGGCGGCCGCATCGTCTCGATCTACGGCGAAGCGCTGTCGGCAGGGCAGAACCAGATCGTCACGCTCAACCGCGGCAAGCGAGACGGTCTCGACCGCGGCCATGTGCTGGCGCTGTGGCGTGCCGGGAGGCCGGCGATCGACAACACCGTCACGCCGCGCCAGCCCATGATGCTGCCCGATGAGCGCCATGGCCTGCTGTTCGTCTTCCGCGTGTTCGACCGCGTGTCCTACGCGCTGATCCTGTCGGTGCTCGATCCGGTGCAGGCCGGCGACCGCTTCACCCAACCCTGATCGCCGGGCCCCAGGGGCAGGCTGCCAGGCCTTGCGCGACGCCGCAGAGTACGCCGCCTGGCTGCGGCTGCTGGACACGCCAGGGGTCGGCCGCGACACCGCGCGCCGCTTGCTGGCCGCCTTCGGCAGCCCCGACGGGGTGCTGTCGGCTTCTTTCAGCGCGCTCAAGGGCGTTGCCGGCGGCACGGTGGCCGCAGCCCTGGGCAAGCCTCCCGAGACCTTCGAGACCCGCCTGCAGGCTGCCCGTGCGTGGTTCGACGCCGAACCCTCGCGCCAGGCGCTGACGCTGGGCGATCCCGGCTACCCCGCCGCCCTGCTGCAGACCGCCGACCCGCCGCTGCTGCTGTACGTGCAGGGCGACGTCGCCACGTTGTCGGCGCCCAGCGTGGCCGTGGTGGGCAGCCGCCAGCCCACCGCCCAGGGTGCCGACAACGCACGCGAGTTCGCACGCCAGCTCAGCGATGCCGGCTTCGTCGTCGTCTCGGGCCTGGCCATGGGCGTGGACGGCGCGGCGCACGAAGGCGCCCTGTCCGGCAGCCACCCTACCGTGGCGGTGGTGGGCACCGGCCTCGACCGCGTGTACCCCGCGCGCCACCGCGCGCTGGCCCGCCGCATCGTCGAGCGGGGTGCGATGGTCAGCGAGTTCGCGCCGGGCACGCCCGCGCTGCCCGAGAACTTCCCGCTGCGCAACCGCATCATCGCCGGGCTGTCGCTGGGCACGCTGGTGGTGGAGGCCGCACTGCGCTCGGGCTCGCTCATCACCGCGCGGCTGGCGGTCGAGGCGGGCCGGGAGGTGTATGCCATACCCGGGTCGATCCACGCGCTGCAGTCGCAGGGCTGCCATGCACTGATCCGCCAGGGTGCGATGCTGGTCGAGTCTGCCGACGAGATCGTGGCCGATCTGCGGCAACGTCAGTCGGTGGCCATGGCGCCGTCGGCGCCGCAGGGCCTAGTCGACGCCAGCGACGCCAGCGACGCCACGACCGACCCGGTGCTCGAGGCCCTGGGCCACGACCCCGTGACGCTCGATGCCCTGATGGCACGCACCGGCCTGGGCGCACCGGACCTGAACGCGCGGCTGCTCGAGATGGAACTCGACGGCCGCGTCGCGCGCCTGCCAGGCGGGCTCTTCCAGCGCCGTCGCGGCGCCTGAAAGATCGGCAAACCCTGACGTAGTTGGCAGCCCGGAGAGACATGACCGGCAGGTCGGGGGGTCCCCCCCGGCCGCGGGTCCACGCCGCGGATCGCTCGGGTATAGTGGGTCGATGTTCGATGTCCTGGTCTACCTGTACGAGAACTACTGGCGGCCGGACGCATGCCCGGACCACCAGCAGCTCTCCCGCAAGCTCTCGGCCGTCGGCTTCGACTCCGACGAGATCCAGGAGGCCCTGCGCTGGCTCGATGGCCTGGCGCAAACGGCCGAGTCCTGCACCGGCAGCCCGGTCTCCAGCAGCATCCGCATCTACAGCGATGCCGAGTGCGAGACCCTGGGCGAAGAGTCGATCGGCTTCATCGCCTTTCTCGAATCGGCCGGCGTGATGCCGGCCCCGATGCGCGAGATGGTGATCGACCGCGCGATGGCCTGCGGCCCCGGCCCGATCGACCTCGACGACCTGAAGATCATCGTGCTGATGGTCTTCTGGAGCCTGGGCGAAGAGCCCGACGCGCTGGTGCTCGACGAACTCTTCGTCGCCCCCGAAGACCGGCTCATCCACTGAGGCCTGCGCGCGCCGCCGCCAGGCGATGCACGCAACCCGGAGGGCCCTGCCTCAGTCGACCTTGGCCCCCGAGGCCTTCACCACGCCGGCCCACTTCTTCGTCTCGGCTTCGATGAAGCGTGTGAACTCGGCCGGCGTGTTGCCGCTGGGGATCGCGCCCTGCGCCTGAAGTCTTTCCTTCATCGCCGGCAGTGCCAGCGCCTTGGCCGTCTCGGCCTGGACACGGGCCACGATGTCGGCCGGGGTACCGGCCGGGGCCAGCAGGCCGAACCAGGAACTCGCCTCGTAACCCTTCAGCGCAGCACCACCGACCTCGGCCACGGTCGGCACATCGGGCAGCGCCGCCGAGCGCGTGGCGCTCGTCACCGCCAGCGCCTTCAGACGGCCGCTCTTGATGTGGGGCATGGCCGACGGCAGGTTGTCGAACATGACGTCCATGTTGCCGCCCATCAGGTCGATCAGCGCCGGGCCGGACCCGCGGTAGGGGATGTGGACCATGAAGGTGCCGGTCAGCGACTTGAACAGCTCGCCGGCCAGGTGGATGGACGTGCCGTTGCCCGAACTGGCCATGTTCAGGCGGCCCGGGTTGGCCTTCAGCACCTTGATGAAGTCGGTTACCGACTGGATGCCGTAGCGCTGCGCCAGCGCCGGGTTGATCACCAGCACGTTGGGCACGCCCGCCACCAGGGTGACGGGCACGAAGTCCTTCACCGGGTCGAAAGGCAGCTTGGGGTAGAGCGACGCGTTGATGGCATGGGTGCCCACCGTGCCCATCAGCATCGTGTGGCCGTCCGCGGGCGCCTTGGCCACCTCGGCACTGCCGTTGTTGCCGCCGGCGCCGGGCTTGTTGTCGACCACGAAGGGCTGGCCGAACACCCGCTGCAGTTCGGGCGCCAGCGCGCGCGCCAGGATGTCGGTGGTGCCGCTGGCCGCGAAGGGCACGACGATGCGCACCGGCTTGCTCGGCCACGCCGACTGGGCAAGGGCCTGCCAGGGTTGAACACCGGCCGCGATGGACATCAGGGCAAGGGCACGTCGGCGGGACAGCGTCATGGCGTCACTTTCGAAGGAAGGAAACCCATGAGTGTGCCGCGACTCCGCCGTGCAGGCACGGCCGCGGCCCTTCACAGCTTCAGCTCGAGCCCCACGCGCACGTTCATGTCGGTGCGCGACGTGGACGTGCGCAGTTCGCGCACGCCGTCACCATCGAAGAAGTTCTCGCTGGTGTAGTCGCGAGGCGCGATGTTGCTGAAGTTCAGGCGCAGCTGCGCGGCGGGGTTGAACACCCACAGCGCGAACATGTCGAACTGGCGCTTGGAGGGGATGTCGACCGACTGCGCCTGCGACACCTGAGTGCGGTAGGACGGCGTGATGTTGAGGCTGCCCCCCAGCGTGAGCGGCGTGCCGCGGAAACGGTAGTCGGCGCCGATGTTGGCGGTGCCCTTGGGCTGCTGGTCGAGCCGGTTGTCGGGGCCGGGCACGTCCTTCACGCGGGAATTGAACAGGCTCAGGTTGGTCCGCAGTTCGATGCGGGGCGCATCGGCGATGGCCTGATCGAGACGGAACTTGGCCTCGAGTTCCACGCCCGAGGTGAAGGCTTCGCCGACGTTCAGCGGCCGGGACACGTAGCGGCCGGTCAGCGGGTCCTGCGTGGTCTGGGTGCGGATGTAGTCGGTGATGCGGCGGGCGAAGACGTTGGCGCTGAGCACGCCGCCGTCGGCCAGGTAGCGCTCGTAGGCGACGTCGACGCCGGTGGCCAGTTCGGGCTGCAGCGCCGCGTTGCCCTCGCGGTCTGGCGCGGTGGGCGAGTTGTCGATCGACTCCGTTCGGCGGCCGATCAGGTTGCCCAGCGTGGGCGACTTGTAGCTGCGCGTCAGGCTGATGCGCACCTGGTCGCGCACCTTGGGGTCGGGCTTGTACAGGAAGTGGACCAGCGGCGTGGTCACGCTGCTCTGGTTGCGCGGGCGCTCGCCGGCCGCGCCTTCGCCGCGCGTGGTGATGCGCTCCGTGCGCAGGCCCGCATGCGCCGACCAGTTCGGGTTGAAGGTCCACTCGTCCTGGGCGTAGAGCGCCACGCGCGAGGACGAGGCCGCGAGGTTGTCCTCGAACTCGGTGTCGCTCTTGAGGCCGTTGCGCAGGGTGATGCGCGTGTCCTCGCGGCGCAGGCTTTCCAGCTCCCAGCCCGAGACGAAGTTGTGGTCGCCGGCCAGCAGCTTGGACAGCTTGCCGTTCAGGCTGATGCTGCGCTCCAGGCTGTCGCCGTCGGAACGTTCGTCGCGCAGCAGGCTGCCCGCCTGGTTGAACTCCTCGCGGAACGAGTGGCTCTCCCCGCGGGACAGGCTGCTGCCCCCGTTCAGCTCGAGGCGGAAGTCGGCCGGCAGGCGGGTGCGCCAGGTGCCGTTCAGGCGCAGCGTGGCGAACTGGTTCTTTGCGTCCGAGCGGGCGCTGGCGTAGGGGGCGTCGGTCGTGCCCGGCAGCATGGTGTAGACCGACTGCGTCTCGCCCCGGGTGGCGAACACGCCCGGCGTGAGCATCAGCATGTCGCCGGCCTCGCCGCGCCACTGCAGCCGGGCGTTGAGGTTGGTGCCGATGCGGCTGTTGTCGCTGACCTGGCTCTCGATCTTGCGGCTGCGCCGCGTGCCGCCGGCCGGCCCCGTCTCCTCGCGCAGCGTGGTGGTTTCGCTCTCGTTGCGGCTGTGCGGGCCGAACACCGCGCCCGTCAGGTTGTAGATGAAGTTGCCGTCGCTGTCGTTGTGCGTCCAGAACAGGCCCGGCGTGACTTTGCCGTTCTCGAAGCCGGCGCCCAGCCGCACATCGTTCAGCCGCACCTTGAAGCCTTCGCGCGTGACGATGTTGATGGTGCCGCCGATGGCGCGCGCGCCGGTCTCGGCCGTGGGCGCACGCAGGATCTCGATGCGCTCGAGCTGCTCGGGCGTGAGCTGGTCGACCGAGAAGCCGGCCGGTGCGCGCTGGCCGTCGATGAGGATCTGCGTGTAGCCGCCGCCCAGCCCGCGCATGCGCGGCGGGCCGACGCGGCCTGGCGGCCCGGGCGTGGTGACGCCGGGCAGGCGCTTGAGCACCTCGCCCACCGTGCTGTCGCCGAAGCGCTCGATCTCTTCGCGGCCGATGACGATCTTGGCCGCGGTGGACTGCCGGCGCTGGTCGGCATCGCTCTGACGGCCCCCGGTGATGTCCACGCGCTGGCCGGCCGCCGCGGGCGGCGCCGCGCGGGCTGCAGGGGGTGGCGCGGAAGCGGCGGAAGCCGGTGGCGTCGCGGCGGCGGCAGAGGCTGCAGCGGCAGGCGGCGCGGCGGACTGCGCCAGCGCCGGGTGGGCCACGGCCAGAGCCATGGCGCCGATGAGGAAGTGCGGGGTGTTCACGCGCCCGATTGTCACCGCGGCTTCCCGCTGCGCGCGCTGGCGGCCAGGCCGCTTTGCACTACTTCACGCCGCAGGCGCGGCGCGGTAACCCCGCGGGATCGCCGCCAGAAGACGCTGCGTGTACTCCTGCTTGGGCGCGGCCAGGATCTGCGCCGCGCTGGCCTGCTCGACGACCACGCCGTCCTTCATCACCAGCACTTCGTCGCTGATGAAGCGCACCACCGCGAGGTCGTGGCTGATGAAGACGTAGCTCAGGCCGAACTCGTCCTGCAGGTCCTTCAGCAGGTTCAGCACCTGGGCCTGCACGGAGACGTCGAGCGCGCTCACCGCCTCGTCGAGCACCAGCACCTCGGGGTTGAGCGTGAGGCAGCGCGCGATGGCCACGCGCTGGCGCTGGCCGCCCGAGAACTCGTGCGGGTACTTGCCGAAGGCGCGGCCGTCCAGGCGTGCGCGCTGCTCGCGCTCGGCGGTGCCGGCGCCGATAGCGTGGATGGTCATCGGCTCGATCAGCGTCTGCCCGATCGTGAAGCGCGGGTTCAGCGAGGCGTACGGGTTCTGGAAGACGATCTGGATGCGCCGGCGCATGGCCAGGCGTTCGCGGTCGCTGATCTTCAGCAGGTTCTTGCCGTCGAAGATCACCTCGCCGGCCTCGGGCCCTCGGTTGGGCTCGTGCAGGCGCAGCAGGGCCAGGCCCATGGTCGTCTTGCCCGAGCCCGACTCGCCCACCACGCCCAGCGTGTGGCCGCGCCGCAGCTTGAAGTTGACGTTCTGCACCGCCTTGAACTCGCGCTTGCCGAACACGCCCTGCTGCAGCCAGAAGCTCTTGGCCAGTGAGCGCACTTCCAGCACCACCGGCGCGTCCGGGTCCTTGGCGACGGCCTGCGCCACCGCTTGGCCGCTGCCGCCGGCGGCCTGGCTGGCGATGTGGTCGTCGATCACCATCAGCCGCGCCGGGTTGCCTTCCAGGCTGGGCCGGCAGGCCAGCAGCGCCTTGGTGTAGCCGTAAGATCTGCCTGACGGGGCCCTGCTCGCGCACCACGCCGTGGCGCATCACCACCACGTGGTCGGCGATCTCGCCCACCAGGCCGAGGTCGTGGCTGATGAACAGCACGCTCATGCGGTGGCTGGTCTTCAGCTTGGCCAGCAGTTCGAGGATCTGGCGCTGGATGGTGACGTCGAGCGCCGTCGTCGGCTCGTCGGCGATCAGCAGCTTGGGCTCGCAGGCCAGCGCCATGGCGATCATCACGCGCTGCTGCTGGCCGCCCGACAACTCGTGCGGGTAGGCCTGCAGGCGCCGCTTCGGTTCGGGGATGCCCACCTCGCCCAGCAGCGTCTCGGCGCGCTCCCAGGCTTGTCGGCTCGACAGGCCCAGGTGCTTCATCAGCGGCTCGCACAGCTGCTGGCCGATGGTGAAGACCGGGTTGAGCGAGCTCATCGGGTCCTGGAAGACGCAGGCGATCTCCTTGCCGCGCATCTTCTGCAGTTCGGGCAGCGTGGCCTGCAGCAGGTCGCGCCCCTGCCACAGCACGCGGCCGTGGCGCTCGGCGTTGTCGGGCAGCAGGTTCAGCACCGACATCGCGGTGACGCTCTTGCCCGAGCCCGACTCGCCCACCAGCGCCACGGTGGTGTTCTCGGGGATGTCGAAGCTCACGCCCTTGACGGCCTCGGCGCGCACGCCCTTGCCCATGCGGAAGGCGACGCGCAAATCCTGAATGCTCAGCAACACGAGGAAAGCTCCAGGTTCGTCGCCGCATCAAGCGGCCGCTGCGGAGCCGGCTTCGCCGGGCCGCTGGCGGCGCCCCCTTGAGGGGGAGCGCCGAAGGCGCTACGGGGGTGGGTCATTCCAGGCCTCGCAGCTTCGGGTCGAGGGCGTCGCGCAAGGCGTCGGCCATCAGCGAGAACGCGGTGACGAACACCGCCATGAACAGCGTGGCCGCCACCAGCTGCCACCAGTGGCCCAGGATGAGCTCGCTCTGCGCCTCGGCCAGCATGGTGCCCCAGCTGACCTGGTCGACACGCACGCCCAGGCCCAGGTAGGACAGGATGACCTCGGCCTTGATGAAGCCCACCGTCAGCAGTGACATGCGCACCAGCACCACGTGGCTGACGTTGGGCAGGATGTGGCGGAAGATGCGCGAGGCCGACGAGGCCCCGATGGCCTCGGCCGAGCGCACGTACTCGCGGCTGCGGTGCTTGATGAACTCGGCGCGCACCTGGCGGTACATGCCGGTCCAGCCGGTCAGCGCCAGGATGATGACCACCGCACCACCGCGGCGAAGGCGAAGATCAGCAGGATGTTGGGGATCGACTCGAAGACGTTGTAGACCCACTCCAGGAAGTCGCCGAGCTTGCCGCCGAAGAAGCCGGCGAAGGCGCCCAGCAGCGTGCCCAGGCCGGTGGCGAAGAGCGCCGCCATCACGCCCACGAAGACCGAGATCTCGGTGCCCTTGATGGCCTTGGCCAGCACGTCGCGGCCCAGGCGGTCGCCGCCGAAGGGCAGGGTCTGCGCCTTGGGCTGCTCGGTGGTCTGGTACTGCTTGGCCTTGGCCTCCCACTCGGCGTAGCGCGGCGCCAGGGGGTCGATGTCGCTGAGGTCGACGTTCGGACCCTTGGGCGTGGCGATCACGCCGGCGGCCTTGGGCGGCGCCGGCCCCAGGAAGGTGGGCGGCGCGTTGGGCACGCCGACCTCGTTCTGCCAGTTCTTGGCCACCAGGCCGAGGGCCGCCAGCAGGATCAGCACCAGGAAGAAGATCACCACGCACAGCGAGACCAGGCCGACGCGGTCGGCCTTGAAGCGCCGCCAGGCGGCGTGCCAGACGCCTTCGGACTTCTGCTGCGCGTCGTCGAGCGACGAGGGGGTCGTGAGAACGGCGCTCATTTGAGGACCACCCGCGGATCAGCGACCTTGTAGGCCAGGTCGGTGAGCAGGTTGATGAACATGGTCAGCACCGCCAGGTAGATGGTCACGGCCTGGATCACCGGGAAGTCGCTGCGGTTGACCGCCAGCAGGACCTCGCGTCCCAGGCCCGGGATCGAGAAGAAGACCTCGATCAGGAAGCTGCCGACGAAGATGCCGGGCAGCTGCAGGCCGATGTTGGTGAGGATGGGGATCATCGCGTTGCGCAGCACGTGCTTGAACAGCACCACGCCTTCGGTCATGCCCTTGGCGCGCGCGGTGCGCACGTAGTCCTGGCCCAGTTCGTCGAGCAGGAAGCTGCGGTACAGGCGCGTCTGCGGCGCCAGGCCCACCATCACCGCCAGCAGCACCGGCAGCGGCGAGTAGACGAGCAGGTTGGTGGCCAGGCTGTCGCTCCAGCCCTGCACCGGGAACCAGCCGAGCAGGAAGCCGAAGACGTACTGGCCGAAGATGACGTAGACGAGGAAGCTGATCGACAGCGCGATGGTGGTCACGACCATGATGGCGCGGTCGGTCAGCGAGCCGCGGCGGTAGGCCACCCACATCGCGATGGGCAGCGCCAGGATCACGTCGAGCACCAGGATGGGCACCATCACCGTCAGCGTGGCCGGCAGCCGGGTGGCGAAGAGGTTGCTCACCGCCTCGTTGGTGGCCCAGCTCTTGCCCCAGTCGAAGGTGACGATCTGCTTGACGAAGATGCCCAGCTGCACCCCCGAGCTGCTGGCGGATGGCGTTGATCTGCTCGGTGGTGGCGTTCAGGCCACCGAGGATCTCGGCGGGATCTCCGCCGAAGTACTTGAACAGGACGAACACCAGCAGCACGACCCCGGCCAAGGTGGGGATCATCTGCCACAGGCGCCGTATCAGGTAGGCCAGCATGGCTTGAACACTCCGCGCGGCGCGCCCGCTCGTGGCGAACGCGTCCCAATTTGACGAAGCGGCGAGTGTAGGGCGGGGGCCGGAGCCGGCTTCGGGTGATTTCCCCCTGATGTCCGGGGGGCGCCCCGGGCTTGCACCACGGCGGCGCCGGCGCCGTCGCAATAGACTCCGCGACTTTCCTGCCCCCGCCGCCCGCCGACATGTTCAGAACCGCCCTCATCGCGCTGTCCGCGCTTTCGGCTGCCGTCGCCTTCCTGGCGGCCAGCCCGGCCGCGGCCCAGGCAGGCGCCGGCAGCGCCGCAGCGGGCGCGCCGGCCGACGCTTCGGGCGCGCAGAAGTCGCTGCGCTATGCCTTCCTGATCGCCGAGACCAGCTTCGACCCCGCGGCGGTGACCGACCTGTACTCCCGCACCGTGCTGGCCGGCATCCTCGAAGCGCCGCTGGAGTTCGAGTTCCTGGCCACGCCGGCGCGCATGCGGCCCAACACGGCCGCCGCGATGCCCGAGGTCTCGGCCGACTTCCGGACCTTCACCTTCCGCATCAAGCCGGGCATCTTCTTCGCCGACGACCCCGCCTTCAAGGGCCGACCGCGGCCGACTACGTCTTCAGCATCAAGCGCCACTACGACCCGCGCTGGAAGAGCGGCAACCTCTACATCCTCGAGAACGCCGGCATCCTGGGGCTGTCGGAGCTGCGCAAGAAGCTCATCGCCGAGAAGAAGCCCTTCGACTACGACACCGAGGTGGAAGGCCTTCGCGCGCTGGACCGCTACACCTTCCAGATCAAGCTGGCCGATCCGTCGCCGCGCTTCCTCTACAACTTCGCCGACGGCTCGTTCACCGGCGCGCAGGCGCGCGAGGTGGTGGAGTTCTACGGCGACAAGATCGGCGAGCACCCGGTGGGCACCGGCCCGTACCGGCTGGCGCAGTGGAAACGCAGTTCGCGCATCGTGCTGGAGAAGAGCCCGAGCTACCGCGAGGTGTTCTACGACGAGACGCCGCCCCCCGGCGACGCCCGGCTGGCCGCCGACGCCGCCCGGCTGAAGGGCCGGCGGCTGCCGCTGCTGGACCGCGTGGTGATCTCCATCATCGAGGAGCCGCAACCACGCTGGCTGAGCTTCCTGAACGAAGAGCAGGACGTGATGGACCAGCTGCCCGCGGATTTCGCCACCACGGTGATCCCCAACAACGAGCTGGCCCCCAACCTGAAGAAGCGCGGCATCACGATGGTGCGCTATCCGCGTGCCGACGTGTCGATGAGCTACTTCGCGATGGAGAACCCGGTGGTGGGCGGCTACGAGCCGCACAAGGTGGCGCTGCGGCGTGCCATCGCGCTGTCGATCGACCTCGACCGCGAGATCCGCCTGGTGCGGCGCGGCCAGGCCATCCCGGGGCAGAGCGCGGTGGCGCCGATGACCTTCGGCTACGACCCTGACTTCAAGTCGGAGATGAGCGAGTACAACCTGCCGCGCGCCAAGGCGCTGCTCGACCTGCACGGCTACGTCGACCGCAACGGCGACGGCTGGCGCGAGCAGCCCGACGGCCAGCCGCTGGTGCTGGAGTACGCCACGCAGCCCGACCAGCAGAGCCGCCAGCTCATCGAGCAGTGGAAGAAGAACATGGACGCGCTGGGCGTGCGCATCGAGTTCAAGACCGCCAAGTGGCCCGAGAACCTGAAGAGCTCGCGCGCCGGCAAGCTGGGGCTGGGTGGCCGGCGCACCCGACGGCGACACCTTCCTGGCACTGGGCTTCGGGCCCAACAAGGGGCAGGCCAACCATTCGCGATTCGACCTGCCGGCCTACAACCAGCTCTACCTGAAGCAGCGCGAGATGCCCGACGGGGCCGAGCGCCTGGCGGTGTTGTCCGACGCGAAGAAGCTGATGGTGGCCTACATGCCCATGAAGATCCACGCGCACCGCGTCTTCACCGACCTGGCGCATCCGTGGGTGGTGGGCTACCACCGCAACATCTTCGTGCGTGAATTCTGGAAGTACGTCGACATCGACAACGCCGAACTGCAGAAGAGGACCCGCCGATGAAGCGCCGCGACGCCCTGTCGGCCGCCGCCGGCCTCGGCGCGGCGATGGCCTGGCCGCTGCACGCGACCGCCAGCGCCGACGCCGCGGGCCGCAAGGTGCTGCGCTATGCCTTCCGCGTGGCCGAGACCGGCTTCGACCCGGCGCAGATCAACGACGTCTACTCGCGCACCATCACGCCGCACATCTTCGAGGCGCTGTACCACTACGACCCGCTGGCGCGCCCGGCCAGGGTGCGGCCGCTGACGGCGGCGGGCATGCCCGAGGCCTCGGCCGACTTCACCACCTGGACGGTGAAGATCCGCCCGGGCATCTTCTTCGCCAGCGACCCCGCCTTCAAGGGCCGCAGGCGCGAGCTGGTGGCCGAGGACTACGTCTACTCCTTCAAGCGCTTCGTCGACCCGGCGGTGAAGAGCCCCGCCTGGGCCTTCATCAACGAGTTCGGCTTCGTCGGCCTGACCGAGCTGCGCAAGCAGGCCCTGGACGGCAAGCTGCCCTTCGACTACGACCGGCCCATCGAAGGCCTGCGCGCGCTCGACCGCTACACGGTCCAGTTCAAGGTGAAGGAACCGCGGCCGCGCTTCGTCACCGACGCCCTGGCCGGCAGCGACCTCACCGGCGCCGTGGCGCGCGAGGCGGTGGAGTTCTACGGCGACAAGATCGCCGCGCACCCGGTGGGCACCGGCCCCTTCCGCCTGGTGCAGTGGCGGCGCAGCAGCTTCATCGCGCTGGAGCGCAGCCCCGAGTTCCGCGAGATGTTCTACGAGGCCGAACCGGCCGCCGACGACGCCGCCGGCCAGGCCATCCTGGCGCGCATGAAGGGCCGCCGCCTGCCGATGATCGACCGCGTCGAGATCTCCATCATCGAGGAAGACCAGCCGCGCTGGCTGACCTACCTGCAGGACAAGAGCGACCTCATTCAGGAAGTGCCGCCCGAGTTCATCGAGCAGGCCATGCCCACCGGCGAGCTGGCGCCGAACCTGGCGCGGCGCGGCATGACCGGCTACCGCCTGCTGCGCTCCGACAACCTGATCACGCTCTTCAACATGGAAGACCCGGTGGTCGGCGGCTACACGCCCGACAAGATCGCGCTGCGCCGCGCCATCGGGCTGGCGGTGGACGTGCCCAGCGAGATCCAGCGCGTGCGCCGCGGCCAGGCCATCCCCGCGCAGTCGCCGATCGTGCCCAACACCTGGGCCTACGACCCCGACTTCAAGAGCGAGAACGGCGACTACAGCCCGGCCCGCGCCAAGGCGCTGCTCGACCTCTTCGGCTATGTCGACCGCGACGGCGACGGCTGGCGCGAGATGCCCGACGGCAGCCCGCTGCTGCTGCGCAAGACGACGCAGACCGACCAGCTGTCCCGCCAGCTCGACGACCTCTGGCGCCGCGACATGAAGGCCATCGGCGTGCGCATCGAATTCCTGCCAGGCAAGTGGCCCGAGAACCTGAAGGCCGCGCGCGCGGGCAAGGTGATGATGTGGGGCGTCGGCGGCCTGGCCGCCGACCCCGACGGCCAGAGCGCGCTGCAGCGCTTCCACAGCCGGCAGCTCGGCGGACAGAACATGGCGCGCTTCAAGCTGCCGGCCTTTGACGCGCTGTACGACCAGATGAGCGTGCTGCCCAACGGGCCGGAACGGCGGCGCCTGTTCGAACAGGCGCGCCGCCTGGCAGCGGCCTACATGCCCTACAAGACGCACGCACACCGCATCGTCAACGACATCGTGCAGCCGTGGGTGGTGGGCTACCGGCGGCCGCTGTTCTGGCAGGACTTCTGGCAGTACGTGGACATCGATACCGCACGGCTGCCCGGACAGGCCTGACACCCCCGTGAAGCGCCGCGACCTGATGGCAGCCGGTCTGGCCGCCGGTCTGGCAGCACCCCTGCCGGCCGCGGCGCGGCGCGCGCCCGCGGGCCCGGCGGGCCCCGTGCTGCGCGTGGCCTTCAACTTCGCCGAGACCGGCTTCGATCCGCCGCGCGTGTCCGACGCGTCGTCGCGGCAGGTCAACGCGCACATCTTCGAGTCGCCGCTGACCTTCGACCTGCTGGCCCGCCCGGCGCGGCTGGTGCCGCAGACGGCGGCGGCGCTGCCCGAGATCTCGGCCGACGCGAAGCACTTCGTCTTCACGCTGAAGCCCGGCATCTTCTTCGCCGACGACCCGGTGTTCCAGGGCCGGCGCCGCGAGCTGGTGGCCGCCGACTACGTCTACAGCATCAAGCGCTTCTACGACCCGGCGCTGAAGAGCGAGCACCTGTACCAGTTCGAGAACGCGGGCCTGCTGGGCCTGTCGGAAGTGCGCCAGCGCGCGCTGAAGTCGCGCACGCCCTTCGACTACGACGCGCCGGTGGACGGCCTGCGCGCCCTCGACCGCTACCGCTTCGAGCTGCGCCTGGCCCGGCCGGCACCGCGCCTGGCCTATCTCTTCGCCGACCCCGGCCTGACCGGCGCCGTGGCGCGCGAGGTGGTCGAGGCCCATGTCGACGACCCGATGGCGCACCCGGTCGGCACCGGCCCCTTCCGGCTGGCGCGCTGGCGCCGCGCCTCGGCCATCGTGCTGGAGCGCAACCCCGGCTTCCGCGAGCAGCGCTACGACGCGCAACCACCGCCCGACGACGCCGAGCTGGTGGCGCTGGCCGCGCGGCTGAAGGGGCGCCGGCTGCCGCTGATCGACCGTGTCGAGATCTCGATCATCGAAGAGGCCCAGCCGCGCTGGCTGGCCTTCCTGCGCGGCGACCTCGACGTGCTGACGGTGCCGCCCGACTACACGCCGCTGGCCTTCCCCGGGGGCGAGATCGCGCCCTTCCTGGCCCGGCAGGGCGTGAGCGGCAGGCGCCACCTCACCGCGTCGACCTCGCACACCTTCTTCAATCTCGACGATGCGGTGGTGGGCGGCTACTCGCCCGAGCGCGTGGCGCTGCGCCGGGCCATCGCGATCGGCTACGACAACGACGAGGAGATCCGCCTGGTGATGGGCGGCCAGGACGCGCCGGCCCGCACGCTGATCCCCCCTCATTGCTACGGCTTCGATCCGACCCTCAACACCGAGATCGGCAGCGGCGACACCGCCCGGGCCCGCGCCCTGCTCGACCTCTTCGGCTACCTCGACCGCAACGGCGACGGCTGGCGCGAACAGCCCGACGGCAGCGCACTGGTGCTGCGCCGCGCCTTTTCGCCCGACCAGCGCTCGCGCCGGCTGGCCGAGCTGTGGCGCAAGCGCATGCAGTCGCTGGGCCTGCAGCTGCGCACCGAGATCGCCCCCTTCGGCGAGCTGATCCGCCGCGCCCTGGCCGGCCAGCTGCAGATGTGGGGCTTCATCTGGTCGGCGGCGGCGCCCGACGGCGACTTCTTCCTCGGCATGGGCTATGGCCCCAACGCCGAGCAGAGCAACGACGCCCGCTTCCGGCTCGAGGCCTTCGACCGCCTGTACCAGCAGCAGCAGGTGCTGCCCGACGGCGAGCCGCGCCGCCGGCTGATGCACGAGGCCACGCGCCTGATGCTCGCGCACGTGCCCTACATCCCGCACGGCCACCCGGTGCAGGTCGACGTCCAGTGGCCGTGGGTGAGCCACTGGATCTGGCATCCGTTCCTGGTGGACCGCTGGCGCGCGGTGGAAGTCGCGGGTTGAAGCGATGGCGGCCCGGGCCGACTTCTGACTAGCATCGGCGCAGTCCCCCCGCCCTGGCCTGCCCATGTCCCTGCCTCTGCCCCTGCCCCTGCCGACACCCCGCATCACCCTGTACGAATGCTGGCTGCGCGAGCAGCGCGGCCTGGGCTTCGACAGCTACGAGGCGCTCTGGCAGTGGTCGGTGACCGACCTCGGCGCCTTCTGGCGTTCGATCTGGGACTACTTCGGCGTCGTGTCGCCCACGCCCGTGGAGCAGGTGCTGGCCGATCGCCGCATGCCGGGCACGGCGTGGTTCCGCGGCGCGCAGGTGAACTATGCGCAGCAGGTGCTGCGCCACGCCGAAGCGTCGGCCGCCGCGGGCCACCCTGCGCTGGTGTTCCAGAACGAACGCATGGCCGCGCCAGTGGAGATCGGCTGGCTCGAACTGCGCCGGCGCGTGGGCGTGCTGGCCGGCCACCTGGAGCGCCTGGGCGTCCAGCCCGGGGACCGCGTCTGCGCCTACCTGCCCAACACGCCCGACACCATCGTGGCCTTCCTGGCCTGCGCCAGCGTCGGCGCCGTGTGGTCGGTGTGCTCGCCCGACATGGGCCCGGTGGCGGTGCTCGACCGCTTCCGCCAGATCGAACCGACGGTGCTGATCGTCGTCGACGGCCAGGTCTACGGCGGCGTGGCGCACGACCGCAGCCCGGTCGTGCGCGAGGTGCTGGCCGGCCTGCCCAGCGTGCGCCACGTGGTTCTGGTGGCCGACCTCGACCCCGCCGCCGATGCGCAGGCGCTGGCCGCCCCCGGGCGGCAGGCGCACGCCTTCGCCGACCTGACGGCGGGCGACCCGGGCCGCCACGGCGTCGATTGGCAACCCGCCTGGCTGCCCTTCGACCATCCGCTGTGGATCGTCTATTCCAGCGGCACCACCGGCCTGCCCAAGCCCATCGTGCACGGCCATGGCGGCGTCATGCTCGAGGCGCTGAAGGGCGGCGTCCTGCACAACGACCTCGGCCCCAGCGTGGAGACGGGCGACCGCTACCACTGGTACAGCAGCACCGGCTGGATCATGTGGAACTCGCAGGCCGGGGTCCTGCTGGGCGGCACCACCGTCTGCATCTACGACGGCAACCCCGGGGGCCGCGCCGGATCGCCCGACTGGGGCACGCTGTGGCGCTTCGCCAGCCGCAGCGGTGCCACCTTCTTCGGCGCCGGCGCGGCCTTCTACGCCAGTTGCCTGAAGGCCGGCGTCGAGCCCATGGCCGAGGCCGACCTGTCGAGGCTGCGCACCGTCGGCTCCACCGGCTCGCCGCTGTCGGACGAGTGCTACCAGTGGATCTGGGACCACCTGCCGCAGCCCGGCGGCGAGCCGATCTGGATCAACCCCATCAGCGGCGGCACCGACTTCGCCGGCGCCTTCGGCACGCTGCCGGTGGTGAAGGGCGAGATGCAGGTGCGCTGCCTGGGCGCCGCCGTGCAGGCCTACAGCGACCCCGATGCCAGCGGCCAGGGCCGGCCCTTGATCGACGAGGTGGGCGAGCTGGTGTGCACCGAGCCCATGCCGTCGATGCCGCTGCGCTTCTGGGGCGACAGCGACGGCCGGCGCTACTTCGACAGCTACTTCGACATGTACCGCCATGCCGACGGCCGGCCGATCTGGCGCCACGGCGACTGGATCCGCATCGTGCCGCGCGGCACGCACCACGGCGCCGTCATCTACGGGCGCTCCGACGCCACCATCAACCGCCACGGCATCCGCATGGGCACGGCCGAGCTCTACCGCGCGGTGGAAGCCCAGCCCGAGGTGCTGGACAGCCTGGTGGTCGACCTGGAGTACCTGGGCCGCGAGAGCTGGATGCCGCTGTTCGTGGTGCTGCGCGAGGGCCTGGTGCTCGACGCCGCGCTCGAAGCCCGCCTGCGCCAGGCCATCCGCGAGGGCCTGTCGGCGCGCCACGTGCCGAACCAGATCTTCCAGGTGCCCGCCGTGCCGCGCACGCTGTCGGGCAAGAAGATGGAGCTGCCGGTGAAGAAGCTGCTGATGGGCGCGGCGCCCGAGAAGGTGCTCAACCGCGACGCCATGGCCAGCGCCCACAGCATCGACTGGTTCCTGGACCTCGCCGCGCAGAGGCGGCAGGCGGACGCAGGGCGCTGAGCGGCCTCAGCCGCCGCGCGCCAGGGCGACGATGGCCGAGGCCGGCACGGCGCCCGACTGGCGCGCCGTCTCGCGCCCGCGCTGGATGCGCACCAGCGTCGGGATGCTGCGGATGCCGAAGCGTGCCGACAGGGCCGGGTTGTCGTCGCTGTTCACCTTGACCAGCAAGGCCGTGCCGTCGAGGGTCTTGGCCGCCTGGCCAAAGGCCGGTGCCATCGCCAGACAGGGGCCGCACCAGGGGGCCCAGAAGTCCACCAGCACCGGCACGTCGACGGCATCGATCACCTCGTCGAAGTTGGCGTCGGTCAGGACCACCGGCTTGCCCTGCAGCAAGGCAGCGCCGCAGCGACCGCAGTTGGGCTGCTCCGACAGGCGCTCGGTGGGCACGCGGTTGGTGGCCTCGCAGTGCGGGCAGGTGATCAGGACGTTGCTCATGCGGGCCACATGCGGGGCGTGTCGGCCGACTTCAAGGCCTGGATGCCGGCGGCGCCGTGCCATCGAGCTGGGCCACCTCGCGCAGCCGCTCGGCCAGCGCGTCGCCCACATGCTGCATGAAGGCGCGCACGCGGGCGGTCTGCCGCAGGTCGGGATGGGTCAGCATCCACACCGGCACCGACAGCTCGGGGATGACGTCGGACACGGGCATCAGGTCGGGATGCTGCGGCGCCATGAAGGTGGGCAGCACGCCGACGCCGATGCCCGTGTTGAGCATCGCGGCCACGGCGTTGAAGATGTCCACGCGCACCCGGATGGCGGCGTGCGAGAGGTGGCTGCGCATCCAGCGGTCGTAGACGCGGGTCATCGCGTCGCGCTCGAAGGCCACCCAGGGGGCTTCCTTCACCAGCTGCTGCAGCCCGGTGATGTCCTGCGGCAGGCCGGCCGCGCCGCGCCGCGCGTAGACGCGGCAGTTCGTCATGCCGAGCTGCCGTCCCACCAGGTGCTCGGCGACGTTGGCCGACAGGCGCAGCGCCACGTCGGCCTCCATGCGCGTCCAGCTGGTGGCTGAATCGGCGTGCCGCCGCGACAGGTCGACCAGGAAGGCGTTTTCGACCACCTCGACCTCGATGCCCGGGTAGTCGCGCGCGAAACCGGCCAGCGCCGGCGGCAGCAGGTGTTCCATCACCACGAAGGCGGTGGTCACCCGCAACGGGCCGCTGAGCTCGCGGTCACGCCCCAGCACGCGGCGTTCGATCTCGTCGGCCTGGTCGGCCATGCGGCGCGCCTGCTCGATGACCAGCGTGCCGGCCTCGGTGGCCTGGTAGCCGCTGCGCGCGCGGTCGAACAGGCGGGCGCCCAGCCGCGCTTCGAGCGCGTCGAGCCGGCGCTGCACGGTGGTGGCGTTCACCGAGAGCTGCTGTGCCGCGCCGGCGACCGAGCCCGTGCTGCTGACGGCCAGGGCGTAGCGCAGGTCGTTCCAATCGAGATCGGCCATGGGGCTCTCCTTGACATGCATTTTTGCAGACAAGAACTGCGGCTGGGTGCCTTGCTGGCGAAATCGCAGCACCCTACAGTGTCCAGCTCTTCATCCAGACTGTCCACCGACCATGAACGCCACGACCAACGACGCGCCCGTGGCCCGTACCCGCGTGACGCCCGGCGCCACGCCGCAAACGCCGCTGCGCCTGCTGCAGACCCCGCGGCGGCCGGCCGCGCTGCGCCAGGCCGGCCCGCTGCCGCAGCGCGGCTGGCGGGTCCGCCTGGCCCTCTGGTGGCGCACGGGTCGCTGACCCTCCCCGCGGGCCCGAGCTGCACGGGCGGCGCACCCGTGCCCTTGCGCACGCCGACCCCCTGCCTGATGGGCCGGGGTCGCCGGCACGGAATGGAAGTCGACCGCGGCCGTAAACTGAACTGTGGACGCGCCCGATTGCTTTCGCACCCAGTTGCTCGCGGCGCTGCCTCGGGTGCGCCGCTACGCGCGCTCGCTCGTCTTCGACGCGTCACTGGCCGATGACCTGGCGCAGAGCACGGTGGTGCGCGCGCTGTCGCACTGGCACCAGTTCGACCAGCGGCGCGACATCCTGGTCTGGCTGCTGTCCATCGCGCACAACGCCTTCCTCGACCTGCGCCGCCGCGATGCGCGCCTGACCATCGCCGATCCCGCCGACCTGCAGCGCATGCAGGACGAAGGCCCCCACGACGACGCCGACCGACTGGCCATGCGCCTGGACCTCAACGCCGCCCTGGCACGACTGGGCGCAGAACAGCGCGAAGCCCTGCTGCTGGTGTGCGTCGAGCAGCTCAGCTACGCCGAGGTGGCCGAGGTGTTGCGCGTCCCGGTGGGCACGGTGATGTCGCGCGTCTTCCGCGCCCGCGCCGCCATGCGCAAGCTGCTCGAGGGCGAGGCGCGCCCGGGCACCCCCACGACCCTGAGGCGGGTGATATGACCGCGCCCCGCCCCGTGGACGATCTGATGCTGAGCGCCTGGCTCGACGGCGAGCTGGAAGGCGCCGAACGAGACCAGGTCGAGGCCTGGCTTGCCGCCCACCCCGACGACGCCGAGCGTGTGCGCCGCTGGGCCGACGACCGCGATGCCCTGCACGACCGCCTGGCGCCTTTGCTGCACGACCCCGTGCCCGAGGCGCTGCGCCAGGCCGTCGTCGGGCGCCCGTTCGAGTGGCGGCGTGCCGCCATGGCCGCCGGGCTGCTGGTGGCCGGCGGCGTCATCGGCGCGGTGGTCATGGGCCAGGTCCAGAAGCAGGGGCTGCAGGCCGCCAACAACCGCCAGCCCGCACCGGTGGAATGGGTGCAACGCGCCCGCGTGGCGCACGCCGTCTACGCCCCCGAGGTGCGGCACCCGGTCGAGGTCGACACCCGCATCGGCAGCGACGCCGAACAGAAGGCCCAGGAACAGCACCTGGCGCGCTGGCTCACCAAGCGCCTGGACATGCCGGTGCGGCTGTTCGATCTGCAGAGCCAGGGCTTCGAACTGGTGGGCGGCCGGCTGCTGCCCGACACCGCCGGGCCCAGCGCGCAGCTGATGTACCAGCACGGCAACGGCCAGCGCGTCACCGTCTACCTGCGCAAGCCCGCACAGGCCACCCCCGCGGCCTTCCGCTACGAACGTCAGGGTGACCTGGGCATGTTCTACTGGGTCGAGGGTCCGACCGGCTATGCCCTGGTGGGCGCCTTGCCCAAGGAGCGGTTGCTGGCGCTGGCCGAGAGCATCTACACCCAGTGCACGGGCGAAACGCCCCCGGCCGATGCCCCGGCGGCAGGCGCGCCGGCGCAGGCCCCGGCTCCCGGCTCGGCCCCCCAACGCTGACACTCACCGGTGCCCACGCACCGCTGAAGAAGGCCGTCCGCACCCAACAAGGGCCCGCGCACTGAAGCGGTGCCATGTGGCCAAGATGTTCGGGCCTTGCAGGTATACAAGCCCGCGCACCAGCCTGGCCCCGAATTTGCAAACCCGTCTCCGGTTGGCAGGACCCATCCCGGTCCGGCCCCAGTCGGAGACCTCGATGACCGCGCCGCAAGCTCCCGCCGACCGTGCAGACCGCCACGACCCCTACGACGCCGACCGCCCGCTGCTGATGCGCTGCAGCTGTGGCGCCCACGGCTCCGACGCCGAGCACGCCGCCGCCGAACTGCGCACGCGCAGCGAGAGCGCGGCCTTCGAAGAAGAGTCGCGCAACTTCATCGAAGCCGCGCTGGTGAAGGCGCTGTTCCCGCACGACGAGCTGCGCCGCCGCTTCCTGCGCGCCGTGGGCCGCCGCACCGCGATGGCCGCCATCGGCAGCGTGCTGCCCGTGGCCAGCCTGCAGGCCATGGCGCAGGACAAGGCGCCGCTGGAGAAGAAGGACCTGAAGATCGGCTTCATCCCCATCACCTGCGCCACGCCGCT
>LNFM01003986.1_pt1 | contig 27887 bp, 27 predicted proteins | sample 596031 | NCBI WGS metagenome assembly LNFM01 (sample SAMN04254537, study PRJNA301005) | activated carbon metagenome | isolation source: dual media filters at the Ann Arbor, Michigan drinking water treatment plant | place: USA: Ann Arbor
GGCGGGCGCGCTGCGGGCTTCGAGCTGTTCCAGCCGGCGGCGCATCTCATCGAGCTGGCGGCGCAGCTCCGCGATGGTGGCGGCATCGCTGCCCTGCGCGCGCGCCATGTCGGGCAGCAACGCCATCAGCCCCGCCAGGACCACGGCGCCGGATCGCCAGGCTGTCTTGCGCGTCATGCTGCTTCCCTCCCGGTTCACGCCAGCGTGGCCGAGCACCCCGCCGACAGGAAGCGATTTCGCGTATGCCGCGCATGCCCGTGCTGTGCGCGTCGTCCCCCATGGCCGTCGCGCTTCCCTCGCGGCGCCGAACCGGTCTAGTGTCCGGCCGATTTTGTGCAGTGCACAATCGATCGGGCGACCAACCCGCCCACGGAGACGCGACGCCATGGCCCGCAAGCCCGCCCGCCCCGCCGCGGGGCGCGACACGTTGCTCATCGACCTCGCCTTGCAGGGCGGCGGCAGCCATGGGGCCTTTACCTGGGGCGTGCTCGATCGCCTGCTCGAGGAAGACTGGATCGAGATCGAGGCCGCCTCCGGCACCTCGGCCGGCGCGATGAACGCGGCGGTGCTGGCGCATGGCCTGCTGGCGGGTGGTGCGGAGGGCGCGCGCGAAGCCCTGGCGCGCTTCTGGAAGAAGGTGTCCGACGCCGCGGCCATGAGCCCGCTCAAGCGCGGCCCGCTCGATGTGCTGCTCGGCCGCTGGACGCTCGACACCTCGCCCGCCTATCTCGCGATGGACATCGCGACGCGCATCTTCTCGCCCTACGACCTCGATTTCGGCATGCCCAACCCGCTGGCGGCAGTGCTGGCCGATGTCATCGACTTCGACCGCCTGCCGCAATCGCCGGTGAAGCTGTTCATCACCGCCACCAACGTCCACACCGGGCGCCCGCGGGTGTTCCGCAACCATGATGTCTCGCCGGCCGCGCTGATGGCCTCGGCCTGCCTGCCCATGATGTTCCAGGCGGTCGAGATCGACGGGAACGCCTATTGGGATGGCGGCTATTCCGGCAACCCGACCATGACGCCGCTGATCGACGAATGCGTCTCGGACGACACCATCATCATCGGCATCAACCCGGTGCAGCGCCCGGGCACGCCCAAGACCGCGCGCGACATCCTCAACCGGCTGAACGAGGTCGCGTTCAACGCGGTGCTGCTGAAGGAACTGCAGATGATGGCGCTGCTGCGGTCGGTCGCCGACCCCGGCAACGAGAAGACGGCGCATTGGGCGCGCATGCGCGTGCACCTGGTGCAGAGCGCGATGCTGACGGAGCTTGGCGCATCATCCAAGCTCAACGCCGAATGGGACTTCCTGACCATGCTGCGCGACGAAGGCCGGCGCGCGGCGGAGGCCTTCCTGGATCAGCATCGCGACGCGCTCGGCAAGCGCTCCACGCTGCCGATCGAATACCTGCTGGAAAAGGTGTGATCGAATGGGTTTGCTCGGCATCCTGGTTGGCCTCGCGCTGCTCGTCTGGCTGGCCTATCGCGGCTGGTCGGTCCTGCTGCTGGCGCCAGCCGCGGCGCTGATCGCGGCCGCCTTCGCCGGCGAACCGCTGCTGGCCCACTGGACCGAGACCTTCATGAATTCCGCGGCACGCTTCGTCGCGCAGTTCTTCCCGCTGTTCCTGTTGGGCGCGCTGTTCGGGAAACTCATGGAGGATACCGGCGCGGTCGGCACCATCGCGCGCTGGATGACGCATACGCTCGGCCCCAAGCGCGCCATCCTGTCGGTGGCGCTGGCCGGCGCGGCGGTCACCTATGGCGGCGTGTCACTTTTCGTCGCGATCTTCGTGCTCGCCCCCATGGCGACCGCGCTGTTCCGCGAGGCCGGCATCCCGCGCCGGCTGATGCCTGGTGCCATCGCCGTCGGCGCCTTCACCTTCACCATGTCCGCCATGCCGGGCACGCCGGCCATTCCCAACGCGATCCCGATGCCCTTCTTCGGCACCACGGCGTTTGCGGCGCCGGGCCTCGGCATCATCGCATCGGCCATCATGCTCGGCTTCGGGCTGTGGTGGATGCAGCGGCAGGAAGCGCGCGCGCGCGCCGCCGGCGAAGGCTTCGGCGACGTCACGCCGCACTCGGTCGATGAGGTCGCGGACGACCCTATCATCCGCGAACGCGCCAGCACCGCGCGCGAATTCGACCCCGCCGAGATGCATCGCAGCGAGGCGACCACGAAGGAACTGCCCGTGGCGCTGGCCGCGCTGCCGCTGGTCGTGGTGGTGGCAGTGAACTTGGTGATGTCGCTGATCGTGCTGCCCAACATGGATGCCGCCTTCCTGGCCGAACCGCGCTGGGGCGGCACGACACTTGGTGCCGTCGCCGGCGTGTGGTCCGTGGCGGTGGCGCTGTTCGTCGCCATCCTGGTGCTGCTGGCGATCAGCGGCTGGCGGCTACCCTCCCTGCGCGCGACCATGGATGCCGGTGCGAATGCCTCCGTGCTGCCGATCTTCTCGGTCGCCTCGCTGGTCGGCTTCGGCGCCGTCGTCGCCGCCATGCCGGCCTTCGAGGTCGTGCGCGACTGGGTGCTGGGCATCGGCGGCGGGCCGCTGGTCTCGCTGGCCTCGGCGGTGACCATCCTGGCGGCGCTGACGGGCTCGGCCTCGGGCGGGCTGACCATCGCGCTGGATGCGCTGGGGCCGACCTACATGGCGCTGGCGGCGCAGATCGGGCTCGACCCGGGGCTGATGCACCGCGTGGCGGTGATCAGCGCCGGCACGCTGGACGCGCTGCCGCACAATGGCGCGGTGGTGACGCTGTTCGCAGTGTGCGGGTCGAACCACCGCGACAGTTACCTGGACATCGTGATGACCACCATCGTCAGCGCGCTGCTGGCGCTGGTGGTGGTGATCGTGCTCGGCAGCGTCATCGGGTCGTTCTGACGAGCGTCGGGCTGCCGGCGCCCAACGGATACCCCGCGCCAACCCCGCCCGGCCGGCTGCCGGATCACCTGACCCCATCCTGCAACGGCCTCGATACCCTGATACACGATGCCTCAAGGGTTGACCCCTTGATGGTCGATGTATAACTTCGGCCCATGGTCACCGCTGCCCTGCGCCCCCCGCCCCGCCCCGACTACGCCAGCCGCGACTACTGGGCCGGCACCATCAAGATGGGCCTGTCCAAGTTCTTCATCCTGCGCGTGCTCCAGGACGGGCCGCTGCATGGCTATGACGTCGCCCGCGCGGTGGAGCGCGTGACCGGCGGCTGCTGCTCCCCCACCGAGGGCACCATCTACCCGGTGCTGCGGGAATTCGAATCCGGCGGCTTCGTGACGGTCGAGGAGCAGACCGTGCAGGGCCGCCTGCGGCGCGTCTATGCCCTGACGGATGAAGGCCGCGCCGCCTTCCGCGTCGCCCTCGATGCCTGGATGGAGGCGACCGCCGCACTCCAGGAGACCGGCCGCGCCTTCGCCGCGAAAGGATGCTGCACATGACCACGAACCTGCCCGTCGCCATCATCGGTGCCGGCCCCGTCGGCCTGGCGGCCGCCGCGCAGGTGCTGGCGCGCGGCATCACGCCGCTGCTGCTCGAAGCCGGCCCGCGCGCCGCGCACGCCGTGCGCCAATGGGGCCATGTGCGGATGTTCTCGCCCTGGCGTTTCAACATCGACACCGCGGCGCGCGCGCTGTTGGAGGCGCGCGGCTGGACGGCGCCGGACCCCGAGGCCTTCCCGACCGGCGCCGACCTCGCCGCGCTCTATCTCGACCCGTTGGCCGCGGCGCTGGCGCCGCATCTGCGCCTCGGCGCGCGCGTGACGGGCGTGGCGCGGCGCGACCATGGGCGGCTGCGCGACGACCGGCGCGCCGAAGCCCCCTTCGTGCTGCATGTCGCGCATGACGGCGGCGTCGATGCGGTCGAGGCGCGCGCGGTGATCGACTGTTCCGGCACCTGGGCCAGCCCCAACCCTGCCGGCGCGCACGGCATGCCCGCGCCTGGCGAGACCGCCGCGGCCGCGCGCATCGCCGCCGGCATCCCGGACGTGCTGGGCGCCGATCGCGCCGCGCATGCCGGGCGCACCACGCTGGTGGTCGGCGCCGGGCATTCGGCGATGAACGTGGTGCTGGACCTCGCGACCCTGGCCGAACAGGCGCCGGGCACGCGCATCCTCTGGGCGTTCCGCCGGCCGCTCGGCGCGGTGAATTTCGGCGGCAGCGCCAGGGATGGGCTGGCGCAGCGCGGCGCGCTCGGCGGCCGCGCACAGGCGCTGGTCGAGACCGGCGCCGTCACCGCGCTCGCCCCCTTCCTGATCGACCGCGTGGCCGAGGCCGATGGCCGGCTCGCCGTCACCGGCCGCCAGGACGGGCGCGCGACGATCGTCACCGCCGACCGCATGGTCGTCGCCACCGGGTTCCGGCCCGATTTCGACTTCCTGCGCGAGGTGCGGCTCGGGCTGGACCCGGCGGTGGAGGCCACGCCCGCGCTGGCGCCGCTGATCGACCCCAACCTGCATTCCTGCGGCACCGTGCGCCCGCATGGCGAGGCCGAGCTGCGCCACCCGGAAGCCGATTTCTGGATCGCTGGCATGAAGGCCTATGGGCGCGCGCCCACCTTCCTGCTTGCGACCGGCCACGAACAGGTCCGCAGCATCGCCGCGGCCCTCGCCGGGGACTGGGAGGCGGCGCGCGAGGTGCATCTGGAATTGCCGGAAACAGGCGTCTGTTCGACCGACCGCGCCAGCGAGGCGGCGTCCTGCTGCGCGCCGGCGCCTGCCGAAGGCGCCTCCTCCACGCCGGCGCTTTCGGTGGGCGACTGCTGCACGCCGGCGACACCCCAAGGCGCGTGCTGCGCGCCGAAGCCGGAGCAACCCGCCGCGGCACCCTGCTGCGCCACAGCGCCCACCCCGGCCGCGGTCGGGCACGGCTGAACCTCGCCGCCTGCCCGTGCCGCCGCCGACCAGCCCGCAGCAGGCCCTGACCGGCATCGTCCTCGCCCTCGGGCTGACGCAGGTCATCGGCTACGGCACGCTCTACTACGCCTACGCCATCTTCGCCCCGGCCGTGGCGGCGGAGTTCGGCACCTCGGAGGCGGCGCTCTATGCCGTGTTTTCCGCCGGGCTGCTGGCGGGCGGGCTCGCCGCGCCGCGGCTGGGCGCCTGGATGGACCGCTTCGGCGCGCCGCGCATGATGGCGGCGGGCAGCCTGGCGCTGGGCCTGCTGCTGGCCGGCCTGGCCGCCGCGCCGGGGTTCTGGGCCTTCGCCGCCTGCGTGGTGGCGATCGAGGTGGTCGGCATCGCCGTGCTCTACGACGCCGCCTTCGCCACCCTCGCGCAGCGCGGCCATGCCCGCGCGCGGCGCGCCATCACGCATCTCACGCTGATCGGCGGCTTCGCCTCGACGCTGTTCTGGCCGCTCAGCGGCTGGGCAGTGGAGGCGGTGGGCTGGCGTGGCGCCTACCTGGCCTATGCGCTGCTGCATTTGCTGGTGGCGCTGCCGCTGCATGCCTGGATCGCACGCCGCCCGGCGGTTGCGGCCGCGCCCGCCGAGACGGCCGCCCGCACCGGGCCGATCGGCGCGCCGCTCGAAGGGCGCGCGGCGCGCTTCGCCTTCTGGGCCTTCGGGCTCAGCTTCGCGCTGAGCGGCATGTTGGGCTCGGCGCTGACCATCCACCTGGTGCCGGTGTTGCAGGCGCTGCAACTGGGCGGCGCGGCCTATGCCGTGGCGATGCTGATGGGCCCGGCGCAGGTGCTGATCCGCCTGACCGATGCGCTGTTCTGGGGCGCGCGGCATCCGCTGGGCGTGGCGTTGATCTCGGCGGCGGCGCTGCCGCTCGCGGTGCTGGCGCTGCTGGCGCCCGGGTCGCCGCTGCTGGCCGGCATCGCCTTCGCCACGCTGTTCGGCTTCGGCCAGGGGCTGTCGAGCATCGTGCGCGGCACCGTGCCGCTGGCGCTGTTCGGGCCCGAGGGTTTCGGCGCGCGGCTGGGCCGGCTGGCAGCCATCCGCACCATCCTCGGCGCCGCCGCGCCCTTCCTGTTCGCCGCGGGGGCGGCGCGCTTCGGGGTGCAGGCGGCGCTCTGGGCCAGCCTGCTGGCCGGTGTGGCAGCGCTGCTCCCGCTGGCGCTGCTGCACCTGCGCGTGGTGCCGCGGCGCGCCGCGGCGCCGGTCAGCGCACCGCCGGGATCGCGTTGATGCCCAGCGACTGCGCCGCGCGCACCAAGTTGCCCCAGGTGGTCGGATCGACCGGGATGCCCTCCGCAAGCCGCCTGGCCTTGGTGATGCGTTCCTTCTCGCCGGCCACCAGCACCGGGCTGTCCGGGTCGGCGGGCGGGGAGGCCTTCACATCCGCGATCACTGCCGCCAGCTCGCTGCGGAAGGCCTCGATGTCCCCGAAGCGCGCCGGGTCCAGCACGAAGGCCAGCCAGGAATTGACGATGCCTCGGTCGCGCAGCTCCGGCCGCCAGGCGGTCGCGCCGCCCAGCAGCGCGCCGGCCAGGATCTCGCAGACCAGTGCCAGCCCGTAGCCCTTGTGCGCCCCGAAGGACAGCAGCGCGCCGCGCGGCGTGTCGCGATACAGCACGCCCGGATCGGTCGTGGGCTGGCCCTTTGCATCGACCAGCGCGCCCTCGGGCACCGGCCGCCCGGCATTGAACGCCACGCGGCACTTGCCGAGCGCAATCGCCGATGTCGCGAAGTCCAGCACCAGTGGCTGGCCACCCGGCGTGGCCGGCGGAATGGTCACGCAGACCGGGTTGGTGGACAGCCGCCCATCCGACCCGCCGTAAGGCGCGACCGCCGGCGGCCCCGACACGCCATTGACGAAATGCACGGAGATCATCCCCGCCGCCGCCGCCTGCTCCCCGTATGTCCCCACGCGCCCGATGTGGTGCACGTTCCGCAGCCCCATCACCGCATGGCCGTGCTCGCGCGCCGCGCCGATCGCCCAGTCCATGCAGGCGCGCCCGACCTGCTGGCCATAGCCCATGCGTCCGTCGAACAGCGCCAGGGACGGATCCTGGCGGATCACCTCCGGCGTGACGTTGGGGTGCAGCTTGCCGTCGCGCACATGCTCCACGTAGCGCGGCAGCAGCATGATGCCGTGGCTGTCATGGCCCTGCAGGTTGGCCTCCAGCAGATGGGCGGCGACGGATTCGGCTTCCTCGGCCGTGCTGCCCGTCGCGGCGACGACGGCGCGCAGCAGGTCATGCAGCGCGCCGGCCTCGACATGGATATCGGCGGTCACGATTCCTTCCACGGCCGCCGCTGCCACAACCCGCGCAGCTGGGTCTCGAGCGCGGCGATGTCGTTGCGGAAATCATCGCCGATGCGTGGCGCGAGAGGCAGGCCCAGGCGCTGCGCCTCGCGCACGAAATCGGTGTCGGCCAGGGCAGCGCGGAAGGCGCCCTCCAGCCGGCCGCGGATCTCCGCCGGCAATCCCGGCGGCGCCACGATCCCTCGGGTGGCGCCGCTGATCAGGTCCTGGCCCTGTTCCTTGAAGGTCGGCACGTCGGGCGTGCCCGACCACCGCGTGGCGGCCCCCTGCCCGAGCGACCTGATCCGCCCGGCCTGCAGAAGTGCGAGGCTCTCGCTCATGTTGAAGGCGCCGATATCGATGTGCCCGCCGGCCAGCGCGGTGGACAGCGGCGCCATGCCGTTGAAGGGCACATGCGTCATGGCCGGCATGCCGGCCCGGTCCTCGAGTGCGATGACCAGCAGGTGGTCGTCCGAGCCGATGCCGGTGCTGCCGTAGCTGAGCTGCCCCGGCCGCGCCTTGGCCGCCGTCACCAGGTCGGCCAGCGTGCGGATCGGCGAATCGGCCCGCACGAACAGCCCGCCCGGGTCGTCCACCACATTCGCGATGAAGGTGAATTCCATCGGCCGGTAGCGCACCGTGCGCTCCATCGGATAGGTCACCATGGCCGGCACCGAGGTCGCCGCCAGCGTGTAGCCATCCGGTGCCGCGGCGAACACCTGTTCCCAGCCGAGCTGCCCGCCCGCGCCGGCGCGGTTCACCACCACGAAGCGCGCGCCCGGCAGCTTCGCCTGCACCACCGGCAGCACCATGCGCGCCATGGTGTCCACGCCGCCGCCGGGCGGATAGGGCACCACCACCTCGATCGGCCGGTCGGATGGCCAGGCTGCGTGGGCCAGGCGCGGCAGGGCGAGGGTGCCGGCAAGCGCGCCGAGCGCGGTGCGACGGGTGATCATGGCGTTGTCCTCCGGGGTGGCCTTGCGGGCAGAGTGACGGTTGCGTGGAAATCCTGCAAACAGAAGCCACCGGCGCAACGCCCTGGTATCCTGGCCGCGCCGCCCCCCTGATCGAGGATCACCGCCCATGCCCGGAACCCCTCCGCCGCGCCGCGCCCTGCTGGCCGTCGGTGTTGCTTCCATGCTCGGCGTTCCCGGTTGCTCCCTGCCCATCCGCGGCCCCGCGGTGCCGCGCCAGAGGGTGGCCGAAGCGCAGGTTCTGGGCGTGCCGAATGAACGCTTCTTCGTCACCAGCCCCGAGGGGCAGCGCGCCATCGAGGCCGAGTTCCACGCCGCCGGCGAACGCCTGCGGCGCCGGCTGGCGCTGCGCCCCAATGCTCCCTTCCCGCCGATCCGCCTGCTGTCGGTCTCCGGCGGCGGGGAGAATGGAGCCTTCGGCGCCGGCCTGCTCTGCGGCTGGTCCGAACGCGGCACGCGGCCGGAATTCAACCTGGTGACGGGGGTTTCGACCGGCGCGCTGACCGCGCCCTTCGCCTATCTCGGCCCGGCCTACGACCCGCAGCTGCGCGCGGTCTATACCGAGCTCACCCTGGCCGACATCGCCGAATCGCGCGGGCTGATCCGCGCTGTCTTCCACGATTCGCTCGCCGATACGGCGCCGCTGTTCCGCACCATCTCGCGCTACCTCGATGCGCCGATGCTGGCGGACATCGCCCGCGCCCACGAGGGCGGGCGCCTGCTGCTGATCGGCACCACGCATCTCGATGCCCAGGTGCCGGTGATCTGGAACATCGGCGCCATCGCCGCCAGCGGGCATCCGCGTGCGCTCGACCTGGTGCGCCGGGTGCTGCTGGCCTCGGCGTCGATCCCGGGCGCCTTCGCGCCGGTCATGCTGGACGTGACGGTGGATGGCGAGGCGAAGCAGGAGATGCATGTGGATGGCGGCGCCTTCGCGCAGGCCTTCCTGTACCCGACCTCGGTCGGGCAGAGCCGACGGGACCGCCTGCGCCGCGGCACCGCCGCGACCGACGTGCAGGCCTTCGTCATCCGCAATGCGCGGCTCGATCCCGAATGGGCGAATGTGGAACGCCGCACGCTGGGCATCGCCGGGCGCGCCATCTCCACCATGATCGCGGCCAGCGGCTACAACGACGTGCTCCGCATCTACAGCGCAACGCAGCGCGACGGGGTGGATTTCAACCTGGCCTTCATCGGTGCCGATTTCGACCAGGAACTGCCGGCCCCCTTCGACCAGGCCTATATGCGCGCGCTGTTCCAGTACGGCTTCGACCGCGGGCGGCGCGGCTTCGACTGGGCGAAGCGACCGCCGCTGTGACCCCCGTGGCGCCCCGACGCACGCTGCTGGCCGGCGGCGCGGCGCTGCTTTCGGGCTGCGCCCTGCCCGAACGCGCCGACCCGGTGCCGACCGAACGCATCCGCAACGCGCAGGTGCTGGGCCTGCCCAACGAACGCTTCTGCGTCACCGACCCCGCCGACATCCCGCGCATCGTCGAGGAATTCAACCAGGCCGGCCGCCGCCAGCGCGCCGCCTTCGGCCTGGGCCCGCGCGACCGCCTGCCGGACGGGCACATCATCGCCTTCTCGGGCGGCGGCGAGAACGGGGCCTTCGGCGCGGGCCTCGCCTGCGGCTGGACCGAGGCCGGCACGCGCCCCTCCTTCAACCTGGTGACCGGCATCAGCACCGGCGCGCTGACCGCGCCGCTGGTCTTCGCCGGCCCGCATCGCGATGCCCAGCTGCGCGCCGCCTATACCGAGATCACCGCCGCCGACGTGCTGGCCGAACGCGGGCTGCTGGCGGCGCTGACCGACGACGCGCTGGCCGACAGCGCGCCGCTGGGCCGCACCATCGCGCGCTTCTACGACGAATCCCTGATGGCCGAGGTCGCGCAGGGCTATGCGCGCGGCCGACAGCTCGTGATCGCCACCACCAACCTCGATGCCCAGCGGCCGGTTGCGTGGAACCTGGGTGCCATCGCCGCCAGCGGGCATCCGCGCGCGCTGGAATTGTCGCGCCAGGTGCTGCTGGCCTCGGCCGCCGTGCCGGGGGTGTTTCCGCCGGTGATGATCGACGTGACGGTGGATGGCGTGCCCTACCAGGAGATGCACGTCGATGGCGGCACCTTCGCGCAGGCGTACCTGTATCCGCCGGCGCTCGGCGACAGCCGGGCCGAGCGCATCCGCCTGGGCCTGACGCCGCCCGCCGTCACCGCCTATGTCGTGCGCAACGGGCGCCTGGCACTCAGCGGCGGGCCGGTGCGAAGGCGTGTCTTCCCGATCGCCTCGCGCGCCATCTCCACGCTGATCAGCGCGGCCGGGGTGAACGACGTGTTCCGCATCCAGGCGACCGCGCAGCAGCACGGCATCGGCTTCCGCCTGGCCTATATCGAGGACGACTTCACCACCCGGGAGACCGAGCCCTTCGGCCAGGATTTCCTGCGCGCGCTGTTCGCCTACGGCTACGGCAAGGCGCGCGGCGGCTACCCCTGGAAGCCCGGCCTGCCGGCCTGATCGGCGCAAGGCTTCCTTAACGGCTGTGGCGGCAAGGTGGCGGCATGGCCACCTCGCATGATCGCTTCGCCGCCTGCGCCGATGCCGTCATCGCCGCGCGCGGCGGCTTCACGCCGCATGACGCGCTGGTGAACGGGCCGGCGGCGCATGGCATCGGGCTCGGTCTGCTGTCGGTCTGGATGGGCGGGCCGGCGGATGTGCCGGCGCTGCGGGCGCTGGGGCGCGACGGCGCGGCGCGCATCCTGCGCGGCATGGTCTGGGCGCCGCTCGGTGCCGGGCGCCTGCCGCCAGGGCCGGACCTGGCGCTGTTCGCCTATGCGGTGGAGGCCGGGACGACGCTGGCGCTGACCGACCTGCAGTACCAGCTGGGCGTCGAGGAAAGCGGCGCGCCGGATGCGGCGACGCTGGCCGCCGCGCAGGCGCAGGACCCGGCTGCGCTGGCCGCGACCATTGCCGCCGCGCATGCCGACTGGCGCCGTGGGCGCGGGTTGCCACCAGCATCGCTGGCCCGCAGCGTGCCGTCGGTCCGCCGCAGCCTGCTCGCCACCGGCTGAACCGTTCCTCGAGGGCCTTGCGTCCCCCACCGATGCTGCGAACCTGCCCGTGCCGATCCGGGAGGTCCCTGCATGTCCATCATCCTTCGCCGCAGCCTCGGCGCGCTGGTGCTCGCTGCCGGTGTGGCCGCCGGCGCGACGGCGCAGCCCGCCTTCCCAAGCCGACCCGTCTCGCTGGTGGTCGGCTTCGCACCGGGCGGCCCGGCCGACATCGTGGCACGGCTGATCGCGCCCGCCCTCGCCGCCGACCTCGGCCAGCCCGTGGTGGTCGAGAACGCCTCGGGCGCCGGCGGGTCGATCGGCCAGGGCCGCGTCGCCGCGGCGCGGCCGGACGGCCACACCATCCTGTTCGGATCCCTGGCACAAGCCACCATCCCGACCCTGGTGCGCGGCCTGCCCTTCGACCCGCTGGCGCTCGAGGCGATCGGCATGGTGAACGAGGTGCCGATGTCGATCATCGCGCGCCGCGACTTCCCCGCCACGTCGCTGGCGGAGCTGGTGGCGGTGGTGCGGCGCGAGGGGATGCGCCTCAACCTCGGCAATGCCGGCGTGGGGTCGACCAGCCATCTGTGCAGCCTGTTGCTGATCTCGGCGATCGGCACGCCGGTCACCATCGTGCCGTATCGCGGCAATGGGCCGGTGATGAACGACCTTCTGTCAGGCACGCTCGACATGGGCTGCGACCAGACCACCAACAACGCTGAGCAGATCCGCAACGGCTCCATCCGCGGCTATGCCATCACCACGGCCGAGCGCACCTCTGCCCTGCCCGACGTGCCGACCACCGCGGAAGCCGGGCTGCCGGCCATGAGCATGTCCGGCTGGAACATGCTGTTCGCGCCGGCGGCCACGCCGCGCCCGGTGATCGACCGGCTGAACCGCGCGCTGCTGGCGACGCTGGCGGACCAGGCCGTGACCCGGCGCATGGTGGAGCTGGGCAGCCGCCCGGCGGCGCGCGAACGCACCACGCCGGCCGGCGCACAGGCCTTCTGGCGGAGCGAGATCGCGCGCTGGAAGCCGCTGCTGGAAGGAAATTGAGAGCTTTTTTTGCCCTCAGACGGCCGGCGCCGGCATGCGCCGGCTTGCCTTCGCGCCATGCACTGGCGCGCCGAGGGCAGCTGACGGTCTGGGCGCGGTCGCGCCGTGCGCTCCCGGATCGTGCCGACGCACGATCCGAAGGTAGGCGGCGGCGATAGTCGCCAGCCCCCCCTTGGCAGCGCCGCGCAGCGCAGCCAGCCTGCGCCGAGAAAAGTTGAGGGAGCGACGCCATGCGGATCGACCGCACCTGCCTGCCGGTGGATTTCGCCGCCGGCGCCTTCGCCGCGCGCATCATGACGCCCGACGGGCCCAGCATCATCGGCATCATCGGCGGCGCCGCCTTCGACATGACCTGCGCCTTCGGCACCATGGCGCGCTGGATGGAACGCGAGACACCGGCCGCCTGCATCCGCCACCACGGCGCGCCCATCGCGATCGACCTCGATGCGCTGCTGGCCAATTCGGCGCATGACGCGCGCGACCCCGCGAAGCCCTTCCTGCTGGCGCCGATCGACCTGCAGGCGGTGAAGGCGGCGGGCGTGACCTATGTGCGATCCATGCTGGAACGCGTCATCGAGGAACGCTGCCGCGGCGATGCCTCCCGCGCCGAGGCGGTGCGCGCTGAAGTCCGCGCCATCATCGGCGACGACCTCGCGAACCTCGTGCCCGGCAGCGCCGAGGCGATGCGCGTGAAGGCCGCGCTGGTCGAGAAGGGCTGGTGGAGCCAGTACCTGGAAGTGGGCATCGGCCCGGATGCCGAGATCTTCACCAAATGCCCGCCCATGGCCGCCGTCGGGCTCGGATCGAAGGTCGGCGTGCACCCGGTCTCGGCCTGGTCGAACCCGGAGCCCGAGGCGGTGATGGTGGTGAATTCGCGTGGCCGCATCCAGGGCGCGACGCTCGGCAACGACGTCAACCTGCGCGATGTCGAGGGACGTTCCGCCCTGCTGCTGGGGCGCGCGAAGGACAACAACGCCTCGGCCGCGCTGGGGCCGATGATCCGGCTGTTCGACGAGGGCTTCACGCTCGAGGACATCCGCCGCGCCGACATCACCCTGACCATCAGCGGGGCCGACGGCTTCACGCTGGAGGAGACCGGCGCGATCGGGTCGATCAGCCGCGACCCGGCGGCGTTGGTGGCGCAGATGATCGGCGCGCACCACCAGTATGCCGATGGCGCTGTGCTGTATCTGGGCACGCCGTTCTCGCCCTCGAAGGATCGCGACGCGCCGGGCATGGGCTTCACGCACCAGGCGGGCGACGTGGTGCGGATCGCCTCGCCGCGCCTGGGCGCGCTGGTGAACGAGGTGGACCGAACCGACGCATGCCCGCCCTGGACCTTCGGGACCGGCGCGCTGCTCGCCTCGCTGACGAAGCGCGGGCTGCCTCGGCCGTGAAGGAGGAACGCGGCAGCCTCGACCGTGGGGACGGGGTGCGCCTGGCTTGGCGGCGGATCGCCGGACGCGGCGTGGGGCAAGGCGACGGGCGCGGCGTGGGGAAAGGCGACGGGCGCGGCGTGGCGCAAAGCGCGGGGCGCGGCGTCGGCGTGGTGTTCCTCGGCGGCTTCAATTCCGACATGGCCGGCAGCAAGGCGGAATTCCTCGCCGGCTGGTGCGAGGCGCGCGGGACGCCCTTCCTGCGCTTCGACTATTCGGGCCACGGCGAATCCGGTGGCCGCTTCGTCGATGGCACCATCGGCCGCTGGGCCGCCGACGCGGCCTGCGTGATCGACGCGCTGGCACCGGGGCCGCAGGTGCTGGTCGGTTCGTCGATGGGTGGGTGGATCGCGCTGCTGCTGGCCGCGAGGCGCGCGCCGCATGCGCTGGTCGGCATCGCCCCCGCGCCCGACTTCACCGAGGATCTGATGTGGGCCGAGTTCCCGCCCGATGTGCGCGCCGCCATCGAGCGCGACGGCCTGTGGCACCGCCCGAGCGAGTATGGCGCGCCCTACCCCATCACCCGCGCGCTGATCGAGGATGGCCGCGACAACCTGCTGCTGCGTGCCCCGATCGCGCTGGATGCGCCGGTGCGGATCCTGCAGGGCCAGCAGGACCCCGACGTGCCCTGGCGCCACGCGCTGCGGATCGCCGATGCCATCACCGGCGGCGATGTGCGCGTGACGCTGGTGAAGGATGGCGACCACCGGCTGTCGCGCCCGGCGGACCTCGCGCTATTGGGCGAGACCCTCGCGCCGCTCCTGCTCCAGGACGGCGGCTAGGCCTTCGCGATAGGTCGGGTACTGCCAGGCAATGCCGAGCGCCGCCTTGGTCGCATCATTCGCCACGCGGCGGTTCTCCGCCCAGAAGGACAGCGCCATCGGCGACATGCGCGCGCGGGCATCCTCGAACGGGATCGGCGGCGGCGGTTCCACACCGAGCAGGCGCGCGGCGTGTTCCGTCACGCTGGCGCTTTCGGCGGCTTCGTCATCGACCAGGTGCAGGCTGCGTTCGCGCGGCGCCGCGTCCTGCGCCATGGCGGCGACGACGGCCAGCGCGATGTCGTCGCGATGGATGCGCGAGAAGGCGTGGCCGGGCTTCACCACGCGCCGCGCGGTGCCGGCGCGCAGGTCGTCGAAGGGCGCGCGTCCCGGGCCGTAGATGCCGCCCACGCGGAAGATGTCCAGCGCTGCGCGGCCACCCACCAGCGCGCGCCAGGCATCCTCGGCGGCAAGGCGGCGGCGCGAACGGTCCTGGCCGGGGGCGGGCGGCGTCGCCTCGTCCACCGCGCCGCCGCCGCGGTCGCCATAGACGCCGGTCGTGGACAGGTAGCCGACCCAGCGCAGCGTGCCGGCCGCCAGCGCGGCATCGATCGCGCCGGCATGGGCGGCGATCACGGGGTCGCCGGCGGCATCGGGCGCGGCGGTCACCAACAGGCGGCGCGCCTGCGCGATGGCAGGGCCGGCGGCGTCGAAGGCCACCACCGCGACGCCAGGCGGCGCCGGCGCCCGGGCGGGGTCACGCATGGTGCCACAGACAGCGTGGCCTCCTGCGGCGGCCAGGCGCGCTGCCGCATCTCCGGCGTATCCGAGGCCCATCACCAGCAGCATCGCATCCTCCTCACCTGCGGGGCCGGGGTCCCGCGCGGTCAGCCCGGAACCGCATCCCGCGTCAATGGCCGGCGACGTGCCGCCCGGCGCCACCCGCGCGCATGGCCTTGCGCCTTGGGCAACTGCGGGTCGCCACGCGTCCCGCGCCACGCTGCCGATCTGGCACGCGCGCGGGTCGGCGGCTAGATTGCCGCGATGTCGCCCTTCCGCCTTCTGCTGGCCGCCGCCGCGGTGCTGGTGCTTGCCGCCGGCGGCGCCGGCTGGTGGTGGCTGGGCGGCGGCGGCACCGATGAATTGCTGCCCACCCCGCCCGAACCGCCGCGCCTGACCGATGCGCCGGAATACGAACGCTGCCTGGACATGCTGGAGGACGACCCGGAAGGTGCCCGCAGCCTGGCGGAGTCCTGGGGCATGGACGGCGGCGGCGAGGGTGCCGCGCATTGCGCCGCCCTGGCCGCCCTGACCCTGGGCGAGGCCGAACGCGCCGCCGAGGCGCTGGAACGCATCGCCGCGCGCAGCCAGGCCGGCATCACCGCGCGCGCGTCGGTGTTCGCCCAGGCGGGCGAGGCGTGGATCGCTGCCGGCCGCCCGCTGCGCGCCCATGCCGCGCTGACCCTGGCGCTGGCGCTGACGCCCGATGCGCCCGTGGTGCTGAGCGAACGCGCCATGGCGTCCCTGGCGCTCGACCGTCCGGCAGAGGCGCTGGCGGATCTCGAACGCGCGGTGGTGGGCGACCCGAGCGCAGTCGAACCCTGGGTGCTGCGTGCCTCAGCGCTGCGGCGGCTGGACCGCATCGTGCCGGCGGCGGAGAGCGTGGCGCAGGCGCTGCAGCTCGACCCCGAGAATGTCGAGGCCCTGCTGGAACGCGGCATCATCCGGCAGATCCAGGGCGACGCCACGGGCGCGCGGGCGGATTGGGAACGCGTGATCGAAGCCGCCCCCGACAGTTCCGCCGCCGACCTGGCGGCGCAGAACATGGCGCTGATCGAGGCCGGGCCGGCACGGCGGTAGGGCGGCTCGGCATTGCGCGCGGCGCCGGCACCTTCCGCCACCCGGCCAGCCATTCCAGCATGCGGACCTCGCGCAAACGGCGTGCCTTTGGCGGCGGCGCGAATCCCCGGTCAGAAATCCGGGTTGGCGTAGTGGTCGGGCGGCGTCAGGCCGCTGACGCGATCGCCCAGCAGCGGGCGGAAGGCGGGGCGCGACTTCATGCGCGCGTACCAGTCTTTCGCCGCCTCGTTCGCCGACCAGTCGATGTCGCCGATGAAGTCCAGCGCCGAGAGGTGCGCCGCCGCGGCAAGGTCCGCAAGCGTCAGCATCGGCCCGGCCAGCCAGGGGCGCGTCTCCGCCAGCCAGCCGATGTATTCCAGGTGCGGGCGCAGGTTGGCGTAGCCTGCGCGGATGGCGGCGGCATCGGGGTTGCCGCGGCCCATCAGGCGTTTCATCTGCTTTTCGTAGAGCAGGTTCATGCCGACCTCGGCGTGGAACTTGCCATCGAACCAGGCCACCAGGCGACGGACTTCCACCCGCTCCGCCAGCGTGCGGCCGAGCAGCGGCATGTCCGGGTAGGCTTCGTCCAGGTATTCGCAGATTGCGGTGGAATCCGCGATGGTCAGGCCGTTCTCCTCCTGCAGCACGGGCACGGTGCAGGCGGGGTTCATGCCGAGGAAATCGTCGCGCCGGTCCCACACGCGTTCGATGCGCGTGTCGAAGGGAATGCGCTTCTCGCCCAGGGCGAGGCGCACCTTGCGCGAGAAGGGCGAGAGGGGGAGGTGGAACAGGAGCCGCACGATGGCGCGCTTATGCCACCCGTGCCGCGGCGGCGCAAAGGCGGGGCCCGGGTGCGACCGCCCCTCCGCACGAATGCCAGCAGTAGGGAATGTTATGCTCTCTGATGCCGAATTTCTTGCGTAAAAAAGAATTTCATATCATCTCACGCGGAATTCCAGCGAAAGCACCGCCCGTGAGCCGAACCTTCGAACCCGACCATACCGACCGCGCCATCCTCCGCATGATCCAGAAGGACGCCGCCCTGTCCCTGGCCGATATCGCCAAGGAGGTCGGCCTGACGCCCACCCCCTGCTGGAAGCGCATCCGCAAGATGGAGCAGGAGGGCGTCATCACCGGCCGCGTCGTGCTGCTGGACCCGGAGAAGGTGGGCCTGGGCGTCTCGGTCTTCGTGGCGATCGAGACCGGCGACCATTCAGCCGCCTGGATCGAACGCTTCGCCGCCACCGTCGCAGGCCGCCCCGAGATCGTGGAATGCTGGCGCCTGGGCGGCGATGTGGACTACCTGCTGCGGGTGGTGGTGGCCGACATGGCAGCCTTCGACACCTTCTACCGGCGGCTGACGGCCGATGTGCCGAGCCTGCGGAAGGTGACATCGCGCTTCGCGATGGAGCGGGTGAAGTCCACGACGGCCCTGCCCATTTAGTTCGCCCTCAAGCGCCGGGCGCCGGCATTCGCCGGCCTGGCTTGCGCGCCGTGCACTGGTGCGCCGGCGGCGACTGTTGGTCTGGGCGCGGTCGCGCTTTGCGCTCCCGGATCGCGCGGGGCGCGATCCGGGTGGGCAGGCGGGCTTTGTGTGGGGGCTACGGCCCCGCGCCGGTTGTCCCGCCGCTTAACAAACCGCTACAACACCCTGGTGCCCGCGCCGCTGATCGCCCCTTCGCTGCTCGCCGCCGACTTCGCCCGCCTGGGCGAGGAGGTCGCCGCCGTGGCCGCCGCCGGCGCCGACTGGCTGCATCTCGACATCATGGACGGGCATTTCGTGCCCAACATCTCGTTCGGGCCCGTCGTGGTGAAGGCGCTGCGGAAGCACGCATCCATCCCGTTCGACGTGCATCTGATGATCGCGCCGGCCGACCAGTATCTCGCCGCCTTCGCAGAGGCCGGCGCGGACATCATCAGCCTGCACCCCGAGGCCGGGCCGCACCTGCACCGCTCGCTCCAGACCATCCGGGCGCTGGGCAAGCAGGCCGGGGTGGTGCTGAACCCCGCCACGCCGGTCGACAGCGTGGCGCATGTGCTCGACCTCACGGACCTGATCCTTGTGATGTCGGTCAACCCGGGCTTCGGCGGGCAGTCCTTCCTGCGATCGCAACTGTCCAAGATCGCGACGCTGCGGCGCATGATCGAGGCCTCGGGCCGCGACATCCGCTTGCAGGTCGATGGCGGGGTCACGGCGCAGACGGCGCCGCTGTGCGTCGAAGCCGGTGCGGATGTGCTGGTGGCCGGCACCGCGGTGTTCGGCCAGGCGGATTACGGCGCGGCAATCGCCGGGCTGCGGGCCGCCACATGATCAACATCCTGCGCGGTGCGCGGCAGAAACTGGCGCGGCTGCGGCCGGTGCGGGTGCCCGACGCGCCGGCGCGAGCGTTTCGCGACCTGTGGCCCGGCGATGCCGCGCGCGGCGCCAGGCTGCTGCGCGGCGAGTTCGAGACCGCCGGCACCGCGCGGCCGCTGCGGATCGGCCTGGGCGGCGCCGAGGGGTGGGACACGCCGTCGGGCTCCGTGACCTGGCGCGCCGCCGCGCATGGCTTCGCCTGGATGCGCGACCTGCGCGCGCTGGGCACCGATGCGGCGCGGTTGCATGCCCGCGCGCTGACGGCGGATTGGCTGGCCCGCGGGGCCGAGGAAGCGGTGGCCGATGCGCCGGAGGTGATGGGCTCGCGCCTGTCGGCCTGGCTCGGCCATTGGGATTTCTTCGCCGCCACGGCGGAAGACCAGTTTCGCCGCGCGGTGATGACGCGCCTCGCGCAGGATGCCCGCGACCTGTCCTCCGCCCTGCCGGCCGAGGCCGAGCACCGCGGCGCGCTGGCCGCGCTGAAGGGTGCGATGGCGGCGGCGATCGCGCTGGAGGAGGATGCGTATCTGCAACGTGCCGCGCGCTTCCTGCCGGCCGAGATCGAACGCCAGTTCCACCCCGATGGCGGGCATGTGGAACGCTCGCCCGCGATGCAGCTGCTGGCCTTGCAGGACCTGATCGAGATCAGGAACCTGATGCATGGCGCGGGCGTCGAGCCGCCGCCGCACCTGGCGGCGCTGCTGGACCGCGCCGCGCCGGCGCTGCGGCTGTTCCGCCATGGCGATGGCGGGTTGGCGCTGTTCAACGGGACGCGAGATGAATCCTCGGCGCTGATCGACCTGGTGCTGACGCAGGGGCAGGCGCGGGGGCGCGCGCCGCTCGACCTGCCCGAGAGCGGGTTCCAGCGCTTGCAGGCGGGGCGGACGCTGATCATCGCCGATACCGGCGCGCCGCCGACCGGGCGCGCGGCGACGGGCGGGGATGGCGGGTTGCCGGCCGGCGCCGATCGCTTCGCCCATGCCGGGACGCTGTCCTTCGAGATGTCGGTGGGGCGCGACCGGCTGATCGTGAATTGCGGCGCCGCGCCGGCGGCCGAGGAAGCCTGGCGCGACGCGCTGCGCGCCACCGCCGCCCATTCCACGCTCATCTTGTCCGATACCAATGCGGCGGAGCTGCGGCCCGAGGGGCTGGGGCGCCGGCCCGAACAGGTCGAGACCGCTCGCCATGAATCCGCCGGCGCGCAGTGGCTGGAAGCAAGTCATGACGGGTGGCGGCGTGCCTTCGGCGCGCTGCATCGCCGGCGGCTGTATTTGGCGGAATCCGGCGACGATTTGCGCGGCGAGGACATGGTGGAAGTCGGCGGGGATGGCGAGGTGCCGTCCTTCACGCTGCGCTTCCACCTGCATCCCGGCGTGGTCGCTTCCCTGTTGCAGGATGAGAGCGCGGCGCTGCTGCGGCTGCCGTCCGGCATCGGGTGGAAGCTGCGCGCGAAGGGGGCGCGGGTGGCGCTCGAAGAGAGCGTCTATATCGGCGGGGAGCCGCGGCGGTCGCAGCAGGTGGTGCTGGTGGCGGAGGAGGGCGAGGCATCAGTGCAGTGGGCGATTACGCGGGTTTCGATGGGTGGGGCGGGCGAGGGGTAGATTGCGCATGATGAAGCAGCAACGATGCACGCCATGCGCACAATTTTTCGCCCTTCATACGCGCCTGGGCTGTCATCTGGATGACGCGTTGCCGGTATGGGTGTGTGGCCCGCCGGCATAGCAGCTCCGAATTAGTGGTGTTTGCCTGTGCATTCATCGATTATTTTGGTATCGAAGACGCTTCCGGTCGCAGGTAAGCCGCCTCGCGGTTGGTTTACGGATACCGCAGTCTCATGCCGGGGCAGCAGGGTACCGTCGTCAGTCAATCAACGGGGGTCGGTTTATGGCGATTTCTTTCGATAGCGTAACCACCACGACAACGTCGTCTGATGCGACGTTGAATCCGGGCGAAACCCTGACGTTCCAGTTGCAGTTCAGCAAGCCTTTCACGGTAATCGGTGGCCCGCCGAAGCTGGCGCTGAGCAACGGGGAGTTCGCGACCTTCGTATCGCAATCCGGCAGCACCATGACCTTCGCCTACACGCCGACAGCGTCGTCGCCGGCCGTGAATCCGTTGCTGCTCGGCAACCCGGCCTACGTCGCCAATGGCTCCCAGATCGATCCGAACGGCAACGGCGACCCGCCTGTCACCACACCAGGCGGCATGGATGCCCTCAATGGCTACAATCCGCCCGTGATCGATGGCGTCGTCTGCTTCATGCCCGGCACGCTGATCGCCACGCCAACCGGCGAACGGGCGATCGAGGAGCTGGCGATCGGTGATGCCGTCCTGACCGCATCAGGTCGCGTCGCCCCCATCCGCTGGATCGGCCGCCAGACCATTGCCGCGCGCTTCACCAACCCCGATCGCGCCCTGCCCATCCGCATCCGCGCCGGCGCGCTGGGGGATGGCCTGCCTGTCCGCGACCTGCTGGTCTCCCCTGCCCATGCCATCCTGGTCGATGGCGTGCTGGCGAATGCCGGCGCTCTGGTGAACGGCACCTCGATCCTGCGCGAAAACGACGTGCCGGAGGTCTTCACCTACTACAACATCGAGCTCGCCGAGCATGACCTGCTGCTGGCCGAGGGCGTGCCTGCCGAGAGCTTCGTCGACAACGTGTCGCGCAACATCTTCGACAACGGCGCCGAGCACACCGCGCTCTACGGCGACGTCACCATCCCGGAGATGGACCTGCCGCGCGCCACCGCGCATCGCCAGATCCCGGCGGCAACCCGCCAGCGCCTCGCGGCCATCGCCGCGACGTTCGACGAAGGTACTGCCGCCGCGGCCTGACCACGGCGCACTCCGCCGGACGCACGAGGCCCTGCCATGCCCATGGCGGGGCCTTCGTGTTTAAGTCGCTCGCGCCCATACCCGCGCCGCCGCGTCAGCCGCCACCATACAGCCCCGCCACCTCCGGCGCGAAGCCGCTCAGCGCACGCGCGCGCCGCGGGCGCGGGTTGCGCGGCATCAGCCCGGCCACTGCTTCCGCGAGGCGCACCGCCGCCTGCGTGCCATCCACCAGCGGCACGCCGATGCGCGGCTGCAGAAGCGGCGCGATGCCCGCCAGCGGCCCGCCCGCCAGGATGACGCATTCCGCGCCGTCCTGCTCCACGCTCTCGGTGCAGAGCGCAGCCAGCAGGTCCAGGCGATCCTCCGCCACCCGCCCCGGGTCGCCGCTGAACGCCGGCCCCATGCGGAAGCCGGCACAACGCGCCGCCAGGCCGTGATGCGCCAGGCAATCCTCGAACATCGGGCGCAGCGCGGCGGTGAAGGACACCACGCCGAAGCGCCGGCCGAGCATGGCCGCGGCATGGAAGGCCGCCTCGCTGATGCCCAGCACCGGCACCTCCAGCACTTCCTTCGCAGCATCCAGCCCGGGGTCGCCGAAGCAGGCGATGACTGCCGCGTCGTAGGTTCCGCGATGCTGCCCCAGCGCCGCCAGCGTCGCCGGCCCCGCCGCCAGCCAATCCGCGCGCGTGACGATCAGCGGCAGGCCGAAGGGCGCGCTGACCGCGATCACCTCCGTCCCCGGGCTGGCGACGGCCTGTGCCGCGGCGCCGATGCGATCGGTCACGGTCTGCGTGGTATTCGAATTCACCACCAGAATTCGCATCGCCCACCTCTTGCCATGTTGCAGTGCACACCTACCGGGTTGACCGAGCCACCCGCAAAGCGCCACAAACGCCCTGCCCAGTTCGAGGCAACGTCCAGGAAAAACGGCGCCGATCAACGGCGATATGGCCCGCTTCCCCGCAAGGTGAAGCGGGCCTTGTGTTTTGGGGCCTGGGCTTCCCGTCGGCGCGCGAAGGCGCCACCCTGGCGGCAGCAAGAATGGCCGCGAGGAAACCACCCATGAAGCCTGCAGCATTGGTCACCGGCGCGCGCCGCGGCATCGGCCGCGCCACCTGCGTGGCCCTGGCCGAGAAAGGCTTCGACGTGGTCGGCGCCGACATCAGCGAGGACGGCGCCGATCAGACCCGTGATGCCGTGCTGGCCGCCGGTGGCGGCTTCGTCTTCGTGCAGGCGGATGTCGGCGATGTCGCGGCGCATGGCGCGCTGCTCGATGCCGCCTGGCAGGCCTTCGGCGGGCTGGAATGCCTGGCTAACATCGCCGGCGTGCAGGTGCTCAAGCGCCAGGACATGCTGGAGACCACGCCGGAATCCTGGGACCGGCTGCTCGACATCAACACGCGCGGTGTCTTCTTCCTGTCCCAGGCGCTGGCCAAGCGCATGATCGCGCCGGGCGCGCCGAAGCGCGGGCATCGGTCGCTGTGCTTCGTGTCGTCGATCAACGCGGTGATGGCGTCGTTGAACCGCGCCGAATACTGCGTGTCGAAGGCGGGCGTGACGATGGTGGCGAAGCTGTTCGCGCTGCGCCTCGCGGCCGAGGGCATCAACACCTACGACATCCAGCCCGGCATGATCCGCACAGACATGACGCGCGAGGTGTGGGACAGCTACGCCGCCCATATCGAAGGCGGCCTGACGCCGATCCGCCGCTGGGGCGAGCCCGAGGATATCGGCCGCGCCATCGCGACACTCGCCGCCGGCGCCATGCCGTTCTCGACCGGGCATTCCTTCCCGGTCGATGGCGGGCTGCTGCTGCCTCGGTTCTGAGGCTCAGAACCGCCCGTCATCCGGGATATTCAGCTGCGTGCCGCAGGCCTTGCAATGGACCGCATCCGGTTCGTGGCGCTGCAGCCCGCAGGACGGGCAGGCGAAGCGCACCTTGGATGGCCGGAACAGCGCCTGCGCCAGCCGCAGGAACAAGGTCACGCCGGCCAGCATGATGATCACCGAGATCATCCGCCCCGACGTGCCTGGCAGCGTGATGTCGCCGAACCCCGTCGTGGTCAGCGCGGTGACCGTGAAGTACAGCGCGTCGCCGTAGTTGCGGATGTGGTCGTTGGTCGCGTGCTGCGTCTCGTAGACCACCGCCGTCATCACGAAGATGAACACCGACAGGTGCGTCGCCGCCAGGAAGGCTTCCTCGTGCTGGCGGAAAAAGGCGAAGTCGCGCCGCAGCGTGCCCAGCATCCGGTAGGAATGGATCAGCCGCAGCGTCCGCACCACGCGCAGGAAGCCCGCGCCTTCTCCGGCCAGCGGCGCCAGGAAGGACGCGATGGCGACCAGATCCGCAAGCGAGGCCGGCCGCAGCGCCTCCCGCCAGGGCAGCCGGCTGGCTGCCACGCGTGCCGAGAATTCCGCCACCAGCACCAGGCCGATCAGCACGTCGATCACCTCGATCGTGAGGCTGTAGGGCAGGAAGGAGGTGAAGACGACGAACAGGATGGTGGCGGCGTCGAAGGCCAGCACCGCGTAGCGATACCGGCAGGCATCGCCCTCGGTGCTGTAGTAGAGGTGGTGCAGCCGCTCGCGCAGCGTCGCCTCCATGGTTCAGGCTCCTTGTGTGGAATCCGGCACCGGCCCGAACCCCCACCTAGCCACCCACGAGCGTATCCTTGATGGGTGGCCGGGTGGGGGTGCGGGCCGGTGCCGTTCGCGGGAACGCGCTGGTCGGTGCGTCCCCAACAGAGATCAGTCCTTCAGGCCGGACAGTTCCGCCACCAGCGCGCCGAGCGACGCGGCATCCGCCCCCCCGCGTCCCGAATTCACCACCGCCTCCATCATCTGGGCGGCCAGCGCGGTGGCGGGGGCAAACACGCCGTTCTCACGCATCGCCCCCAGCGCCAGGCGCATGTCCTTTCGCATCAGCTCAGCGCGGAAGCCGGGCTTGAAGTTGCGGTCCAGCATGCGCTTCGCGTGGTTCTCCAGCACGAAGGACCGCGCCGACCCACCCAGCAGCGCCTGGCGCATCAGCATGGGATCAAGCCCGGCCTTGCGGCCCATGGCGAGTGCTTCCGCCACCGCCTGCATGGCACTGACGATCATCAGCTGGTTGGCCGATTTGCACACCTGGCCCGACCCGGCCGGCCCCAGCAGCGTGATGGTCTTGCCCACCGCGTCGAACACCGCGCGCGCGGCGCTGAAGGCGGCATCCGCGCCGCCGACCATGCAGGTCAGCGTCCCGTCGATCGCCCCCTGCGGCCCGCCCGAGACCGGGCTGTCGAGCAGCGGGATGCCGCGGTCGGCCATGCGCGCCGCGAAGGATGCGGACGCCGCCGCCGCGATGGTCGAGAAGTCGATCACCACCGTGCCCGGCGCCGCGCCCTCGGCCACGCCGCCATCGCCGAACAGCACCGCCTCGACATCCGGCGTGTCGGGCACGCACAGGCACACGCAGGCCGCGCCATCGGCGGCATCGGCGGCGCTGGCGGCCCATTGCGCGCCGGCGGCGACCAGCGGTTCGGCCTTGGCGCGGCTGCGCGTCGCGACCGTCAGCGCAAAGCCGGCCTTCATGATGTTGGCCGCCATGGCGGCGCCCATCACCCCCATGCCGATAAAGGCGATGCTGGCAGGCGGCGTTATGGGTAACATGGCGGTGCCTCACTCGTTGCCGGGATTGGCGAAACCATGACGCGGCTCACGCGTTGCGCCAAGGCGGGGCAGGTTTTCAGCCGCCCTCGGCACAAGGAGCCATGTCCATGACATCGACCCGTCTTCGCCTCGCCGCCATTCTCGCCGGCGCGATCGCCGCCGCACCCGCCATGGCGCAGGCTCCGGCCCCCGGCACGCCGAGCCCGACCGGCGGCCAGGCCGCCCAGCAGACCGGGCGCGTGAGCATCGGCTCGCTGCGCTGCGATGTCGCCGCCGGCACCAGCTTCATCTTCGGCTCGACGCGCCAGGTGACCTGCCTGTTCTCCCCGGCGCGCGGCACGGCCGAGCGCTACACTGGCGAGATCCGCCGCTTCGGCGTCGATATCGGCTTCACCGGCGCAGCGGTAATGCTGTGGGGCGTGCTGGCCAGTTCCGGAGACGTGCGCCCGGGCGCGCTGGCGGGCACCTATGCGGGTGTCTCCGCCGGTGCCACGGCCGGCGTGGGCGTCGGTGCCAACGTCCTGCTGGGCGGCAGCGAGCGCGGCATCGCGCTGCAGCCGGTCAGCGTCGAGGGCAATACCGGGCTGAACATCGCGCTGGGGGTCGGCGAGCTGGTGCTGACCGCGGCGCCGAACTGAAAAAAAGCGAGGCTCTGCCTCGCGCTCCGCCGGGGTGACAGTGTCACCCCGGACCCCGCCGAGACTCAGCGGGTCGGCGTCGGCGGCGTGGTGGAATAATCGTAGAAGCCACGCCCCGACTTTCGGCCGAGCCAGCCGGCCTCGACATACTTCGCGAGCAGGGGGGACGGGCGGTACTTCGGGTCGCCCAGCCCTTCGTGCAGCACCTTCATCACGCTCAGCAGCGTATCCAGGCCAACGAAATCCGCGAGCTCCAGCGGGCCCATCGGATGATTGGCGCCGAGCTTCAGGCCGTCATCGATGGCGCGCACATCGCCCACGCCTTCCATCAGCGCCTGGATCGCCTCATTCAGCATCGGGCAGAGCACGCGGTTGACCACGAAGCCAGGCCAGTCGCCGGCGGGCACCGCCACCTTGCCCATGCGTTCGGCCAGCGCCGTCACGGCGGCGGCGGTGGTGTCGTCGGTGGCCAGGCCGCGGATCACCTCGACCAGCTTCATCATCGGCACGGGGTTGAAGAAATGCATGCCGATGAAGCGCGCCGGCCGGTCGGTCGCGGCCGCCAGGCGCGTGATAGGGATCGACGACGTGTTCGACGCCAGGATCGCATCCGGCTTCAGGATCGGGCACAGCGCGGCGAAGATCTTGACCTTGATCGCCTCGTTCTCGGTCGCGGCCTCGATCACCATGTCGCACGCGGCGAAGGCGTCGTTGGTGGTGGCGGTGGTGATGCGCCCCAGCGCGGCGGCCTTTTCCTCGGCGCTCAGCAGGTCCTTCTTCACCTGCCGGTCCATGTTGCCGGACATGGTCGCCATCGCCTTGTCGAGCGCGGGCTGGCTCACATCCATCAGCACGACCGACAGGCCCGCCTGCGCAGCGACATGCGCGATGCCGTTGCCCATCAGACCGGCGCCGATGACGCCCAGAGTGGTGATCTCGGCCATGTCGGTGCCTCCGTTCGATATGCGTGCGGCAGGATAGACCGGACGCGCCGGAGCCGCCGTTGGACATTGATGAAACAGGAAGGGCGCCCCGTGGGGCGCCCCGTGCCGTTCAGCCCTTGGCCAGTTCCGCTTCCAGTTCCGGCACCGCCTTGAACAGGTCCGCCACCAACCCGTAGTCGGCCACCTGGAAGATCGGCGCCTCCTCGTCCTTGTTGATGGCGACGATGACCTTGCTGTCCTTCATCCCGGCCAAGTGCTGGATGGCGCCGGAGATGCCGATCGCGATGTACAGGTCCGGCGCGACGATCTTGCCGGTCTGGCCGACCTGCATGTCGTTGGGCGCATAGCCCGCATCGACCGCGGCGCGCGAGGCACCCACGGCGGCACCCAGCTTGTCCGCCACCTTCTCGATGATGGCGAAGTTCTCGGCGCTCGCCATGGCGCGGCCGCCGGAGACGACGATGCGCGCGGCGGTCAGTTCCGGCCGCTCGGACTTCACGATCTCCGAGCCCAGGAAGCTGGACAGGCCGGGATCGGCGGCGGTCGGCGCGGCCTCGACCGGCGCGGACCCGCCATCGGCGGCGACCGGGTCGAAGGAGGCCGCACGCACGGTGATCACCTTCGTCGCGTCCGACGACTTCACCGTGGCCATCGCGTTGCCGGCATAGATCGGCCGCACGAAGGTATCGGCATCGACCACGCCGGCGATGTCGGACAGGATCTGCACATCGAGCAGAGCGGCGACGCGCGGCATGACGTTCTTGCCCGCGGCCGAGGCCGGCGCCAGCAGGTGCGAATAGCCAGGCGCCATCGCGACCAGCAGCGCGGCGAGCGGTTCGGCCAGCACGGGCCCTTCCGCGCCGGTCAGCACCTTCGCCACGCCCGGCAGCTTCGCCGCGGCGGCGGCACCGGCGGCGGCACCTTCGCCCACCACAAGCACATGCACATCGCCCAGCGGCATGGCCGCGGCGACCGTGCTGCGCGTGGGCTGCGAAACCGCGCCGTCCTTGTGATCGGCCAGAACGAGGACAGCCATGGTCAGATCACCTTCGCTTCGTTGCGGAGCACGGCCACCAGTTCCTCGACCGAGCCCACCTTGCGGCCGGCCTGGCGCTTCGCCGGTTCCTCGACCTTCAGCACGGTCAGCCGCGGCGTGA
>LNFM01006771.1_pt1 | contig 27885 bp, 20 predicted proteins | sample 596031 | NCBI WGS metagenome assembly LNFM01 (sample SAMN04254537, study PRJNA301005) | activated carbon metagenome | isolation source: dual media filters at the Ann Arbor, Michigan drinking water treatment plant | place: USA: Ann Arbor
GCCAGTTGCTGTAGGCCAGCACCTTGTCTTCAGCGTCCACCGCGGCGATGGAGTCTTCCAGGTCGAGGATGGTGGAGAGCGCGGCCTCCAGCACGAGGTCGCTCACGCCGGCGGCGTCCGTCTTGCCAATGGGGGTGTTGCGGTCGATCTGGATGTCCAGGTGCAGGCCGTTGTGCTTGAGCAGCACCGAGCTCGGTGCCTTGGCATCGCCCTGGAAGCCCACCAGCTGCGCCTTGTCGGCCAGCTTGGCGGACCCGCCTTCGGCCAGGCCCACCACGAGCTCGCCGTCCTTGTTGATCTTGTAGCCGGTGGAGCCCACATGCGAGCCCTTCTTCAGCGGTGCGGTGCGGTCCAGCACGTGGCGCGCGTATTCAATGACCTTGGCGCCGCGCTTGGGGTTGTAGCCACCCTTCTTGCCGACCTTCTCGCAGCCCTTGTCTTCCGAAATCACGTCGGTGCCGTAGAGCGCGTCGTACAGCGAGCCCCAGCGCGCGTTGGCGGCGTTGAGCGCATAGCGTGCGTTCAGGATCGGCACCACCAGCTGCGGGCCGGCCTGCACCGCCAGTTCGTCGTCCACGTTCTTGGTGGTGGCCTTCACCTTCTTGGGCTGGGGCACGAGGTAGCCATTGCCTTCGAGGAACGCGCGGTACGCCGCCATGTCGGCGATGGGGCCGGGGTGAGCGGCGTGCCAGGTGTCCAGCTCGGTCTGCAGGCGGTCGCGCTCGGCGAGCAGCGCAGCGTTCTTGGGCGCGAGGTCGCTCACGATGGCGTCAAAGCCCGCCCAGAAGGCGGACTCGGTCACGCCGGTGCCGGGCAGCACTTTCTGGTTGATGAAGTCGGCGAGAACGGTGGCGACTTGGAGGCCGTGGATCTGGGTGCGTTGGGTCATGGCTGGGGGTTCAGAAAAAAAAATCAATCAAAAAAGGCGAGCACATCGCTGAGCTGGCTGCCGGTGCGGTGGGGTTGGGTGCCGAGTTCTTCAAACGGCAAGTTTTGCCGGTTGACCCACAGCGTGCGGTAGCCGTACCAGGTGGCGGCCAGCGCGTCCCAGGCGTTGCTGCTCACGAACACGATCTGTCCGCGCGGCAGGCCGGTGGCCTGTTCGCCCAGCGCGTAGGCCTCGGGGTGGGTCTTGTACTTGCGGATGGCATCGACGCTGATCACATGATCGAGCAGGCCTTCCAGCCCGGCGCTGCGCACCGCAATGCCCAGCATGTCCGGGTCGCCATTGCTCAGGATGCCGGTGGCCACACCGCGCTCGCGCAGCGCCTGCAACACGGCGCGGTTTTCTGGAAAGGCGGAGAGGTGGCGGTACTGGTTCATGAGCCGCGCGGCGCGCTCTTCAAAGCCGGGCCAGTCGCTGCGCGCCTCGGGTGCAATCGTCTTGATGGCATAGGCCAGCGCGCTTTGCGTGAGTGCCCAGAACGGCCGGTAGTGCGCGCCGTGGTCGCTGGTGGTCACCAGCCGCGTGTATTCGATCTGCTTGTCCCGCCACAGCGTGGCCAGCCGCGCGCCCTGCCCGGGAAACAGCTGCTCGGCAAGCAGCCCCACGCTGTACACGTCGAAGAGCGTGCCGTAGGCGTCGAACAGGACTGCGCGGGGTTTTTGCATCCATGCACTGTATTGCAAACTTTCCCGGGTATTAATAACTGCTTTTGGCGAGCATCCGTGACATTTAGGTGCGCAATAAGCGACCAAGCGAGTTCCTCATGGCTTCAACCACAGGGCGAATCGTCTGCTCCAGGTCAACGGGGGAAGGATGGCCGCCAGCTTGTGGAGATGCGCCTTGCCCTCTGCAATCGTCGGCCGGGGACCGGGCGCCGTCTTGCTTGCTTCCAGCATCGAGTAGTGCGCGAGATGCGTCGTTGCCTTCAGCCCCATGGCGGGTCGGCAGTTGGCCGCTGCCACTGCGGTGGACAGGGTTGCGGCCAGCACCAACTCTGCCGGTGTCAGCCCCTGGCGTTGTGCAAACGCCCAGTAGACGGGCTCGAACGTGTCGCGCGCCTGCTGCATCGTCAGGCGCCGCTCATCACAGGAGCCGGCTTCAAGACTCTCGATCGTTGCGTCGCCGGAATCGCCCCGCGCAGCCATGGCCGCAATCAAGTTGAAGCATTCGGGAAGACGAGCGTTCACCTCCTCACTCAAGACGACGGTTCCAGGCTTGACGTCCACACGACCGTCCACCTCCAACCTGTACAAGATAGTGCCTGCCATCCATGCTGAACAGGCGAGATAGGTGGCCGCATGCACATTGCCGCCATCGATGAGAGGCTTTCTGACCACCAGATCGAGAGAGTCTGCTGCTTGTCTGATGTGCTGCTCATCCCAATCGCTCATGTTGGATTCCTTTCTGGTGTTTTTTGAGATTCGTTAGGTGTTGGACTTTGAAGTGATTCATTTGCAGCGATGCGGACTCTGCGGCTTGAGTTCTTCGTTCGTCTTCACATTGCGAATCACGACGGTGGCACCGCGGTAGGCGGAGCAGAAGGCCGAGAGCGCGGTGTAAATGCCTCGCCCATCGGCGGTCAGGACCATGCCGGTGTTGATCGGCTTGCCCTGAGAATCGGTGGCCTCGAAGCCGAAGTAGCCCTGTGGCGTGGAGCAGGCGCTTGCAAGCAACAGAGCCATTGAGGTGACAACAAAAGTCGACTTGTTTGTGCGGGCGGGTTTTTTCATGGTTTTCGCTTTGGTTTGAGAAACGGGAGAAGTGATCCGAATGAGCCCAGCGCTCGTGCCCGGACCCCATCAGTGCATCTCAGGGATTCAGTCGTGTCACCTGGAGTGAGCTCACCAGATGTTTGAGAACAGCTTCGATGTCGGCGTGGGCTTTTGAGTGGTCCAACGACTCCTTGCTGGCTCCCATTTCGATGGATATGACGTACCCCGTGTCGCCCAGCTCCGTCAACCAAGCTCGGTATGGGCCACCGAGCCCGTTGGGCGGTCTGGCCTGCAGCAGGTTGTTCGGAATCTCGGCGACCCGCCAACTAAGGCCGTTGAGTTGACGGGTTGACCACTTTGCCAGCCGATGGCTTTTCGCGAATGAAGCTTCATAGTCGCTGAGCGACGAGTGCCGGATGGTTGCCTCCAAGTAGTGGCTGCTCGTCCACCAGTATTCGAAACAAACTGGTTTAAGTCCCACTTCCTTCGTCTGCCCCTCTTTGACCTTTTCTCGTGAGACCCATTTGACGCTGCGCACCCAGGGGTCAAAGTCGAAAAGGCCATCTGAAAATCTCAACCAGGTCTTGCTATCTTTCTCGACGATGTCGCGGCCAACAAAAACCCGACTGAGCATCCCTTGCTGAGTTGAGGGCTGCCTTACTCCTCTGTATGCACAACCCGACTCAAGCCACTGATGGCTGATTCGGTATCTATCAAGCAGGTCGAATCGGTACGTGTTGTAGATACCCGTCAACGGTGAGTCCATAGCTCCAGGCGTGGCGTATCGGTCGTCGTTCTTGCGGATGAACTCGTCGACTCCGCAGCCGGACATCAGCATTGCCGCAAAAAAAGTGAGGGTTTGAAGAATCTTCATGGAGCTTTTTCTTGTGAAGTGGGCGATTCGGTGGCGCCCTTTCGAACTCCGCCAACGTATTCAATCAACTTGGCATTTCCTGGCAGCGTGCCTTGATGACCACCAGGCATCGGGATCTCCACTTGTGTACATCCCGCTGCGCCTGTACCGTAGCAACTGTGCATGCTGTTGGTGGTCTTGAAGACTTGCCAGAGATCGTTGACGGTCCACACGCCGGGATTGCCCCCGGAGAAATTTGACGTGGCCACGGGGTCATTGCTGAAGTAATTGAAGGTGATCTGGCTCTTGTCGCCGCGAGGCCCAAGGATCGTTGCTGCCTTGTCTGAATACACCTCAGCGTCCGCCGCACCTCCCACGCCGCGTACCACCAGGTTGGGATTGGTGTACGAGTTGCCCGCCTCATCCTTTTGATTGGCAAGGATGGTGAATGCGGCTTCTTGCACCAGCGTGCCACGGCTGTGGCCCAGAGAGGTTGTTGCTTCCTGGCCCCGGCTCCTCAACAGATCCGCGTACAAGGTTTGTGCGCTGGTGTAGCCAAGGAAGTTGGCCAGGCCGTAATCCGCGCTGGCCGTGATCTTCTCGTAGGCGACCCCCAGCAGTTCTGAAACTGTGTTGTTGGCTGGCGCGATGTGCATCAGGTAGATGGTGTTGACCTTTTCCCGCTTCTTGGTCTCCAGATTCAATACCGGCTCGGTATTCTGAAACGCCAGTTCGCCAGCCCGTCTCTCGTCATTGAGGATGCCGTTGACCGCAAGGATCGAACCCGGCTCAGCCTTCGCAATCTCCTCGCGCGTCATCTCCGACCGAACCAACAGCTTCGGATTCGTGACGCAGTCCTGCCCTGCCGGGCATTCCACCTTGATCAGTTTGGGCACCTGCTGCATGCGCGAGCGGTAGGCCTCATCTGTCAAGGCGGTCACGGCCTTGATGGTTTCCTGCTTGATGGCTCTCTCGGCTTCCACGCGCTGCTGCATGCCCTGCACATCCAGTTTCTGCACGGCGGTGTGCGCAGAATGTGTATCGCGATTCAAACTGGCCACGGTCTCTTCAGCCGTTTGCCCCGTCAGAACCTTCTGCGAGACCTCGTCGGTGATCGTGACGCGAGCGCCGCTGACGGTGGCCAGCGTTTGCCCGCTGGAGCTGCCCGACTCGCCGGCGTTGTTGAGCGCGTTGCCGATCAAGCCCTTGGCCACACCGTACTTGCCTTGGCTGGCCATGTCGTTGGAGAGGTAGACCCCGCTGCTTTCTGCACTGGATTGCGAGCTGTTTTGCAGATCGCGGCGGCTCAACGTGCCGGTGCTCAGGCTGTTTCTGCCGCCTTCAACGGCCGTCTGATGGCTGGTGAGGGCTCCACCGATCAACGCGGTGTTCTTCTCCACAGCCACCACAAAGCCACCGTCTCCAGCCTTCAAGCCCGACTGCTCGGCAACGCTCTTGAAATCGCTGTTCGCGCGGCTCTTGCTGGCGCTCAAGGAGCCACCGGCGCCCGCGCCGATGGTCACGCTGGCGCTGGCGTTTTTTTGCTGGCTTGCGTAGGTGCTGGTGTCCTGCAGGCTTTCGATCAGCAAGTTGCCGCCCACATTGGCCTGGATCGTCTCGGCTCGAACCATACCGCCTTGAAGCGTGGTGTCGCCACCGCTTCGAACCACCACCGTGTTCCCCGCGTTGATGTGCGTGTTGGTGTGGGTGAGGTCGTCACCGGCTTCCTTGCCGCGTCCCGCACTGGCGCTGGCAGTGACGCCCACGTCGCTGGTACCGTAGCTCATGCCGAAGCTGCCCGAGCTGGACTTGTTGTTGCCCGACAGCGCGGCGGTATTCCGCGCAGCGAGCAGATCGATATCGCCGTCTGCCGTCAGGTTGGTATTGCCTCCTGCGCGCACCTCGCTGCCGCGAACGACGATGTCGCTTTCTTTGCCTGCACCGCGGGCGGTGATACTCACGGTGCCGTTGCCCACCACCGTGCTGCCGCGCGCGGTATCGCTGGTCTGGACGGTGTTGCTCTGGCTCTTGTTGGAGCCGACGCTGACGGCCACGTTGAGGCCACCTGCTTTGTCGGCCGCGGTGGCGTCACGCGTGGTTTTGCTGCCAACCAGGTTGGTGGACACAACCTGGTTGGCCATGCCGTTGATGGTGGTCCCCTGGCCGGCCTGGATGGTGTCCAGGGCGTTCTGGGCGGCCAATGCGCTGTTGGCTGCTGCGAGCGCTTTCATGCGGGTGTCTTGGGTTTCGCCAGCAATCTCAAACTGCGAGACGATGGTCTGCATGGCGCTGAGCACCGGACTGCCGATGGCGACCGTCACGCCGCTTTGCTTGAACTTCTGTTCGGTGGCTGTGCTGCTGGTTTCACGCGCCTCGGTGATCTGCACGCTCTGTGCGGCGATGGAAACATCGCCCCCCGGCGCCAGCACATCGGAGCCGACCTGCGAGTACCGTCGCCCAGCCGTGATGTTCACATCGCCGCCAATGGCGCCCACGGTCGAGGCGGTAGCGCCTGTGCCCTGCGTTTGCTGCTCACTGCTTTGCACGCGCTTGCCGATGGTCACGCCCATACCGCCGTCGGAGAAAACGCCGCTGTCCTTCGTTTCTTCAAAGCGGCTGTGGCCCGAGCGGGTCTGCGCAGCGGTGATGTTCACATCGCGCGCGGCGCTGATGGTGATGCCGTCATCCGCCACAGCGCTGGAGCCTTGGAGGTGGATGTCCTGCCCGCTCTGGATCACCACGCTCGCTCCGCCCAGCGCCGTGCCCACGGCATCGGTTCGGCTGTTGTGCGTGCGGGTCTCGGTGCTGGAGGAGCTGAGCAGGCCGCTGCTCTTGGCGAACATGCCGTGGTCGATCTGATAGCTCGCCTCGCCAGCGCTCAGGTTCACATCGCGCCCGGCTTGCACCGCCAGTGCACCTTCAGCCTGCACGCTGGCAGCGCGGGCGTTGATGTCTTGCCCGGCCTGCAGCGCAACGGATGTACCCTGGATCTGCGTGCCGACGTCTGCGCTTTGCTGCACCCGCGCGAAGTTGCGCGCATCGCGCGTGGCGTCCAGGCGGCTGGCCGTGTTGACGCTGGTCAGGTTCAGATCGCGCCCGGCCTGCACCTGCACGCCGCCGGCCTGCAGCACCGCTGCCGTCAGGTTCACGTCGCGCCCGGCGCTGGCCAGCAGCACGCCGGCCTCGTTGGACACATACAGACCGGCCACGCGGCTCACTTGCTCGCTGATGTAGCGGCCCACGCCTGCAGCGCCTGAACCCTGCGCGGTGGTGGTCTTGACGTTCAGGTCGCGTCCGGCCTGAACGACCAGGGCATCCGTGGCGCTGAGGGTACCGCCGATGTTGTTCACGTCCTCGCGGGCGCTGACCAAGGCGCTTTGGCCGGTGATGAGGCCGGTGTTCACCACGTTCCCGGCGTTGATGTGCACCAGCTCGCGCCCGGCGATGGTTCCTGAGTTCAACACGTTGCCGCTGAGGTTCAGTTGCACATCGCGGCCCGCGATGAGCGCACCGTCGGCAGCCAGATCGCCCGCGCGCGGCAGCAGGTACACGCGCGGCACGAGTGCCTGCGTCGTGCTGCCGTCGGGCAGGGTGATGGTCTGGGCTTCCAGCCAGACGATGTCGCTGGTGAGCGCGGCCACCTGCTCGGCCGACAGCGCGATGCCGGGGCGCAGTTGGTGGGCCTGGGCAAAAGTGGCGCCGGCGTTCATGAGGGCGAGGTATTGCGCTTCGTCGTTCGTGAAATCGCCCAGAAAGCGCTGGCCGGTGAGTTGGCCCACCTGCTCGCGCACGATGCGCTGCTCGATGAAGCCATCGCCCACCTGCTTTTGAACGGTGACCGGGTCCACCGCCAGCGCGCGCAACAGGTGGTCCGAACTGAGCCATTGGCGCTCGTCGGTGAAGCGCGGGTCGGTCTCGAAGATCGGGCCTGCGTCCGGGTCGGGGTTCAGGGTCGAGAGGGCGGTGATGGCCTGGGTCAGTGCAGTGCTGGGCGCCACGGTGGTGCTGCTGTCAAAGCGCAACGCCGGCAGGTGCACCGTGTCGGCGATGGTCTCGCTGTAGGGCGTGTGGATCCAGCCGTACTCGGGGTCGCATCCAAAGAGATCGCAATCGCGTCCCGTCACGCCCCAGCTGCTGAACGTGCCGCTGCGGCTGGTGGGGGCGCTCACCTGCGTGGCCTGGTTGGTCACGCTGACACCGGTGATGCCGAGTGCGCCACCGGCCACGATTTCGCTGTCCTGGTTGAGCAGGCTTTGGCCAACGAGCAGCTGCATGGCGCCGCCACTGACCAGGCGCGCGGGCTGGCTGTGCGTCATCACCGCGCGCTGCGTGGTCTGCGCGTAGTTGCTGTACGCATCAAAACGCAGAAACTCGCCTTCCACATGTGTCTTGAACTGGGCCACGCGCGTGCTGAGCTCCACCCAAGGTGCGGCCTGGGTCTGCCACGCGGTCACGGCCTGCGGATCGGGCGTTTGGGTCCAACCGGTCTCTGGGTCCGTGATGGTGCGGGGCATCTGTCCTGGCGCATCCCAGGTGGGTGCGGTCATGCCGAAGTGCGCCCAGACGGGCGAGCTGCGGCTGTAGGCAAAGGCGTCCCCCACCCAAACGCTGGAGCTGTACTCCCCGTCACTCACGGCCTGTGCGTGACCCTCCACGAAAGGCAGGGCACCAAGGTAATAGGTCTTGAAGGCCGGATCGGCGTAAGCGCTGGTTTTGGGCAGCAGCCACTCGCGCTGGAAGAGGTCGTACTCGTTGGTGAAAAAGAGGTAGGGCTTGGTCGTGCTCCACGCCACATCGGCGCTGTCCAGTGCGCCTGCGGGTGTGTGGTACACGGTGTGATGCGTGGTGGCGTCGCTCACCACCGTGTGGGTGATGTGGTCGTTGGCATTCACCAGCACCGGCGTGGTGACGCTCAAGCTGCCCAGCGCCTCGATGCTGGCCGAGCGGTTCTCGATGCGCTCGCTGGCATTCAGCGTCATCTCGCCCGCGCTCAGCAGCAGGGCGCCTTCGGTGTTGTGGACCTCACCTGCAACGATGGACAGCGAGTTGCGTGCAGCGATGACGGCGCCGTCTTTGTTGCGCACGCCCTGAGCGTTGATGCTCACCGCATCGCCGTACAGGCGTGCGCCGGCGGACTGGCCCAGCCAGCCGTTCACATCCAGCGTGAGCGGGCCCTGGGCGTCGATCAGTCCGGCCTGGTTCACGCCCAGCCCGGCTTCCGTGCCCACCAGGCGGATCTTGCCCGCGTACATGCCGCCCAGCGCCGCCACGTCCAGCGCGAAGGCCGGGGCCGCACCCGAGGCGGCTCGTGCGGTGACGCGGCTGGTATCCACCGACACATCGTTGGCACCGGTCACCACCGCGAGGTCCCTGGCCCAGAGACCGGCGTTGACCGCCACTGCGCGGGCCAGGATGGCAGCATGGTCGGTTGTGGAGACATCCAGCCCCAGACCCTCGACGCGCACGAGCCCACCCTGCACCCGAAAGCCCTCCAGCGCACCGGCGTTCACCACCGGGGTGCCGGTGGTGAGCGTGGCACGGCTGGCGTTGATGAAGCCGCCGCCGTTGACGCTGATGCCCGCCGGATTCGCGATGATCACCTCGGCGCGCTGACCACCCACCTCCACGAAGCCGTTCAACTGGCTGGGTTGACTCGAGTTCACCTCGTTCAGGATGACGCGTGCGCCACCGGCGGCCAGCCAGGGGTTGCCCTGGACCCAGCCGCCGAGCTGGGTGGGGGCATCGGAGCGGCTGTTGTTGAGGATGACGCCCTGCGAGCCCACGTCGAACTGGCGGTAGGTGTTGCGCGAGACGCCTGCGGCACTCGGTGTGGTGATGTTGACCAGCGGCACGCCATTGGCTGCGTTGAGCACGGTGGGGCGCTGCGAACCGGGGACCGCCGGGTCGGCGGCGATCTGGGCTTGGGCGGGCCACAACAGCGCGCATCCGGCCACCAACAAGAGGCTGCGCCAGTGCTGCGAACCGGTGGCGCCGGCCGGGCCATCCCCCGTGGCGGACGAGCCGTTGTGCGAAGAAGCTGCCTCGCTCACAGCCATCGGCTGGCCGCGCGCAGCGCTGAAAACAAGGCGGTGGTGGTGGCGGTTCATCGGGAACTCCCTGGACGTTGTTGTGGGTGGGTGGAATCAGAAACTGCTGGCGAGCCAGAAGCCCAAGGTGGCGTTGGCGGTGCGGAATCCAGCGGGCTTGCGCAGCGGCCAGCCAGCGAACAGTTCGCCCTGCAGTCCGCCCGCGGTGCCGCGCAGGCCGACGACAGCGCCGGTCAGTCGCGTGCCGACGAGCCGCTGCGCGCTCGGCCCGCGCACCTGGCCGTGGTCCAGCGCCACGAACGCCGACGCGCCGCTGTCGCCCAGCGGGGTGGCGAGTTCGTTGCGCCAGAACCAGCCGCTGTCCGCGCTCAAGCTGGACTCGCCATCAAATCCGCGCACGGTGTGTCGGCCGCCGATGGCAAAGCGCTCTTGCGGCGCCAGCGGTGTGCGGTGGAACTGGGCCCGCCAGTGGCTGTGGGCTTGCCAAGGCTGCGCGCCGAGCTTGAAAGGCCATTGCCACTGAGCACTGGCCTGCACGATGGCAAAGCGCGAGGTGCCTTCGCCAAAGGTTTCCTCGGGTGCACGCAGCGAGCCGAAGGCGCCGGTGCCGCGCCGGTAACTCAAGTTCAGATCGAGCGCACCCGGGCCGACGTAGGCGCGGTGGCCCACACCCAGTTGCCAGCCACCCACGCGGCGGCGCTGCACCTCCACTTCGGTGTCGTCGATGAAGTTGCGCGACTGCCGCGCAAACGCCTTGGCGTGCAGCGTGGTTTTGCCGGTGGCATTGCGGTGCAGCAGGTACGAGAGCGTGGCTTCTTGCGAGCCGGTGCGGCCGCGGTAGGCGTAGTCCTGCGCGGCGCCTGTCACGGTTTGCAGGTAGCGGTGCTGGCTGACGTCGATGGACAACAGCGCGCGTCCCCAAGGCAGCGAGTAGTGCCACGAGCCGCCGCTGGTGCTCCGAGCGCCGGGGTCGCCGCCGCCCAGGCCGCCTTGCAGACCCAGGTAAAACAGATCGTTGAGGTTGAGCGGGTTGTCCAGGCTCAGCGTGGCGCTGCTCTGGTAGCGCCCCGTGCTGCGCGAGCCGCCGTCGTCCACGCCGAGCTGCAGCCGCACCGGGCGGCCCGGCGTCCAGTCGATCACCAGATCGCTCAGGCCGGGTTCGTTGGCCGGCACGATCTCGATGTCGACTTCCACGCCGGGCACGCGTTTGAAGTTCTCCAGCGCCTGCTCGATGTCGCGCAGGTTGAGCAGGTCGCCTGGCTGGGCGGGCAGGGCCAGGCGGACGGATGGTTGCCCCGGTGCGGGTTTCGCAAAACGCAGCTGACGGATGCGCCCGGGCACCACGGTGAGCAGCAGACGGCCTTGCTTGAGGTCTTGCGGCTCCACCATCACCCGGGTGGTGACGAAGCCACGCGCGACCACCGCGTGCTGGGCGCGCTGGGTCAGCACGCCAATGCCCGCTGCACCCAGGCAGCGGCGCAGCGGTGCGTCCAGCCCGTCGGGGGTCGTGAGTGCGTCCAGTACCCAGCCGAACCGGCCGGCTGTGTCACCGCGCAGCTCGATCTGCTCGATCACAAAGCAGGGTGCTTCGTTCGGTGGCAGCCGCGGTGCGGGCTGGGTCACGGGTGCGTTTTGTCGGGTCTCCCGTTCGGGGAGGGCCTGCTCGCGCAGCCGCGCGTCACGTTCCTCGGCGCGGCGCTGTTCGGCGGCACTCTGCGCCGTGTCGCGAGCGGTCTGGCCTGCGGCGGGCCAGGTCAACAAGGTGCCCATGAGCACCGTCACCATGGCCAAGCCGGGGCATGGCCCAACAACCTGTCGGGGTTTCATTTTTCCTCGCCTGAATACTTTTGGGTGATCGGTTTGAAACACCGCGCATTCTGGCGAGCATTTTTAAAAATGAATACCTAAGTGTCGTATCAATGTGGAATGGATGTCTGGAAATACCCCCAAGGTGTGAAAAAGTTGCCGGGTGGCGCTCGTGCCCGGAGCGGGCGAGCAGGCTGACAAAATGCAGGTGGCGGTTTCACACCCTTCAGATCGGCCCATCCACGGGCCGCTTCGCCCACGCAACACCATGACCCACCTCCCCTTTGAAGGCCTGCGCGTCGTTGAATTCACCCACATGGTCATGGGCCCCACCTGCGGCATGGTGCTCGCCGATCTGGGGGCCGAGGTCATCAAGGTGGAGCCACCCTCGGGCGACAACACACGCCGCCTGCTCGGTGCCGGCGCGGGCTTCTACCCGCTGTTCAACCGCAACAAGAAGAGCCTCGTGCTTGATCTGCAATCGCCCGAAGGCAAGGAAGCCGTGCTCAAGCTGATCGCCACCGCCGACGTGGTGAGCGAGAACTTCAAGCCCGAGACCATGAAGAAGCTGGGCCTGGACTACCCCAGCCTCCAGACACTGAACCCGCGGCTCATCCACGTGAGCCACAAAGGTTTTCTGCCCGGGCCATACGACCACCGCACCGCGCTGGACGAAGTGGTGCAGATGATGGGTGGCCTGGCCTACATGACCGGGCGCCCGGGCGACCCGCTGCGAGCGGGCTCGTCGGTCAACGACATCATGGGCGGATTGTTCGGTGCCATCGGCGTCATGGCCGCGCTGCGTGCGCGAGAACAAACCGGCGTGGGCAGCGAGGTGCAGAGCGCGCTGTTCGAGAACAACATCTTTCTGGTGGCGCAACACATGATGCAGTTCGCGGTGACCGGCCAACCCGCCGCGCCCATGCCCGAGCGCATTTCGCCCTGGGGCATTTACGACGTGTTCCGCGTGAAGGATGGCGAGCAGATCTTTCTGGCCGTGGTGAGCGACACGCAGTGGGCCATCTTCTGCGACGCCATGGCCCTGACCGACCTTCAGGCCGACGAGCGCTTGCGCACCAACAATGGCCGTGTGCGTGCTCGCGGGTGGCTCATCCCACAGCTGCGGGAACGCCTCGCTGAGCACCGCGCGGCCGGGCTGGCGGCGGTGTTCGAGCGCCACGGCCTGCCGTTTGCGCCCATCACCCAGCCCCACGAGTTGCTGGACGACCCGCACCTGCTGGCCACCGGCGGACTGGCACCCATCACCCTCACCGACGGTGAGCGGGCCGGCCAGACCGCGCAGACCGTGCTGCTGCCGCTGGCGCTCGACGGCGAGCGCCTGGGCGTGCGCCTCGGCCCGCCGCGGCTGGGCGAGCACAGCGCCGAGCTGCTGGCCGAACTCGGCTACTCGACCGAAGAGGCCGCCCGCCTGAGCCAGACGGTGGCGAAAGCCGCCTGAGAAGTCATCAATTCAAGCGGTTTTTCCATTGATTCATAACGAGGCGTGGGGTAATCTGCCCCGGTGGACAAACTCAAACAACTCGAAACTTTCACGGCGGTCGCCACGCGCGGCAGCCTGACCGCCGCCGCCAAAGCCGAGGGCGTGGCCCCGGCCATCATCGGCCGCCGGCTCGATGCGCTGGAGGCCCGCCTCGGCGTGAAGCTGATGGTGCGCACCACTCGGCGCATCACCCTCACCCACGAAGGCAGTGCCTTCCTCGAAGACTGCCACCGCCTGCTCACCGATCTGGCCAACGCCGAAGCCAGCGTGAGCGCCGGTGGTGTGAAAGCCAGCGGGCACCTGCGCATCACCGCGCCGGCCGGCTTCGGCCGCCGCCATGTGGCGCCGCTCGTTCCCCACTTTCGCGAGCTGCACCCCGAGGTGACGATCTCGCTCAACCTGAGTGACCGCGTGGTCGACGTAGCGGGCGAGGGCTACGACTGCGCGGTGCGCGTGGGCGACCTGCCCGACTCTTCATTGGTGAGTGTGCGCCTGGCCGAAAACCGCCGCCTGTGCGTGGCCACACCGCGCTACTTGCAGCACCACGGTCGCCCGCAGACCCCGGCCGATCTGGTGCGCTTCGACTGCCTCACGCTGTCCAGCGACGCCTCCCAAACCCGCGGCTGGGCCTTTGCCGTGCCGGGCGACACCGGCGAGACCACCATCACCCACCTGCGGCCCGGCGGCCCGCTGGACTGCACCGACGGCCAGGTGTTGCACGAGTGGTGCCTGGGCGGTTACGGCATCGCCTGGCGCAGCACCTGGGAGGTGGAAGCCGACATCGCGCAAGGTCGGCTGGTGAGCGTGCTCGACGACTTCGCTGCGCCGCCCAACGGCATCTTTGCACTGTTCCCGCAGCGCAAACACCTGGCGCTGCGTGTGCGCCTGTGGATCGACTTTCTGAAACACGAATACGCACGGCCGGACTTCTGGAAGAGCTGAGGCTGCGAGAGCCCCGTCACGCGGCCTTCGGGCGCTTCACCCGGCCCAATCCCGGCCCTTGCGCTGGCGCTTGCTCAGCACGGGGCGATTTGAACCGTGGATCGCCGATCTTTCAGACAGAGCTCTCCAGTTCACAAACGTTTGTGCCGATAGCGCATCAAGAGCAAAGGCCTGACTCCGGGACTGGTATGGATCGATTCCTTCGGTTTCCAATCGATCCCTGAGGTCCAGGCTGCAGGCACTTGGCGGTCATCAACACCTCAGGAGTACTCCATGTCCTGGACCCTGCCCACCCGCAGCAACCGGATGCTCAACGCCCTTCTGGGTGCCCAGCCGTCGATCCAGTTCACGCCCGACGGCGTGATTCTGGACGCCAATGCGACGTTTCTCGACTTCATGGGCTACCGCCTCGACGAAATCCGTGGACAACACCACCGGATCTTTGTCGAGCCGGCCGAGCGTGAAAGCGAGGACTACCGTCGTTTCTGGCAGGCTTTGGCCGACGGCCAGTCGCAGAACGCCGAGTTCAAGCGCATCACCAAAGACGGTCGCGTGGTGTGGATGCAGGCCATCTACGCGCCGGTCCGCTCAGCGACCGGTCGCGTCGAGCGCGTGGTCAAGCTGGCGCAGGACACCACGCAGCGCAAGCAGCGCGATGCCGACCGGGAGAGCCAGCTTCAGGCCATCAACCGGTCGCAGGCGGTCATCGAGTTCGACCTGGACGGGACCATCCTCGAAGCGAATTCCCTGTTCCTCGACGCTCTGGGCTACAGCGAGCATGAGGTCGTCGGAAAGCACCACAGCATCTTCATGCACCCGGAAGACCTCAAAGGACCCGAGTACGCAAAGTTCTGGGCCGTGCTGGGAGCGGGACAGCACCATTCGGGCGAGTTCCGCCGGCGCCGCAAGAACGGTGATGCGGTGTGGATTCAGGCCAGCTACACCCCAATTCGCGACATTGCCGGTCGCCCCTACAAGGTGGTGAAGTACGCCACCGACATTTCGGCCATGGTGGCTCAGCGCCAGGCCATGGAGTTGCTGTCGCTGGTGGCGGACGAGACCGACAACGCGGTTCTCATCTGTGATGCGCAGGGGCTGACGGAGTACGTCAACCCCGGCTTCAGCCGCCTGACCGGCTACATGCCTCAGGAGATCATGCGCAAGAAGCCGGGCAGCGTCTTGCAGGGCCGCGGCACCGACCCTGCCACCGTCGCCCGCATTCGCGACATGCTCGCCGCGGGAAAACCTTTCTACGAGGAAATCCTCAACTACAACAAGGATGGAACCCCGCACTGGGTGTCGCTGGCCGTCAATCCGATCCGCGACGCCCAGGGAAAAGTGCAACGCTACGTCTCCGTCAACGCCAACATCACAGCCACGAAGATGCGGGCACAGGAAGATGCAACGCGGCTCTCGGCCATCCGGGCGTCATCGGTCACGGCCGACTGGGACGAACGTGGCCGCCTGCTCGACGCCAGTCCCATGCTCATGTCGCTGCTGGGCGCCACAGACCTTGACGAGGTGCGCCAGCAGCTGGAGAGCCTTGCTTCCAAAGTGCTTGCCGGTGAATCGCGCAAGCGCCTGCTGCAAGAGGGCACGTTGATGCAAGAAACCGCGCTGAGCTCCAGCCAGGGTCGCCGCCTGTGGTTGAACGCCCGCTTCAACCCGACGCTCGACATGGATGGCAGCCTGCGCAAGCTCGTGCTCTACGCCACCGACGTCACCGCAAGCAAGGAAACGCTGGAACAGATCCAGACCGCTGTCGACCGGATCAACGGGCTGGCCATGCAGACGAACCTGCTCTCGCTCAATGCCGCCATCGAGGCGGCGCGGGCGGGTGAGCATGGCCGGGGCTTTTCGGTGGTTGCCGCTGAGGTCCGCAGCCTGTCCCGGCGCTCCGCCGAGTCGGCCAAAGAGATTTCCGACATGCTCCGCTGACCGGGCAGTCAGTCGCTCCCTGGCGCGTACAAATCGGTTCGGCGGTCCAGCCACTGGGCCGAGCGACGGGCGTGCTCCAAGGCCGCCGGGTTGATCGTGACCAGCAGCAATTCCGCTTCACGCCCGGCCGGTGCCTCGACCTCACCCATCGGCGTGCACACCATGCTCAGCCCACCGTAGGTGGTGTCGCCCTCACGCCCGCAGGCATTGGCGTAGGCCACGAACACGCGGTTCTCCAGCGCGCGGGCCGGCAGCAGCACGCGCTGCACCTCGTCGAAATCGACCATGTTGGCCGTGGGCACCAGGATTGCGTCGGCGTCCTGCTGGGCGAGGCCGCGCGCGGGTTCGGGGAACTCGATGTCGTAGCAGACCAGCAGGCCCAGGCGCCAGCCGTTCCACTCGAACACCGCAGGCGCTAGTGGGCCGGGGCTGAATTGCGCGCGGTCGATGTCGCCGAACAGGTGGGTCTTGCGGTAGTTGGCGAGGTGCTCGCCATCGGCGCCGATGAACTGCACGGCGTTGTACGGTTTGCCCTGCGCGTTGTGCTCGGGGTAGCCGTAGACGATGGCGATGCGGTGGCGCTGTGCGATGGTGGCCACCGCTTGCGCCAGCGCGCCGTCGGCGGGTTCGGCCAGCGCGGCCACGGAAGCCGCGCCGATCTGGTAGCCGGTGAGCGACATCTCGGGACACACCAGCAGTTCGGCACCTTGCGCGCGGGCCTGCGCAGCGGTGGTGTCGAGCTGTGACAGCGCCTCGGCGGTGTTCCCCGCGTACGGGCACTGCCAGAGCGCGAGGGTGAGGGCGGGGGTGTTGGCGTTCATGCGTGTGGGTGAGGGCTTCGACAGGCTCAGCCCGAACGGGAGTAGGCTCAGGTTGAACGGAAGTTGGCTCAGGCCACCAGACGGGCCGCGAGCCGGGCCACACCGGCCAGCGTGGCCTCTTTCACCGCGCTGGTGGCCATGCTCTCCGCGAGGTAGGCGGTGATGATGAGTGGAGGGCGGCCGTTGGCGGGCCAGGCCATGCCGATGTCGTTGGCGTCGGTCTGGTTGGTGCCGGTTTTCTCACCCACCCGCCAGCCGGTGGGCAGGCCGGCGCGCAGGCGTTTGTCGCCGGTGGTGTTGGCCACCAGCCAGCGCTGCAGCTGCTGGCGCGAGGCGGGTGAGAGGGAGGCGCCGAGCAGCAGTTTCTGCAGGGTGAGCGCCATGGCGCGCGGTGTGGTGGTGTCGAGCTGGGCGGCGGCGGTGCCGGTGTTGAGCTCGGTCTCGCGGCGGTCCAGGCGCGTGGTGTCGTCGCCCAGCTCGCGCGCAAAACGCGTGAGCGCGGCTGGGCCGCCATAACTGTCGAGGATGAAGTTGGCCGCGCTGTTGTCGCTGGTGGTGAGGGTGGCTTCGCACAGGTCCGCCAGGCTCATGCCCTCGGCGGTGCCCGCGAAGCGCTCGGTCACGGGCGAGTACGTGACGAGATCGGTCTTGGCGAAGGTGATGCGCCGATCGAGCGATTCCTGGCCCCGGTCCACCCGCGCCAGCACCAGCGCGCTGGCCAGCAGCTTGAAGGAGCTGAGCATCATGAAACGCTCATCGGCGCGGTGGCCGTGGCCCTGACCGGTGGCGGTGTCGAGGATGAACACGCCCAGGCGGCCCTGGGCGGCAGTCTCCAGTTGCTGCAGCTGCGCAGACAGGCTGAACGCGGCTTGGGCGCGACTGGGAACGAAGGCGAGGGGGCTGGCGACGGCCAGCGCGGTGGCGGTGGAGAAGTGGCGTCTTTGGATCATGGAGAGCACTCTACCGGGGGCTTCGACAGGCTCAGCCCGAGCGGTGTTCGTTGCGTCAGTCAGGCAATGCTATCGGCCCGAGTTCTGGAAACACATCGCCCGGCCCGGGGTTGGCTTCAAACGTCTTGCCACCCAGGTGTTTGACGATGCCCCACACCGCGTTGAGCGAGGTCTGCACCGCGCCTTCGACCCAGGCGGGTGTGAACGACACGTCGTCGCCTGCGATGAAGATGCCGCGCTCGGCCGGTGCAAAACCGTCCTGCATGAAGTGGCTGTACATGCGGTGGTTGTAGCGGTAGTGGCCGGGCAGCGCGCCTTTGAAGGCGCCCAGAAAATGCGGGTCGGCTTCCCACGACACGCTGATCGGGTCGCCGATGATGTGGCTCGCAATGTCCACGTCGGGGTAGATCTTCTGGAGTGCCGAGAGCGCGAGTTGCACGCGTTTTTCGGTGCCGTGCGGCAGCATCTTCAGCGCGTCGCCCATCCAGGCGTAGCTCAGGCAGATCACGCCCGGTTGGTCCGGGCTGTTGTCGAACAAATAGGTGCCGCGCGTGAGCCGGTCGGTGAGCGTCATGCCCATCAGCGGCCAGCCGTTCGCCTTCAGGTCGTTCCAGAACGGGCGGTCCACCATCACGAAGGTTTTGGACGACTGCATATAGCGCGTGCGGTCCAGCGCCATCCAGTGCTTTTGCGAAAACAGCGACTCTTCCACCGATATTTGCGTGGTCAGCAGCCAGCTCTGGCAGGTGGTGAGCACGGCGGGGTAGACGCCCGTGTTGCCCCAGGTGTCGGTGACCGCGAGCTGGTTGCCCGCCGCGCGGCGGATGGCCGTGACACCGGCGCGCGGCGCGCCATGGTGCAAGCTGGCCAGCGTGGTGCCGGCGGGCCAGTGGCGCATCTCGCTGTTGGCTGGGGCGTGTTGCCAGAGACCCAGCGGCACCTGCTGCACGCCGCCAACGATGAGGTGCTGGTTCTCGTCGCAACCCGTGAGCACCACGCGCAGGATCTCCAGCATGGAGTTGGGAAAGTCCGAGTCCCAGCCGCCGGTGCCGAAGCTTTCGCGAAGGCGTCGGACGTGGCCACAAAGTCGTAGAAGGTGCGGTCGTCCCACAGCGGCACGAGCTGGTCCCACAAGGCCTTGAGGCGCGGAACGTCGCGCTCGCGCAGCGCCTGCTGCAGGCCGGTGAAGCCTGCGCCGGCTTCGAGCGCCTGTGCCCAGGCTTGCGCCACCTCGCTGAACAGCGGTGGCAGGTCGGCCAACGAGCGTGCCCAGTGCGTCTGGCCTTCGAGATCCACCACCGTGCAGCCGGCGGCGGGCGTGAGCGGGTTGGGGAAGGGCTGGGTCTTCAAACCCAGCCGGTTCACGTAGTGGAAGAAGGCCGTGCCCGAGGCCGGGAATCGCATGCCGCCCAGCTCGGCCACCACGCCCTGCCCGCCCTCGAAGGCCTGCGAGCGCAACCGCCCGCCCATGCGCGAGGCTTCAAACAGCACGGGCTTCAGGCCCAGCTTCATCAGCTCGTAGGCCGCCACCATGCCCGCCATGCCGGCGCCGACGATGGCCACCTCCTGCCCCAGGCGCTCGGGCGGCAGCTCGCCCAGACCTTGCGGGTGGGCGATCCAGTCGTCGAAGGCGAAGGGAAAGTCGGGGCCGAAAACGGTGACGGGCGCCTCAGCGCTGCGCAGGGACATGGGAGCCTCCAGGGGTCAGGCCAGGCTGCTCAGGAGCCAGAGCGCCGTGCCCCACATCATGAGCGCCACCAGGCCGTCCAGCGCACGCCACACGTGCAGCGAATTGAGCCGGCGACCCAACCAGAAGGCGGCCACGCCCAGCAAGAGGAACCACACCACCGAACCCGCGGCCGCGCCCATGCCGAAGACCCGGCTGCCCTGGCCATAGGCGAGCGAGGCCGTGCCGATCAGCACGGCGGTGTCGAGCCAGGCGTGCGGGTTCAGCCACGAAAACGCCAGCGCCGACAGCACCGCCTGGCGGCGCGACACCGGCTCGGCCACCACGCTGCTGTCTTCAAGGGCGACTGCGCGCGGGTGCAGGAAGCGCTGGAACGCCTGCCAGCCATACACCGAGAGGAACAACACGCCGGCGCCCACCAGCGCGCCCATCAGCTTGTCGGACAGGCCGCCCAGCTGGGCCAGACCGAGCACGCCCAGCGAGATCAGCGCGATGTCGGCCACGGCGCACACGGCCACCGTGAGCCAGAGGTGCTGGCGCTGCAGGCCCATGCGCAGCACGTGCGCGTTCTGCGGCCCGATGGCCATGATCAGCGAGATGCTCAGCACCATGCCGGCGGTGAAGGTGGGGAAAGCGAGGGTCATGACAAGCGGCTCCAAAACCAGAGGTGCCGGCCCACGAAGGCCGGTGAATGGGAAGGAGTGTGCCCGTGCGCGACCACAAGTTAAATCGAATCAATCAAAAATATGGTTGATCAATTAATAATTGAGCGAGTTTCCTGACGGTCGCGTTTGCGTCCGGCAAAGCACAGACTCTCCCGCCACCGTGCGTCGCGCTGATGCATGGAAAAAAAGCGCTGACGTCGAAACCACCCCCGCGGCCGAACGCGCATTGAGGCTCTTTGAAGCCGCATGCGACGGCATCCTGTTGCGCCACGCAGAATCGGCACAGGTGGAAGACGTCAACCCCCAACCCGGTGGAGCTGCTCGGGTATTCCCGTGAAGAGTTCCCGGACAAGCAGGTAGGGGAGCTGGGCGCATTCCCAGACAAGGCGCTCAGCCAAGCTGCGCCATGCGCCAGCGGTAGCCCATGCCTTGCACGCGGCCGCTGATGCGCCGGTGGCGGGTGATGGGGGGATGGAAAGGAGTGCCGGGGTCGGTCATGGCGCGCGGGTGATCAACGCGCCCTGTAGACCCATCGCCCGATCACATGCTGTACGGCAGCGACGAGTGGTGCAGCACGATGCGCAGCTTGCCGGCGTCGTCTTTCACGTACTTCCAGGTCTTGTCGACCGTGGTGACCTTGCCGTCTTTGCCGGTGATCATGACGTTGCCCATGCTGGAGGCGGAGTCACCAGCGATGAAGACGGCGGCGTTTTTGGACTCGCACTGGGTCCAGCCCTTCAGGGCGAAGCCGGTGTCTTTGGGGAAGGCGCTGTCGCCGCCCACGAAGTAGGCCAGCGCGCCGGCGCGGGTGGTGCGGAAGGTTTGCGGCGCCACGGTGAGCGTGGGCTTGAAGAGCACGGAGCCCATCTGGTAGCCGTAGGCGGCGTCGATGACTTTTTCAGCCAGGGCCTTGGCCGCCTTCTGGCCGCCTTTGTCGTTGGCGCTGCTGATGTCGACCAGCGCCTGGCACCAGGCGGACTGGGCGGCCAGCACCTCGGCTTCGGTGATGGCCTGGTTGACCACGGTGGCGGAGGCAAAGCCGCTGAAGCACACGAGCGCTGCGGGGGCGAGGTAGCGGATGGACATGGTGGTAACTCCTTGATGATGGGGGTTTGGGACGTGAGGCACGGCGGACCAGCGACCGTCACCACCGCTATTGAAAGGCGCTCACTTGAACCTGGGTTGAACGGCAGATGAGCAACGCCTGACCGGCACATGAACGCCAGATGAACGCCGCCGTGGGAGCAGCAGCGCCCTGACAATGTCGGCATGTTTCGTCGACGACTCAGTCTGGTGCTGGTTCTGCTGGCCGCCGCCGTGGTGCTGCAGGCGGTGGCTGCGGTGCTGGCCGCTCGCGAGGCCGAGCGGCAGGTGGTGCGTGGCCGCATCGCCAGCGATATTCACCAGGGCTTTGTGGAGCTGTCGGCCACCAAGCAGCGCCTGCGCTCCTGGGTGACGCAATTCCAGATAGGCGCTGGCGGCGACGTGGCCGAGCGGGATGCGCTCGAGCAGCGCATGCGCGCCATCGTGGGCGAGCTGACGAACCTGACCGAGCGGGCATCGGTGATGGGTCTGGAAGCCGGCGCCGAGGCCGAGCAGGCGGCGCGGCAGGACGCGCTGCAGGTGCTGGGGCAAAGCGTGGAAACGCTGAGCGTGGCGATTCGGGAGAAACCACCGCTGTCGCCCAACGTGCAAGCCCGCCAGGCCTGGGACACCTTGACGGCTGTGTTTGAACGCTCGGAAGGGCGCGACTTGCGGCAGCTCATTGCCCAGAGCATTGAGCGCGAGCAGTTGGCCATGGACCGCGAGCGGGCGGCGGCCGACGCGTCGCTGGCCCGCATGCGGGCCTGGTGGATGGGCACCGCGCTGCTACTGGCCCTGGGCGCGCTGGGTGCCACGGCCTACTTTGGCCGCGCCTTGCGGCACCCGCTGGACGCGCTGGCCGAAGGCGCGCAGGCGTTGCAGCAGGGGCAGCTGGAGCACCGCATCGACCTCACGGGGCGGGACGAGTTTGCCGAGGTTGCGTGCAGCATGAACGCCATGGCCCAAGAGCTGGAACAGCATCGACGGCGCGAGGAGCAGCAGCGCCAGTTGCTGGAGGCCACGGTGCGAGAACGCACCACCGACCTGCACCAGGCCAACGAATCGCTGCGCCGCACCGATGTGCGTCGGCGCCAATTGCTGGCCGACATCAGCCACGAGCTGCGCACGCCGACCACCGCGATCCGCGGCGAGGCCGAGGTGACGCTGCGCGGGCAGGACAAACCAGTGCCATTTCGCGGCAGTTGGCCCGGGTGATCGACGACTTGTTGGCGATGGCCCGCACCGATCTGGAGACCTTCAGCCTGGTGCGGCAGCCCATGGCGCTGCAGAAGCCTTTGCTGGACGCGCTGAGGCAGGCCGCCGCCCTGGCGGGCGAGCACGGCGTGATCTTGAAGCCCGAGGGCAGGCCACCGGCACATTGCAAGGTGTTTGGCGATGCGCAGCGTCTCACCCAGCTGCTGATGCTCCTGCTGGACAACGCCATTCGGTACTCAGAACCGGGCGGCCTGGTGCGCTGGCAGGTCGGCGAGCGCGATGGCGCGGTGGAGGTGCGTGTGATCGACGAAGGCATCGGCGTGCCGCCCGACGAATTGGCGCAGGTGTTCGAGCGGCATTTCCGGGGCAGCGCCGCGCGGCGCCACCGCGCCAGCGGCAGCGGCCTGGGCCTGCCCATTGCACGCGCGCTGGCGCTGGCACATGGCGGCACGCTGGAGCTGCTGAGCCCTTGCAACCCGGCGGACGGCAAAGGCACCTGCGCGCTGCTGCGGCTGCCGCTGTGGAACGATCCCGACTCGATGCTGGGCGAGCTGCCCATGGCTTTGAGCGAACATCCCAACCCATGAACATCTTGCTGGTGGAAGACGATCCCCGGATCGCCGATTTTTTGCTGCGCGGCCTTCGCGCCGAGGGCCATCAGGTCCAGCGCGCCGCCAACGGCCACGACGGTCTGGCGCTGGCGCATGCCGCCGCCCGGCAGACCGCGCCGACGGACCCGGCCACGGTGCTGGTGCTCGACCTGATGCTGCCCGGCCTCAATGGCATGGAGATCTGCCAGACGCTGCGGGCGGCCGGTGTCGCCATCCCGATCCTCATGCTGACCGCCATGGGCTCGCTCGAAGACCGCGTGGCCGGCCTGCGCATGGGGGCCGACGACTACCTGTGCAAACCCTTTGAGTTCGAGGAGCTGCTGGCAAGGCTGGAGTCGCTGGCGCGGCGCACCCAGCCCCTGCAACCGTGGACCGCGAGAGCATGAAGGCCAGCCGCGCCGGGCAGCCGCTGGCGCTGACGGCGCGCGAGCTGGCCTTGCTGGAGCTGCTGATGAACGCGCCGGGGCGGCTGTTCAGCCGAGAGCGCATCCTGGCCAGCGTGTGGGGGCACAGCGAAGACCCGCTGACCAATGTGGTGGACGTGTACATCCGCCGCTTGCGCAGCAAGATCGACGAGGGCCATGCGAACGCCCTGATCCAGACCGTGCGCGGGCTGGGCTACCGGCTGGAGGCACCGGGGACGGCTCAAACCGATGTGTGAACAGAGGCCCTAGTTCCCCAACAGCTTTTCATGCAGGCGCTGGATTTCAGCGGAGCCCAGGCCGACGGGGCCGCGCAGATAGGTTGGTAGCCCACCGAACTCGTCGTCCATGCAGCGCCAGGCGGCCTGCAGAAAATCTGCTTGTACCTTCCACAGCACATCCAGCACTTCCGCAGGCGCTTCCTCGACCAGCCGGTGGTCGCGCTGGTACAGCTGGTTGGTCAGAAGGTAGTCTTCCATCACGTCATCGCGATGAACGCCCAGCAGTTCGAGCAGCAGCGCGGCGGCCATGCCGGTGCGGTCCTTGCCGGCGGTGCAGTGAAACACCATGGCCTGGTCGTGGGTTCCGATGCGCGTCAGAAGTCGACCAAACACCGGGCCCTGCTGCAGAACGAACGCACGGTAGGTGTCGCGCATGATCTGCACGGCCTCGACGCGACTCGGTTGTTGGCCCCTTGCACGCAGCTCGCGCAAGCGCACCAATACCGTGGGCTCGATGGCCAGGTGCTCCTGCTCGGCACCCGGCAGGTTGTACGGAGTAGCCTCTCGCTCCAGATGTCCGCGCAGGTCCACACAGCGCGTCACCCGCAGCGCAAGCAGACGCTCGTGATCGGCCGCGTTGAGTCGCGCCAGGTGGTCGCTGCGGTAGACCTGCGCCCGGAGAACGTGGCGTCCATGCGATGTTGCCAAGCCTCCCACATCGCGGAAATTTGAGGCACCATCCAGTGCAACGACGGTGTTGGATCGATCAGGCTTCATGGTGAACTGGGGGTGGGACAAGCAGAAATTGATTGCCCATGGCTTGAGGCTATCGCGTCCACGCCGTCTGAGCGCGAAAAGCCATGCAAACCGTGCATCGTCATCGGCTATTCAAATAACGCGATGCAAGCGCTGCCCCCGGAAAACCATCAAACTGCTCTGGACGGTCCAGCACCTCCGCCGCCTGCTTGCACGCGGATGCGCATGGCAATGTTTTGATCTCCCCTCGCGTGGCGATCTGCGGTGCCGTGCCCTTCTTGCAAATGTGTCCCATGAGCCAAGCAACGGGTGTTCGGGCTAGGACCACGACACGTTCCAAGCCTCTGCCTCGCTGGCCATCAAGACCGTCAGACTCGGTCGAGCAGCCACACCCAGCGACGTTCCCTTCGCCGCCCTCACCCCATCAGGCCAACTGCCGCGTGCGCGACGGCGTCTCGCCAAACAGTGCCTTGTAGTCCTGCGAAAAGTGACCCATGTGCCAGAAGCCCCAGCGGGCCGCCGTGTCGGCGATGGTGCTCGATCGGGATGGCTTCTCGCGCAGCGCGCGGCGCACGGCGTTGAGCCGCACGGTGCGCAGGTAGGTGGCGGGGCTGGTGCCCAGGGTTTCCTGGAACCCGTTCTGCAGGGTGCGGCGCGTCACGTGCAGGCGGGTGCACAGTTCGGACACGCTCAGGGGCTGCTCCGGGTGTTCGAACACCAGCTCGCGCACCTTGCGCACCAGCTCCTGGCGGCGCAGCTGGCGCGGGTTCACGGCTTCGCTCAGGGTTTGCGGCATCACCACGTCGCAAAGCACGCTGAGCAAGGCTTCGCGCAGCGACCGCCGGCTGGCTTCGTGGTGCAGCGCTTCGGGCTGTTCCTGCAGGCAGCGCAGCACCTCGCGGACCATGCCGGCGAGGCGGTAGCGCTGCAGTGCGGTGAGGGCCTGCACGCGCGGCGCGCCGGCCCAGTGCTCGGGCCAGGGCTGCTGGTGCAGGGCCTGCACGTGGCGCGCCAGCTGTTCCTTGTCGAGCACCATGCCGTACAGGCCGTGGCCGGCGGGCACCTGCAGGTCGAACGGTTCTTCGCCACCGGCGAGCATCAGTTGCAGCCCATGTGACGGGCGGCCCATGAAGCGCAGGCCCTGGTCGGCCTCGGGCACCGCCAGACCCACCCACACGCCGCCCGGCCAGGGGCGGCAGCGCTGGCTGGTGGCGCAGGTGGCGACTTCTTCGAACACCTGCAGGCCGTGGTCGACCAGCTCGTGCACCTCACCGCTGAAGGCGCCGGGCGAGGTCTGTTCGTAGTGTTGTTCCCACGACGCCAGGTTGCGGGCGTGGATGTCCACGTCCTGCGTGCGTTTGACGCGGAAGCAGGCGGTGGCTGTGTCGGACTGCACCAACATGGCGTGCTCCTTCGAACGTGGTTCCAGTCGGTAGGCAGTATCAAGTTCCATGCCACCTGTCGACCCGCAGGAAAACCCGGCTTGCGCTATCCCGAATCGGAAAAAACGCGGCCTTTGCAGCGTCGCTTGCCCATTCGGGATACCGCCGCGCGCCGCAGATTGCACAAGATGCCGGGGCTGTCCGAGCGGTTTCGGGCGTCATCCACTCTTGATGCGAGCAACAACATGTCAACAACACCCAAGCTGGTATCGCGGGACCTCCAACCCGTGTTGGGCGCTTTCTCCCTGTGGGGCATCGCCGTGGGCCTGGTGATTTCTGGCGAGTATTTCGGCTGGAGCTACGGCTGGGCCAGCGCCGGCACGCTGGGTTTTCTGGTGGCCACGCTGTTCGTGGCGCTGATGTACACCACCTTCATCTTCAGCTTCACCGAACTCTCCACCTCCATCCCCCACGCACCCACCGGCGGCTTCCTCGCAGGCTATGCCACGCTGGTGGAATTCGTCTTCGCGCCCCCGGCCATCTCGCTGGCCATCGGTGCCTACCTGGGCCTGCAGTTCCCCGGGCTCGACCCCAAGGTGGCGGCGCTGGGCGCCTACGTGATCTTCATCACCCTCAACGCGTTGGGCGTGGGCATTGCCGCCATGTTCGAGCTGGTGGTCACGCTGCTGGCGGTGGGCGAGCTGCTGGTGTTCGCCGGTGTGGTCGCACCAGGCTGGTCGCTGGCGAATTTCACGGCCAACGGCTGGGCCGGGTCCGACACCTTCACCATGGGCACCTGGGCCGGGATCTTCGCGTCCATCCCGTTCGCCATCTGGTTTTTCCTGGCCATCGAAGGCGCGGCCATGGCGGCCGAAGAGGCCAAGGACCCGCGCCGCACCATCCCCATCGCCTACATCACCGGCATCCTCACCCTGGTGGTGCTGGCGTTTCTGGTGATGATCATGGCCGGTGGCGTGGGCGACTGGAGCCAGCTCGCCAACATCAACGATCCGTTGCCCCAGGCCATGAAGATGGTGGTGGGCGAGTCCAGTGGCTGGCTGCACATGCTGATCTGGATCGGCCTGTTCGGGTTGGTCGCCTCCTTCCACGGGATCATCCTGGGCTACTCTCGCCAGATGTTTGCGCTGGCCCGTGCCGGGTATCTGCCGGCTTACTTCGCTGTGGTGCATCCGCGTTTCAAGACGCCGGTGCGCGCGCTCATCGGCGGCGGCGTGGTGGGCGTGATCGCGGTGTTCAGCGACCAGTGGGTCACCTTCGGCGGCCTGCCACTCACCGCCAACATCGTCACCATGGCCGTGCTCGGCGCACTGGTGATGTACATCGTGTCCATGGCTTCGCTGTTCAAGCTGCGCAGGAGCGAGCCCCAGCTGGACCGCCCGTACCGCGCGCCGTTCTACCCGGTGTTCCCGGCCATCGCACTGGTCTGCGGCGTGGTCTGCCTGGCGGCGGTGGTGTACTTCAACGCCATGATCACCGTGCTGTTCCTGGGGTTGATGGCGCTGGCCTACCTGTACTTCCATTTCACCAGCCGACAGCGCGACGCAGCGCCGCTGGACGCCATGCTCGGCACCGCAGAATGAACCTGAGCGCCACGCTGGGAGGACGCAGCCACCGCTTCAGCAGCCTGCGCGAGGTGATGGCCAAGGCCACGCCGCTGCGCTCGGGCGACTGCCTGGCCGGCGTGGCCGCCGCCACCGAGCAGGAGCGGGTGGCCGCGCGCTGGGTGCTGGCCGACGTGCCGCTTCCCTACGAAGACGACGAGGTCACGCGGCTGATCATCGACAGCCACGACGCGCTGGCCTTCGCGCCCGTGGCCTCGCTCACCGTGGGCGGGTTTCGCGACTGGCTGCTGTCGGCCCAGGCCACGCCCGAGGTGCTGCTCGCGCTGGCGCCCGGCCTCACGCCCGAGATGGTGGCCGCGGTGAGCAAGCTCATGCGCAACCAGGACCTGATGCTGGTGGCCAAACGCTGCGAGGTCGTCACGCGCTTTCGCAACACGATCGGCCTGCGCGGCCACCTCTCGGTGCGCCTGCAGCCCAACCACCCGACCGACGACCCGGCCGGGATCGTGGCCAGCATGATCGACGGCCTGATGCACGGCGCGGGCGATGCGGTGGTGGGCATCAACCCGGTGTCCGACAGCGTGCCCGACCTGGTGCGCCTGAACCACGTGTTGGCCGACGTGCTGGCGCGCGGCGAGATCCCCACCCAAACCTGCGTGCTCACCCACGTGACCAACAGCATGCAGGCCATGTCGCACGGCGCGCCGGTGGACCTGGTGTTCCAGTCCATCGCCGGCACGCAGG
>LNFM01004113.1_pt1 | contig 27880 bp, 28 predicted proteins | sample 596031 | NCBI WGS metagenome assembly LNFM01 (sample SAMN04254537, study PRJNA301005) | activated carbon metagenome | isolation source: dual media filters at the Ann Arbor, Michigan drinking water treatment plant | place: USA: Ann Arbor
ACCTTGATCGTGGCGTCGACCGTCATGGTGGCGACGCCGAAGCCGATTCGCCGGCCGCTCACGGGGGCGGCGTCGCGATAGTCGAGGCCGACCGCGACACGCAGGCTGTCGCCGCGCGGGCTGATGCCGTTGGCCGGATCGAAGCCGACCCAGTCGAGGCCCGGCACCCACGCTTCGGCCCACGAATGGCTGGTGCGCCCGACATGCAGCTCGGGATCGTCGTTGCGCAGGTAGCCGCTGACATAGCGTGCCGGCACGCCGAGACGTCGGCAGCAGGCGATGAAGATGTGCGTCTCGTCCTGCGCCACGCCGACGCCGCGAGCCAATGCCTCGGCAGCGGTTGTGTCGACCGTCGACGCGCCGGTGCGGTAGGTCATTCGACTACCGATGCGGCCCATCACCTCGTGCAGCACGGCGACGCGCTCCGCAGGGTCGGCAGCCTGCTCATTCAGGCCTTCGATCAGAGGGTCGAAGCTTCCATCCGGCGTGGCGAGCGCCGAGTTGCGCAGCCAGAACGGTGCCGGCAGGGTCGGTACCTCGGCGTAGCGCAGCCAATGGTCGGCACCGCTGTACTCGTATATGCCGTGGACCACGATTTCGACGGCATCGTGCTGCTGCGCCACCGAGAAGGTCGTCACCTGGTTGTTGTGACCGTCGAGCCACTCCGAGCGCTTGCCCGGCCCCTCGATACGCCACGCCACGATGCGCTGTCCGGCAGCGGGCCTGGGCGTCAGCCGGACGTCGTGGATGGAATGTCCAGAAGGCTGGTCGAACTCGAAGCGGGTAGCATGGTGGACGGAGAGGCGCATTGGGGGCTCGCTCAATCCAGCAGGAATTGCCGGCCGATCTCGTCGGACAGGGTGGCGATGTCGCTGCGCACGCCTCCCAGGAATGACTTCAGGCCCTGGTCGAAAACTTTGTCGATGCGGGCATACCGCAGCCGGGCGTGCAGCTCGCCGGCCAGCCGGTCGGCCTCGCCGCGCGTGCCGTAGACGTCGGCCAGCTCGCCCATGCTGCAATCGACCATCCACAGGCAATGGTGCACCGAGCGCGGCACGTCGCGGCGCAGCATCATCAGCTCGGCGACCTTCATCGGATGTAGCGCGCTGCGATAGATGCGCCGGTAGGTACGTACCGCGCCGATGCAGGCCAGCACCTCCGACCAGGCGAAGTAGTCGAGGCCGCCCGCGTGGGGATTGCCGTCGGGCCGCAGCACGTGGAACTTCACGTCGAGGATGCGCGCCGTGTTGTCGGCGCGCTCCAGGAAGGCGCCGAGCTGCAGGAAATTATAGGCCTCGTCGCGCAGCAGCGTGACCTGGGCGGCGCCGAAGATCATCACCGCCTGGGTGCGCACCATCTCGATCAGGGCGCCGCGGTCGAGCAGGGCGCGGTCGCGGCGAAGGCGGGCATTGAGCTCGAGCCACAGCCCGTTGAGGCTCTCCCACACGTCGACCGTGATGTTGTTGCGCTCCTCGCGGGCGTTGCGCCGCGCCGCGCCGATCGAGCTCGCGATCGACGACGGGTTGCTCTGGTCGAGCACCAGGAAGTCGATCATGTTGGCCAGCCGGCCGCCCGACTGCTGCTGGCTCTGGCGGAACTCGTCCTCCATGCCGAAGATCGCCGCGACGCCGACCGCTTCCTCGCCGCGCGACTGCAGCGCCATGCGCTGGGTCGCCTCGATCAGGCGGGCGGTCGACTTGGCGCGCTGCAGGTAGCGGCCCATCCAGTACAGGTTCTTGGCGGTGCTGCTCAGCATCGGGCTTAGGGGCTCGCACCCGGCCGTGGCGCCAGGACCCAGGTATCCTTGGTGCCGCCGCCCTGGCTGGAGTTGACGACCAGCGAGCCCTCCTTCAGGGCGACCCGCGTCAGGCCGCCGGGGATGATGGTGATCTTGCGGCCCGACAGGACGAACGGCCGAAGGTCGACGTGGCGTGGTGCCACGCCCTGGCTGACGAAGGTCGGGCAGGTCGACAGCGCGAGCGTCGGCTGGGCGATGTAGTTGTCCGGCCGCGCCTTGAGGATGGCTGCGAACTCCTCGATCTCGGCCTTGCTCGAGGTCGGGCCGACCAGCATGCCCTTGCCGCCGGAACCGTGGATCTCCTTGACCACCAGCTCGGGCAGCCGCTCGATCACATACTTGTAGTCGTCGGCGCGGTCGCATCGCCAGGTCGGAACGTTGGCGAGGATCGGTTCCTCGCCGAGATAGAAGCGCACCATCTCGGGCACGTAGGTGTAGGTCGACTTGTCGTCGGCCACGCCGTTTCCGAGCGCATTGACGATGTTGACACGGCCGGCGCGCAACGCGCCCAGCAGGCCGGCGACGCCGAGGAAGGAGTCGGGCCGCATCGCCAGTGGATCGAGGAAGGCATCGTCGACGCGCCGGTAGATCACGTCGACGCGCTGCGGCCCGCGCGGCGTACGCATGTAGACGCGACCCTCGTCGACGAACAGGTCGGAGCCTTCGACCAGCTCGATACCCATCTCGTCGGCCAGGAAGGCGTGCTCGAAATAGGCGCTGTTGTAGTGCCCCGGCGTGAGCAGGACGACATTGGGCTCGGCGTCGTCGCTGAACGACACCGAGCGCAGGGTGGCGAGCAGCTCCTCCGAGTAATCGGCGACGGGAAGAACGCCCACGGCGCCGAACAGCTCGGGTGCCAGCCGCATCATGACCTCGCGGTTCTCGAGCACGTAGGAGACGCCCGACGGCGTGCGAACGTTGTCCTCGAGGACGTAGAACTCCTTCTCGCCTACGCGCACGAGGTCGATGCCGGCGATGTGGGCATGCACGCCGCCCGGCAGCTCGAGCCCCTGGGCCATGGCGACGAACTCGGCATTCATCAGCACCTGCTGCTCGGGGATGATGCCGGCGCGGCAGATGTCGCGCTTGCGGTAGGCGTCGTCGAGGAAGGCGTTCAAGGTCCGCACGCGCTGCACCAGCCCCTTGTGCAGGTGCTCCCATTCGTCCCACGCGATGACACGCGGGATGATGTCGAAGGGGATCGTCGTCTCGCTGCCCTCGACGGAGCCGTAGGCGCCGAAGGTGATGCCATGCCGGCGATAGAACTGGTCGACCTCGGCGCGCGTTGCCGCGACCTTCTCGGGCGAGGTACGCGCCAGCCAGTCGGCGACCGCGCGATAAGGCGCGCGCACCGCGTCGGCCGCGCCCGAGCTCATCTCGTCAAATGCCTTGACTGCCATCCGGCATTTCACCCCCTGTCGAATCACCATATAAGCAATCGATGGGCCAACAAAGGCCCGTCGGGACTGTCGCGGGAGGGGACGTTGAAGCAGGTGCTGATCGAGCGCTACGGCACGCCATGGGAAGTCGCGCGCTGCGCGGAGGTGGCCGATGTCGGCACTCCCGCCGCCGACGAGGTCGTGTTCGACGTGCTGGCCTTTCCCATCAACCCGGCGGACATGTGGTTCTGCCGCGGCAGCTACCGGCTGAAGCCGCCGCTGCCGACGACGCCGGGCGCCGAATGCGTCGGCCGGGTGACGACCGTGGGCGGGGCAGTTTCGCACGTGAGGCCCGGCGACCTGGTGATCAACCTGCAGCGCGAGAATTGGGCCCAGCGCCGCAAGGTGAAGGGCGACGATGCGATCCCGTTGCCCGCCGGCATCGATCTCAGGCAGGCGGCAATGGTGCGCATCAACCCGCCGACGGCGCTGCTGATGCTGTCGGACTTCGTCGATCTGGCGGGTGGCGATTGGGTGATCCAGAACGTCGCCAACTCGGCGGTCGGCCGGCTGCTGATCGTGCTGGCGAGGCAGCGCGGGCTGCGCACGGTCAACGTCGTGCGCCGGCCCGAGCTCGCCGATGAGCTGAAAGCGCTCGGTGCCGATGTCGTGGTGGTCGATGGCGACGACCTTGCCGAGCGTGTCGCCCAGGCGACCGGCGATGCACGGATCATGCTGGGCATCGAGGCGATCGGCGGCGCAGCGACCGGCCGGCTGGTCGACTGCGTCGCGACAGACGGCACGGCGGTGCATTACGGCTCGATGAGCGGCGAAGACCCCAGGATCACCCGCAACAACTTCATCTACCGTGGCGTCAAGGTCACCGGCTTCATGCTCGGCCGCTTCCTGGCCAAGCGCAGCGCCGAGCAGATCCGCGCGATCTATGCCGACCTCGCCAGGCAGGTCTGGGCGGGCACGCTGTCGGCGCCGGTCGACACGGTCTATCCGATCGAGGCCATCAAGGATGCCCTGGCGCACGCCGACAAGGGCGGACGCAACGGCAAGATTCTGGTCAGCCCGAATGGGGCGATTTAAACGAGGAGGCGTGACGATGAGTTCCGATGTTGCAGCAGTCGAGAAGGTTCTGCAGGTCTATTTCGACGGCCTCTACGAAGGCGACACCAGGAAGCTCGGCGAGGTGTTTCATGCGGCGTCGCATCTCTACGCCGCGGGCGGCGACGGCAAGGCCAGCGACTGGCCGCGCGGCGAATGGTTCAAGATGGTCGAGAGCCGGCCCTCCGGGAAGGCCAAGGGCAGCGCCCGTGCCGACCGCATCGTGTCGATCGACTTCTCCGGCCCGAGCACGGCGATCGCCAAGGTCGAATGCCAGCTGCCGCCGCGCTACTTCACCGACTACCTGACCTTGCTGAAGGTCGACGGCCGCTGGCAGATCGTCTCCAAGACTTTCCACACGTTGACCAGGGAAGGGTGATTCAGTGTTTCCTCCCCAGCCTTGCTGCTCTGGAGAGGACACATCTCGGATCGAGGCACTTCTGCGCCATCGGGGACAAGTGCCCATAGGCGTTAAACTAAGAAGAATCCTCATCCTGAGGAGGCCGTGCAGCGGCCGTCTCGAAGGATGGACCACACAGTAGATCGTTGAAAAAGCGGTGTCGCAGCACCCCCACTGCTGCCGACCAAGGGGCGAAGGTTACTTCGCCCTAATCGAGACGCGGCCCTCCGGGCCGCTCCTCAGGGTGAGGATTCTTCGTGGCCGCAGAAGCGAACCAACCCGGTTACCCGGCCGACCAATTCCTGCGGCGCTGTGATAATGCGTGGGGTAAGGCTCCGTACGCAGTGAAGGACACCCCCGTGACTGTCAGCGCCGGCACAAATCCATTCCCGATGACGCAGCGCTCTCTGTTGCGTCACGGCCAAGTCTTTGATTTCAGAGGCTAATGACGCTGTGACGCAAATGACGCAAAATTCCGGGCCGACTCTTCAAGATCGGTTCCAGAGGGTGCGAGATGACCGAGATGACTCTGTGACCATCCGATATCTGTCGACTGCGTAGCAGCTTTGCTGGGGAGACAACCAGCACGCCCGCCTGGCGCGCACCGCGATGCCGTGAAGACAGGGGCGGTAACCCGCCCCTGTCTTCATAGGAGCCGCTCAATTCTTCGCGTCGGCAGCGACCTGGACCTTGACCATCTTGTCCTGCGGCGCCGGAACCGAGCCCGACTGGCCCTGGCCGCGCTTGATCTTGTCGACGAATTCCATGCCCGACGTGACCTTGCCCCAGACCGTGTACTGGCCGTCGAGGAAGTTCGAATCCTTGAAGACGATGAAGAACTGGCTGCGCGCGCTGTTGGGGTCGTTGGTCCGCGCCATCGAGACGGAGCCGCGGGTATGCGGCTCCTTGGAGAACTCGCCCTTCAGCGTCTCGCCCATGCCGCCCGACCCGGTGCCTGTCGGATCGCCGGTCTGCGCCATGAAGCCGTCGATCACGCGATGGAACACGACGCCGTCATACTTGCCCTCGCGCGCCAGCTTCTTGATCTGGGCGACGTGATTGGGAGCCAGGTCGGGACGCATCTCGATCACGACTCGGCCGTCCTTGAGGTCGATGTAGAGGGTATTTTCCTTGTCCATGGCGGCAGTCGCTCCTGCGAACATGAATGAGATGGCGACGATCAACAGCGTCAGGGTAAGACGCATCTGGGTGGTCCCTTTGCTGAACTGGCCGGATGGGGCCGGCGGGCGACCATACTGGCCGACCCCGGAAAAACAAGCGGGCCCGAAGCGGTTGGCCGCGAAGTCGGCAGCGAACGAGGACAGGTGTCGGGGACTTTCGGCAGGCGGCGCGTCGGACTAACCTCGGCCGAGCGTCCTCACTGCGACTGGCCGCCACATACCGAGCGGGGGCGAAAACCCGTTACGTGTCAGGTCTATATCTGGTACTAACCGCTTTAAATGGCGGGGGATTTTGCGGACCGGAACCCTCCTGAGAGGGGAGGGCCCGCCGAGGGGATGGTTGCATGATCGGCAAGTGCGCACGGGGCATCTTTGGACTGCTGGCGGTGATCGCCGGATTGGGCATTACCGGTGGCGCCCAGGCACAGCCGATCGTCGGCATCCCGCACGACTGGCAGGTCAACTTCCCACCGTCATACACGCCGCTGATGGAGCGGGTTGCCTCGCTGAACGATCTGCTGCTGGTCATCATCACGCTGATCTGCATCTTCGTGCTGGCGCTGCTTCTCTATGCGATGTGGCGGTTCCACGCCGCGCGCAACCCGACGCCGACGACGACCACTCACAACACCGTGCTCGAGGTCGCCTGGACGGTCGTCCCGATCCTGATCCTGGTGGTCATCGCCATCCCGTCGTTCCGCCTGCTGTACTACGGGGACAAGCTGGCCGAGGCGCCGGTGACCATCAAGGTCGTCGGCCACCAGTGGTACTGGAGCTACGAGTACCCCGACCAGGGTAACTTCAGGATCGAGAGCCGCATCCTGAGCGAGGCCGACCGCCTCAAGCAGAAGCCCAACATGCCGCGCATGCTCGCGGTCGACGAGGAGATGGTCGTTCCCGTCGGCACCAACATCCGCATCATCGGCACTGCGGCCGATTCGATGCACGGCTGGACGGTACCGGGCTTCGGCATCAAGAAGACCGTCATTCCCGGCCGTATCAACGAGGGATGGATCAACGTCACCAAGGAAGGCTACTACTTCGGCCAGTGCTCGCAGATCTGTGGCAACAACCACAGCTACATGCCGATTGCCGTCAAGGCCGTTGCAAAGCCCGAGTTCGACAAGTGGGTTGAGCAGAAGAAGGCGTCGGCGGGCCTGTCGCCCGCGACCGACCTGGCTTCCGCCACCGCTCCCGCCAACCGCTAAGCGCTTCGCCGCAGGAGAATCACATGGCCACCGCGCACGGCGCCGCTCACGACCACGGCTCCCACGCTCACGGGCACGACGAACATCATACGCCGACCGGATGGCGGCGTTACGTCTACAGCACGAACCACAAGGACATCGGCACGATGTACTTGGTGTTCGCGATCGGCGCCGCCCTGATCGGCGCCACATTCTCGGTGATCATGCGGCTCGAGCTGCTGCAGCCCGGCGTGCAGTACTTCAATGCGGCAGACGGCACGCCGAACGGCCATTTGTGGAACACCGTGGTCACCGCGCACGGCCTGATCATGGTGTTCTTCGTCGTCATGCCGGCGCTGATCGGCGGATTCGGCAACTGGTTCGTGCCGCTGATGATCGGCGCGCCCGACATGGCCTTCCCGCGCATGAACAACATCAGCTTCTGGCTGCTGCCGCCGGCTTTCCTCCTGCTGCTCGCCTCGGCGCTGATCGGCGGCGGCGTCGGCACCGGCTGGACGATCTACCCGCCCCTCACCATCCAGCAGGGGGCGGGCATGGACCTCGCCATCTTCTCCCTGCACATCGCCGGCGCCTCGTCGATCCTGGGCGCCATCAACTTCATCACCACGATTTTCAACATGCGGGCGCCGGGAATGACCTTGCACCGCATGCCGCTGTTCGCCTGGTCGATCCTGGTGACGGCGTTCCTGCTGTTGCTCGCCCTGCCGGTGCTGGCCGGCGCCATCACCATGCTGCTGACCGACCGTAACTTCGGCACGCACTTCTTCGATGCGGCCGGCGGCGGCGATCCCACCCTGTTCCTGCACCTCTTCTGGTTCTTCGGCCATCCCGAGGTGTACATCATGATCCTGCCGGCCTTCGGCATCGTCAGCCACATCATCTCGACGTTCTCCAAGAAGCCGATCTTCGGCTATCTCGGCATGGCCTATGCGATGGTGGCGATCGGCGTCGTCGGCTTCGTCGTGTGGGCCCATCACATGTACACGGTCGGCATGGACGTCGACACGCGCGCCTATTTCGTGGCAGCCACCATGGTCATCGCGGTGCCGACCGGCGTGAAGATCTTCAGCTGGATCGCGACCATGTGGGGCGGGTCGATCCGGCTCGAGGTGCCGATGCTGTGGGCGATCGGCTTCATCTTCCTGTTCACGGTGGGGGGCGTCACCGGCGTGGTGCTGGCCAATGCCGGCGTCGATTACGCCCTGCACAACACCTACTACGTGATCGCGCACTTCCACTACGTGCTGTCGCTCGGCGCGGTGTTCGGCATGTTCGCGGGCTACTATTACTGGATCGGCAAGATGAGCGGCCGCCAGTATCCCGAGTGGGCCGCCCAGATCCATTTCTGGACGACCTTCATCGGCGTGAACCTGACCTTCTTCCCGATGCACTTCAGCGGCCTGGCCGGCATGCCGCGCCACTACGTCGACTATCCCGACGCCATGTGGCACTGGAACTACATCTCCTCTCTCGGCGCCTTCCTCTCGTTCGGCTCGACCCTCTTCTGGCTGGTCTTCGTGGTGTTCGGCGGGTTGCTGGCCGGCCGCAAGGTTGGCGCCAACTACTGGGGCGAGGGCGCGACGACACTCGAATGGACGGTGCCATCCCCGCCGCCCTTCCACACCTTCGAAGAGTTGCCGCACATTTCGCCCGCGGCGCATCCCTGATCTCGAGGAGGCGAGAGGCCCGAGTGGCGCCTTCGCCTTGAAAGTGCGATGAGCGATACGGCCCAGATCCTGACCCGGTCCTTCGACGCAGCGCCGTCGGCGCGCGTGCGCGACTACGTCGCCCTGCTGAAGCCCCGGGTCATGTCGCTGGTGGTCTTCACCGGCCTGATCGGCGTCATTATCGCGCCCGGCCACCTGCACCCCTTCACGGCGGCGCTCGCGGTGCTGGCGATCGCGCTCGGCTCGGGCGCCGCCGGCGCCATCAACATGTGGTACGAGCGCGACCTCGACGCCCTGATGGCGCGGACGCGCCTGCGGCCGCTGCCGGCCGGCCGGGTGGCGCCGGACGATGCGCTGGGGCTCGGCGTCCTGCTGTCGCTGTTTTCCGTGCTGCTGATGGCGGTGTCGACCAACTTCATGGCGGCGGCGCTGCTCGCGGCGGCGATCCTGTTCTACGTCTTCGTCTACACGATCTGGCTGAAGCGGCGGACGCCGCAGAACATCGTGATCGGTGGCGCGGCCGGCGCCTTCCCGCCGATGATCGGCTGGGCGGCTGTGACCGGCGATGTATCCGCCGTCAGCATTGCCTTGTTCCTGCTGATCTTCCTGTGGACCCCGCCGCACTTCTGGGCGCTCGCGCTCTATCGCTGCGACGACTACCGCCGCGCCGGCGTACCGATGCTGCCGGTCGTCGCCGGCGCGCGCGAGACCAAGCGCCAGATGCTGATCTACACCGTGCTGCTGGTGCCGGTGGCCTTGGTGCCGACCCTGCTCGGGACGGTGGGCTGGCTCTATGGCGCGGTGGCGCTGGGCCTGAGCCTGGCCTTCATCGGTCACGCCGTGCAGGTGTGGCGCGCGCCCGACGACGAGACCGGTCATCCGCCGGCGCGACGGATGTTCCGCTTCTCGTTGCTCTATCTCGCCGTCCTGTTTGCTGCTCTTCCGGTCGACCGGATCCTGATCGGATGAGTGTCGCCATGGTCGAGACCCGTCATCCCAGCGGCGCCGAATTGCGCCGCCGCCAGCGCGGCAAGAACCTGTTCGTCGCGGGCTTCCTGGTGGTGATGGTGCTGATGTTCTTCGTCCTCACCATTGTCCGCATGGGAGGGCAGGGGTGAAGGCGACCGGTGACAGGAACGCCCGCCTGGCGTGGCGGCTGGCCGGCGTGGTCGGCGGCATGCTGGCACTCGCCTACGCCGCCTCGCCGCTCTACGACCTGTTCTGCCGCACCACGGGCTTCGGCGGCACGCCGCAGGTCGCCCAGGCCGGCGACCGCACGATCCTCGAGCGCACGGTCGCCGTCCGTTTCGATTCCAATGTCGATCCCAACTTGCCGTGGCGCTTCCAGCCGCTCGAGCGCGAGGTCCGGGTCAAGCTCGGTGAGGAGCGCCTGACGCACTACCGCGTGACCAACGTCTCGCAGCGCCCGATCGTCGGCACGTCGACTTACAACGTGACGCCGGAGCCGGCCGGCCCGTGGTTCAACAAGGTGCAATGCTTCTGCTTCACCGAGCAGTTGCTCCTGCCCGGCCAGTCGGTCGACTTGCCGGTGATCTTCTTCGTCGATTCCGAGATGGACAAGGATCGACGCTACGAAAACGTCCGCACCATCACGCTCTCCTACACCTTTTTCGAGGCGAAGACGGAGCGGGCGAAGACCTTGCTCGGCGGCGTGTCCGCCGGTGCGACCGGAAAGGGTGGATGAATATGGCCGACGGCACACCGAAACATCCCTATCACCTCGTCGATCCCAGCCCATGGCCGGCGCTGGGCGCGGTCGGGGCGCTACTGCTGGCGATCGGCGCCGGGCTCGGCATGCATCCCGACATGCTGGGCAAGGGCATCGAGAGCATCGTCAAGGCGGTCCAGTGGTGGGTCATCGCCCCCGGCCTCGGCCTCATCCTGGCGGTGATGTTCTGGTGGTGGAGCGACGTCATCGCCGAGTCGCGCAAGTACCACACCGCGGTGGTCCAGCTCGGCCTGCGCTATGGCATGATCCTGTTCATCGCCTCGGAGGTCCTGTTCTTCGCGGCGTTCTTCTGGGCCTTCTTCGATGCCGCGCTCTATCCGGGCGCACCGGAGCAGCCGGTGCGGACCGAGGCGACGGGCGGCATCTGGCCTCCCAAGGGCGTCAGCATCATCGCGCCATTCGACCTGCCGTTCATGAATACGCTGATCCTGCTGCTTTCGGGCACCACGGTCACATGGGCGCATCACGCGATTCTCGAAGGCAACAAGCGCGATGCAGTGCGCGGCCTCGCTCTCACAGTGATCCTGGGCATCTTCTTCACAGGCGTCCAAGCCTACGAGTACATCAACGCGCCGTTCAGCTTCCGCGAGAACATCTACTCGTCGACCTTCTTCATGGCGACCGGCTTCCACGGCTTCCATGTCCTGGTCGGCACGACCTTCCTGCTCGTCTGCCTGTTCCGCGCCATGGCCGGCCACTTCAAGCCCAAGCAGCATTTCGGTTTCGAGGCTGCTGCCTGGTACTGGCACTTCGTCGACGTGGTCTGGCTGTTCCTCTTCTTCTGCATCTACTGGTGGGGCGCCGGCAACGCGCCGATCGCGCTGCACTGAGGGCGCGAATGCAATCATGTTCCTCTCCCCCGTGAGGGAGAGAGGCTAGGTGAGGGGGCGGTGACGTGCCTATCCCCCTCACCCAACCTCCCCCCCCTCGCGGGGGAGAGGAGCTCGAAAGTGAGATGGTGTCCCGCCGGGCGCTGCCCGGCGGTTCGTCTTTTGGGAGCCGGTGATGTCCGACTGGCCGCGCCAATCGCCTCTCGATGTCGCACTGCGCGCGGTCTGCCCGCGCTGCGGTCGTGGCCGCCTGTTCGAGGGCGTGCTCGGCATCGTCGAGCGCTGTTCCGTCTGCAATCTCGACCTGCGTGGCAACGACGCCGGCGATGGCCCTGCCGTGTTCGTCATCCTGGGGCTCGGCGCCATCATTATGATGCTGGTGTTCTGGGTCGAGTTCCGCTTCGAGCCGCCGTGGTGGCTGCACGTCCTGCTCTGGGGGCCGATTACGGTGGGCTTGGCGGTGTGGCTGCTGCGCCTCCTGAAGGCGCTGTTGATCGCCCAGCAATTCACCCATCGCTCGACGGCGCTCGATGACTAGAGGCAGTCCCCTGCTCCAGTTGCGGCCGGCCTTGTGGCCGTCGGTCGTCTCGCTGGTGATCTTCTCGGTCGCGCTGGGTCTCGGCATCTGGCAGATGGAGCGGCGCGAGTGGAAGCGCGCCATCCTGGATCGCATGGCCGTCAACCGGGCCGCGGCGCCGGTCAGCCTGGACGAGCTGTTGAAGGGCGACCCGCTGAGGCACGAATACGGCCGCGTCAAGGTTGCCGGGACCTTCGTGCACGACAAGGAGTTCTACCTCGCCGCCCGCAGCCTCAAGAACAAGGTCGGCCTCCAGGTGGTGACGCCGCTCGCCACCGACGATGGCCGCATCGTGCTGTTCGATCGCGGCTGGATCCCGCAGGAAACCAAGGACCCGGCGCGCCGCGCCGCCGGCCAGGTGCAAGGACAGGTCGAGCTCACCGGCATCGTGCGGCGCAACCAGGAGCGCCGCCAGTTCGCGCCCGAGAACGTGCCCGACCGCAACGTCTGGTTCCACGTCGACGTGCCACTGATGCGCAGCATGGCCGGCGGCAAACCCGATCCGAAGCTCGACGCCTTCTTCCTGGAGGCCGACGCCGCGGCCAATCCCGGCGGCGTGCCGGTGGGGGGCCAGACCAGGCTCGACATTCCCAACGACCATCTGCAGTACGCCATCACCTGGTTCCTGATCGCGCTCGCGATGGCCGGCGTCTATCTCGCCTATCATTGGGAGAACGGGCGTCTCACGATCGCCGGTCACACCAAGGTCAAGTCATGATTGGCAACGATCCCTATGCCGAGCTCGAGCGCCGGTTTGCCCGCCTGAGCGCCGTGCAGCGTGCCAGCGCCATCCTGAACTGGGATCGCTCGACCATGATGCCGGACGGGGCGAGCGAGGATCGCGCTGACCAGCTGGCGACCCTGGGCGTCATCGCCCACGGCATGATTTCCGCGCCCGAGATGCCGGACCTGCTGGCCCGGGCGGAGGAGGGCGGTGCCGGCCTCGATCCCTGGCGGGCGGCCAACCTGCGCGAGATGCGCCGGCTGTGGGTGCATGAGAGCGCCTTGCCGGCCGACTTGGTCGAGGCGCGCACACGCGCCACCTCGGCCTGCGAGATGGCATGGCGCGAAGCCAGGAAGACTGCCGACTTCAAGGCGCTGCTGCCGACGCTCGGCGAGGTGCTGACGCTGATCCGGAGGGCCGGCGAGGCCAAGGCCGCCGCGCTGGGCACGACGCTCTACGATGCCCTGCTCGACGAGTTCGAGCCGGGCGGGCGCGCCGCGCGCATCGACGTGCTGTTCGGCGAATTGACATCCTTCCTGCCCGGGCTGCTTGGCCGCGTGATCGAGCATCAGAATCGGAAGCCGGCACCGCTGGCGCTGGACGGTCCATTCCCGGTCGAGCAGCAGCGCAAGCTCGGCGAGGAGTTGATCCGGCTCATCGGCTTCGACTTTTCGCATGGTCGGCTCGATGTCTCGGCGCATCCCTTCACCGGCGGCACCGCCGACGACGTGCGGATCACCACGCGCTACGACGAGGCCGACTTCGCGCGCGCCTTGATGGGGGTTCTGCACGAGACCGGGCACGGCCTCTACGAGGCCGGGTTGCCGCGCGACTGGCGGCGCCAGCCGGTCGGCAATGCCCGCGGCATGGCCCTTCACGAGAGCCAGTCGCTGCTGATGGAGATGCAGGCCTGCCGCAGCGACGCCTTCATCGCCTTTGCCGCGCCGCGCATGCGCGGCGCCTTCGGCAAGGACGGGCCAGCCTGGACGGTCGACAACATTCACCGCATCTACACGCGGGTCGCGCCTGGGCTGATCCGCGTCGATGCCGACGAGGTGACCTATCCCCTGCACATCATGCTGCGCTATCGCCTGGAGCGCGCGCTGCTCGCCGGCGACCTCGCGCTGGCCGACCTGCCGGGCGCCTGGAACGAGGGGATGCGCGAGCTGCTGGGCATCGTGCCGCCCGACGACGCGCTGGGCTGCCTGCAGGACATCCATTGGCCGGATGGTGGCTGGGGCTATTTCCCGACCTACACCCTGGGCGCCCTGGCGGCGGCCCAGCTGTTCGCCGCCGCCCGGCGCGCCCATCCCGGTCTCCTGGACGCCATCGGCAACGGCGACTTCGCGCTGCTGCTGGGCTGGCTGCGGGCCAACGTGCACGGCAAGGGCTCGCTTGCCAGCACCGACGAGATCCTGACAGAGGCCACCGGTGCGCCCCTCGGGACCGCTGCCTTCAAGGCGCATCTGGAAAGCCGCTACCTGGGAGCGTAAGAGGAAGCCATGCTCGAGCTCCGACCCAACTGCGAATGCTGTGACAAGGATCTGCCGAATGGCGCGCCCGACGCGCTGATCTGCACCTTCGAATGCACCTTCTGCGCGGAGTGCGCGCGAACCCGGCTGGACGGCCATTGCCCCAACTGTGGCGGCGATCTGGTCAGGCGGCCGACCCGGCCGGAGCGGGCCCTGCAAAAATTCCCCGCCTCGACCAAGCGTGTCCGCAAGGATCACGAAGCCTGTCGCCAGGTCGCCTAGCCCGAGCAGCCGACCAGGAGTTGACAGTGCGCTACATCAGCACGCGCCACGGCTCGCAGGGCACGCCCGAGCCGCTGGGCTTCGAGGACATCATGCTCGCGGGCCTGGCACGCGACGGCGGGCTTTACCTGCCGACCGAATGGCCGTGCTTCTCGGCAATGGAGATCGCCCGGCTGGCGGGCCTGCCCTACGTCGACCTCGCCTTCGAGATCATGCGGCCGTTCGTCGGCGAGGCCTTCGACGAGGCGACCTTCCGCCACCTGATCGGCGAGGCATATGCCTGCTTCGAGACCCCCGAGGTGGCCCCGGTGAAGGCGCTCGGCGACGCAACGCCGTCCGACGCGGGCCTGCATCTTCTCGAGCTGTTCCACGGCCCCACGCTCGCCTTCAAGGACGTGGCCCTGCAGCTGCTCGGCCGCATGCTCGACCACACCCTGACGGCGCGCGGCCGGCATGCCACCATCGTTGGCGCCACGTCGGGCGACACCGGCTCGGCCGCCATCGAGGCGGTGCGCGACCGCCAGACCATCGACATCTTCATGCTGCACCCGCGCGGCCGGGTGAGCGAGGTGCAGCGGCGCCAGATGACCACGGTGCTTGCTCCCAACGTGCACAACATTGCGGTCGAGGGCACGTTCGACGATTGCCAGGACCTCGCCAAGGCCTGCTTCAACGACCTCCCGTTCCGCGACCGCCACGCCCTCACCGCGGTCAACTCGATCAACTTCGCGCGCGTGATGGCGCAGATCGTCTACTTTTTTTGGGCGGCGCTGAGACTGGGCGCGCCGCAACGCCCGGTCGCCTTCACCGTGCCGAGCGGCAATTTCGGCAACGTCTATGCCGGATACGCCGCGCGCCAGATGGGCCTGCCGGTGTCGCATTTCGTGGTTGGCGCCAACAGCAACGATATACTGGCCCGCTTCTTCGAGAGCGGCGTCATGGAGACGTCGACCGTCGTGCCGACGCTGAGCCCGAGCATGGACATCCAGATCTCGAGCAATTTCGAGCGCCTGCTGTTCGATCTCTACGATCGCAAGGGTGTGGCGCTGGCCGACGCCATGGTGGCATTCCGCAGCACCGGCAGGCTCGCGGTCGGCGCCAATGCGCTGGCCGGCGTCCGCCAGCTGTTCGACGCCGGCCGGCTCGACGATGCCGGCACCCTGGCCGCGATCGCCGACTGTCGGCGCCGCTACGGCGAGACGATCGATCCGCATACCGCCGTGGGTTACGCCGTTGCCCAGCAACATCGCCGTGATCCCGCGGTGCCCATGGTCGTGCTGGCGACCGCCCATCCGGCGAAGTTCCCCGACGCGGTCGAGAAGGCGATCGGCGAACGACCGGCCTTGCCGGCCCGGCTCGGCGATCTCCTGAAGAGGCAAGAGCGCATGGACAACCTGCCGAACGACCCGGCCGCGCTGAAGGCCCTGATCGACGTCCGACGCGGCGCTGCGCCCGTTCCTTCGACCCGTGCCAAGGTGCTGTCATGAGCGATGTCAAGGTCACCACGCTCGGCAACGGGCTGCGCGTCGCGGTGGACGAGATGCCCGAGGTCGAATCGGCCTCGCTGGGCATCTGGGTCGCCTGCGGCACGCGCCACGAGTCGGCCGAGCTGAACGGCATGGCCCACATGCTCGAGCACATGGCGTTCAAGGGCACGCGCACCCGCTCGGCGCGTGCCATCGCCGAGGAGATCGAGAATGTCGGCGGCAGCCTCAACGCCTATACCGGCCGCGAGATCACGGCCTACCACGCCTCGGTGCTGAAGGAGGATGTCGGGCTCGGCGTCGAGATGATCTCCGACATCCTGCGCAACTCGGTGTTCGATCCGGACGAGCTGCAGCGCGAGCGCGGCGTGATCCTGCAGGAGATCGGCCAGGCGCTGGACACGCCGGACGACGTGATCTTCGACCAGTTTCAGGAGACCGCGCTGCCCGGCCAGCCATTGGGTCGGCCGGTCCTCGGTACCGCCGAGTCGGTCGACGCGATCGGGCGGGACGATCTGTTCGCCTATCTCGCACGCCACTACACCGCTTCCAACATGGTCCTGGCGGCGGCGGGGCGGGTCGAGCACGCCCAGATCCTCGACCTGGCGGACAAGCATTTCGGCTCGGTGCCGCGCACGCCGGCCAACGCCGAGCGTCCGGTGCCGCTCAGCTACGTCGGCGGCGACGGCCGCGAGGCGCGTGTCCTCGAGCAGGCCCATCTGGTGCTGGGGTGCCAGGGAATCGGCTACCGCGATCCGGACTACTTCGCCCTCGCCATCTACTCGACGCTGTTCGGCGGCGGCATGTCCTCGCGCCTGTTCCAGCGCATTCGCGAGGAGCGCGGCCTGGTCTACGGCATCCATTGCTTCAACACCGCTTATGCCGATGGCGGCCTGTTCGGCATCTACGCCGGCACTGGCGAGGACGACCTGGCAGAGCTCGTGCCGGCGGTCTGCGAGGAATTCTCCGGCGTCGCCGGCACCATCACGACGGCCGAGCTGGTGCGTGCGCGCAACCAGATCAAGGCCGGCACCCTGATGGCGCTCGAATCGAGCGGCGCACGCTGCGAGCAGGCGGCGCGCCATCTCATCATCCATGGCCGGCCGATTCCCTACGCCGAGATCGTGGCGCGTATCGAGGCGGTCGACGAGGAGGCGGTGCGCCGCGTCGCCCAACGGCTGTTGCAGGGCAGGCTGACGCTCGCCGCCCTGGGCCCGATCGACGGCCTCGAATCGCTCGACCGCATCAGCGCACGGCTGGCGGCGTAGTAAGCACGGTCGGACGGACGGCCGCGACCACAACCACCTCATCTTGAGGAGCGCCCGTAGGGCGCGTCTCGAATGATGGGCGGCTGGCGGCGTAGTAAGCACGGACGGACGGACGGCCGCGACCACTACCACCTCATCCTGAGGAGCGCCCGTAGGGCGCGTCTCGAAGGATGGGCAGCAAAGACGGATTCTGCTGCTCGTCCTTCGAGACGCCGCGCTGTGCGCGGCTCCCCAGGAAGAGGTAATTGCTGTTCGTCGCAGATCTGCGTTGTTACCCTGCGCCGGGCGCCTGATCCGGGTCGATCGCGCGCACGACGTAGACTGCCGCCGACGGCTGGTAGAGTTCCCACAGGAAGCGCAGCTCGACAAGTGGCTGAGAATTGAGATCGACGCGAAGGTCGACGTAGGGGAAGCTCTCGCGGTGCACGACGAGAAGCGCCGCCGACTTCAGCTGCTTCAGCTCGCCGCCGGCACGGTCGCCCGCCTCGATGGCGCGCATGAGTCGCTCGGCCAGCTCCTGATCCTCGTTCGCCTCGAAGGCCTCGACCATGGCGTCGACGACCGCGAGATTGCGCAGGATGTTGCCGGCAGCGACGCAATCGCGCCCGATCCGGCCCTTGGCGACCGAGACGATCTTGGTACCATTGAAGAAAGCACCCGTTCCGTCGGCCGCGAGGACCGCGAGTTGCCGCCATCTCAGGTTGGGATCACGATCCTCCAACCCGTCGATGATCGCCTGAGGCGCCACGCCCCGCTTGAGCTCGCCCAGGATCACGGGGCCAAGGCGAGGATCGGTCCGGTGTTGCGTCAGAACGGCTCCGACGCCCGGCTCGGCCCAGGCGCAGCGGCTGCCGACGGCCATTGACGAGGTGGTGACGATGGCGCCGATCATTCCAGTCCTGGCGCAGCGACCCGCGATCGAGAAGGTCATGGCTACTCCGCAGCGTCACGCTGAAAGGGATCGGCCGGCACGGCCAGGCCCATGTTGGCGCGCAAGGTCGTGCCGGCATAGTCCCGCGGGCGCAGGCCGCGGCGTTGCAGCTCGGGGACCACGAGCTCGATGAAGTCGCGCAGGCTGCGTGGCTGCACCGGCATCGAGAGCATGAACCCGTCGCAGGCCTTGCTGGTGTACCAATCCTCCATCACGTCGGCGACGTGACGGGCATCGCCTTTCACCGTGTTGCCGCCCATCGACGACAGGACGCGCTCGGCGGTGCGACGCACGCTCAACCCGTCGCGCGCCGCCATGTCGAGGACGGATCGGCCGATCGCGGTGCCGCCGAGGCTCTCTTCGCGATTCTGCGGCATTGGGCCGTCGAGATCGGCGCCGGTCACGTCGAGGCCGACGAGCTTCGACAGGTAGCTCGTGGCGAGGGCGGGCGAGATCAGCCCCTGCAGTTCCTCGTACAGCGCGTCGGCTTCGGCGCTGGTGCGGCCGACGAACACGCTGAGCGCCGGCAGGATGCGCAGCGCTTCCGGCGGACGGCCGTACTTGGGCATACGGCCCTTGATGTCGGCATACTCCGCCTGGGCTTGTGCCTTGTTGCTCGCGGTGCCGAACAGCCCTTCGCCGCCATAGGCCGCCAGCTCCTTGCCGGCGTCCGACTGGCCGGCCATGAAGACCACCGGATGGCCCTGCGGCGCGCGCGCGACATTGAGCGGTCCCTTGACTGCGAAATGGTTACCGCGATGGTTGGTCAGGCGCACGCGGGTGGGGTCGAGGTATCGCCCCGTCGACTTGTCCTGCAGGAAGGCATCGCTCGCCCACGAATCCCAAAGCGCGCGCACGACATCGAGGCTCTCCCACGCCCGCTCGTAGCGCTCGACCCGTCCCATGTGCTCATCGCGGCCGAAATTCTTGGCATCCTCGACGTATTGAGTCGTGACCAGATTCCAACCAGCCCGGCCGCCGCTCAGGTGATCGAGCGACGCGAACTTGCGGGCAATGGTGAACGGTTCCTCGTAGGTCGTGGTCGTCGTCGCTACCAGGCCGATATGCCTCGTGTGCTGCGCCAGCGCGGCGAACAGCGTCACCGGCTCGAACACCGCCGGGCGATCGGACGGGCTGTTGGCCGCGAACAAGGCCGGCTTGTCCATCTGTCGCACGCCGTTGCCGTCGGCGAGGAACATGAGGTCGAGCTTGCCGTGCTCGGCGATCCGGGCCATCTCGATCATGCAGTCGAGCCGCATGGTTGTCGTCGGAAACGAATCCGGATGTCGCCAGCCACCGAGGTGGCCGCCCAGCGCGCCGCCGGTGAAGCCCAGGATCATCATGCCGTGCCACGCCTCATCGAAGTGTCCGCCCGACAGCGGCCGAGCGCAGCGAGCGTCTCACGAGCACGCCGCAGCGGCAGCAACATTCATGCCCGTCTGCGGTTGAGAGGCAAAAGATCCCCTGCTCCGCGTCGCCAGCGAAGGGATCCTGGATCCTGCCGCGTTCCGAGGACGCGACCGCTCGAGATCAGGCCGCCTTGGCTAGCACGGGCGCAAGGCTGCTCTGGTTGCGCGGTGGCACGCCGATGGCGGCGCGCTCGATGACCGCCTTCACCTCCGCGCTGCGGCGGATGAGATTGTAGCGCAGCGACGTATAGAGGCTCACCGGGAACGGCATGCGCGCGTCGAAGTCGATGATGAGCACCACGCGGGTCTGGTCGGTCTGGTTCTTGACCCAATGCTCGCGGGTGTCGTCGAACACCAGCGGCTTTCCTTCCTCCCAGAAGAAATGGTGGCCGCCGATCTCGATCCAGCACTTCTCCGGCTCGGTCGGGACGATCAGCGGGTAGTGGAAGCGGATCACCCCGGCGGCCGACCCACGGTGCGGCTCGATTTCGGCAAAGCCGTGCAGGATGCTGAACAGCGCCGTGTGGACACCCGGGATGCGCGAGATCGCGGCATAGGTGTCTGGCACCGCGGCGGTGTTTTCCTTGATCTCGTGGCCCCAGATCTTGAGCAGGAAGGTCCGCCAGGCCCTGCCGGGCACGTAGAGGTCGCGCGGATGGACCTCGTGCAGGGCGGGGATCTCCTCATGATGGCTCAGGAGGTACTGGAGATCGGCCTTGATCTTGTCGTGGCTCTTCTTCAACTCGCCCAGCACCGGGAAGACCTTCAGCGCATCGTCACCACCCAAGGGCAGCTTGGGCATGTTGCGCAAGATCATGTCCGACATCTTGAGATTGAACTTCTCGACCGGCTCCTGGGGCACCCAGATGTTCTTGGTGAGATAGAAGCGCCCCTTGTGTCCGACGTTGTTGCTGGCGTCTGTTTCCATGTCCGATCCTGGCACGTCACTCTTTCTCAGGTGCAATTTCTTATTAACGAGTGTGCATTTCAAGGCCTGGTCACAGGCGAGGTGCGCGGCGGACCGTCTCAATTTCCTACGTCAAGCCTCGGAAAGCATGTAAGAATTCCAAACCTGCGGTACAATAAGTCAAGATGTTTCGCTTCGCTGACGTTCCGTTGTCCCTGTCGGGAATGACCCGGATTGCCGGGCGGCGGGTGTTCCTGCGGGCACCCAGCATGGACGATTGGGCTGAATGGGCCGAACTGCGGGCACGCAGCCGGGCCTTTTTGACGCCCTGGGAGCCGACCTGGCCCGAGGATTCCCTGGGGCGGGATCATTTCCGCCGGCGGCTGCGCCAGCAGGCCCGCGAATGGCGATCCGGCGAGGCCTTCAGCCTGTTCGTGTTCACCAACGAGGGCCGGCGGCTGGCCGGCGGCATCAACTTCAGCAACGTCCGGCGCGGCGTAGCCCAGGCGGTGTCGGTGGGCTATTGGATGGGCCAGCCGTTTGCCGGCCAGGGCCTTATGACGGACGCCCTGAGGGCGACCCTGTCGTTCGTGTTCGACGATCTGCGGCTGCACCGGCTGGAGGCGGCGTGCCTGCCGCACAACGAGCCCTCGAAGGCGGTGCTGGCCAAGGTCGGTTTCCACGAGGAGGGGCTGGCGCGGCAGTACCTGCGCATCAATGGGCAGTGGGCCGATCACCTGTTGTTCGCCCTGCTGCGTGCCGACTACGATGCCCTGCAGAGAACCGCCCGCTAGGCGGTCGGGAGAACGGGATGCGCGACCTCACGCCGGCTACGATAACCCAGGCCTTTGCCGACTACAGCCGGAATGCGCCGTCGGAGCGCACGCGGGCGCTGCTGGTCGATCTCGCCCGCCACCTTCATGCCTTCGTACGCGACAACAAGGTGACGCAGGCCGAGTGGAATGCGGCGATCGACGCCCTGACGCGGGCCACGCAGTTCACCGACGACAAGCGCAACGAGTACATCCTGTTTTCCGACCTGCTCGGCATCTCGTCGCTGGTCGACATGATCAACTCGGCGACGACGGGCACGCCGTCCTCGGTGCTCGGGCCGTTCCATATCGAGGGTGCACCCGAGCTGGCGAATGGCGGCGATCTGTGGCACGGCCAGGTCGGTGAGCCGCTGGTCGTGAGCGGCAGGATCGCCGATGCGACCGGAACTCCTGCCGCCGGCACGGTCCTGGCGCTTTGGCAGAACGGCGGCAACGGGCTCTATGCCCAGCAAGATGCGACGCAGTCGCCGACCAACTACCATGCGCGCCTGACCGTGGCGCCCGACGGCAGCTTCGCCTTCTCGACGGTACGGCCGGTATCGTACACGGTTCCCGACGATGGCCCGGCCGGCGACATGCTGCGTGCGCTTGGCCGCGACGCCTGGCGGCCGGCCCATCTGCACATGATCATTCACGCGCCGGGCCGCAAGCCGCTGATCACCGAGTTCTTTCCCGAGGACGACAAGCACCTCGACAGCGACGCGGTGTTCGGCGTGCGCGCCGGCCTCGTCGTGCCGTTCCGACGCGTGACCGATCGCGCCGGGCTCCCGGCCAACCTCGCGGCGCGCGACAGCCTGCCGATGCCGGTCTGGACGGCCACGCTCGACCTCGAGCTGCCGGCGGCGTGAGAGAGCCAGCGCTGGGAGCGCGCCACAACAAGGCTCACTTCAACCCGGCAAGGAACTCCGCGAGCAACGGTGACCAGATTGTCTGGCCGCTGTCGCTGCCGGCCAGGGTGTGGCCGTCCTTGGCGAACGGGCCCAGCGCCTTGAGCACGGCGCGGCCGCCGGCGCCGTCATAAGCCTCGACCATGCGGCGGGCGAGGCCTGGCTCGAAGAAGCTGTCGTTGCGGGTGTAGATCCACAGCATGGGCACGCGTGCGGTCGCGCCGTAGCGCGCCGCCGCCTTGACCAGCGCGTCGGGCAGGCAGTTGCCGATCCCGCCACCGGGCAGGTGCTGATGGCCGCCGCGACCGCCGGCGAAGTTGATCATGCCCAGCACGCATGGCGGGTTGAGGCTCGACAGCGCCACCGTCGCCCAGCCGCCCGCCGATTGCCCGACCACGACGGTTCGATCTGCGGCGACATAGGGTAGGGCGCGCATGTGATTGATGGTCGCCCTGATGTCCGACGCACCCTGCAGGCCGGCGGTGTAGTAGTCGGGAGACTCGCAGGAGCCATAGGTTTCCGCCCACTCGCCGCCGGTTTCGCCGTAACCCCGGCGCAGCGGCAGGGCCACGACATAGCCGCGTGACATGAACCAGGCCGAGAGCGAGGCGTAGATCGGCCGCAGGCTGGTCCGCTGGCCGTCCGCCGGCGAGCCGTGATTGAGGACGACCAGGGGACGCCTTGCCGTGTCGGAGGGGCGCTTGACGACGGTCGCCAGGCTCGCGCCGTCGGCCGTCGGGACGCGGACGACTTCCGCGCGGAAGGTTTGGGCGACGACCGCGGTCGAGGCGAGAAGGACGGCGAGCGCGGCCAGCAGCACGCGCAGCATCGTCGTCGCCATCAGCGTCCGCTGCGGCGGGCCGGGCGGCCGCGCGAGCCCGAGCCGGTGCGCACGCCACGGAACACGCGGCTGTTCTGCATGCGGCCGAGATTGACGTTGGCGGTCGCGGCCACGGCCTGGCCGGGCAACTCGAGCTCGTTGGCCTCGAGGCGCCTGATCTCGTCGCGGATGCGCGCGGCCTCCTCGAACTCGAGGTTGGCCGCCGCATCGCGCATGCGCTTCTCCAGCTCGGCAATGTGCGTGCGCAGATTGTGGCCGACCAGGTGGACGTCGCCGGACACGCCGGTGTCGATCGTGTAGTGGTCGCGCTCGGAGGTCGATTGCAGGATCTCGGCGATGTTCTTGCGTATCGACGCGGGCGTGATGCCGTGCTGCTTGTTGTAGGCTTCCTGCTTGGCGCGCCGGCGATCGGTCTCGGCCATGGCGTACTTGATCGAATCGGTCAGGCGGTCGGCATAGAGGATGACCCGGCCGTCGACGTTGCGCGCGGCGCGGCCGATCGTCTGGACCAGCGAGGTCGGCGAGCGCAGGAAGCCTTCCTTGTCGGCGTCGAGGATGGCGACCAGGGCGCACTCGGGAATGTCGAGGCCCTCGCGCAGGAGGTTGATGCCGACCAGCACGTCGAAGGCCCCCAGCCGGAGATCGCGGATGATCTCGATGCGCTCCAGCGTGTCGATGTCGGAATGCAGGTAGCGGCAGCGGACGCCGGCCTCGTGCATGTACTCGACGAGGTCCTCGGCCATCCGCTTGGTCAGGACCGTGACCAGGACGCGCTGGCTCTTCTTGGCGCAGTCGCGGCATTCGGCGATCAGGTCGTCGACCTGCTTCTCGACCGGCCGGATGATCACCGTCGGGTCGATCAGGCCGGTCGGCCGGATCACCTGCTCGATGAATGTGCCCTGGGTGCGCTCCATCTCCCACGGGCCGGGCGTGGCGCTGACGAACATGGTCTGCGGGCGCAGGGCCTCCCATTCCTCGAACTTGAGCGGCCGGTTGTCGATCGCCGACGGCAGGCGGAAGCCGAACTCGGCGAGCACGCTCTTGCGATTGAAGTCGCCGCGGAACATGCCGCCGATCTGAGGCACCGTGACGTGGCTCTCGTCGACGATCAGCATCGAGTTCTCGGGGAAGTACTCGAACAGGGTGGGCGGCGGCTCGCCGGGATTGCGGCCCGTGAGGTAGCGCGAGTAGTTCTCGATGCCGGCGCAGGCTCCGGTCGTCTCGAGCATCTCGATGTCGAACAGCGTGCGCTGCTCGAGCCGCTGCGCCTCCAGCAGCCGGCCGGCGCGGTTGAACTCGTCGAGCCGCTGCTTGAGGTCGGTCTTTATCTGCTCGATGGCCTTCTGCATGGTCGGCCGCGGCGTCACGTAGTGGCTGTTGGCGTAGACCACGATGTCGGACAGCGTCGCCGTCTTCTCGCCGGTCAGCGGATCGAACTCGACGATCGATTCGATCTCGTCACCGAACATCTCGATGCGCCAGGCCTTGTCCTCGTAGTGCGCCGGGAACAGGTCGACCGTGTCGCCGCGCACCCGGAAGGTCCCGCGCTGGAAGGCGTTGTCGTTGCGCTTGTACTGCTGCTCGACGAAGCGGCGCAGCAGGGTGCTGCGATCGGTCCTCTCGCCCTTGCTCAGGCGGAAGGTCATCGTTTGGTAGTTCTCGAGCGGCCCGATGCCGTAGATGCACGACACCGAAGCGACGATCACCACGTCGTCGCGCTCCATCAGGGCGCGCGTCGCCGAATGGCGCATGCGGTCGATCTGCTCGTTGATCGACGAATCCTTCTCGATGTAGGTGTCGGTGCGCGGCACGTAGGCTTCGGGCTGGTAGTAGTCGTAGTACGACACGAAGTACTCGACCGCGTTCTCCGGGAAGAAGCCCTTCATCTCGCCATAGAGCTGCGCCGCCAGCGTCTTGTTTGGCGCCAGCACCAGGCTCGGGCGATTCTGCGAGGCAATGAGGTTGGCCATGGTGAAGGTCTTGCCCGAGCCGGTGACGCCGAGCAGGACCTGGTCGCGCTCGCCGCCGTTCACGCCCTCGCGCAGCTGGCGGATCGCCTCGGGCTGGTCGCCGGCTGGCGTATAGTCGGAGACCAGCTTGAACGGCTTGCCGCCGACGCCGGCGGGGCGTCTCTGGATGTAGGGCATCAGCAGGGGAACGGCTGAGACCGCGAGATTCTTTCGGGGCATGGCCTGCATTATATGATGCTCAGGCAGTGCCGCGGCAATGCTAGCGTCGGCCCTGCGATGCCGGACCTGTTGGCCGTTTCCTTTCTGGTCAGTGCTGCCATTGCCTGCATCGCCGGCATGGTACGCGGCTTTGCCGGCTTCGGCGCGGCCATGCTCATGACGCCGGTGTTCTCTGCCCTGCACGGGCCGGCGATCGGCGTCGCGCTGTGCCTGCTGCTGGAGATCGCGGTCGCCCTGCCGCTGGTGCCAGGCGTGCTTCATCTCGTCGACTGGCGCCGCATTGGCCTGCTGCTGGCGGCCGCCGCGGTGGGTGTTCCGCTCGGTAACCTGGTGCTGACCTGGTCCGAGCCGGAACCGGTGCGTTGGGCGATCTCGTCGATCGTGCTCGGGGCGGCCGCGCTGCTGGCCAGTGGCTGGCGTTTCGCCGGCAAGCCGCGCGGGACGACGACCTTGGCTGCAGGTGTCAGCAGCGGCTTTCTCAATGGGCTTGCCGGCATGGCCGGGCCACCGATCGCCTTCTACTACCTCGCAGGCGACGAAACCGTGACACGGGTTCGGGCCAATCTCACGACCTACTTCGTCTTCGTCGACTTGATTGCGGTGGCAATTTTTCTTTCCCGCGATCTGGTCGACTCGAGCACCGGCATCCTGGCCGCCTGCCTTGCGCCTGCCGTCATTGTCGGCGGCGTGTTGGGCGGCCGGCTGTTTCCTCTGGCCAGCGAGGCGTTCTATCGCCGGCTTGCGCTCGCGCTGCTGGTCGGCGTGGCGATCGGCGCCTTGATCCTGTAAGCCGGACGTCGTAGCGGAGCGGACATGACGACGATCTGGCAAAGAATTGTCGACGGGGCGACACGTCTTGCCAACGGCGAGTCGATCGGCTCGCTGCTCGGGCTCAGCACGCCAGCCGACGACGACGTGCATCCTGGCCTGCGCCAGGTGGGCTTCACCATCGGGGTGATCGCGCTCGGTGCCAAGATGGCCCGTGCCGACGGAACCGTCTCGGAGATCGAGATCGAGGCCTTCCGCGAGTTCTTCCAGGTACCGCCGGGCGAGGAGAAGAACGTCGAGCGCTTCTTCAATCTGGCCAAGCGCGACGTCGCCGGATTCGAGACCTACGCTCGCCGGGTCGCCACGTTGTTCCCCGACGCGCCGGAGATCCTGGAGAACGTGCTCGAGGGGTTGTTCACCATTGCCCGGGCGGACGGCCCCATCGATGCGGCGGAGGCCGATTACCTTGCGCAGGTGGCCCGATTGTTCGGGCTGGACAGCAACCGATTCGAACGGGCCAAGGCGGCGGCGCTGGGCGTTGTCGAATGCGAGCCTTGCGTGGTTCTCGGCATCGACCCGTTGGCGACCGACGAGCAGATCCGCGAGGCCTGGTTGCGCCAGGTGCGCGCGAATCATCCCGACAGGCTGATCGCCCAGGGCTTGCCGGAGGAAGCGATCGCGATCGCCAACCGCAAGGTGGCGCTGATCAACGATGCCTACGACCGCCTGAGGCGCCAGCGCGGCCTGGTGCCGGCCTGAGCCTGCGGCAGGCGCCGTGCAGCCGATCGACCTGCCATCGCCCAACCACGCCGCGCGACCGGCGGATACCCCGATCGACATTCTCGTCCTGCACTACACCGAGCTGCCGCTCGCGGAGTCGCTCGCCATCTTGCGTGATGATGCGAGACCCCAGCGTGTCAGCGCCCATTATGTCCTCGACCTCGACGGCGCGCTCTATCGTCTGGTACCGGAGGAGCGCGTCGCCTGGCATGCCGGTCGCTCGCATTGGCGCGGCCGCGACGGGTTGAATGCAACGTCGATCGGCATAGAGATAGTCAACCTGCATGGCGATCTGCACGATTACCCGTCGCGCCAGATCGCTGCCTTGATCGAGCTGTGCCACGAAATCGTCGCGCGCCATCCTGCCATCGTGCCGCGCAACGTCGTCGGCCACTCCGACATAGCGCCGAAACGCAAGATCGATCCCGGCCGACGTTTTCCGTGGGCGACGCTGGCGCGCTCCGGCATCGGCCTGTGGCCGCGCGGCACTTGCCTGAAGCTCGAGGGCGACATGCAGGCAGCCCTGCGGCGCTTCGGCTACCCGCCGGCTGTCGACGTGGCGACGTCGGACATCGTCGCGGCTTTCCAGCGGCGTTTCCGGCCGAGCCTGGTGGGCGGCATCGCCGACGACGAGACCCGGATGCTGCTCGCCGACTTGCTCGACCAGGTCGACGACCGCCTGCGGCTTGAGAAGGGGAGGAACGGATTGCGCTTAAGCCGGATGTTACAACGCGTTATAACCAAAACATGAAGGTCGAGGTACGGAAGATCGGCAACTCGCTGGGCGTGATCCTGCCCCGGCTGCGTGAGTCGATGCCGTTCGTCGGCCTGTTGCCGCAGTCTGTGGTTCGGCGCTTGCATGAAGAAGCATCAGCTTGATCACATCCTGCGCGCGGCTGGCAACATCACGGGGGAGAGACAGTTCGTGTTTGTCGGCAGCCAGGCGTTGCACGGCAAGTACCCGAATCTGGCAGACGATATCGTGACGTCGGCAGAGGTGGAGTTGTTCACTGTCGTTGGTCGAGCAGACTCCCGTATCCGCCGAGGTCAGGGAGCGGGTCCGAGTGGACATCGCAGGCGATTTCGCGTTCGCCCACAGGGAATAGGCGCCGACTTTGTGCTTGCCGATGCCTGCGTCGGACCGTAGCTAGTGACCCAGTCAGACGGCCGGATGGCTGCGCTGGGCGGGCAACCGGCCGGCG
>LNFM01005994.1_pt1 | contig 27875 bp, 26 predicted proteins | sample 596031 | NCBI WGS metagenome assembly LNFM01 (sample SAMN04254537, study PRJNA301005) | activated carbon metagenome | isolation source: dual media filters at the Ann Arbor, Michigan drinking water treatment plant | place: USA: Ann Arbor
CCATCGTCGGCAAGGGCGTGTGCTTCGACACCGGCGGCCTGGACATCAAGGGCGCCGACGGCATGCGCAACATGAAGAAGGACATGGGCGGCGCGGCGCACGCGCTGGGCCTGGCCCGGGTGGTGATGGCGCTGAAGCTGCCGGTGCGCCTGCAGCTGCTGGTGCCCGCGGTCGAGAATGCGATCGGCCCGAACGCCTTCCGCCCCGGCGAGGTGCTGGCCACGCGCCTGGGCCTGAGCGTCGAGGTGGACAACACCGACGCCGAGGGCCGGCTGGTGCTGTGCGACGCGCTGGCCTACGCGGCCGAGTCGAAGCCGGCGCTGCTGATGGACTTCGCCACGCTCACCGGCGCCGCCCGCATCGCCCTGGGCCCGGACCTGCCGGCGCTGTTCGCCAACGACGACGTCCTGGCCAACGACTACCTCGCCGCCGGCCAGCGCACGCGCGACCCGCTGTGGCGCATGCCGCTGTGGCGGCCCTATCTCAGCTACCTGAAGTCGGGCATCGCCGACCTGGCCAACTCCGGCGCCTCGCGCATGGCCGGTTGCATCACGGCGGCCGTGTACCTGGAGCGCTTCGTGCCCGAGGGCCAGGCCTGGACCCACGTGGACGTCTACTCCTGGAACGACAGCGACCGCCCGGGCAAGCCCGTCGGCGGCGAGGCGCAGGGGCTGCGCGCGGCCTGGGGCCTGCTGAAGGCGCGCTTCGGCTGAGGCGCCGGCCTGACAATCGTCAGGCACCGCGCATGATCGGCGGCACTGCCGGCAAAAAGTGCATTCCGGCACCTTGGCCTCACGGGGTCGCTGCGTAAACTGGCCCCTCCCCAAGGAACCCCGTGACGCGATGACTTCCCCCGACCTGCTCAACCAGCTCCGCATCGACCGCAGCGCCGCGCCGCCTCCGCGCAAGGGGCGGGGCAAGGCCGGCCTGTTCATCGGCCTGGCGGTGGTGGTGGTCGGTGCCGCCGTGGCCTTCGGGCGGCTTCGCGAGGCGCCGCTGCCGGTGGCGGTGGCGGCCGCGCAGGCCGAGACCGGGGCCGCCCCGGGCGCCAGCTCGGTGCTCGATGCGTCCGGCTACGTCACTGCGCGCCGCATCGCCACGGTGTCCTCGAAGATCACCGGCAAGGTGCTCGAGGTCTACATCGAGGAAGGCCAAAAGGTGGCCGAGGGCGAGATCCTCGCCCGCCTGGAACCCACCGACGCCGACGCCCAGCGCAATCTCTCGGCCGCCCAGCTCGCCGCCGCGCGCAGCGATGTCGGCCGTGCCGAGGCCCAGCTCAAGCTGGCCGAACAAACCCTGGTGCGCAGCCGCGACCTGGCCGCGCGCAAGCTGGTCGCCGCCGCCGCGCTTGACCAGGCCCAGGCCGAGCGCGACGCGCTGGCCGCGCAGCTGCAGTCCGCGCGCGACAACGTGCGGGTGGCCACCCAGGCGCTGGCGCTGTCCGACATCGGCGTGGACAACACCGTGGTGCGTGCGCCCTTCGCCGGCGTCATCACCGTCAAGGCGGCGCAGCCGGGCGAGATCATCTCGCCGATCTCGGGCAGCGGCGGCTTCACCCGCACCGGCATCGGCACCGTGGTGGACATGGAGTAGGCCTTCATCGGCCGCGTGAAGCCGAAGCAGAAGGTCGAGGCCGTGCTCAACGCCTACCCGGACTGGCGCATCCCGGCCGAAGTGATCGCCATCGTGCCCACCGCCGACCGCAGCAAGGCCACGGTGAAGGTGCGCATCGCCCTGCTCGAGCGCGACGACCGCGTGGTGCCCGACATGGGCGTGCGCGTGTCCTTCCTCGAAGAGCGCGAGCCTGCGGCGGCCGACGCCCCGGCCGTGGTCGGCGTCAGCGTGCCGGCCGAGGCGGTGGTGCAGCGCGACGGCCGCAGCGTCGCCTTCGTGGTGAAGGACGGCCGCGCGGGGATGCGCAACGTCGAGGCCGGTGAACCACGCGATGGCCGCCGGCGCATCACGCGCGGGCTGGCGGTGGGCGAGCAGGTCGTGCTGTCGCCGGTGGCGGAGTTGGTGGATGGCGCGAAGGTAGTCGTTGGTTCCTGAGCGAAAAGCTTCGGGGCTGAAGCCCCTCCTACAGTCAGAGCATCGGGACTGAAGTCCCTCCCACAGAAGAAAGGCGAGGTTGGCCATGAGTGATTCCCTGGTAGAGATCCGGCAGCTCACGAAGAAGTACGTCCGCGGCAAGCAGTCGGTGGAAGTGCTGCACGGCATCGACCTGGACATCCCGCGCGGCGACTTCGTGGCGCTGATGGGGCCGTCGGGCTCGGGCAAGACCACCCTGCTGAACCTGATCGGCGGGCTGGACACGCCCACCGCCGGCAGCGTCGCGGTGGACGGCAAGCGCATCGACCAGTACAGCGGCGGCGACCTCGCCCGCTGGCGTGCCGAGCACGTCGGCTTCGTGTTCCAGTTCTACAACCTGCTGCCCGTGCTGAGCGCGCAGAAGAACGTCGAGCTGCCGCTGCTGCTGTCGAAGATGGGCAGCGCCGAACGCGCCCAGCGCGCGAAGGTGGCGCTGACCCTGGTCGGCCTGGCCGACCGCGCCGGCCACAAGCCCAGCGAACTCTCGGGCGGCCAGGAGCAGCGCGTGGCCATCGCCCGCGCGCTGGTGACCGACCCGACCCTGCTGGTCTGCGACGAGCCCACGGGCGACCTCGACCGCAAGACCGCGGACGAAATCCTGGGCCTGCTGCAGGTGCTCAACCGCGAGCACGGCAAGACCATCATCATGGTGACGCACGACCCGAAGGCCGCCGAGTACGCCAGCCGCACGGTGCACCTCGACAAGGGCCAGCTGGTCGACGCCGCGCCGGCGCACTGAGGCCGCCGCCATGACCAAGACCGGCTTCGTCCTCGCCAACCTCTTCCACAAGAAGACCCGCACCTGGCTTACCCTGCTGTCGGTGGTGATGGCCTTCGTGCTGTTCGGCCTGCTGCAGTCGCTGAACCTGGTCTTCAGCGCCAGCCCCGACTTCATCGGCGCCACCCGGCTGGTGACGCAGTCGCGGGTGTCGTTCACCCAGTCGCTGCCGATGCGCATGGTGCCCGAGATGGACGCCATCCCCGGCGTGCAGCGGGTGATGTACCAGCAGTGGTTCGGCGCGGTGTTCCGCGAGAACCCGCAGATCTTCGCCTTCGCGGTCGACCCCGAGCGCCTGCACGACGTCTACCCGGAGTGGGTGATGCCGGAGGAGCACTGGAACGCCTTCCGCGACACCCGCACCGGCATGATCGCCGGCCGCCTGCTGGCCGAGCAGTACGGCTGGAAGGTCGGCGACAAGATCCCGCTGCAGTCGAACATCTTCCCGCAGAAGAACGGCAGCAAGGACTGGACCTTCGACCTCGTGGGCATCTACGACGGCAAGGACGACCAGTGGCAGCAGCAGACCGCCGGCGGCATGTACATCAACCATGCCTACTTCGCCGAGGCCACCCAGTTCGGCGGCGGCAACGCGGGCATCTTCGTGCTGCGGCTCGAGGACCCGGACATGGCCGAGTCGGTGGCGATGGCCGTGGACAAGCGCTACGAGAACTCCGCCGATGAAACCAAGACCCAGACCGAGAAGGACTTCCAGGTCGGCTTCCTGAAGCAGCTCGGCGACATCGGCCTGATCGTGCGCTGGATCCTGTTCGCGGTGTTCTTCACCCTGCTGCTGGTGGTGGGCAACACCATGGCGCAGAGCGTGCGCGAGCGGGTGCCGCAGTTCGCGGTGCTCAAGACCCTGGGCTTCAGCGACAACAGCGTGCTGGGCTTCGTGCTGGCCGAGACGGTGGCGCTGTGCGCCATCGGCGGCCTGCTGGGCCTGTCGCTGGCGACGCTGCTGGGCGCCGGCATCTCCCGGGCCGCCGGGCCGATGATGCCGGTGGCCGTGGACGGCCGCGTCTGGCTGAGCGGCGTCATCGCCATCGTCGTGCTGAGCGTGGTGGTGGGCCTGCTGCCCGCCCTGCGCGCGCGGCGCCTGAAGATCGTCGATGCCCTCGCCGGGCGCTGAGGAGAACCCCATGTTCCGACAGATCTTCGCCATCACCGGCCTGAACCTGCGCTCGATCCCGCAGCGCTGGGGCCCCTCGCTCGTCATCGTGATCGGCCTGGCCGGCGTGGTGGCGGTGTTCACCGCGCTGCTGGCCATGGCCCAGGGCTTCCAGGCCACGCTGCAGGACGCCGGCCGCACCGACAACGCCATCGTGCTGCGCGGCGGCTCCGGGGCCGAGCTCAACTCCGGCTTCGGCGGCGACAGCGCCGACATCATCAAGCTGGGCCCTGGCATCCGGAAGGGCAGCGACGGCAAGCCGCTGGCCTCGGGCGAGCTGATCGTGATCACCGAGCTTCTGAAGAAGGGCGAGACCATCAACGGTGCCAACGTCACCCTGCGCGGGGTCGAGCCGGCCTCGTTCGAGCTGCGGCCGCAGCTGAAGATCATCGAGGGCCGGCGCTTCGAGCCGGGCCTGCGCGAGATCATCGTCGGCGCCGGCGTGGCCCGTTTGTTCGACGGCGCCGGCGTGGGCGAGACCCTGCGCATGCGTGGCTCGGACTGGACCGTGGTCGGCATCTTCGAGGCCGGCGACGCCAACGACAGCGAGATGTGGGCCGATGCCGGCACCGCGCAGTCCACCTTCAACCGCGGCAACGGCTTCAGCGCGGTGCGCGTGGGGCTGGAGTCGCCCGAGTCGCTGGAGACGCTGAAGGCGGCCCTGGCCGCCGACCCGCGGCTCACGGTGGAAGTGCTTCAGGAACAGGCCTACTACAGCGCCCAGACAGGCCAGTTCCGCGCCACCATCTCGGTGCTGGCCGGCGTGGTGACCTTCATCATGGCCCTGGGCGCGATCTTCGCGGCGCTCAACACCATGTACGCGGCGGTGGCCACCCGCACCCGCGAGATCGCCACCCTGCGCGCCATCGGCTTCGGCGCGATGCCGGTGCTGGTGTCGGTGATGGTGGAAGCGGTGGTGCTGGCCTTCGTCGGCGGCGTGGCCGGCGCCTTCATCGCCTGGGCGATGTTCGACAACCTGTCGGTGTCCACCCTGGGCCAGAGCTTCACCCAGGTGGTGTTCGCCTTCCAGGTGTCGCTGCCGCTGGTCCTGTCGGGCCTGGCGATCGCGATGGTGATCGGCTTCATCGGCGGCCTGCTGCCGGCGGTGCGCGCCGCGCGCATGCAGGTCACCACGGCGCTGCGCACGCAATAGCCCCGGGGCGGCCCGGGTGGCCGCCCCCGGCAACTGACCGTTGCAGGCACGCAGGCCCCGGCCGGCGGATAATCGCCGCCTTGCCCGGAGCCCGCCGTGACCCACCCCATCGCCATCGACCGCAAGGGCCTCGCCGCCGCCATCGCGTCCTACGTGCTGTGGGGCGTGTTCCCGCTGTACTGGTACCTGCTCAAGCACGTGCCGGCGCTCCAGATCATCGCCCACCGCATCGTCTGGTGCGCGCTGTTCGTGGTCGGTTACCTGGTGATCCGCGAAGGCTGGGGCTGGCTGCGCACCGCGCTGTCGCGGCCGAAGGTGGGCTGGATGCTGCTCGCCAGCAGCCTGCTGATCAGCTTCAACTGGGGCGTGTACATCTGGGCGGTGACCAACGGCCGCGTGGTCGAGGCCAGCCTGGGCTACTTCATCAACCCGCTGGTGAACGTGCTGATCGGCGTGCTGGTGCTGGGCGAGCGGCTCAACCGAGCGCAATGGACCGCGGTGGCGATCGCGACGGTGGGCGTGCTGTGGCTGGCCTTCTTGCACGGCGATCCGCCGTGGATCGCGCTGGCGCTGGCTTTCAGCTTCGCGTTCTACGGCCTGATCCGCAAAGTGGCGAACGTGGACGCGGTGCCGGGCCTGGCGATCGAGAGCCTGATCCTGCTGCTGCCGGCGCTGGCCTGGCTGGGCTGGGCCGGCGTGCAGGGCGTCGGCGCGTTCGGTGACGGCAACCTCGGCAGCGACGTGCTGCTGGTGATCGGCGGCGCGCTGACGGCGCTGCCGCTGATCGGCTTCGCCTACGGCGCGCGCCGCATTCCCTACTCGCTGGTCGGCATCCTCCAATACATCGCGCCGACGCTGCAGCTGCTCAGCGGCGTGTGGCTGCTGGGCGAGGGCTTCAGCGGCACCCAGGCGGTGGGCTTCGCCTGCATCTGGGTGGCGCTGGGCGTGTATGCCGCCGACGGGTGGCGCCGCTCGCGGCGACAGCCGCTGCGCGCGGCGCGCGAGCACGCCGCCGAACAGGTGCCCACCTGCGACGGCGCGATGCCGCCGGCCGACGGGCACCCGCCGCCGCGCGGCTAGCAGAAAGGCGCGGTCTTCACGCGCCAGCCCACAGGCTCGGTGCCATGACATCGCTTTCCCGCCCGTTCCTCGCGCTGGCCGCCTGCTTCCTCCTGGCGGCGACTGGCGGCGCGGCGGCCCGCGACCTGCACGAGCGCATCGCCCGCCCCGAGCGCGGCGACACGCCCTACGGCGGCGCGAAGTACCTGCAGTTCCTGCGCCAGGTCGGCAGCCCGCTGGAGTCGCTGGTGCGGCCCGGCGAGCCGACGCTGGCGTTCGCGGTGATCGAGCCGCGCGACTTCGGCCTCGACTACCGCTACCAGCGCGCGCCCGACGAGCTGGGCATGCGCTTCGCATTCCGGCCCGATGCGCCGCGGCGGCCGCCGCCGGTGCGCGGCACCGTGGTGATGCTGCACGGGCTGACCATGGATGCCAGCACGCAGGGCCTGTGGGCGATTGCGCTGGCCGAAGAGGGCTACCGCACGGTGCTGCTGGACCTGCGCAACCACGGGTTCTCCGGCGACGGCCCGGCCGGCTTCGGCACCCGCGAGGCCGGCGACGTGCAGGCCCTGCTGGCCCGGCTGCGCGCGGAGCGGCGGCTGGCCGAGCCGGTGGTGCTGTTCGGCACCTCCTACGGCGCGGTGACCGCGCTGCATGCCGCCGCGGCGGACGAGGCGGGCATCGCCGGCGTGGTGGCGATGGAGCCGTTCGCGAATGCCGGTGATTCCGTGCGCCAGTTCGTGGCGCGGCTGAAGTCCGGCGAGGGCGGCTGGTCCGCGCGCGCGGTGGGCTGGTGGCTGCGTCGCACGGTGCCGGACGCCGAGCTCGACGCGGCGATTGCCCGCGCCGGCGATACGCTGGGCCTGGACCTCGACGCACTGGACACCGCGGCGCCGCTGGCCGCGACGCGCGCCTGCGTGCTGCACCTGCACGGCGCGAAGGACACGCTGGTGCCGGTCGAAACCGCCCGCGCGCTGGCCCGCGCCGGCAATGGCCGCCTGCATTACGCCGAGCTGCCGGACGAGAACCACTACTCCCTGCCCGCCCGCATCGACTGGCTGCGCGCCCCGCTGCGCGAGTGGCTGGCGCGCGTGCCGCCGGCCGGCACCGGCGACTGCCCGCCGCTGGCGCTGCCGCCCGACCCCCTGGCCTGACGATGCCTTGCCGCTTGCGGGCACGCATGCGCTAATCGCAGGCGATGGCCGAACCCGCTTCCTTCGCCGACCTGTACCGCGAGCGCGTGCTTGAGCACGGTCGCGCGCCGCGACATGCGGGTCCGCTGGCGGACGCCAGCCACCGTGCCGCTGCGCACAACGCGCTGTGCGGCGACCGCGTCAGCGTCGAACTGCGGCTCGATGCCGCGGGCCGCATCGTCGCGCTGGGGCATCAAAGCGAAGGCTGCCTGCTCTGCCTCGCCTCGGCATCGCTGATGGCCTGCGACGTGCCGGGCCGCGATGCCGCCGGCGTGGCGGCGCGCCTGCAGGCGCTGCGCACCGCCATCGCGAATGGCGACGGCGACGGCCTCGATGACCTCGGCGCATTGGCCGGCGTGGCCGCGCACCCCGCGCGCCACCGCTGCGTACTGCTGCCCTGGGAATGCCTGCAGCAGGCGCTGTCCGGTGGTGCCGCATGAGCGCGATCGGCGGCCTGCGCGGCGTACTGGAAGCCGCGAGCGCACTGCGCGCCGCGGGCCGACGTTTCGCACTGGCGCTCGTGACCGACACCGAGGGCTCGACCTACCGCAAGGCCGGCGCGCTGGCCGTGGTTGCCGAGGACGGCGCGCGCACCGGCACGATTTCCGGCGGCTGCCTGGAGCCGGCGCTGGTGATGCTGTGCCAGCAGGTGATCGCGGACGGCCGCCCCGGCCACACCGTGTTCGACACCCGCGGCGACGACGACCTGCTGTTCGGCTCCGGCTCGGGCTGCCGCGGCCGCATGCGCGTGCTGGCCTGGCCGCTGCCGGGCCCGGGCGAGGGCCTGCTCGACGCGCTGCTGGCGGCGGATGCCGAAGGGCGGGCGCTGGCGCTGGTGGTTTCGTACGAGGGCGGGATGCCCGCTTGGCGTCTCGTGGACCGCGAAGAGGGAACCGGAGGCAGGCCGGGCCTGGAGGACCCTGGGCGTGATGCCGGCAAGCTTTTGGTGACCGCGCCGGCTGGCGGGATCCTGTTGCGGATCGCGCCGGTCCCGAAGGTGCGGCTGCTGGGTGCCGGGCCGGAAGCGGCGCCGCTGCTGGCCTTGGGCCACACGCTGGGCTGGCACCTGCGGATCGCCGACCATCGCGAAGGACTGCTGGCCGATGCGCGCATTCCGGCCGACGTACCGCGGCAGGTGCAGCGCCCGGCCGCGGCGCTCGCCGACGCCGCCCGCCCCGACGACGCCGTGCTGGTGATGACCCACCTCGCCAGCGCCGACCTCGAAGCGCTGCGTGCGCTGGCGCCGCTGCCGGTGCCCTACGTCGGCCTGCTCGGCCCGCCCGGTCGCCGCGATGAACTGCTGGCGAGGCTCACCGACGCCGAGCGCGCCGCGCTGCAGCCGCGCCTGCGCGCCCCGGTCGGCCTGTTCCTGGGCGGCGAAGGCCCGGAGGCCATCGCGCTCGCGATCGCCGCCGACCTGCAGCGCCACTTCCACGCCAAGCCGTGAACGCACCGCGCCATGCGCTAGTGCTGCTCGCCGCCGGTGGTTCGCGGCGGCTGGGCCAGCCCAAGCAGCTGCTGCGCCTCGATGGCGAAACCCTGGTGCACCGCGCCGCGCGGCTCGGGCTGGCCACCGCGCCGGCCGAGGCCATTGTGGTTTGCGGCGCCAATGCCGATGCGGTGTGGGCCGGAGTCGCCGACTTGCCGCTGCGCAAGATCGCATGCTCCGCCTGGGAAGCTGGCCTCGGCGAATCGCTGGCCGTTGGCCTGGGCGCACTGTCGCCCGACATCGACGGCGCGCTGGTCCTGCTCTGCGACCAGCCTGCCCTCGACGCCAGCCATCTGCTCGCGCTGCGCGATGCCTGGCGCGGGGACCCCACGCGCGCCGCCGCCAGCGAATATGCCGGGGTGCTGGGCGTGCCTGCCTTGCTGCCGCGCCGCTGGTTCGCGCCGCTGGCCGAAGGCGGCCACGACCACGGCGCGCGCGACCTGCTGCGTGCGAATGCCGACCAGGTACACGCGGTCCCGGCCCCATCGCTCGCCGACGACGTGGACACGCCGGAGCAGGCCTCGGGCCTCACCCGCCCTTCACTTGGAGCCAACCCGGCACAGGAGTAGGCTCGTCGGCAGCCCAGCCGCCGCGAGGTCTCCCATGAAGCTCACCGTCAATGGCGTCGAACACGACGTCGACGCCGCGCCCGACACACCGCTGCTCTGGGTCCTTCGCGACCTGATGGGCCTGACCGGCACCAAGTACGGCTGCGGCATGGCCCAGTGCGGCGCCTGCACCGTGCACCTCGACGGCCAGCCGATGCGCTCCTGCGTGCTGCCGGTGTCGGCGGTCGCGGGCCGGCCCGTCACCACCATCGAAGGCCTGTCCACGGACGGCAGCCACCCGGTGCAGCGCGCCTGGGCGGAGCTCGACGTGGTGCAGTGCGGCTACTGCCAGTCGGGCCAGATCATGGCCGCCGCCGCGCTGCTCAAGGTGGTGAACAACCCCAGCGACGCCGAGATCGACGAGGCCATGACCGGCATCGTCTGCCGCTGCGGCACCTACCCGCGCGTGCGCGCCGCCATCCATCGCGCCGCCGAGCTCGGCGACGCCTGATCCGCCGGCGCCGCCCGCCGGGCGCGCCCGTTCAACGGAGAGACCCGTGAACAACGACCACATCCCGTCCCGCCGCAACTTCCTCAAGGCCAGCGCCCTCGTCGGCGGCGGCCTCGTCGTCGCCTTCGTGGTGCCCGGGGGCCGCAAGCTGGCCTTCGCCCAGGCGCCCGCCGGCGCGACCCTCGTGCCCAATGCCTTCCTGCGCATCGGCGCCGATGACCGCGTCACCGTGCTGCTGGCGCATTCGGAAATGGGCCAGGGCATCTGGACCACGCTGCCGATGCTGATCAACGAAGAGCTCGACGCCGACTGGTCGAAGATCAGCGTTGAACACGCACCGGCCGCGCCCGCGTACGCGCACACCGCCTTCGGCGCGCAGATGACCGGCGGTTCCACCACCACCTGGTCCGAGTTCGACCGCTACCGCCAGGCCGGCGCCACCGCCCGCACGCTGCTGGTGCAGGCCGCGGCCGCGCGCTTCGGCGTCGCGGTGGCCGACTGCCGCGCCGGGAATGGCCGCGTCATCGCCGGCAACCAGAGCGCCAGCTATGGTGAACTCGCCGAAGCCGCCAGCGCCCTGCCGCCGCCGGGCGAGGTGGCGCTGAAGGCGCCGTCCGAATGGAAGCGCATCGGCAAGGCCACCCGCCGCCTGGACACGCCGGAGAAGGTCACCGGTCGCGCCGTGTTCGGCATCGACGTGCAGTTCGAAGGGCTCAAGACCGCGGTGGTCGCGCGCGCGCCGGTGTTCGGCGGCAGCGTGAAATCCTTCGACGCCACCGCGGCGCTGGCCGTGGCCGGCGTGCGCAAGGTGGTGCAGGTGCCCTCCGGCGTCGCCGTGGTGGCCGACCATTTCTGGGCCGCGAAGCAGGGCCGCGACGCGCTGCAGGTCGAGTGGGACCTGGGCCCGAACGCCGCGCTCGACACCGATGCGCTGCGCAAGCAGTTCGGGGAGCTGGCCGGCACGCCCGGCGCGGTCGCGGCGCAAGCGGGCGACGCCGCGAAAGCGCTGGCCGCTGCCGGCAAGGTGGTCGAGGCCGAGTACTTCGTTCCCTACCTAGCCCACGCCGCGATGGAGCCGCTCAACTGCACCGTGCGCATCAGCGACGACGGCTGCGAGCTCTGGACCGGCACTCAGTTCCAGACCGGCGACCAGGGCGCCGCGGCCGCCATCCTCGGGCTCAAGCCCGAGCAGGTGAAGATCAACACCACCTTCCTCGGCGGCGCCTTCGGCCGGCGCGCAGTGCCGGGCAGCGATTTCGTTTCCGAAGCGGTGCACGTGGCGAAGGCCGCCGGCATGCCGGTGAAAACCGTCTGGACCCGCGAGGACGACACCCGCGGCGGCTACTACCGTCCGATGTTCCTCGAGCGCGCGCGCGTGGTGCTGGGCGAAGATGGCCTGCCGTCGGCCTGGCACCAGGTGATGGTCGGCCAGTCGATCATGCTCGGCACGCCTTTCGAGGGAATGATCAAGGATGGCGTGGACGCGTCCTCGGTGGAGGGCGTGTCCGACTCGCCCTACGTCAAGGCCACGCCCGACCACCGCGTCGACCTGCATTCCCCGCGCACCGGCATCCCGGTGCTGTGGTGGCGCTCGGTCGGCCACAGCCAGAACGCCTTCGTGATGGAAAGCCTGGTGGACGAACTGGCGACCGCGGCCGGCCAGGATCCGCTGGAATACCGCCGCCGCCTGCTCAAGGACCACCCGCGCCACCTCGGCGTGCTCAACCTCGCCGCGGAGAAAGCCGGCTGGGGTGCGAAGCTGCCCGAGGGCCGCGCCCGCGGCATCGCGGTGCATGAGTCCTTCGGCAGCTTCGTGGCGCAGGTCGCGGAAGTCTCGGTCGAGCGCGGGGCGGTGCGCGTGCACCGCGTGGTCTGCGCGGTCGACTGCGGCGTGGCGGTGAACCCGCTGATGATCGCGGCGCAGATGGAATCCGGCATCGTCTACGGCCTGACGGCGGCGCTCTACGGCCGCATCCGCGTGAAGGACGGCCGCGTGCAGGAGTCCAACTTCCACGACTACCGCCCGCTGCGGATGGACGCGATGCCGGTGGTCGAAACCCACATCGTCCCCAGCACCGAACGCCCCGGCGGCGTCGGCGAACCCGGCACCCCGCCGATCGCCCCGGCCGTGGCCAACGCCCTGTTCACCCTCACCGGCCAGCGCCTCCGCGAACTCCCGCTGCGCTTGGGTGCCTGAAGCGGTTTTTTGCCACGGATGAACAAAAGCTCTTAAACACGAGCCTTCGCACGGGTGATGATGACGACGCCAGCGAGGATGACGGCCATGGCGCCGATGGCGTCCACGCCGACGCGTTCGCCCAGCAGCACCGCACCCAGCAGCACCGCGATCGGCGGGTTGACGTAGGCGTAGCTGGTGGCCAGCGCCGGGCGCACGTGGTGCAACAGCCAGACGTAGGCGCTGAAGCCGACGATCGAACCGAAGGCCGCGAGGTAGCCCACCGCGAGCGTGGCCTTGAGCGGCGGCACCTCGGTGATGCGTTCACCGAGCAGCAGCCCCAGCACGCCCATCGCGGCGCCGCCGCAGAGCATCTGCGCCGCCGTGCTCATGAACGGCGCCGGCAGGTCGCGCCCGCGGCTCCACACCGAACCGAAGGCCCAGGCGATCGGCGCCAGCAGCAGGGCCACCATGCCGACCAGGCTGGCCTGCATCTCGCCGTCGAAGTTCAGCCACACCACGCCGGCGAAACCGATCACCAGGCCCAGCCATTCGCCGCGGCTGGGATGCTGGCCGCGCAGCACGCCGAACAGCCCGGCCCACAGCGGCATCGAGGCCACCGCCACCGCGGCCAGGCCCGATGACACCGTCTGCTCGGCGACGTTCACCAGTCCGTTGCCCAGCAGCATCATGAACAGGCCCATGATCGCGGCGTTCTTCCACTGCGCGCGCGTGGGCGGCGCGTGGCCGCGCCAGCGCAGGAATGCGTAGAACACCGCGCTGGCCGCCAGGAAGCGCAGGCTGCCCATCAGGAACGGCGGGTAGCCCTCCAGCCCGACGCGGATCGCGAGGTAGGTCGAGCCCCAGACCAGGTAAACGCAGGTGAGTGCGATCGCGACCGCGAGGGCGGTCGGGGGCGCGGCGGCGGTTTGCTTCATGCGCGTTGCTTTGCCGGGCTGCGGCGGTGGGATTCGGCCTCGAGCAGGGCCTGCTTGCGGGGCAATCCCCAGCGATATCCGCCGAGGCTGCCGTCGCCCCGGATGACGCGGTGGCAGGGCACCAGCACGGCGACGCGGTTCGACGCGCAGGCGCGGGCCACGGCGCGCGCGGCGGTCGGCGCGTCGAGGCTGGCGGCGAGTTCGGCATAGCTGCGCGTTTCGCCCGCGGGGATCTTCATCAGCGCCTGCCAGACGCGCTGCTGGAAGGCGGTGCCGATCAGCTCGACCGGCACGCTGCCGCGACGCTGTGCCAAGGCATCGGCAACCGCCTGAAGCCGCGGCGCCAGGAAGTCGTCGCGACCGGCGTCCACGCGCTGCAGCGAAGCGCGCGGGAACTCCTCGCGCAGGTCGCGCTCGAGCGCCGCCGCGTCGTCGCCCAGTGCGACGGTGCAGATGCCGCGCGCCGTGGCGGCGACCAACGCCTGCCCCAGCGCGGTGTCCACCAACGACCAGCGGATCTCCAGGCCTTCGCCACCGCGACGATAGGCCAGCGGCGGCATGCCCAGGCGCGCGGCGCCGTCCTCGTACACGCGGCTGGGCGAACCGTAGCCGGCGTCGTAGAGCGCATGCGTCACCGCCTGGCCCTGGCGCAGGCCGCGCTTGAGCGTGGCCAGGCGGCGCTGGGCCAGGTACTCGGCCGGGCTGAGCCCGAACTGTTCGCGGAACCGGCGCTGCAGGTGGCCGGGGCTGAGGCCGACGGCGGCGCCGAGCGCCTCCAGGCCCAGCTCCTGCGTGTCCAGGAGCTGGCGGGCGCGTTCGAGGCGGGCGTCGGCGTGGGGGATGGCGCGGGTTTCCATGCGCTCAGGCTAGCCGGCGCCCGGGGGGCCGGCTATCCGGATCTTGCGGAAAGAATCACTCCGCCCAGACCGTGGCCCGGCGGGTCACCGGCAGCACCTGGGCGGTCAGGCCGCGGTCGGCCGACAGCAGGTCCAGGGCATCGGCCAGGATCGCCGCCGACTCGCGCAGCAGCGGATCCGGGCGGGTCTTGGCCAGCTCTTCCTCGGCCGCCTGCTGGGCGACGCTGCGCTCGCTGGCGGTCAGGCCGTCGTCGGCGCGGGAGAGCTGGTCCTGGTCCAGGCCCAGGGCCTTGCGCTCGGCGGCGCGGGCCTGGCGCTCGGCCTCGAGGCGGTCGCGCTCGGCGCGGCGCTCGGCCTCGTTGAGCGAGAGCGACTTGCGCTCGCGGTCGGCGCGGAACTTTGCCACGTCCTCCGACCACCAGGTGAACTCCGGGTCGGTGGCGATGCGGGTGCGGTGCTGCGCCTGCAGCTGCGGCAGCAGGCGGGAGAAGTTGCCGACGTTGGCGTGCGGCGCCTGCGCGATGCGGGTGGCCGGCAGCGCGTTGTCGTAGCTCGACTCGCCGTACTCGCTGGCGTCGAGCGTGACCGGGAACTGCAGGTCGGGCACCACGCCGGCGTGCTGGGTGGTGCCGCCGTCGACGCGGAAGAACTGCGCCACGGTCAGCTTCACCTGGCCGAACTTGGCGTCGTCCTTGCGCGGGAATCGGTCGAAGTCCATCAGGCTCTGCACGGTGCCCTTGCCGAAGGTCTGCTCGCCAATGACCAGGCCGCGGCCGTAGTCCTGGATGGCCGCGGCGAAGATCTCGGAGGCCGAGGCCGAGCTGCGGTTCACCAGCACGGCCAGCGGGCCGTCCCAGGCCACGCCGCTCTGGTCGTCGGCCGACACGCTGACGCGGCCGCCGGTCTCGCGCACCTGCACCACCGGGCCGGTGTCGATGAACAGGCCGGTGAGCTCCACCGCCTCCACCAGCGAACCGCCGCCGTTGTCGCGCAGGTCGATCACCACGCCGTCCACGCCTTCCGTGCGCAGTTCGCGCAGCAGCTTGGCGACGTCGGCGGTGGCCGAGCGCGCGTCCGGCTCGCCGCGGCGCTTGGCTTCGAAATCAAGGTAGAAGGTGGGCAGCTCGACCACGCCGATGCGGCGCTCGCCGACTTCGATCACGCGCTTCTGCGCGGCCTGCTCCTCGAGCTTGACCTTGTCGCGGACGATGGTGACCAGCTGCGGCTTGGCGTCCAGCCCGGCCTCGGCCGGCAGCACGTCCAGGCGCACCTGGGTGCCCTTCTTGCCGCGGATCAGCGCAACCACGTCGTCGATGCGCCAGCCGACCACGTCCTGCATCGGGCCACTGGTGCCCTGGCCGACGGCGACCACGCGGTCGCCGACCTTGAGCACGCCGCCCCGGCCCGCCGGACCGCCCGGCACGATGGTGCGGATGACCACGAACTCTTCCTGACGCTGCAGCACCGCGCCGATGCCCTCGAGCGAGAGGCGCATCTGCATGTTGAAGTTTTCGGCGCTGCGCGGCGACATGTAGCTGGTGTGCGGGTCGATCGAGCTGGCGTAGGCGTTCATGAACTGCTCGAACACGTCGTCGCTGCGCAGCTCGTGCACGCGCTCGCCCAGGCCGGCGTAGCGCTTGTCCAGGGTCTTGCGGATGTCTTCCTGGCTGCGGCCGGCCAGGCGCAGGCGCAGCACGTCGTTCTTGACGTACTTGCGCCAGGCGTCGTCGAGCTCGGCCGGGCCGGCGGCCCAGGCCACGTCCTCGCGGTCGTATTCCCAGGTCTCGTCCTTGGTGAAGTCGAAGGGCTGGGTGAGCAGCTTGCGCGCGTAGGCAACGCGCTCGTCCACGCGCTTCACGTAGGTGGCGAAGATGTCGTAGGCCGCGGTGAGCTGCTGGCTGCGGATGGCGTCGTCGTGGCGGTCGCGGTAGACGTCGAAGCGGGTGATGTCGGCCTGGGTGAAGAACAGCTTCTGGCCGTCGAGCGACTCCAGGTAACGGCGGTGGATCTCGCGCGACATCGCGTCGTCAAGCGGCTTGGAGCGGTAAACGTAGCGGCTGTCGGACAGCAGGCCGTAGACCAGGCGAGCGGCGGCAGCCTGCTCGGCGCTGGGCTGGAAGCTGGCGGCCGCCGGGGCGTTCGCCGGGGGCGCGCCGGGCGTCGTGGCGGCGGCCACGGCCAGCGCCAGCGGCAGGGCGGCGGAGAGGGCGATCAGCTTTTGCTTGAGCATGGCGAGGGTCCGGTGCGTAGGGGGCCAGCATGCGCTCCACCCAAGGGGGGAGCGTGTGCCGATAGTGCTATCGAGGGGCCATGGCCCGATGGTACCCCCGCCCCGGTTCAGGTGGACCCGTCGACGAAGCCGGCTTCAGCCGCCATTCGGTCGGCGTGGTAGGACGAGCGGACCATCGGGCCGGAAGCCACGTGCGTGAAGCCCATGGCCAGGCCTTGGACCTCCAGCGCCTTGAATTGTTCCGGCTCCCAGTAACGAAGCACCGGATGGTGGTGCGGCGTGGGCTGCAGGTACTGCCCGATCGTGACCATGTCCACGTCATGGGCGCGTAAATCGCGCAGCGCGCCCAACACCTGGTCGTAGTCTTCACCCAGGCCCAGCATGATGCCGGACTTGGTCGGCACGTCCGGGTGCTGGGCCTTGAAGCGCTTGAGCAGCTGCAGCGACCAGTCGTAGTCGGCGCCCGGGCGCACGTTGGCGTACAGCTCGCGCACGGTCTCGAGGTTGTGGTTGAACACGTCCGGCGGGTTCGTGGCCAGGATTTCCAGCGCGCGCTCCATGCGGCCCTTGCCGCGGAAGTCGGGCGTGAGGATCTCGATCTTGAGCTGCGGCGACAGCGCGCGCGCCTCGCGGATGCAGTCGACGAAGTGCTGGGCGCCGCCGTCGCGCAGGTCGTCGCGGTCCACCGAGGTGATCACGACGTAGCGCAGCCCCATGTCGGCCACGGTGCGCGCCAGGCTGGCCGGCTCGCTGGCATCGGGCGGCTTCGGGCGGCCGTGGGCAACGTCGCAGAAGCTGCAGCGGCGCGTGCAGACCTCGCCCAGGATCATGAAGGTGGCGGTGCCGTGGCTGAAGCACTCGTGGATGTTCGGACAGCTGGCCTCTTCGCAGACCGTGACCAGGCGGTTCTCGCGCAGCTTCGACTTGAGTTTCGCGACCGCGTTGCCGGCCGGGATGCGCACCCGGATCCAGCTGGGCTTGCGCAGCACGGGCGCGTCGGCGTCGAACTTCACCGGGCTGCGCGCGATCTTGTCGCCGCCCAGCTGCTTGGCGCCCTCGACCAGGGGCGAGCCCAGCACCTGCAGCGGAATGGTCTTGGCGGCGGGGTCGGACATGGCGGGGGCGGCTCAGTCGGAGGGAGGAAAGTCGGGGAGATCCGGGCGGGACCGGGGCACCAGGCCCAGGGTCCGGGACAGGGCCTGGACCAGTTCGGGGGCCAGCGCGGCGGGGTCGCCGGGGCCGCCCAAGTCTAGCACCGAGGTCACTTCCAGCCCCTGGTAACCGCAGGGATTGATGCGCCGGAACGGCTCGAGGTCCATGGCCACGTTGAAGGCCAGGCCGTGGAAGCTGCAGCCGCGCCGCACCCGCAGGCCCAGCGCCATCACCTTGGCGCCGTCGACGTAGATGCCGGGCGCGCCGTCCTTGCGGGCGGCGGCGATGCCGTGGCCGGCCAGCACGTCGATCACGGCCTGCTCGATGCGGCAGACCAGCTCGCGCACCCCCAGGCCCAGCCGGCGCAGGTCCACCAGCGGGTAGGCCACCAACTGGCCGGGGCCGTGGTAGGTGACCTGGCCGCCGCGATCCACCTGCAGCACCGGGATGTCGCCCGGCGCCAGCACGTGCTCGGGCTTGCCGGCCTGGCCGAGCGTGAACACCGGATCGTGCTCGACCAGCCAGAGTTCGTCGGGGGTGTCGGGGCCGCGGGCGTCGGTGAAGCGCTGCATGGCGCGCCAGACCGGCTCGTAGGGCTGCCGGCCCAGCGTGCGAACGGACCATTCGCGCCGGGCGGCGGGCGCCTCGCCCGCGACCGGGCAGGCCGCGGTCACAGCGTCCACTTCACCGCCGGGTGCTCGCGCAGCGCGCCGTGCGCGGCGTCGTAGTCCTCGCGCGAATGGGCTTCGAACACGAGGGTCACGGAGACGTAGTTGCCCTTCGCCGACGGCTTCACCCGCAGGCGGTCGCGGTAGATGGTCAGGCCCAGCGCCTCGAGCACCATCGGCACGACCAGGTGCAGGTCGGCCTCGGCCGCGCCCATGGCGCTGATCTCGAAGATGCCGGGGAACTGGAACCCGTGCTCGGGGTTGTCGGACTGGATGCTCATGGCCGTCATTATGGGGGCGCGGGCCGCGCCTCCCAAGCCTCCGCGGCCCCGGTTCAGGCCGTGCCGAGGTCGATGCGGACGCGATTCCGGCCGTCGGTCTTGGCCTGGTACATGGCGCGGTCGGCGGCACGGTAGAGGTCGGTGCCTTCCGCGCTGCTGCCCGGGGCCAGGCTGGCCACGCCGATGCTGACCGTGATCGCCAGCGGGCCCTCGCGCAGCTGCAGCGGGTGCAGTTCAAGGCTGGCGCGCATGCGTTCGGCGGCCTCGGCGGCGCCGCGGGCATCGAGGCCCGGCAGCAGCACGCCGAACTCCTCGCCGCCCAGCCGCGCCAGGTGCACGCCGGGCGCGGTGAACACCTCGCGCATGCGGTCGGCGAAGCGGGCCAGGCAAACGTCGCCCGCGTCGTGCCCGTATTCGTCGTTCACATACTTGAAGTGGTCCAGGTCCATCACCAGCATCGCCAGTGGCTGCTGGCGCATGCGGCACTCGACCAGCAGGTGGTCCATGGCGCCGCTGAAGTAGCGTCGGTTGGCCAGGCCGGTCAGCGGATCCACGCGGCTGAGGGTCTCGAACTCGTCGCGCTGGCTGCGCACGCGGTCGTACAGGTCGAGCTGGCCCTGGTACTCGCGGTAGCTGCGCACCATCACCAGGCCCAGGTAGGCGGTGTAGATGCCCATCGTCACCACCACCGACAGGCTCTCGCCGGCGTAGGGCATCAGCACCGGCGCCGGCACGTAGATCAGCCCGATGCCGAGCGCCGCCCGCCCCAGCCGCAGGCTGTAGTTGTGCGCGAACGCGGTGGCGAAGGCGATGGTGCAAAGCAGGGCCGCGGTGCGGCCCGGCGCCATGTGCGGATCCAGCATCGTCCACGACAGCACGCCGCCCCACAGCGCCGCGGTGGCCAGCACCACCGCCCAGCGGGAATCGAGCCAGGCCTGCAGCCGCGCGGCGGGCGCGTCGTCCGGTGGCGGCCGCGGCAGGAAACGCAGGATGGCCAGGAGCAGGAACGCCAGCCCCACCAGGCCACTGGCCAGCGCGTGGCTGGCAAAGGCGTCGCTGGGCGCGGCCACCACGACCCAGGCGAGCAGGTAGAACGCGCCGCCCGTGACCAGCCGCTGCCGCGTGTCAGCGACTTCGCGCGCGAGCCGCGGCGACTGCACTGGCCTTGCCTGGTCCTGCATCCGGCGCGCCCCCTGCACTGCCCGGTCCGCCGCGCGCCATCAGCGCGCGGCAAATGGATGACTCAGTTTATTCGCTTTCCCACCACAGCCAGAAATCGTCGCTCATGCGCTTGAAGAAGCCGCCCTCGGCGACATCTTCCAGCGCCACCAGCGGGCGCTCGGCGACGACCTTGCCATCGAGCGAGAGCTTCAGCGTGCCGATGGCCTGGCCCTTGGTGATCGGCGCCAGCAGCTGCTTGGGCACGTCCATGCTCGGCTGCAGCTCGGCGTAGCGGCCGCGCGGCAGCGTCACCAGCAGCGGCTCGGCCACGCCCAGCGCCACGGTCTCGGCGGCGCCGCGCCACAGCGTCTGGTCGGCGACCTTGGCGCCGGCGGCGTAGACACTGTGGGTCTCGAAGAAGCGGAAGCCCCAGTTGAGCAGCGCGAGGTTGCCCTCTTCCCGGGCGCGGAAGCCTTCGGTGCGGTTGGTGGTGTCGATGCCCAGCACCACCGAGATCAGGCGCTGGTCGCCGCGCTTGGCCGAGGCGGCGAGGCAGTAGCCGGCGGCCGAGGTGTGGCCCGTCTTGAGGCCGTCCACGCTGGCGTCCTTCCAGAGCAGGCCGTTGCGGTTCCACTGCTGGATGCCGCCGTAGGTGAATTCCTTGATCTTGTAGAGCGCGTAATGTTCCGGGAACTGGCTGATCAGCGCGCGCGAGAGGATGGCGATGTCGCGCGCCGTCATCACGTGGCCCTCGGCGGTGAGGCCGTGGGCGTTGACGAAATTCGTGCGGGTCATGCCCAGCTGCTGGGCATAGCGGTTCATCAGGTCGACGAAAGCCGCCTCGCTGCCGCCGACGTGCTCGGCCAGCGCGATCGCGGCGTCGTTGCCGGACTGGATGACCAGGCCGTGCAGGATGTCGTCGAGCTTCACCTCGGAATTGACCGCCAGCGCGCTGTAGCTGCCGTCGGTGCCGGCGCCGCCGGAACGCCAGGCGTTCTCGCTGATGCGCACCATGTCGTCGGCCTTGACCTTGCCCCGCGCCATCTCGGCGGCAACCACGTACGAGGTCATGACCTTGGTGATCGAGGCAGGATCGAGCGGCGTGTCGATGTTCTCGCCGGCCAGCACCTGGCCACTGGTGTGGTCCATCAGGATCCAGGCCTTGCCCCGGGGCACCGGGGCCGACGGCATCGGCGCCGCGGCGGGCGCGGCCGGGGCGGCGGGCACGGGTGCCGGGGCCGGCGACTGGGCGAAGGCCACGGTGGCCAGCAGGCTGGCCAGCACGGCGGGCAGGAAGCGGGAAACGGACATCCGGGACTGACTCCAGTTCATTGGCCGGCACCGCGCCGGCGAGAAAGTTGCACCATGCTAGACCTCATTCGCTGAACACGCGCGGGCTGGGCAGGCCCAGGCCGCGGATGCGCGCGAGCACGCCGTCCACGGCGTCCGGCGACAGCGGGCCGATGCGCACGCGCCAGACCTTGCCGGCCTCGGTACGCACGTCTTCGATGCTTACGTCATCGATGCCGGCATCCTCGAGCTGGCGGGCGATGCGGCGGGCGTTGTCGCGGTCGCGGTAGGCGCCGACCTGGACCCGCTGCGGACCGGTGACCGCGGGCGAGGCCGACGGTGGGGGCGAAAGCGCTCGCCCCGCGGCCGGCGCGTCCCCGAGGTCGGCATCGCCGGTGAGCGCGCGCACTTCCACCCGCGCGGTGCCGGTGCGGTCCACGCCCAGCTTCACCGCGGCGGCGAAGCTGAGGTCGATGATGCGCCCGGCGTGGAAGGGGCCGCGGTCGTTGACGCGGACCACGACCTCGCGGCCGTTGTCGAGGTTGGTGACGCGCACGTAGCTGGGCAGCGGCAAGGTCTTGTGCGCGGCGCTGAAGCTGCACATGTCGTAGACCTCGCGGCTGGAGGTCTGCCGGCCGTGGAACTTCTGGCCGTACCAGGACGCGATGCCGCGCTCGACGTAGCCCTCGGCGCTGGGCCGCACGCGGTAGCTCTTGCCCAGCACGGTATAGGGCGAGCGGTTGCCGTAGGCCGCCGGCGGCTCGTCGCGCGGCACCGGCTCGGGGATGCCGCTGACGTCGAGCGGGTGCTCGGGCGCGCTGTCGCGCACGCCGGGCGCGTACAGGCCGCCCGGGGTGTAGTCCTCGTCGCGGTGTTCGCGCACCTGCAGGCAGGCGGGCGGCACGCCCTCGACGGCGGGCGCGGTGCTGGCCGCGGCGCGGGACAGGTCGGCGGCGGGTTCGGCCGCGGGCGCCACGGGGCGGACCGGCTTGTCGGCGCAGCCCGCCAACAGCACCAGCAGCGCCAGCCCGATGAGGCGACTCATGGCGCGGCGAGGGCGTCCTGGCCCGCGGCGATCTCGCGCGACAGCTGGTAGACGGCCATCGCGTACATCGGCGAGCGGTTGTAGCGGGTGCCGAGCCAGTGCTCGGTGCCCTCGCTGCCTTCGAAGGTGACCAGGGTGGCGTCGAGCGCGTGGCCCTGCGCCTGGGTCGGACGGTAGCCGCGTTCGCCGAGTTCGGCCAGGCTGTACTTGGCCTCCAGCGTATCGGGCTTGAACGGTGCGGCGCCCGCTTCCGCGACCGCGCGCGCCACCACCGGCTCGCCTTTCTGCCAGCCGTGCGCGACGAAATAATTCGCGACCGAGGCGAACACGTCGGGCAACGAGCCGAACAGGTCGCGCCGGCCGTCACCGTCGCCGTCGCGCGCGTAGGCGCGATAGCTCGAGGGCATGAACTGGCCGTAGCCCATCGCGCCGGCATAGCTGCCTTTCAGCGCGGGCAGGTCGAGCTGCTCTTCCTTGGCCAGCAGCATCACCTGCATCAGTTCGTCGCGGAAGAACCTGCCGCGCATCGCTTCGCGCTCGACCTGCTCGGGCTTGCCGCTGACCGGGTAGAAGAAGCCGAGCGTGTAGAGCGCATCGAGCACGCGGTAGCTGCCGGTGTTTCCGCCGTAGCTGGTCTCGACGCCGATGATGGCGGTGATCATTTCCGCCGGCACGCCGGTGCTTTCCGCCACCGGCTGCAGCGCGTCGCGGTGCTTGGCCAGGAAGGCCTGGCCTTCGCGGATGCGGCGGTCGGAGATGAAGATCGGGCGATAGTCCTTCCACGGCTTCACGGCTTCGGCCGGGCGCGACATCGCGTCGACGATGCCCTGCTTGTAGTCGGACTGCGCCAGCCAGGACTCCACTTCGCTTCGTTCCAGCCCGTACTTCTCGCCGGCTTCGGCGAGGAAGGCCTCGCGCAACGCGGCATCGGGCGCAGGCGCGGTCTGGGCGAAGGCAGCGGCGCCGGCAAAGGCCAGCAGCAGCACGAACAGGCGGGGAAGTAGGCGGGGCATGGCGCTCGACGGTGGGCGGGATGCGGCAATTTACCACGCCGCGGCGCGCCCGCCGCCCGGCTCCGCCGGGTTCAGGTGCCCATGAATTTCGGGTGCGCCCGCACCGACATCACCATGCCGAACCCGGCCAGCAGGGACACCGCCGAGGTGCCGCCGAAGCTCAGCAGCGGCATCGGCACGCCGACCACCGGCAGCAGGCCAGCGACCATGCCGCCGTTCACCAGCACGTAGACCGAGAAGGTCATGGCCAGGGCGCCGGCCAGGATGCGCGAATAGCCCTCGCGCGCCTCGCTGGCGATCCACAGGCAGCGGCCGATGATGAACAGGTACAGCGCCAGCAGCGTCACCACGCCCAGCCAGCCCCACTCTTCGCTGAGCACGGAAAAGATGAAGTCGGTGGTGTGCTCGGGCAGGAAGTCGAGGTGGGCCTGGCTGCCCTGCCCCCAGCCCTTGCCGCTGAAGCCGCCCGAGCCGATGGCGATCTTGGACTGGATGATGTTCCAGCCGGTGCCCAGCGGGTCGGATTCGGGGTTCACGAAGGTGAGCAGCCGCTCGCGCTGGTGCGGCAGCAGGAAGGGCCAGGCCGCCGGCAGCGCGGCCAGGCCGAGGCCCGCGAACAGGCCGATGCGCCACCAGGCGATGCCGGCCAGGAACACCGCGAACACGCCCGAGGCCGCGACCAGCATGCCGGTGCCCAGGTCGGGCTGTTTGACGATCATCGCCACCGGCAGGCCGATGATCGCGGCGCAGACGGCCAGCGTCTTCCAGCGCGGCGGCAGCACCGCCGAGTGCAGGTACCAGGCCAGCATCATCGGCACGCTGAGCTTGAGCAGCTCGCCCGGCTGCAGGTAGAACACGCCGAGGTCGAGCCACAGGTTGGCGCTGCGCCCGGTGCCGAACACGAACACCGCCGCCAGCAGCACCAGGCTGCCGGCGAAGGCCAGCGGCGTCCACAGCCGCAGCTTGGCCGGCGGCAGCCGCGAGATCAGCACCATCGCGCCGACGCCGACGCCGAAGCGAACGGCCTGCGAGAACACCAGGCGCGTGTTTTCGCCCGAGGCGCTGGCCAGCACCACCAGGCTGATCAGCATCACGCACAGCAAGGCCAGCAGCAGCGGCAGGTCGACCTTGTCGAACAGCCGCGAGGCCATTTCCCGGAGCCAGCGCAGGATCGCGATCATCGCGCGGTGTCCTCCGGCGGGGGCAACAGCCAGGCGTCGAGGATGCGCCGCACCACCGGGGCCGCCGCGCCCGAGCCCGAGCCGCCGTGCTCGACCAGCACCGCCACGGCGATCGTCGGCGCTTCGGCGGGTGCGTAGGCGATGAACCAGGCCTGGTGCCGCAGGTGGTAAGGCAGGTCGGCCGGGTTGGTCGATTCCAGGCCGCGGCGGCTGGTGCGCTGGGCCGTGCCGGACTTGCCGGCCATCCGGTAGGGCGCGCCCACCGCCGCCGCGCGGCCGCTGCCGGTCGGTCCATGCATGACGGCCACCATGCTGTCGTGGACGGCGGCCAGGTGCGCTTCGTTGCTCACCACGCGGCGCGCCGGCGGCTGCGGCTCGGGCACGCGCGGGCGGTCGAAACCGTCCTGGCTGGCCTGCACCAGGTGCGGCCGGCGGATCCAGCCGCCGTTCGCGAGCATCGCCGTGCCCTGCGCCATCTGCAGCGGCGAGGTCACCCAGTAGCCCTGCCCGATGCCGGCGTTGACGGTGTCGCCCGGGAACCATTCCTGGTTGAGCTGGCGCCGCTTCCACGCCCGCGACGGACGCACGCCGGCGATCTCGCCGCTGAGGTCGATGCCGGTGGGTTCACCGAATCCCAGTCGCTGGAAATAGGGGTCGATGCGGTCCACGCCGAGCTCGTAGGCCAGCTTGAAGTAGTACGTGTTCACCGACTGCGCCATCGATTCGGTGAGGGCCACGCGGCCATGGCCGCCCGGCTGCTTCCAGTCGCGGTAGCCGCGCTTCTGGTTGGGCAGGAAGAATTCGCCGGTGGACAGCACCGTGGTCTGTGGCGTGATCAGCCCGGCCTCGAGGCCCGCCAGCGCCATGAACGGCTTGATGGTCGAGCCAGGCGGGAACCCACCCAGCACGACCCGGTTGAACAGCGGCCGGGACGGCGCCTGCAGCGCCTGCCAGTCCTTGTGGCCGATGCCGTTGATGAACAGGTTCGGGTCGTAGCCCGGCAGGCTGACCATGCCCAGGATCTCGCCATTGGCCGGGTCGATGGCGATCGCCGCGCCGTCCTGGCCCTGGAACGCATCCACCATGGCTTGCTGCAGCCGTGCATCCACGCTGAGGTAGAGGTCGGTGCCGGGCTTGGCGTCGTGCCGGCGCAGCACGCCGAGGGCGCGGCCCTCGACGTTGGTCTCGATTTCCTCGTAGCCGATCTCGCCGCGCAGCCGCGTTTCGTAGTAGCGCTCGATGCCGGCCTTGCCGATGTGGGTGAGCGCGGCGTTGCGGCTGTCGCCCATCGCCTGCAGGTCGTCGACGTCGACCCGGCCGACGTAGCCGATGATGTGCGAGAACAACGGGCCGTACGGGTAGCGCCGCGTCAGGTAGGGCACGACTTCGACGCCGGGGAAGCGGTGCCGGTTGACCGCCAGGCGCGCCAGCTCGCCTTCGTCCAGGCGCAGCTTCAGCGGGATCGGGCGGAAGCTGCGGGTGGCGCGGCGGGCGTCGCGGAAGCGGGCCAGGTCTTCTTCATCGAGTGCGACCAGGCGGCCGAGGCCCGCCAGCGTCGCCTCGAGGTCGGGCACCTGCTCGGGCACCAGCTCGAGCCGGTAGGCCGGCACGTTGTCGGCCAGCAGGCGGCCGTTGCGGTCGTAGATCAGGCCGCGCGCCGGCACGATCGGGCGCGGCTTGATGCGGTTGGCTTCGGAGCGAGTCTGGTACTCCTCGTGCTGCAGCACCTGCAGCCGGAAATAGCCGGCGGCCAGGCCCAGCATGGCGACCGCGATGCCGAGGAAGCCGACCAGGGCGCGACGCCGGAACTGCTCCGCCTCGGCGTGCAGGTTCTTCAGCTTCTGCCGGCGGATCGGGCGCATGGCTCAGGCGGCGCGCTCGCGCAGGCGCAGGCGCAGCTCGTCGAGAAGAAGGAACATCCACGGCCACAGCGCGAACGCCGCCAGCGGCGACAGCCAGGTGGCCCACGGCGGCAGGCCCGCGCCACTGGCGAACTGGATCGCGGCGGCGATCAGGCGATCGTTGACCAGCAGCACCGCCACCGCCAGCGCCTGCTGCCACAGCGGGAAGAAGCGCAGGCGGGCGCGGAAGCGCTGCACCAGGAACACCAGCACCACCAGCCGCAGCGCCTGCTCGCCGAACAGCGTGCCGGCGACGAGGTCGGCGGCGAGGCCGGCCAGGAAGGCCACGCCCAGGCCGATGCGGTCGGGCGCTTCGAGCAGCCAGTAGCAGAGCAGCATCGCCAGCAGGTAGGGCCGCGCCGGGCCAAGGCCGCCGGGAACCGGCACCACCAGCACCAGCAGGCTGAAGGCGAGGCTGCCGTAAAGCAGCCAGGCGGACGGGGTGCGGGTCATGGCGTCGCCCCTTCAGGCGGCGCGGCGGGCGGTGGCGGCGCGGGCGGGCCAACATCGGCCTCGTCCACGGCGTTGCTGACCAGCAGCACTTCCAGGCTGCGGTCGATGAAGGCCGCCGGGCGCGCCTGGGCCACCACGAACAACCGGGTGTCGTCCGGTTCGAGCGCCTGCACCACGCCGACGGGGAAGCCGGCGGGGAAACGGCCACCAATACCCGAGGTGACCAGTTGGTCGCCGACCCGGATGTCGGCGCTCTGCGGGATGTTGGGCAAGCGCAGCTGGTCGCTGCGTCCGGTGCCGAAGGCGATGGTGCGCAGGCCGGAACGCGCCACCTGCACCGGCACCGCGTGTTCGGGGTCGGTCACCAGCAGCGCCGTGGCGCGGCGCGGCGTCACTTCCACCACCTGGCCAAGTACGCCGCCGGCATCGATCATGGCCTGGCCGACGCGCACGCCGTCGTTGGCGCCGGCATCGAGCACGATGCGCTGGCGGGTGGGATCCAGGTCGATGTCGATGATGCCGACCAGTTGGGCGGTGAGGCGATAGCCGCGGGTGCCGCCAAGCAGCTCGCGCAGGCGCTGGTTTTCCTCGGCGACGGCGGCCATGCGGTGCAGGCGGCTGGCGTTGACCTGCAGCTCGCGGCGCAGCTGTTCGTTCTCGGCCAGCAGGCTGCCGCGCGAGGACGTGAGTTCGCGACCGGCTTCGATCAGGCGGCCCGGCGCATCGGCCAGCCACCACACCGGCTCGGCGAGCACGCTCAGCTTCTGCCGGGCCTGGTTCGCGAAGCCACCGCGGTGGTCGCCGACCATCAGCAGCGTCGCCAGCGCAAGGTAGGCCAACAGCGGCAGCGTGCCGCCGGCGCTCTCGCTCAGTCGTGCGGCAGGGGAACCGGGATAGGCCACGGGAGGATCCGGAAGCGGTGTTCAGCCCCGCCGTGCGGCGGGGGTGTGCGGGGGCCGCCGGTGGCCGGCGGCCTGGCCGGCGGACGCCATCACTCGGGCGAGAAGAACTCGTTGCCGTGCATGTCGATCAGCTCGAGCGCGCGGCCGCCGCCGCGGGCGACGCAGGTCAGCGGGTCGTCGGCGACGTGCACGTGCAGGCCGGTCTCTTCCGAGATCAGCTTGTCGAGGTCGCGCAGCAGCGCGCCGCCGCCGGTGAGCACGATGCCGCGTTCGGCGACGTCGGCGCACAGTTCCGGCGGGGTCTGTTCCAGCGCCTGCTTGACGGCGCTGACGATGCCGCTGAGCGGTTCGTGCAGGGCCTCGAGCACTTCGTTGGAGTTGATGACGATCATGCGCGGCACGCCCTCGGCGAGGTTGCGGCCGGAGACTTCCATCTCCTTCACCTGCGCCTGCGGGAAGGCGCAGCCGATCTCGAGCTTGATGCGCTCGGCGGTGGTTTCGCCGATCAGGGTGCCGTGGTTGCGTCGCACGTAGTTGATGATGGCGTCGTCGAAGCGGTCGCCGCCGATGCGCACCGACTGCGAATAGACGATGCCGTTGAGCGAGATCACCGCGACCTCGGAGGTGCCGCCGCCGA
>LNFM01003989.1_pt1 | contig 27874 bp, 17 predicted proteins | sample 596031 | NCBI WGS metagenome assembly LNFM01 (sample SAMN04254537, study PRJNA301005) | activated carbon metagenome | isolation source: dual media filters at the Ann Arbor, Michigan drinking water treatment plant | place: USA: Ann Arbor
CTGGCGTGGTGCCCCACACAGGCCCCCACCGCATGAACGTGAAAATCGCCCGGGCATTGGCCATGGCCGGCGAGGCCAGTTTTCGATTTGACCTGTCTGGCCATGGCGACAGCGAGAACGCAGATACGAGCAACGGGTTCTTGGAGCAGGCCGCGATCGACATCCAGTCTGCGATGGACCACCTGCAACAAGCACACGGGATCCGGAAGTTTGCGTTGATCGGAATTTGCTCGGGTGCCGTCAGTGCCTTTGAGGCCGCGGTGAAAGATCCGCGTGTGATTGCTTTGCTCATGTTCGACGGCTATTGGTATCCGAGCCGATGGTCAACGCTAGCACGCGACTGGAGGCGGTTTCGGGCCATCACCTGGTCTCAGGCCGCCGCGGCGTTTTCGCGCCGAATGGCCGAGAAGTTCACGCGATCAGAACAAGAGACATCCGGCGTAATCTTTGGTGGCAAAAAGGCGCCGTTCCAGCTGCCGAAGGAGGCGTTTGCCAGCGCCATTCAAGCCCTGGTCAGGCGCAATGTGTCGATCTTCGTTTTGTACGGTGGCTCGATCATCGAGCAGTACAGCTACGCGAATCAGTTTCGCCACGTGTTTGGATCGCAAGCCCCGTTTGATCAAGTCCGCTGCGAATTCCGGCCCGAGATTGACCATATCTTCGTCACCCCGACATCTCAACACGCCATGATTGAAACGGTGTTGGGTTGGCGCTCTGCTGTGCAACACGCGGCCGAGAAATCCCCCTTCGGAGACACTGATGATTCGCCTTCCAGATCCGGTCGGCCCTCCCATTTCACTTTGGCTGGTGAATCTTGAGACCCCGTCGTCTGAAGCAGGACTCCATTCACTGGACGCTCTGAGTGCTTCAGAGCGTGCGCGAGCCAGTCGCTTTCACCATGCACACGATGCACGGTGGTATGTCGCCCGGCACAACGCGTTGAGGTTGCTGCTGGCCGCCGAAACCCACACACACCCAAAGAATCTGTGCTTTGTCGAGGGCGAACACGGCAAGCCGTCCCTGAACCTCGACAGCCCGCTGCATTTCAACATGAGCCATGCGAAAGGCTGGGCATTGATCGGCATCAGCGCAGAAGCAGCCATTGGCGTGGATATCGAGCTGCTCCACCCCATGGCGGACTGGTCTGCACTGGCCCAGCGCTGCCTGAGCGCTGCGGAATGGGTGGACTTGATGGCCCTGCCGCCGGGCCAGCAATTGCGCGCATTCCTTCAATGCTGGACGCGCAAGGAAGCCTGCCTCAAGGCCCTCGGCAGCGGCTTGACCATCGAGCCAGGAACGTTCGATGCCGGAATCGAAGGCTCCCTGCGCGAAGTCTCCATCGACTCGGCCCACGACAAGCACCTGTCCATCGTTGTCAGCATCGACATGCCCATGGACGCCCTGGCTGCGGTGGCTTGGATGCAACCCGCCGGGGCCCCTGAAGCACCAAGAGAAAGCACAGGCTCATGACCATCTCGCAAGCATTGCATCGCGCGGCAGACTTTCTTTCGGGGTTGCCCGGCATCCGGCAACTCGACCGAAAAGCCCATCACGACCGGTTTCTCGGCAACAAGGACAACAACCTGTTCTTTGGCGTTTTCGACACGTTTGACCAAGCGGCCCAAAGCGCACCCCAAGGTCTGAAACTGGGCTATGACAACCAGGAATCCGCCAACATTCCTTACACCAGTGCCATCAGCCCCCGGGACTACCCGGCCATGTTCTGGCTGCTGAGATCCCTGAACGACGGCATGCGAACCATCTTTGATCTGGGTGGACACACCGGGGTCAAGTACTACGCCTTTCGCCGAACCATGAGTTTTCCAAACGATCTTCAATGGACGGTGTGTGATGTGCCAGCCGTGGTGGAACGCGGCAAACAGATGGCTGTTGATCGTGCCCCCGAAGGCCATCTTCAGTTCACCGACAGCTACGCAATGGCCGGCCATCACGACATCCTGCTGGCCTCCGGCAGCCTGCAATACCTGCCGGTCACGCTGTCAGACCTGCTCAAAGGCCTGGAGACAATGCCGGCGCGCATTGTCGTCAACACCACCCCCATCCACGACACCCATTCGTTCTTCACCCTCAACAGCATTGGCACTGCGTTTTGCCCCTACCGCATTCAGGCCAGGGCGGCATTCATCGCCTCGGTCACGGCGCTGGGATACCGCAAGCTCGACGAGTGGGAGAACGTGGGCAAGGGCCTGCAGATACCCGGGCACAGCGACCACGACGTCGCCACCTACTCAGGCTTCTGCTTTGAACGCACGCAGCAGGTCGCTGCGAAGGGTTGAGAAACGCTTCTTGAGCTTGCCCGCCTCGTACCTCGCGATGGCCAGCCATCCCGCTGGCCTGAACATGTCGAACGCCACGAGCCCGATCCGTTCTCGCCGCAGCGCCATCCAGTCGGCCTTGTAGGCGTCGTCGCCACTCAGGTAGTCCACCTCGCTCACGCCGTCCACGTCCATGGTGTGTTGCATCAGCGCGGTGGTGAGCACCGAGCCAGCCGAGAGCTTCTCGAACCCCTGCACATAGGCCAGCTTGTAGATGTTGGCCTTGCCTTCGCACACCAGCCAGAGCTGCGCTGCGAGCGGCTCTTCGTTGAGCCAGAGCACACCCAGGCGCAGCCAGCCCTGGCTGGCGGCCAGGCGGATGAGCCCGGGCATGAAATCGCGGCAAGGCTCGGGTTGCTTCCAGCTCCTGGCGTACACCGCCTCGTAAGCTGCGATCGCGCCCTCCAGAGCGTCTGAAGCCTGGCTGTGGATGTCGACGCGCCAGATGCCTGCCTTGTCGAGCCGACGGCGCCCGCGGTCCACGCTGTTGCGCAAGGCCGAGGGCCTCTCAGACCAGTAGGCGCCAAAACCGCCTGGCGGCACCGGCTGATACCAGTTGCCGAAACAAAAGAAGCGGTCGGTCCGGTACCCGGCCGAGCGCAGGCCAGCCTCGATGGCGCTCACCCAGGCCGAGGCCGCATCCAGCGGCTGCAGGCGCACCACCGAGGCGCCCGGCAGCTGCTTTATGGCTTGCGCTGCGGCCAGCCACTGGGCGGGCGACACGGTGCTTGCATCACCCTGCGGGCCGTAGAGGCAGCTGTAGTAGTTGGCAAGCGAGCTCAGCGGCTCACCGCTCGCCTGCTGCATCAGATGCAGGCAAGCGCCGGGCGCCAGCGGCAAAGGGAAGTGCTGGGGCTGGCGCTCGAAGCCGTGTGCCAGCAGAAGGGCAAACCAGGCTTCGGACTGGAAGAGGTCAGTGGCCATGTGGCGCCCTCCCCCTCCCGTGCATTCAGCGCCCGATGGCCAGGTAGTCGAAGCCCATGCCGCGCACCAGCACCGGGTCGTACAAATTGCGGCCGTCCACGATCAGCGGCTGCTTCAGACGCTGTTTGATCAGGTCAAAGTCCGGGCTGCGGAACTCTTTCCACTCGGTCACGATGACCAGCGCGTCGGCGTCCATCAAAGCGTCGTTAGGGTTCTTGGCGTAGGTGATGCGCGGCTCGTCGCCCAGCACGCGCTGGGCTTCGTGCATGGCCACCGGGTCGTACACCGTGGCGGTGGCGCCGGCGGCCAGCAGATCGGCTAACAGCTCCAGGCTGGGGGCTTCGCGCATGTCGTCGGTGTTGGGCTTGAAGGCCAGGCCCCACACGGCGAAGTGGCGGCCTTTCAGGTCGTCCCCCAGGCGCTGCTTCACCTTGCGGCCCAGCACGTGTTTTTGCGCGTCGTTGGCGGCTTCCACGGCGGTCAACACCTTCAGGTCCAGCCCGCCCTGGTCGGCTGCGGTCTTGATGAGCGCCTTCACGTCTTTGGGGAAACACGAACCGCCGTAGCCGGCGCCGGGGTACAGAAAGTGGTAGCCGATGCGTGGGTCGGAGCCCATGCCTTGGCGCACCATTTCAATGTCGGCCCCCAGCGCTTCGGCCAGGTTGGCCAGCTCGTTCATGAAACTGATACGCGTGGCCAGCATGGCGTTGGCCGCGTATTTGGTCAGCTCGGCGCTGCGCACGTCGGTGACGATCAGGCGCTCGCGGTTGCGCTGGAACGGCGCGTAGATGGCGCGCATGAGGTGCACCGCTTGTTCGTCGTTGGCCCCCACGATGATGCGGTCGGGCCGCATGAAATCTTCAACCGCAGCGCCCTCTTTCAAGAACTCGGGGTTGGACACCACGGCATACGGTGTGGCCACGCCGCGCTGGCGCAGCTCGTCTGCAATGGCTTCGTTCACCCGGTCGGCCGTGCCCACCGGCACCGTGCTCTTGTCCACCACCACCTTGTAGTCGGTCATGAGGCGGCCGATGTTGCGGGCAGCGGCCAACACATACTGCATATCGGCCGAGCCGTCTTCGTCGGGCGGCGTGCCCACCGCAATGAACTGGATGGTGCCGTGGTGCACGGCGCGAGACACGTCGGTGGTGAAGCGCAGGCGCCCCGCTGCCACGTTGCGTTGCACCATCTCCTGCAGGCCGGGCTCGAAGATCGGGATGCCGCCCTCTTCCAGGATGCGGATCTTTTCCGGGTTCACGTCGAGGCACAACACATCGTTGCCCACCTCCGACAAACAAGCCCCGCTGACCAAGCCCACGTACCCGGTTCCCACCACTGTGATTTTCATGCTGTGCTGAATTGATGCGGCGCTTGGGCCTGTTGAACGATCCATGCATCATAGCGAGGCACTATGTATTCAAAGACACACCACAAGGCACTACACGCATGCGAAGCCTGACCCGTTGGACAGCCTGGCTCGCTTTGTGTGCGCTATTGCTCACCGCAGCCGCGGCCGCCTTGCTTGCCTTCACGTCCCCCGGCCAAAACCTCGTGGCCGAGGCGCAAAGCCGCAGCCCGCAAGAACTCATTCGGCATCTGAAGAGACGACTGGAAGGCCACAACAAACTGGAAGCCGTGTTGCTGCCCCCGCTGCACGCCGCCCAGCGCCACTTTGAACGCGAGCCGCCCGCCGGCCCATTGCCAACGCTGGGCAAGGGACAACAAACCACCACACTTAAAGAAGCCACGAAAGGCATCACACAAGAACTGCGCGTAGACAGCCCGCAGGCCATTCGAGACGCTCTGCTGCAAGCCAAGCCGGGCACGCGTATCGTGGTCGCGCCTGGGTTGTACCCCTTCAGCCTGAAAATGCGCCTGGGCAACGACGGTCGCTCGGACGCACCCATCGTGCTCAGCGCCGAGCAGCCCGGCACCGTGTGGTTTCAGTTTGGCCAGGTCGAAGGCATCCTGGTGGACCGCCCGTACTGGACGTTTGAGAACCTGGACATTCGCGGCGTATGCGAACGGCACGACGATTGCGAACACGCGTTTCATGTGGTGGGCAGAGCCGCCTTCACCACCATACGCAACAACCGCATCACCGACTTCAACGCCCACATCAAGGTCAACGGCTACAACGCTGACTGGCCCGACCACGGGCTGCTGGCCTACAACACGCTGACCAACACGACTCCCCGCGAAACACTGAAATCGGTGGTGCCGTTTGACCTCGTGGGCGCCAACCACTGGCGCGTGCAAGACAACTTGGTGAGCAACTTTGCCAAGCGCGACGGCAACATGGTGTCGTTCGGCATTTTCATGAAAGGCGCCAGCGAAGGCGGCCGCATCGAGCGCAACCTCGTGATCTGCTCGCCCAACGACATATCGCGCCCCGGCGTTCGGGTCGGGATTTCGTTTGGTGGCGGCGGCACAGACCCCGGGTTGTGCAGAAACAAGGCTTGCCACCTTTATGAACACCGCCTGGGCCTGGCCGCCAACAACATCGTGGCCCACTGCAACGACACCGGGCTGGATGTGAACCAGAGCAACCAGGTCTTGCTGGCGCACAACACCCTCATCAACACCAGCGGCTTTGCCACACGAGGCACGTTGGCGCAGGCCATTCTGTACGGAAACTTGTATGAAGGTGTTGCAAGAGCCCGAAACGACAGCCGGATGACCGCCGAATTCAATGAAACGCTCGAACACGGCAGCGCCTTTTTGAATACCGATGGCTTACTTCTTGACTGGCGCAAGCCGCCCGAACGAGTACCAGGCTTCGAAAGTCTTCGTGACGACTTTCACCGCCAGCCGAGGGCTCCAGGCAGCCTGCCCGGCGCACTGAGCCAATAAAGGTTAATTCAACGGATTGCAATTCTGCATTGGTAGTAATCCAAGGCCAAATTCTAGTTTCATTGTGAGTGCGCTTTCAATTCGTTACCGATCCTGACGAATTGGTTTCAACCTTCCGGCACACTCGTAAAAATGAACAAGCCTTACTCGCTTTAGCCGGATGCCGCTGCAAGAGCCTTCTTCTACACACGGCTTAAACATTCTCCGCCTGTAACGAACCGCAAATTTAGCTTTTCACCATGCCTGACTTTCAGTATCTGCAGTTGACCATTGGTCTCCCGAAAAGGACCGCTTAGTAATGCCAGTTTCCACATATCGTTCTCATGTGGCGTCTCGTCCGGGTAGTGACGAAATTCACGGACTACCCGCCTAAAGTCCATTTCGTTGTCGTCGAGACAGGTGCAACGAACGGCACGAGAAAAATCATGCCAGACACCAGCTCCCTCAGAGCGATCGATGTCCCTCAGCCCAGCCTGCACAAGCTACAGCCAGCAGACCAATCAATTGAATGAATAAATGCACATGAACACCGATATCACTTTCAAAGATAGACGCAAGGGATTGATCATGGCTATGCCTGGCGCCATGCTGCTGGCTGTACTGGCTGGTTGCGGCGGTGGTGGTGGTGACGCTAGCGGTGGATCGGGTAACGCTCTCGCCAGCAGCCAGGGAACGAGCAGTCCCAACATGGTCACGCCCGTCGAGAGCCCAGGCTTCGTCAACTTGGGCAGCACTCCACCGAATAATGCCGTGCCTGCTCCTGCTCCTGCTCCTGCTCCGGCTCCGGCTCCTGCTCCTGCTCCGGCTCCGGCTCCTGCTCCTGCTCCGGCTCCGGCTCCGGCTCCGGCTCCAGCTCCGGCTCCAGCGGCAGCGGCAGCGTTCAACTGTGCTGCAGGCGCCATCACCTGCGTCGAGGTGGCCTCCACGAGTTCAGCCACCCAGGTCAGCGTGCCCATCACCTTCGGTCAGCCCTTCAAGGCCGGAGACTGGCAACACACCACACAAGGCCTGGTTGCCAAAGTGGACGGCGTCACCATCCCTCTGCAGAGCGACGAAATCAGTTCCCACCGCGATGGCTCAGCACGCTTCGCCGTGCTCAGCGCCCAATTGGCCAACATGCAGCCCGGCCAGAGGCGCATCGTCAACCTATACACAGGCGCGAAAACCGCGAGCACGCCCAGCGTGGCGGCAAACCCTGACTGGAACTTGGAACTCGAAGCCCAAGTGTTTGATGCCAACGGCAACGTGACTGCCAACTTGGTCGCTCAGCCCCAAGCTCAGTTGTTAGCACAGATCGCCGACGGCTCCGGACGCCGCTTGGCTGGGGCAGTAGCGTCTGAATACACAGTGGTGACCTCCTTTAAGGACAGATCCACCAACGCCGTGCATCCCCACCTTACCGCGCGCCTACATACTCGCCTTATGGACGGCAGTACCCGCATCCGTACCGATGTGGTGATGGAGAACACCCGCACCTTCACCTCCAACAAACGTAACATCAGCTACGCCCTCAACATCAAGCGCAACGGTACGATCGTGCACAGCCAGCCATCGTTTAGTCATTACTACCAAGCACGCTGGCGCAAGGTGGTCTGGACCGGTGGCAGCGAACCTCAGCTTCAGTTGCGGCACAACATGCCGTATTTCCTGGCTTCACGTGCCACTTGGAACTACGATCTAAACCTGTACCAAAACAAAGCTGCCGCCCGAGAGAACATGCTGGTCGACATGGAGCGTGATCTGCGCGACGCTAACACCCGCCCAATGGGTCAGGCGATGCTGAACCCTTATTTCCCCAACACTGGAGGGCGCAAGGAGATCGGGCCTTTGCCGACCTGGACAGTGCAGTACCTGCTGACCCAGGACCCTCGTGCACGTGCGAGCATGCTGGCTATAGCAGATGCCGCTGCTAGTGTCAATATTCACTATCGCGACGAGAGCACCGATCAGCCCCTTGACATCGCTCGCCACCCCAATGTGTCGGTACGCTTTGGTGCATCTTCACCAAACGTGCCCAAAGGTTCTGGTAGCACCATCTGGACGCCCGACAGCGCACATCAAGGCTCCTTTGCTTACGTTCCTTATTTGGTCACTGGCGACGCCTTCTATCAAGACGAGACGATGTTCTGGGCCTCCTGGAATCTTGCAGCACTTGACCCGGCATATCGGAACTACGATGCCGGCATCGTCGACTCCGATGAAGTCCGCGGCCAAGCATGGTCTCTGCGATCCATCGGTGAGGCCGCCTTTGCCCTCCCAGATAACCATCCAATGAAGAGTTACTTCTCTTCGCGTCTCAACAACAATTTAACCTGGTTTGCCCAGTACTACACTTCAGCAAATGCCAATATCTCCCCGATGGGTACCATTGAATACAACTCAGGGCAAGTCGGCCCTTGGCAGACCGACTTTATGGCTATTGTTTACAGTTGGTTGGCCGAGAACAAAGAACCAAGTGCTCAAACCTACCTGAACTGGCTCAGCCGCTTCACAGTGGGTCGCTACACCAACGAAGCCGCTGGATTCTGTGCAGCCAAAGCAGATGGCTACTACTGGAATACCAAGAATAACAACGGCTCCTGGATTAACAACTGGAAGACCCTCTTCGATATAAACAACCCAGCTGATATCAATAAGCCTTGCTCCAGCATCCCTTATGACGATGACGGTTGCGCGTATTGTTACGGAGCAATTGCTCAGGCCATGCTCGGCGCCACCAATAGCGCAGGCGTCTCCACCGCCGGCGCTGCGTACACCAGCCTCAGGTCAAAAATACCTCTCATCAACGCTGCTTTCGTAAACGATCCCACTTGGTCTATTCTCCCGCGGTAAGCGTAAAGGGTACATTTATTGACATAACTGCACCCCAAATGGTCGATACTCCGTTGGCGCCGACAAGCGATGAGCAAAAAATCACACCTAACTTCATTCAGTCATTCAAGGTCCCAGGTCAATATTCTCCTACGTCGGTACTTCCCAAGTCACAATTGCGGTGGCTCCTGTATAGGGTTTTGGGATGCAGGAACCGAGAATGCACGCTCGCGGGCCAACCCCAGACGTGTAGAGAGAATCGATGCAAGTGCCTTGACGTTATCCCCTCGCAGCATGTCACCCGAATCCTTGCCAGGCATCAAAAAGCAACTCGCCGTTCCGGCCATATTTCGCCAGTCAACGGAATGGGGCAACACCTCCTCATCCAGTCTCCTTTGCGTCTGATAGATATCAAGGGGTATGCTGCCGGCTGCCAAAGGAAGTGGCCTGTGCCGCAGCAATGCTCCAAGATTGGCCTCGTATACTTTGCGCTGGCTTATTTCTCGAGCGGCATTGTGCATGAGATCTTTGTTTATGGCAGATTGACTCAGCGACAGCAGTTTGGATCTGAGATAGTGAAGACGCCCTGATACTCCCAATCCATCCATTTCGCTGCGATAGAGATTCAACCGATGTACTATGAATATCGCAAGTTTCTTTAAACGCTCAACAGAATCCAATGTTTTGGGATGACTATTGCCAGCCAATGAGCCACCACGCAAGGAAGGATCAATTAAAGCACAGTAGGCTACTTGCTCCCCCAATGAAATCAATTGCCTAGCCATTTCAAATGCGACTGTTGCACCAAAACAGGCGCCAATAAAGAAGTAAGGTCCATGGGGCTGCATTTGCCGTATTTCGTCTAGGTTGCGTCTCGCGATTTGCTCGATCGTATCAATCGGCTCCTCTACACCATCCAGCCCCACAGACTGCAGCCCAAATAGGGGCTGATTGGTGCCAAGCTCTTGCGACACACTGGTGAAGCACAACACATTACCATATATACCGGGCATGGCGAATAACGGTGGTAACGCGCCACTAGTTCTAATTGGGATCAAGGCTCGACTGATCGCTGTTGATCCACCTTCGGAGTAAATTTGCGCCAGTTGTCGTATCGTTGATGCCGTCAGCAAAATCGAAATGGGAAGCTCTCTCTTCAGTATTTCGTCAAGCTGCGAGAACAAGCTCACAGCTGCAAGCGAATCTCCGCCCAAGTGGAAGAAATTGTCATCAATACCAACAGGGCCACAACCCAACACCTCTCTGAAACCAGCTTCCAATACACGTTCAACGTGATTGCGCGGTGCAATAAACGGCTGTGCAATTAAAGAGGCTAATTGCTCATACAGACCTAAGCGCTGCACCTTGCCCGAAGCGCTCTTCGGTATTTCAGCGATAAACAGAACATTCGAGGGAATCTTGAAGTTCGCTAGCCGTTCAAACAAGAAACTGCGGAGTGCCGCCTCCTGTAAAGCCGCGCCTTTTCGCAAAACGACTGCTGCTATCACGTCCTCGCCTAGAGAGGGATGAGGCGCCGCAAATGCGGCGGCTTCAAGTACATCAGGATGTTCAAGTAATGCCTCATCGATCTCGCGGGGTGAGATTTTTTCACCTCCTCGATTTATGATCTCTTTGCTTCGCCCAGTAAGAAACAGATAGCCGTCTGAGTCGATTCGCCCATGATCACCAGTCACAAACCAGCCATCACGAAACGCTTGCTCGGTGGCGATTGGGTCCCCTTCATATCCATCCGCCAGAACGCTCCCTCGCACCAATACATTACCGACACCAACGAGAGAGACACGTCCGCTATCGTCCTGAACCGCAACTTCCACACCGGTACTTAAACCAACAGATCCAGGTTTAATGGGGCCTGACAGCGGTGTACTTGCCATCTGAGACCATTCGGTCATGCCGAACGACTCGATCACTTGGGAGTGCATCATATTCTCAAGACGTTTGGACACCGCTGGCGAAAGCGGAGCGGAGGAAGACCGGACGAATCGGAATCGATGTAGCGGGGCAACTCGGCGATAAGTCTCTTCGTTCTCCAGAATAGCTTGATGGATCGTAGGTGTCGCCGTGTACCAAGTCGGTTGAAATTGAGCGATCGACTCAAAGAAATTGTTCTGGTCGAAGCGCCGTGTGCAAACGACACTGCTACCCGCCACGATGGACGAAAGCAAGGCTCCCACGATTCCATGACTGTGGAAAAGGGCCATGACATTGAGGCAACGATCTGCTGGCAACAACTGCAAATGGCCTGCGATGTTCCGGGCTGATTTCAAAAGTACAGCTTGGTTTAATGGTACTCTCTTAGGTTTGGCAGTTGTACCTGAAGTGTGAAGAATCAATGCAATATCATTAGAACACGATTGAACTGGGTTAAGACTCGCCAATTGATCTGGTGAGGCGCCGCTTATTAGCGAAAATCTTTTGGCTACAGCTGGCAGGCTAAGGTCGATTTCGAAAATCGGCAAACCAAGTTCCGAAGCAATTTCATAGGCAGGGCACCAATCACCCTTCTTTATGATTAAAGCTTCCGACCGCGTACTTTCAAGGTAATGGCGGCACTCCTGATGCTGATACGCGGTACTGAGCGGAACACAGGTCGTGTAGGTAGCAGTCCCAAGAAGCGATACTGCCATCTCGGGGCCATTTGGCAATGCAATTGCTACGCGGGCAGTGTGCATAATGCCACTGCGTTGTAGATGATCTCCGATCAACTCTACGTGCCGCCACAATTCGGCATACTGAATCGGCGGCAGATCCTCTCCCAAGATTGCCAGGGCATCAGGCTGGTGTGTTGCGTGATGCTGCAGCATCGATCCGAGAGTGAGTACGTTTGTAAAACTAAGTTCTGCGTGATTCATCACAATAATCGTTCATTGAAGAAAGACTCATAGATATCAGTTCCATCAATCTGCGACGCAGGCTGCGCTGCTCAAACATGAAACTGATGAATTCGCCCACTGGGTTCACACTAGAGTACCAGCCCTGGCCCTTGCGCTCATAGAAGAGAAGCCGATGATCGGCATTGCAGCATGCAGCAAATACCTTTGGCGGTGAACGCCAAGTCTGCCGAGCGCCAACGCAAACAAGAGGTTTTTTCGGCTCAGTGTATTCGTAGGAAAAAAGGGACTTCGAAGTTCATCGGCGTAGCGTGCCAACTCTTTTTTCCTCTGATCGGCAAGCTCCCCAAGAGAAAACCAACCACCCGCCCATTGGTTTCGCAGTCCTTCCGGAAGCGGTATCGGACAAGGGTCACTGTTCGGATACGCCTGCCAAGGGATGCGAGCGACCGGCAGTTTAAAGGTTTCGAGCCAGCGGTAGTAGAGTTTATGGCGGAACGTTATGTGAAGCGGAATATTGAGGGCGCAAGCTACAAGGTCAGGGTCACAGAGCGGCTTGATGTATTCAAGCCGTTCGAGGTCCTGCTCCTCATAGCGTTTGCGAAGAGGTCCCCGAAGCTGTTCAGTCATGCGGAAAACGTTGAACGCACGAACCAGACTTCCCTTGTCAGTCCTGACAAACGACTGGAGCAGGCATTCCTCTAGGAATGACGACAACCTGGCGCGGAGCGATGGTTGAAAGATGCGCGAGGGGAAAGCTATCTTTAGCAAACCCAAATACAAGGTAACCACACGAGACGCATCACCACTCTCAAGAGCCGCAGCCAGATCTGACGACATTTCGGGCTCTGACAGCACAGAATCTCCTCCAAAACCAGACCAGATCACAAACGGTTGATCAATTCCGTTGTCGTGGCCCAAATGGATCAAAAGCCTCTCGTGTGCACTAGCGGACCTAGCTTGAATATTAACCGGTCCATCGGTCACAGCAAAGTGCCGAGTCCCCAGTGCCTGAGATGCCGCTTCGCCAAGCACCAGATCGGCACTACCGGGTGGCGAGAAATTAATGGAGTGGACCTCAACCCCCTGTTCACGCAATCCCGCTACGACACAGCGTGAGTCCAGACCACCCGACAACTGGGCGATCACCGCATTCTGACCATTAAGGCGCAGATGGATGCCCTCGGTGAAGACCTGCTGCAAGCGTTCTAATAAATCTTCGACCACAGCCGCTGCTGGTGGGCAGTCGTACCAGTCGAAATACGGCTTCGCCTGACCCGTGCCATGAACAACGTCCAGCACATGTGCCGGACGCAACAGGTAAACGCCTTCAAATACTGTTCGTTCACCCAAGGTGTACCCGAACGTAATTACCTGTAATTGGCCATAAAGATCAGGGCAGGAGCTGAGGCGGGGCATTAGCAACAGCATCATGCGCAGCGAGGTCGCAAATATCAGGCAACCCTCCGCCCGTGCATGGTACAGAGGGCGAAGACCAAGCCTGTCCGCGCACAATCTAACTGCCATAGTATTCTGATCAAAATGCACAGAACAAAAATCACCTCGTGTGATAGACAACAAACTGTCGTTCCCCAAAAGCCAAGCCTCATGTAAACGTTTCAACGCCTCTAGCCGGCTGTTCGCCGCATACCCGACATTGAATGTCTCAGATAACAACGGATCACCCGATAGAAGGGACAGGCGACCCTCTCCATCTTCGAAATAGCCGTGCCCTGGTAGCAGACCCAACTCTGCGTGTGCGATCTGGTGACGCGGACCTTGGTAAAGTCGAACCTTCTCTTGGTCACGGCGACTGAGCTTGCTTTTCAAGACCTGCTCGGTGTGATGTGGCACTTGTGCCCCGGCATCCATGGCAATAACGCCTGCAAACAAACTCATGACATTTCCCTTCAAAGATTCATTTTGACCGATACTATTCATCAGCCTGTCTCCACAGGCTGTGGTCTTCCGCGAATAAATTTATCTAGGACAAATTGACCTTGATTTCTTTTTCCTAGCGTGGGTCATAATAATCACCGCTGGCTCACTCCGACTTTAATATAGACTGGCTGTCTTGAACCAGCCCTTTACCGTAGGGATTTGATAGGAAAATCATCGGCGATAGTTTGCCTTAGATTCTGCAAACAGCTAACATTAACCAATAATCGACAATCTAATCGATATTCCATCAGCACCAAAGCACGGACCTCAACGATGCCTTGGCTGTCCTCGAGTGGCAACCTGCAGCCTCAGAGACTTCAATGAGCTACACTCACATTGGAGCTCAAAAACAAAATCGCCGAACGAACTCAGGGGATAACCCGATGGGCTACTAAGCCGGGTTCAACAAGATACTTCCCTACTTAGAAATCAAGCGGCATGGAGTATGCCTGCTCATCCTGCATTTTTAATACGCAATCGTATCTTTTCAATCAAGTAAGCCTCTGCGCTGCTAGAATTGCGAGAGAATTTCCACAAAATGGCGATAACCGAGGAGTAGAGCAACCCGCCTACTAAGATCTTCAGGATCAGCGCAACAGACAGAGGCAAATAAAGATGGATACCTAAGAACCAAAGGCCTAAAGCCATCACTCCAGAGCCAATCATAGGTCGTATAAAAGTACTAAGCAAATCACCATATCTAAGACCAGCCAAGTTTCGCTTGAGCAGCATAAACTGGATCAGGATAGAGAACAAAACTGTGGTCAGCAATTTCAACCAAGCGAAAGCTGCAGGGTCCGAGCCGCGGAGAAACACTACCGCCAAAACGGCAAAACAGACTAGGGAAATCCAGTTGCTAATGACATTTAGATGGATTTTCTTTAGGACGATAAGCACGTAACTGCTACTGCTGGTGAGTGCAGCTCCGATATTGACCAGCGCTAGAATTTGCAGGAACGGTACCGCAAATAGCCATTTCTCCCCTAGCATCACCGCAACCACCTCCGGCGCCACCATCATCAAGCCGATAGCCGCCGGAATTACAACAAGGTTTTGCAGGCCCTGCGCGAGGAGAAATAGGCGACGTAACTCGGGCGGATTCTCTGCCGCCTTGGCAAAGGCAGGAAACAAAACTCTGTTGACTGGCGATAAAATCTCCTCAGTTGGCATCTCAGCGATCTCATCCGCCAAAGTATATCCGCCCATGATTGCCGTCGATGAGTACCGGCCCACGAACATTCGATGCAAGCGGTTCGCGAGGAAGCTACCGATGTTGCCCGCTAACATCCATTGAGACACCGAGAATATCTCCCGAATCTTTTTGGTACCCAGACGAGGCCGCATTGGTTGCATGAGGTAGCTCAGCCCCACCCCGGCCGATCGCATCGTCAACGTACCGATCACGAGCGCCCAGTACGACTGTAGCAACACCGCAGCGAGCATCGTGGCCGAAAAGCCAATCAAACGTCGATAAAAGCGGAAAAGAAACTCACGCTGAAACTGCATTTCCTTCTGGAACTGCACCACACCGATATTTTCAAATCCAGCAATCAACTGGGCAATCGCCAAGACCTGTATAACCAGAGTGACTTGGTTGTTGTTGAAGTAGTCTGCGGCCCAAGGCGCTCCGATCACAAGCACCGTAGCAACAGCCGTGTTCTGCAGGATCTTCAATGTCCAAGCGCTGTTGTAGTGAGACTGCGTCACCTGCTGATTTTGGATCAATGAGACATGTACACCCATATCCAGCAAAACGTCTGTGAGTCCAATGACCAGCGAAGCCATGGCAATAACACCAAAATCATCAGGAGCGAGCAGCCTTGCCAAAATCAATGTACTGATCAACCCGATAAGTCGATCGGTCCAGCGCATAGCGACCGTAATCACTACACCTTGAAAGATGGAACTCGATCGCGGGCTAGGTACTGTCACGGGTCAGGTTACCAAACGATCAAAATACTCAGCCAGTTTCTGCGCCTGGAATGCACGGGAGTACTGCAATACACGCTCCCGATTGGCAGCAAAGTCTTGAATATTCGCCGGGTCGGCCAAGCAGCGCAGAGACTGTCCCAGGGCAACTCTCAACGCAGCCGCATCGTCGATAGATGCCACGGCCACGCAACGGAAAGCGGAAAGCAGAAGTGCTGTGTCCCCGTTCGGATCGACAGCAGCCAGCACTTGACGCTGAGCACGCAGGTATTCGTACGCCTTGGCTGGCACTTGGGAATTGAAACTGCTACCTTGAAACAACAGCAACACATCTGCGCCAAGCATCTCGGCGATCGCCTCCCGGTAGGGGATGGGCGGCGCAATCTCCACCAGATCCTCCACACCACAATCACGAGCAAGGGTCATCACTTCGTCCGCATGGTGCGGAGCCCGAAATCTGACCCGAACCTGCTCACGCCGCAGCGCACCGTCAGCGACCATCGAATGCAAGGCTTGAAAGAACGCGGTGGGGTTGCGATCGTTTGGGTACATCAGCCCGCTGTGGAGAATGAAAACGCATTCAGCCGGCACATCGCGGCGATCGGGCTCTACGCCCACAAATGCAGACTCGTCGTACCCGTTTTCGATCACCACGCAACGCTCCGCCGCTTGCGGATACCGACTTGCATAGGTTTGCGCAGCGCGCGCGGTAGTAAAGACGCATAGCGCAGCAGACCGCATCACACGCCTCTCAAGACGTTCCCATACCCTTCGTTGCAGAGGGTCAGATGGATAACCGGAGTTGACCATCGGGTCGCGAAAGTCGGCAACCCAAGGTACTCCGCTCAGCCGAGCTAGGCTAGCAGCGATCTGATGAGCTGTTGAAATCGGAAAGGTGCTCCAGATCAGATCGGGAGGATTACGCCGAATTTCGCGCCAAGCTGTGAACATGGCACCAACCCACCACGTTGACCAACGATCAGGTAAGGCTAATATCCTGGGGTATCTCCCTCTGATCGAGAGATGTCGTGCTGCATCCAAGGCAAACCCACGACGCAAAAGCACTCCTGGCGGAACGGAATCAACCAAATCATTGCGCTGCTCGGGATAGGCTCGGGCAGAGGCGGTTAGCATTTGCGGATACCAACCATGCTGAGGCAGATGCTTGACGAAATTCAGAGTTCGCAAAACGCCGCTGCTGCCCGCTTGCGGCGGAAAATGGAAAGCCACCATTTGCACACGCTTCTGACCTTGTAATTGCTCATCTACAGCCTTTGGTGGGTGACTCAGATTTCGAAGCAATTGGATGCGCGTCTTCAAGTCGGTTGGTCCCCAAGGAGTGAACCGAGGAATCTGGAATATCGAGGTGTGCTGGTCAGCAACTCCCCAATGGGTGGTCACCGCCGCCCGGTAGCCAGCACGTTGGACCATCCGAACGTGTTCGGAGCCGAAGTCAAGTCCCGGGATACCGTTTGGGTAGGCAAAGAATTCAACAAGGCCCCCAATAATCGATTCAATCTGCTCTCGAGACTCTGCGATCTCCCGATAAGCCTGATCGCTTGTGCAGACCGAGAGTATCGGATGAGTTATTGAGTGCCCCCCGATTCCAAAGCCTTTTGAGTGTAGTGTTCGCAAATGCGCACTTGACAAGACCTCCACCCTCTCCTGATGGACACCGCATTGGCTTTCGATGGAGTGGAGCGCGAGCTCACGCTGCTCGATCGACAGATACTTGAGCCGCATTTCCAGTAATCGCAGAGTCTGGCGCCGCTGCTGCAGGTCAGTGATTGGCAGGTGCAGGGATCCATCGAAGGCCAGCGTCAGCGCCGCGCGGTCAGAAGACAAGTTAGCGATTGCCTGGCGCAGACGCTCTGTCCATAGAGGTGTCCCGACAAACTGGCCTGAAGTAATGAAGAACGTCGCGTGAATCCCCCGCTGCTCCAAAAGGGGTACGACGCCTTGCAGCCAGTCGAAGTACCCATCGTCAAACGTAATAGTTGCCGCGCAGGGAGGGAGATTACCAGCGCGCAGGCCTTGCAGAGCCTCGGCGAGGGGCAAGATACGGAAAAGTGGAGTGACCTGATCCAGAAAACGCTTGAAGCCGTCAAGTGTGAGCTCGTCTGGCCTGAGTGGATCGTAAAACACTGGCACCTTGTGAAACGTGAAGGTGGTGAGTCGGCCGGAAGCGCGCCAACGCAAAAGTGTCTTAAACATTAGATCAGCCCTGCCTTGCAGTCAACACCGATGAAGATCGCGCCTGCCTCACCAACTGCAAACGCACCACCTCCATCACCATCATGCATATATAGGGAAGCTCAAAGTAGGCTGCGCTCAATAAAGACCCAGTGACCATGTAGACAAACAAAGATACCCCCAACATATCCGATAAGTCACCTGCCCATCGCGCATTCAACCCCTGCTCCCGGACTAGCAGCCAAATTTTTCTACGTGTGAGGAAAGCATTGATGAGCATCGCAACAAAAAGAAAAAACCCGACGAAGCCCAGATCGCCCATGACTTCAAACCACATGCTGTGCGCTGCCACCCCGCTACGTTCGATCATTGGGGAGTCCACAAAGCCCAAGAGCCCCTGGGAGTGCGCATATTTGTCCCAAACAAGGGTGGACTGCACCGCACGAAATCCCCCGCCGAAAACAGGATGTGCAAGAGCAATCGCAGAGCTCACCTTCCACGCCGTGACCCGCTCCATGAATGACTGATCCGCATCTGCTTCCTGAATTGTTCCCATGCGATCAGACCAAGACTCGGGTGCCATCTTAAGGACCAAGATTGCACAAAATACGCCCAAGGCCAAAACCAAAATCTTCCGTCGATCTAAAATAGATATACAAAATGCCACAGCTACCAAACCGATCAATCCGCCTCGCGAATGGGTGGCCACCACAGCAAGCACAATTAGCAAAACAGCGGCCAAAAATCCCCACCTCGCTAACCGAGCCCTAGAGTTAAGTAGGAGATAGTAGGCAAGCGGCAACACCATCAGCAATACCATGGCAAGGTGATTGTTGTCACCAAACTTGGGAATAGCCTGCGCGTTGTGACCGCCCCCGCTCGCCACAAACTTCAGGCCGTCCAGGGCACCGTGGAAGCTGGTTGCTATCACAATCATCACAACGAATGCGTGTACACGTAGGTGGGTGGTCAATAGCATGGGCATTAAGCTGCAGAACAGCACCGTCTTAGCAACGTTGCCGAACAGCTCCCAGTTTCTCTCGAGTTCCGGATATGCCAGAGCGGCACATAGCAGTCCGTGCGCCAGAAACACCCAGAACAGCACTGACGTCCGGTTTGGCTCGAGCGGCACCATTAACGGATCACGCTTGAGAACGACCGAAGTCATGGTGAGGAGCGCAAACAGCTGCACGAACGGAATCACCGCCATGAACCCGAACATGTAGCTGTTCAGGGCCATAAGCCCCGACCAGCCCCAAAGCAACAACCCTGCAAAAGAGAGGTTGAACGCCAAGGGTACAAACACGAACATTACGAGGAGTAGCACCAGATCACGCACGTCGACCTCCGCGGCCTTCGACCGGCTTCTCAATCGAGGGCTCCTTAGTCTTTGGCTGAAAAAGGCCCATATCCTGCTTTGCTCCCGCCCGTGAGGTGCGCCAAACGCCCCACAAGAGCAGGAACATCAATCCAAACTCTGCCAATAGGATCACTCCTTCAATCAAAGTAAGCTCCTAAAAAGCTCGAGTTGGCCTTTCGTGGTCGAGTCCCAGGAAAACTGCTCAGCGTGGGCGCGCGTTGCCTCCCTTGTGGGGTAGGCCATTAGCAGGCGTATCCAGGCCTCGGCCAACGCGACGCCAGATCTTTCACGCATCAACACACCTGCCTCGGGCGTACTCACCACTTCTGGCGTCCCCCATATGTCGGTGGCAATTACGGGTGTGCCACATGCAAGGGCTTCCAGCAATACATTTGCCCAACCCTCTCGGCTGGAACAAAGCGCCAGCACATCAGCCGCGCTGTACCACCACTTCAGTTCGGCCTGCGGCACCACACCCACAAATCGGACCCGGTGCCGAAGGCCCAGTTGCTCGGCACGCTTCTCCAAAGCCTGGCGATCTGGCCCGGTTCCGGCAATCGCTAGGCTCACCTCGGCGGGCAGCAGTGCGAGCGCATCGATGGCTATGAAGTGCCCCTTGCGATCAATCAAGTGACCCACTGAAAGCATCAGCCGACCGTGCACTGGCAACCCTAGCCGCTGGCGCGCTGCATCGCGGGGCTCTGGCGCGAAACGTTCAAGATCGACTCCGTTTCGCAGGGTGTGCAGCTTATCTGGATCGGCGCCCAGTCGCTCCAGGGTCTCGGCAAGTGCGCGGCACACCCCGATAGATGCTCCAGCCTGCGCTGCAGTTTCCAAAATGCGCGCGCGTGGATAAGCGTACTTGGGTATGAGATTCAGGTCGGTGCCGCGTGCGGTGACAACGAAAGGTTTGCCCATACGTCGGGCAATTATTGCGGCGGCGACACCATCTGGATAGTAGTAATGCGCGTCGATGAGATCGAAATCAAACCCTTCGCGTTGCAACCTCTGCAGCGTGGGCAACGCAGCGCGGGCCATAGTCCACGGAGCCATATTCATGCCTACCTTGGGTAACAGCAGGTAGCGCGGATGATGCACGTCGATGCCGTTGCGCTGCTCAAAGGATGGCGTAGCGGCGAACTGCGCATATTCGCCAAAGAGTTGCGCCCTCAGCGGAAACCAGGGTACGGGCGCCACTACCTTGGCATGCACTTCTCCGGTCTTCAGCAGTTCGCGCAGGCGTGTTTCCACAAAGATGCCGTGGATGGGTCGCACCGAACTCGGGTAGAGCGAAGAGAAGAGCAGGACTTTCATAGGAGCCGGATCAGCGCAGAACGCCTTTGGTATCAATCACCACTTTGTCCTTGATGACCTGCGGATCGATATCGGTGAACTCGTGATGATCCACCAGTAGCAGCAAGATGTCTGCCTTCTTCAACACGTCCTTCAGGTCGTGCAGAGGGAACGGCGCCTTCTCTTTGCTGACATTGGGGTCGCATGCCATCACCGTGCCGATGCCCGACTTGAGCAGCAGCTTGACGATGTCCATCGACGGTGACTCGCGCAGATCGTCGATGTTAGCCTTGAAGGTGAGACCCAGGCACCCAATGACCGGGTCTTTGAATCGCTCAGCCTTGGCGCGCACTTTTTCGATGACCCAATGCGGTTTGGCATCGTTCACTTCACGAGCGGTGCGGATCAGGCGCGCCTCTTCGGGCGCGCTAGACACGATGAACCAAGGGTCCACTGCAATGCAGTGGCCGCCCACGCCGGGGCCAGGCTGCAAAATGTTCACGCGGGGATGGCGGTTGGCCAGCGAGATGGTTTCCCACACGCTGATGCCCAGCTTGTCGCAGATGACGGACAGCTCGTTGGCGAAAGCAATGTTGACGTCGCGGAACGAGTTCTCGACCAGTTTGGACAGTTCGGCCGTGCGGCTGTCGGTTTCCAGAATCGCGCCGTTGCAGAAGGTCTTGTAGAGCGTGCGGGCTTTGGCAATGGCGGCCTTGGTAGTGCCGCCGATGATGCGGTCGTTGTCGACCAGCTCACGCAAGATGTGACCCGGCAACACGCGTTCGGGGCAATGGGCGGTGTGAATCTTGCCGGCAAGGTCGGGCCGCATCTCCGAGATGATGTTCTCGATTACCTCGGTGGTGCCCACAGGGGAGGTGGACTCAAGAATGACCAGGTTGTCTTCGCGCAAATAGGGGGCGATGGCCCGGGTGGCGGCTTCCACATAGGACAGGTCGGGCGCCTTGGGGTTGCCACCCTCTTCCTTGAACGGCGTGGGCACCGCCAGGATGAAGGTGTCGCCTTCCTCGGGCGTGAGCGAGGCGCGCAGGTTGCCGCTGTTCACGGCGGAGCGCACGAGGATGTCGAGGTCGGGCTCGATGATGTGGATGCGCCCCGAGTTGATGGTGTTCACCGCCGACTCGTTCACATCCACACCCAGCACAGTGTGACCTTTGGTTGCGAGCATGGAAGCGGTGGGCAGGCCGATGTAGCCTAAGCCCATAACCACGATTTTTTGCAGTTCTCTTGCCATGTCAGTTCTATTCCGCGTTGGTTGAGTTTTTCTTTAGTGCCTCAGCAGCCTCATTCATGAGCAAGCCAATACCGAGACTGTTGAGATGCCCGTCATATGGGCCGACCTCCAGATTCAAGGGTGATCGGCGCTGGTGTTCGCGAAAAAGAGATTCGCTGTGCACAACTACATATCCTCTTGCTCGCAAGCGTTCGGCCACATGAAAGCCCTCGTCTGGCAAAGAAATGCTTGGCTTGAGATTCTCACGATTCATATCAATTGCGAACACCACGCGAATTCCTTTTAGTGTCTCGAGACGGCTCAGAAAGATGTTGACGGACGCGTCGACAACTTTCCGCTGCGCGGACCCTAGCTGAGGCTGCACATCAACTTCTTCACGCACAGCGGGTACGGGCAAAACATCAGACGGCGTACCGGAGCTCCAGAAGTCTCTGGAGGTCAGACGAGATATGCTGAATTTGAGTTGACTATTGAGGTACTGGGCTAGAGCCGACTCGCGCAGCAAATCTTTGAGGAAACTCGATGGCGGCCGACGGACGATGACAAGCTCCAATGTATCTGGATCCAGACACCAAGCGTGCACATTTCCGGAATTGCACAGAGCCTGGCTAGCGTCCGAGTTTTCCATCAGGACTACAAAAGTCGTCAAGCCCAGTGTTTGGTTTGCCCATGCAATCCGCTCTGCATAGTCAAGTAGCGAAGAACCTGGAGCACCCATAGCGTAAACCTGTGGCCCAGCCAAGAGCCTTTCCAGCTGGGCGGCGGGACGGTCTTTCGAGGACAACATGGAAGCTTCGACGTAACTGTCTCCTATAAGCCCGACCGCATTGCTGCCCACAACAAAATCTTGCTCGGCTGCAAAGCCCATGTTGTTGCTGCGCATACGCTGGCTATTCCGAAGGTCCCAACCAGTAGCAGCGATCCACTCGTGATGTGCAGGGTAGTTGAGGATATTGGGTGCAACGTGGTATCCCGTCTTTGTGGAGGTAGAGACTGGAAGGATGCGCAGGATGACTTCGGCTGCAAGGATTGCTGCCAATGCACCAATGAAAAGGAAAAGTGCGCGCTTTATCACGTCAAAAATTGAAGTAGATAAAAGCACCGGCCACACCTCGACTGTTGTTGAGCAAGATCAACATACAGATTAGGGCAACGCTGAAACCTGTCACGAATGTCACCCGCGCCTCATGTCTCTGCACCAGCACCCGTAGACTTATTCCCAACTCGTTACTGTTGCGCGGCCACACTGCCACGGCAGTCAGGATTGCGCAAATCAGCCACCCGGCGGAAGCATGCAGGCCCGCGTTCCACAAAACAGTGCCCGGCTCAGCGGTCCCGAGGCCCAGCATGGCTGCGTACACGGACAAAGCACCATCTAGAGAAGGCGAGCGGAACAGCACCCACGCAAAAACCACACACAACATCGTGAGCCCCCAAGACAACACCTTGACTAGCAATGATTGAGCACTTGATGGCTGCACCTTGGGCTTTTGACCTTTAGCGCTTAGCCTCGACCAAACCTGCTGGATCACAAGATAGAGGCCGTGCAACGTGCCCCACAAAACAAAAGACCAGCTAGCACCATGCCAGAGACCTCCCAAAATCATCGTGGTCAGCAGATTGGCATATCGGCGCACATCGCCACGGCGATTCCCACCAAGAGTGATATAGAGATAGTCGCGAAGGAAGGCTGACAGGGAGATGTGCCAGCGCCTCCAGAACTCTCCGATATTGGTGGCGAGGTAGGGAGAATTGAAGTTGAACGGTAGGCGTATGTTGAGCATCCATGACAGACCCACAGCCATATCGGAGTACCCGGAGAAATCGAAATACAGCTGTAGCGTGTAAGCCAAGGCTCCAAGCCAAGCTTCCTCTGATGTGAGCTCGCTACCGCTCTCGGCCCCATCAAATACTGCATCGGCGTATGGGCTAATGCCATCAGCCAGAATCACTTTCTTAAAAAGGCCTAAGGCAAAGATCCCCATCCCAATACTTAGGTTAGTGAAATCGAATCGATACGTCTCGGAACGTGCGAACTGAGGCATCATCTGCGAGTGATGAAGTACTGGTCCCGCGACAAGGTGTGGAAAGTAGGTCACGAACAAGCCGTAGTGCACAAAACTTGGCTCCCGCACTCCTTTGGCGTACGAGTCCACAAGAAACGCGATCTGGGTAAAAGTAAAAAAGGAAATGCCGATGGGCAGAACAATCTGGCCCAGATTCCACTCAAAGCCCGTCAATGAGTTGAAGTTAGCCAGCAGAAAACCTGCGTACTTGAAATAGGCTAGCAATACCAAGTTGATGGTCACCCCGAAGACGAGCCAAGATCTGGATCGCACAGCACCAATACGCTGCCCAACCACATAGTTGAAAGTGATGGATGCCAGCAACAGCAGTGTGAACTCGGGCATCCACGCTGCATAGAACACTAGTGAGGCGAGGAACAGCCATAGCGCTGCCCCACGTTCAGACCAGCGTCCGACCAAGAAGAAGCCCGCCAGCACGATAGGAAGGTACACCCAAGCGAAGAGAGCGGAGGTAAAGAGCATGCGTTGGAAGAGTTTGTGAGATCAGGCTCGTGATGCGAGAGTCTCGAGAACCGACCTCACAATCCGTTCCACAGCCTTGCCGTCGCCGTAGGGGTTGTGCGCCCGGGACATACGCGTGTATTCCGCCTCGTCGGTGAGCAGCCGGCGAGTTTCACCGACGATCTTTTCTCGCGACGTGCCCACCAGCCGCACGGTACCCGCGTCCACCGCCTCCGGGCGCTCTGTGGTGTCGCGCATCACCAGCACCGGTTTGCCCAGCGACGGCGCTTCTTCCTGCACGCCGCCCGAGTCGGTGATGATGAGGTAGGAACGGTCCATGAGGTACACAAAAGGGAGGTAGTCCACCGGGTCGATGAGGTGCACATTGTCGAGCTTGCGGGCGGCCAGAATATCGGCCACCGGCTGGCGCACGTTGGGGTTCAGGTGCACGGGGTACAAGACTTCCACGTCGCTGTGCTCGGCGGCAATGTCGGCAAGGGCCTGGCAGATGTTTTGAAAGCCTTCGCCAAAGTTTTCGCGGCGGTGGCCGGTGACAAGAATGAGGCGCTTGGCCGGGTTCAGGAAGGCAAAACGCTCCTTCAGGGCCTTTTGTGCCTCTGCATCGTTGCGCAGCTTGTGCACCACGGCCAGCAGCGCATCAATGACGGTGTTGCCTGTGACGTGGATGGTGGCGGACGGGACACCTTCGCGCAGCAGGTTGGCCTGGGCCGCGCTGGTGGGGGCAAAGTGGAGGTCGGCAATGGCGCCGGTGAGCCGGCGGTTCATTTCTTCGGGGTATGGCGCCTGCTTGTTGCCGGTGCGCAAACCCGCTTCCACATGGCCCACGGGCACACGGGCGTAATACGCGGCCAGGCTGGCGGCCAGCGTGGTGGTGGTGTCCCCATGCACCAGCACCAGGTCGGGCTTCTCCTGCAGCAGCACAGGCTTGAGCCCGGCGAGGATGTTGCCGGTGATGTCGAACAGGTCCTGCCCCGGCTTCATGATGTTGAGATCGTGCTCGGGCACGATGTCGAACAGCTTGAGCACCTGGTCGAGCATTTCGCGGTGTTGGGCGGTCACGCAGACCACGGTTTCAATCTCGCCAGCGCGGGCCTGCAGGCCCTTCACCAGCGGCGCCATCTTGATGGCTTCGGGGCGGGTGCCGAAGACGACCATGACTTTCATTTTTCTTGTTTCCTTGCAAGAGATTCGTAAACAGGCTTGTAGTTGGCCACGCTGTTGCGCCAGTTCCGGACCGACTCGACGAAGTGCCTGCCATTGGCTCTGAGCGCGGGCCAGCTGGCGGGGTTGTTCAACAGATCGAGCAGTGCCTTGGCCAGCGCATCGGCATCGTCTGCCTTGAAGAGGATGCCGGTCTTTCCGTGCTCTACCAGCTCACGGTGCCCGCCCACATCAGACGCCACAAACAGCTGGCCTTGTGCCATGGCCTCCAGCGGCTTCAAAGGCGTCACCAACTCGGTGAGCCGCATGGAATGACGAGGGTAGGCCAGCACATGGATGAGGTCGTAATAGCGGTTCACTTCCTTGTGCGGGACTCTGCCGGTGAACACCACGTGGTTTTGCAGGCCGAGTGCTTGCACCTGCGCCTTGAGATTCGCCTCCTGCGGGCCACCGCCCACGAGCAGCAGGCAGGCGTCGGGCCTGGCCTTGATCAACGCAGGCATGGCGTCCACCAGCAAGTCGAGCCCTTCGTAGGCGTAAAACGATCCGATGAAACCGATGACGGTGCGGCCTGCCAGAGCCCACTGTTGTTGCAAAGCGGGCTCAGCGGGCTGGGCCAGCTGGAAAGCGTCCACATTCACTGCATTGGGGATCACGGTGACTTTGCTGGTGGAGACGCCACGGGCCACGATGTCGGCCCGCAGCCCTTCGCAAATGGTGAACACATGAGCCGCTTGCTGAATGGCCCGGGTCTCCAGCGCGCGGGTTGCCCGGTAGCGCAGGCTGCCTTCGCGCGTGCTGCCGTGGTCCACGGCGGCGTCTTCCCAGAAGGCACGTATTTCGTAGACCACCGGTATGCCGAGCGTGCGCCCCACATTCAACGCTGGAAAAGCGTTGAGCAGGGGCGAATGGGCATGAATGAGGTCGGGTCGGATCTCGCTGGCCACCTGCTCAAGGCGCTGGGTGAGCTTGCGCATCAAGGCCCATTCACCCACCACTGGCAAACGGCCGAGCAAGCCGTCTGCGGGCTGCGTCCGGTGGAAGCCAAGCCCATCGATCTCCTCGTGGGCGACAGACCCCCTGCCCTGCTTGGGCGAGGTGATGTGGTGCGTTTCCCACCCCAATGCCCGCTGCTCCCGCAGCAGCGCGGCTGTGCGGAAGGTGTAGCCGCTGTGCAGCGGGATCGAATGATCAAGAACGTGCAGGATTCGCATGGGAAGAGTGAACGGCTTGAACACGACCGAAACTGAAACGCTCAAGGTACTGGCGAACCATGCCCGCCATGCCGAAGCTGGACAAAGCCAGTTCTCGCGCAGCGGTGCCCATTTGAACTGCCTCGTCGGGGTTGGCTACAGCCAACGCCAGCGCCTTCGACAAATCATCAACGTCACCCGGTTGAACCAACACGCCTGCGCGCCCGTGTGCCAGCAGTTCGGGTGTGCCACCCACCGCTGTTGCAATGCACGGAAGACCGCAAGCCATGGCCTCCTGCAAGGTACAAGACGTGCCTTCGGTCTCCGAAGGCAACACAAAACAGTCGAGCATGCGCAGTACATCAGGAATGTCGCTGCGCCCGCCAGGCAGCCACGCAAGATGCGCAGCGCCTGCTTGTTCAAGGATGGCCTCGACCTCGGCGCGCAAAGGCCCTTCGCCCACGATCACCAGCCGCGCCCGCTCCGCCATCTCGGGATGTTCATGCAGCAGGCGCACAAACGCCCGGGCCAGCAGGGGCTGGTTCTTCACGGTTTGCAGGCGCCCCACGGTGCCCACAAGCCAGTGCTGGCCAGGGACGAAGGGGCAAGCGGGCACGGACACAGCGGGGCCGACACGCGGCGCGAAGGTGTCGGTGTCGACGCCGTTGGCGATCAGGCTGCGGCGGCTGGCGGGCACGCCGATCGCTCGGGCGAGGTAGTCGTCCAGATCTTTCGACACCGAGACGTAGTGACTCACGAAAGGCTTGTAGAGCTTGCGCAGGCGCTGGTAGCGCGGGTTCTGACCCTGGGGATCGTGCGCGTCCCAGCCATGCTCGGCATGCACCCGCAGCGGCACCCGCGCCAGCCACGCCAGCGGCGTGATCTCCAGCGCGGCCAGGTTGCAGGTGTGAACCACGTCGGGTTTGAGTTCGCGCAGCAGCTTGTAGATGCGCGGGTACAGCGGAATGGCGTGGCCGGGCTGTTTGTGCAGTTCGATGAAGCGCACGCCGGGCTGGGTGATGCGGTTCTTGAAGTCGCTGATGGTGGTGAGCGAAAGCACGACGTGTTCGAACTGGTCGGCGGGCAGGCGGTTGATGAGCTGCACGATGACGTTTTCCAGCCCGCCCACCGAAAAGCTGTAAACCACGTGGACGATGCGCCGGCGGCGCACGGTGCTGGTCATCGGGGAGGTCATGCGTGTGCAGCCACGGGTGCGTTGGCAACAAC